>FUWD013171499.1_pt1 | contig 52443 bp, 55 predicted proteins | sample 1063281 | NCBI WGS metagenome assembly FUWD01 (sample SAMEA79048168, study PRJEB19326) | metagenome | biome: marine | reverse complement strand
CCCGCGTAGAAGATGCTTTGCATGCTACCCGAGCGGCTGTTGAAGAGGGAATCATCCCTGGCGGCGGCGTTGCCCTGCTCAGAGCGGCACCTGCTCTGGACAAGATTAAAGGCGACCACGACTTTCTGTTGGGTGTGAAAATCATCAGACGGTCTATCGAAGAGCCAATCCGTCAGATCGCCAACAATGCTGGCGAAGAAGGAACCGTTATCGTAGAGAAAGTTAAAACCCTCAAAGGAAATAACGGCTACGACGCGCGAACCGGAACTTACGTAGACATGATCAAAGCTGGAATTATTGATCCTGCAAAAGTTGCCCGCACTGCATTGCAGAATGCATCGAGCATTTCCGGTCTGCTCTTGACCACAGAAGCCATGATCACCGACCTTCCTGAAGAAAAGGAGGAACATTCTCACGGTCCTGCCGGCGGCGGCATGGGCGGTATGGGTGGAATGGGCGGCATGGGTGGAATGGGCGGTATGCCAGGCATGATGTAATCATTGCCCGGTTTAACTCAGACACACCAAACCCCGGCCTTTATGGCCGGGGTTTTTTTTCGCCCTTTCGTCCGTAATTAATACCTTATCTCTTTAAAATACCCCGTAATGAGGGTTGCAAATAGACCCTGATCTTCATTACACTTGTATCAGGTCGACCCACCTCGGAAGCAAAGCAGTAAAGCATACATCCTCGAGGCTAAAAATGAAAATTCTCGGAATGATTCTCGCAGGAGGAGAAGGCAGTCGTTTGTTTCCGTTAACTCAGGAACGAGCTAAACCCGCCGTCCCCTTTGGCGGAAAGTACAGACTGGTCGACTTCGTCTTAAGCAATCTGGTCAATTCAAATATCCTCTCGGTCTATGTTCTCACCCAGTTCAAGTCTCAATCATTGACGGAGCATTTGCATGAGGGCTGGCGTTTCAGCTCACTTCTGCCTGATCATTTTATTTTGCCTGTTCCGGCTCAACAGAGAAAAGGTGCCAGTTGGTATCAGGGTACAGCCGACGCTATATTTCAAAACATCAATCTATTCGAAGATCATGATTTCGATCTCGTTGCCATATTTGGAGCGGACCATATCTACCGTATGGACATAAGGCAAATGATCGAATTCCATCAGCGAAAAAAAGCTGACATGACGGTGTCGACACTCCCTGTCCCCCTTGCTGAAGCTCGTTCCTTTGGCGTGGTCGAAGTTGATCCCAAGCAGGCAATTATCGGATTCAAGGAAAAACCCAAGAGTCCAAAATGCATTCCCGGGCGACCCGATGAAGCTTATGCTTCGATGGGAAATTATATTTTCAATAAAGATTTTCTGGTAAATGCCCTTTACGAAGACTCTCGCCGGGAAAACTCATCGCATGATTTTGGCAAAGATATTCTCCCGCGAGTGTTTAAAACCCGGCGGGTTTATGCCTACGATTTTCGTTCCAATCGTGTTCCAGGCGCAAGCAGGAAAGAAGTCGGATACTGGCGTGATGTGGGGACGATCAAAGCTTTCTGGGAAGCTAACATGGACTTAAGAAATATAACGCCTGCGTTCAATCTTTATAACAAAAAATGGCCCATTAAATCTTCTCCCTTTGAAGGTCCTCCTGCCAAGTTCATTTTTAATGATAATGACCGTCGCGGTCAGGCCATCAACAGTACCGTATCCGAAGGCTGTATCATCAGTGGCGGCAGGGTTCAGGACTCGGTGATTGGACGCAGTGTTGTCATTCATAGTGGAGCGACCGTAACCAACTCTCTGATCATGGATGATGTTATCATCGGTAAAAATTGCAAGATCGATATGGCTATCATCGACAAACACGTTGAGGTTCCCGCTGGTATTACCATTGGCTATGACCAAAAAGAAGACAAAAAACGGTATTTTGTGGATAAAGAATCCGGGATTGTCGTTCTCACCAAAAATTTTAAATTCCCCAAAAAATGACTTCACGCCTCTCCGGTCGAACCCAGCGGAGCCTATCTGAATGAAACGAGTCATTCCCGGTCTTGAGCGGCTGTTGGCCGATCCCGAAAAATATCTTCGCGGAAACACTTTGGGTCTTGTGGTGAATCAAACCAGCCTGACGAGTGACGGGTGTCCTTCAATCACTCAGTTTCGCGACAACGACCGGTTCAGCCTGAGCGCGCTGTTCGCGCCTGAGCACGGACTTTATGGCGTGGATCAGGATATGGCGCACATAGCCGATGAGACCGATCCGGCTTCTGGTCTGCCCATTAAAAGTCTTTATGGAACCGATACATCTTCCCTCACCCCCTCCTCAGACCTTTTAAACGGAATCGATAATCTGGTTTTTGACATTCAGGATGTGGGCGCTCGTTATTACACTTTTATTTATACCCTGGCCAACTGTATGCAGACCTGCGCCGAATCAAACACGAGGATGATCGTATGCGACCGCCCCAACCCGATCAACGGTGTTACGGTTGAAGGCAATTCGGTCAGAGAAGATTTTCGATCATTTGTCGGCCAATACCCGCTTCCCAACCGCCACGGGATGACAGTTGGGGAGCTGGCAAAATTGTTCAGCAATCAATTTGGCATCAAATGCGATTTAAAAGTAGTCCCGATGGAAGGTTGGGAACGATCCATGTGGTATGACCAAACCGGCCTCCCCTGGGTTGCCCCGTCACCCAATATGCCCACTCTATCTACCGCCACGGTATACCCCGGAATGTGCCTGTTTGAAGGAACTCTTCTTTCAGAGGGACGTGGAACAACTCTTCCATTCGAGCAAATTGGAGCACCCTACATTAAGGCGGAAGCACTCGCTAAAGCGCTGAACGAAGAAAACCTGCCCGGGCTATATTTCCGGCCTCAGTATTTTAAACCCCAGTTCCAGAAATGGGGTGGCAAGGTGTGTGGCGGGGTTCAACTTCATGTGACAGACAGGGATAAATTCAAACCATTTTTGACCAGCATCGCTTTGCTGTATACTGTTAAGAAGCTCCATCCGAATGAATTTTCCTGGCGAACAGAGACTTACGAGTTTGTCAGCGACAGGTTGGCAATCGACCTGCTTTATGGCAATCCAACCCTGCGTGAAGGAGTGGAGTCCGCCACATTGTCGCTGAATGATCTGGAATCCGTCTGGAAGGAAGAGACTGAAGAATTTCTATCCCAGCGCGAAGCCTGTCGCATTTACTGACCGCATTTCAATTTTTCATTATTTTCCCGTTTTTTCATGGAAAATCCGCTAATCAATGCAAAGAGGAACATGGGGAGACCCTCGCAAAGCATTGATAAATAGCTGGTTGTGCGGAAAATGGCTCTGCCCGAGGAAAGTGACTGTCACCTATTGACAAAACAGCGACCAATCCCTATATTTTACATTTTGATTGACTAAAGGATTTATGAGTTTAAAGGAAAACCTTCTTTCTGACATAAAAGGAGCGCTTAAGGCAAAAGAGTCTCTGAAGCTCAACACCATTCGTGGTCTGATTTCCGAAATCAAGAATCGAGAAATAGACCTCCGCCGTGAACTTGGGGGTGACGAGATCATCTCCATCATCTCCACCCAGATCAAAAAACGAAAAGAGGCCGCCGCCCTGTTTAAAAAGGGAGGGCGTAATGACCTCTTTGAACAGGAAAGTCAGGAAATGGTAATCCTTCAGGAATACCTGCCCGAGCAGGTTTCAGAGGATGAATTGCGTAGGCGAGTTCAAGAAGTGATCACGGAACTTGGCATTGCAGAGATGAAAGACCTCGGAAGAGTGATGAAAGTAATTATTCCTGAATTTAAAGGACGCGCGGACAACGGGCAAATAAAGAACTTGGTTGCCGAATGTCTGGGCCAATAACAAGTACCATCTACCAGCAGAAGCGAATCCGACAGTACCCGATAAGATAAGAACAAAATTCCGGCAGGGGATTACGAGTAACACGGTATTCGTACTACACGCCTGACACCAGCGACTAAGGGCTTTCTTGAAACACTATATTCCTGACAATTTGATCGAAGAAATCCGCTCACGAAGCGATATTCTGGAAGTCGTGTCGGCGAATCTTCTTCTGAAAAAGAGCGGACAAAACTACAAAGGACTTTGCCCGTTTCACTCAGAAAAAACTCCATCATTCACAGTCAGTCCCGAAAAACAGATCTACCATTGTTTCGGTTGCGGTGCGGGCGGTAATGTTTTCAAATTTATTATGGAAATGGAAGACCTGCCCTTTCTGGACGTGGTCAAGAAACTGGCCAGCAAATGTGGCGTTGAGTTGCCAAATCCTAAATCCGGCCAATCCAATGCCAGGCAAAGTGAGCGGGAAATGCTCCTGAGCATCAACGAAAAAGCACGAGCCTACTTCACCCGATTACTCAAGGATGACGAGGGAGGTCGGTCAGCAAGGGAGTATCTGAAATCCAGAAGTTTCTATGACGAAAAATTACTAGCCGAGTACGGAATTGGCTGGGCCGCTCCAGGATGGAAAGATATCCTGACCTATCTGCAGAATCAGGGAAAATGCTCCCGGAAAGACCTGCTACGAGCAGGACTCATCAAACAAAAAGAAGGGGCGGAAGAAGGAAACTGTTATGACCGATTTCGTGGGCGAATTATGTTCCCCTTCAAGGACATTCATGGTAGCCTGATTGCTTTTGCCGGAAGGGTCATCGGCGAAGGCGAACCCAAATATCTTAACTCGCCGGAAACGCCCCTATACATTAAAGGGAAACATTTATTCGGACTCGATCGGGCAAGAGAAGCGATTCGAAAACAAAACCGTGTACTTATTATGGAGGGCTATTTTGATCAGATGCGTGCCCACCAACACGGCATCAGAAATACAGTAGCAACTTGCGGCACGGCCCTGACTCCGGCACAGGCTACACTGCTTAAAAATCACACAAGCAGGACAACTCTGATTTTTGACAGCGACTCGGCGGGTCAAGCGGCAACGGAAAGAGGATTTGGTGTGCTTCTGGAGGAAGGTTTGGGTGTCGAAGTACTATCGCTACCCAAAGGACACGATCCGGATTCATACATTCAGCAATTTGGGCCTGAAAAGTTTTTAGAAGAATTGAAGAACGCCAGGCCATTTGTCGAATCTTACATTATAAATACGATTGAAAGTGGAGATATATCCACTCCAGCGGGAAAGATGGAAGTCGTCAACAGTGTTCTCCCTCTTCTGACTCGTATAAAAAATACCGTTGAACGTTCCGAGTGGGTACGTGTTCTGACTGAACGGGCGGGGTTAGATGATCAGGCCATTCTTGCGGAGTTGAAAAACGCAATAAAGCAAGACAGAAATATTGCCAGACAACCTGCAAAAACATCTGAACGAGCAGGCAAGCAAAATCCGGAACTATATATAGTTCATTTGATGTTGGCCGATAAAAGGCTAGCACTCCAAATAAAAGAAGAAGTCCCGGTCGACAAGTTTGAAGACCCAAGCCTTCGTCAGATCGTTGAGTTATTTTACCAGCTGATTGATGAAGGGTGCGAATTGAGAGTTGACTTGGCCATTGACCGTGTGGAAGAGCCAACGACAAAAACCCTGTTGAGTAAAATTGGATTAGAGCCGATTCCATTCGATGACAAGGAGCGATCCACAAATGATTGCATTCTGGCAATAAACAAAAGATCGCTTGACCAAAAAATCGAGGCCCTCATAAAACAGAGGGACGAAGCATTTGAAGCTAGAGACTCCGAACGTTCCAAACAATTGCAGGATCAATTACGCGAATTACGCATGGAATTAATTCCGGGACAAGTCCCGGCCTGAATAAAGAGATCTCATAACATCATTTAAAATGACTACACCCTTAGGAGAAGCCCCTACGATGTCCAATCTGGAAAAAATTACCCAAGTCAGTGAAATCAATCAGCTGATCTCGCAAGGCAAGCAAAAAGGTTACCTAACCTATGAGGAAGTGAACGATGTGCTACCTTCTGACGTTGTTGCTCCAGAACAAATTGACGACTTGATGCACCTGTTCGGCGAAAACGAGATTCATATCGTAGACTCCGCCTCGAAGGGAGAAAAGCTCGTCTCGAATAAGGAAGGTAATTCGCCGGGAAAAGGAGCTAATGCCGCCGAAGAGGGAACCGCTCCCGCTAAAAGTGAAAGTGTCTCCATAGATGACCCAGTTCGCATGTACCTGAGAGAAATGGGAACGATTTCCCTGCTCACACGTGAAGGAGAGGTCACCATTGCCAAAAAAATAGAAGCTGGCCAAAACGAAGTCATTTCAGCGGTCGCCAACTGCTCTGTCACAATCAATGAAATAGTGGACATCGGCGATCAAACGAAAAAAGGTGCCATCAGTGTATTTGATGTTGTGGTAGTTGGAGAGCCCGAAGAGAAGAAAGCTGAAATTGAAAAAGGAGAAACCAAAAAGTTTCTTAAAAACATTCGCGATCTTAAAATTCAAAGCGACAAACTCCAAAAAACACAAAAACGTCTAAAGACCAAGCTAACAGAGAAAATGATGGCGAAAGTCGAAAAGGAAGAAATTGCACAAAAAATTCTTCTCGAAGGCGCCATCCGCAAAATCAGTCTGGACCCTGATGTGATGGACGGAATCATTGAGCAAATTTATGAGATCGCCGCCGCTATTCGTTCTGTAGGAAAACAAGAGCGAGACCTTGAACGAGAATGGGGAATGACCTTAGCGGATGTCAAAAAAAAAGCCGGCAACTGGACCAAACAAAAAAGTGTAAAATTACCCCGTGGTAAAACCATTACCAAGAAGCAATACGACAATTACATGAAACTGGTTCAACCCGGACGCAGAAAAATTAAGAAGATTGAAGCTAAGACAAACACATCTAAAGAGCACCTACTCGCAACGGTCCGCTGCATAGCTCGTGGCAGACTCAAAGAGAAAACCGCCAAACGAGAATTGGCTGAAGCGAACCTGAGATTGGTGGTCAGTATCGCCAAAAAATATACCAATCGTGGACTGCAATTTCTCGACCTGATTCAGGAAGGCAATATAGGCCTTATGAAAGCCGTCGATAAATTTGAATACCGCCGTGGATACAAGTTCAGTACTTACGCTACGTGGTGGATTCGACAAGCTATCACCCGCGCTATCGCTGACCAGGCCCGGACCATACGAATCCCGGTTCATATGATTGAAACAATCAACAAGCTCATCCGTGTATCTCGACACCTGGTTCAGGAACTCGGACGCGAACCCAGCCCCGAGGAAATCGCAAAGAAGATGATTCTGCCAATTGACAAGGTACGCAAGGTTTTGAAGATTGCCAAAGAGCCTATCTCATTGGAAACGCCAATAGGCGAAGAGGAGAACAGCCATCTCGGGGATTTCATTGAAGACAAAAAAATCCTTTCCCCAATTGATTCCGTAGTTAAAAAGAACCTTAAAGAGCAAACGTTAAAAGTTCTTTCGACACTGGCTTCAAGAGAAGAAAAAGTTCTCCGCAAACGCTTTGGCATTGGCCTCGACTCCGAGCACACACTTGAAGAAGTCGGACAGGATTTTGCTGTTACCCGTGAGCGAATACGGCAAATTGAAGCCAAGGCCTTGCGCAAACTAAGACATCCTAGCCGAAGCAAAAAACTGCGCAGTTTTGTAGAAAGTTGATACTCTTGGGCCTATAGCTCAGTTGGTAGAGCCCCCGGCTCATAACCGGGTGGTCAGAGGTTCGAATCCTCTTGGGCCCATCAAAATATAGAGGGCTTACAGACTCTTCCTGTAAGCCTTTTTTTGATGAAAACTAATTATTAATTCTACGTTCAAAAAACATCAATCACCTCATCACACCAACGAATCACCAATCAACAAACCATGAGCACCTCGAACAATCTGAAGTATGGTCTGGACAAAGCAACCATTGAGTCACTCAAGCTTTCTTTCGAAAACCACCTTAAATACACTCTGGTAGGCGACAAGTTTTCAGCGACAAAACTTGACCATTTCATGAGTCTTGCCCTCTCAGTTCGCGACAGGCTTGTGGAAAAATGGCTCCACACTCAACAATCTTATTACGAAAATAACGTAAAAAGAGTGTACTACTTTTCAATGGAGTTTTTAATCGGGAGACTTCTGACAAACAACCTGATCAACATTGGAGTTTATGATGAATACAAAAAAGCCCTTGAAGTGTTAGGGTTTGATATTCATGAATTGGAGGAAACGGAAATAGAGGCCGGGCTGGGCAATGGCGGATTAGGGAGGTTAGCGGCTTGTTATCTCGACTCGATTGCCACTCTTGGAATTCCCGGTTATGGCTATGGGATTCGATACGAATTTGGAATATTTTACCAAAAGATACTACGCGGATATCAGGTTGAAACTGCGGACAACTGGTTGCGCGTTGGAAATCCGTGGGAAATTCCGCGTCCGCATTCCCTCTTTCCGGTAAGGTTTTACGGTCGCATTGAAACCATCAAAAACTCTCAGGGAGAAAACGAATACAAATGGGTGGAGACTGAAGATGTAATGGCCATGGCCTATGACATGCCCATTCCCGGATTTAATAATAAAACCGTTAACAACTTAAGATTATGGAGTGCCCGATCAAGCCGTGAATTAGAGTTGGAACATTTTCAGACCGGAGATTATTTTCAGGCGGTCCAGAACAAACACGAAAGCGAAATCATCTCCAAGGTCCTTTACCCTGCTGACCAAAATGCACTGGGCAAGGAACTGAGATTCAAACAGGAATATTTTTTCATTTCAGCTTCGCTACAGGATATTATCCGCCGTTATAAAAAGGGTCACTCCAATTTTGACCAGTTCAGCGATAAAGTTGCCATTCAATTAAACGACACGCACCCTTCACTCGCAATCGCTGAGTTAATGAGAATTCTCGTCGATGAAGAGTCTATCCCCTGGAATAAAGCCTGGGAAATAACAGTTAAAACATTTGCTTTTACAAACCACACCATCCTGCCGGAAGCTATGGAAAAGTGGCCGGTAGATACCTTCGGACGGGTATTGCCGCGGCATCTTGGAATTATTTTTCAAATCAACGAACGTTTTTTGAAAGAAGTACAGTCCCGTTACCCTAATGACATAAGTCGCTTGAGCAGAATGTCTCTTATTGAGGAGAATCATACAAAGTATATTCGAATGGCAAATTTATCCATCGTAGGGAGTCATTCCGTTAATGGCGTAGCGGAGCTACATTCAAACATCCTTAAAGAAACTGTTTTTAAAGATTTCCATGAAATGTTTCCAGGGAAATTCAACAACAAAACTAATGGAATCACTCAAAGGCGGTGGCTCAAATCGTGCAACCCCGAGCTATCCGATTTGATCACAGAATATATTGGCGATTCATGGGTAACCAATTTATCAGAATTAAACAAACTGATGGAACATATTGACGACCCGCAACTCCTTGTCCGCTGGAAAAAGATCAAGAAAAGAAATAAACAGCGACTGGCAAATCATCTCCAGAAGAATTTTGGACTATCTCTTAACGCGAACACCATGCTGGAAGTTCATGTTAAACGTATTCATGAGTACAAACGACAAACCCTGAACATCCTGCACATCATCGCGCTCTATAACCAAATAAAGCAAAACCCTGAATCCGTCAAAGTTCCGAGAACGGTGTTGTTTTCAGGAAAAGCCGCGCCAGGGTACGCGATGGCAAAACTCATCATTAAATTTATTACCAGCGTCGGACAGACAATCAATGAAGACCCAAGTGTACAGGGAAAACTTAAAGTATTATTTATCCCCAATTACTCTGTCACTCAGGCAGAAAATATCATTCCGGCCGCTGATCTTTCTGATCAAATTTCAACCGCAGGAATGGAGGCCTCAGGAACGGGGAATATGAAACTAGCTCTAAATGGAGCGTTAACAGTGGGAACCCTTGACGGAGCAAATGTTGAAATTATGCAGGAGGTCGGGGAGGAAAATATATTTATCTTTGGATTAAAATCCGATGAAGTCCAAAGCTTGAAGCAGGCCGGCACTAATCCAAGAAAAATCTATTTGCAAAATCCTGAATTGAAAACGGTTCTGGATATGATCCAGCAAGGCTATTTCTCGCCAACTCAGGTTAATTTATTTCACCCTATCCTGGAAAACTTCCTCGACCACGGTGACCACTACATGGTCCTTGCGGATTTCCAATCCTTTTGTGATATCCAGGAACAAATTAATGAGGCGTTTCAAGATTCCGACGCATGGGCACGAAAATCTATAATTAACGTGGCAAAAATGGGTAAGTTTTCAAGTGATCGCTCCATCTCGGAATACGCAAAGGACATCTGGCAAATACCCACCAATCAGGAAAAACAGCCCTAACCTCTTCCGAATTTCCTGGTCAGCTCATTAAGTTTATCGGCTAAATCGCCAGGCCAATCACCTTCTGACAAGCGCCACTCCCAATTCCCTTCTGGCGTTCCAGGGTAATTCAAACGACCCTCTTTTCCCAAATTCAAGACATCCTGCATTGGAAGAATGGCCGTATTCGCTGGCGACATCATGGACAGTTGAATCATTTCATCAGAAACCGTAACCGAGCTGACCTGACGACCAAGAAATGCCTCAAGCTTTTCACGTGCCTCTTGAGAAATCTCGTTATCAAACCATCCTCTTATCGTATTGCAATCATGCGTTCCAGTATAAGCCACACAATTTTTTATGTGGTTTGGAGGAGCGTAAGGGGTATTCTCAAAATCGCCCTCGAATGCAAAAATGAGGGGTTTCATACCAGGAAAACCAAACGCTTCCATCAAAAACTTCACATCAGGAGTGATATAGCCCAAGTCCTCAGCGACGATGGGAAGCGATTTAAATTGATCCACTAGCAAAGAAAATAATTCGTGGCCAGGAGTCTCCTGCCATTGCCCCTTCTCGGCGGTTGGTTCATCGACCGGGATCTCCCATGCCGCGGCAAAACCACGAAAGTGATCAATTCGCACCAAATCAAAATAACTTAAATTAAATCTTATTCTATCGACCCACCATTTAAACTTTGTGTCCCGCAACACATCCCAGTTGTAAACGGGGTTACCCCACCGTTGACCAGTCTCACTAAAATTATCAGGTGGAACACCAGCTACCACATAGGGTTGACGATCATGATCGAGTTTGAATATTTCAGGGTTCGACCATACATCAGCACTGTCATAATTCACATAAAACGAAATATCTCCAAATATAAAAATGTCCCTCTCCTGACAATATTTTTTTAACTCCCTCCATTGCTGGAACAAAAGAAACTGAATAAATTTTTCTTTCCTCACCCTTTCACCAACATCATCCGAAAGAGAATTCATTGCATCATCCAAACGGTACCGGAATACCTCCGGCCACTCATTCCATGGACACCCACCAAATTGATCCTTGAGCGCCATGAACAAAGCGTAGTTTTCCAGCCACCAGGAATTATCTGCACAGAACTGGAGATACATATCATTTTCACCAGAGACCTTAAATTGCACGTACCCCTTGTCCAATAACTTATTTTTATAGTCAGCAACTTTTTGATAATCAACAGAACCGGCGGGGAAATCAGGGATCGGATGCAAGTCACACTCGTTGATAAACCCATCACGAGCCATGAAATCTGGACTTATAAAAAAAGGGTTAAACGCAAAAGCGGATGGACTACTATACGGAGAATTACCGACGGAGGTTGGGTTGATGGGAAGGATCTGCCATATTTTCTGACCCGAATCTTTAAGAAAGTCTACAAAGCGAAATGCAGAAGGACCAAAATCACCTATTCCATAATCAGAATGAAGCGAGCTTATATGAAGAAGTATTCCACTGCATCTATTTTCCAAGATTGGCGGCATAAACTTATTCAGATGGACACATTAATTATGAGGCACGCGAATCAACAGCGTTGCGGCCAGGGCATTGAATCGCTTAACCCACTGCTTGGAAGTAGCGTTACCGTCTTTACCTTTTTCACTTATTTCCTGATACACCTTATTCATTAACTGGTAACAAAGGTTTTGTGTTTTCCATAAGTTTATCGGGAAAGACAGAGAAACCAGAAGCTTAACTATATTCTCAAAACTCTCTAACATGGATAAATCCTTTGGCGCCTCAACAATTTTATGAGCCAAATGCTCAATACCCTCTTTAAACGCACCGCTCAGCATTTCCAAATCAAGGGAAATATTTTGACCATCCGCCTCACATAACAATCTTTCAATCAAAAACAAATCCGGATTCTGACAATTTATCTCCTTTAACAATCTGGCATTTATAACAGTCTCCACAATGGCGCCAAATATTTTTGGAGGCGCAATATCCTGTTCAGTTAAATATTTATTCAACTGCCCATTGGACTCATAGAGTTGTTGATATATCCTCTCATTTTCCTCAAAAGTAGAAACCAGAATTGCATCAAAAATTCTCTTCTGCTCATTCTTTGATAGCGATTTCAAAGAATACATGGTCTTCCCAAAATACTGCTCAAGGTGACTAATAACGTCAGAGAATTTTCCTTCATCGAATGCTTTGCGGACGATTTCAAAATTATGATTAAAATCATCCCCCCCCTTGAACTCGCCGACAAAATTGATCAAATTGTAGTCACCCTGATGAAATACACAAAAATTATAAGTCCCTGACTCCCAAGTAATACCCGATTTCATCTCAGCACACCCAAATACCATTCTCGCTTTTCCATTTTTTAAATCCTGGAAATTTTTAAGGCTTATAAGACAAGAATAGAATTCGGACTCATGATTGAACTCCTCAAATAATGCGTCCAAAGCGAAGTGAGCGCATATTTTTGGAAGGTCCATCATCGCCTTATCCATGATTTTTTTATAAATCATTTTTCCATTTCCCTTTTCAGGAATATTACTTTTTGCTGGTTCAAGATATGAAAGATATTCTTTTTCCAGAGAGTCGCCTAGAACATCTTCATTCAACTGAATCGCGCGGCGGGCATATTGAAATATCTGCTCCGTTTCAATGCCAGACACATCATTAAAAAACCAAGCGCAACTGGTATGCATCAACATAGCGTGACGTTGCATTTCCATTAATTTTAAAACCGTAATTTTTTCAGAATCATCAAGATCCCGCACAGAATGATTATTGAGAAATTGATGCACATTTTCCGGTGATCGGTCATTGATCACATCAGTATATTCGTTTCTTGCAGCCCAAGGATCGGCAAGATATTTTCGCGCTTCTTCATCGAATGATGAATCCAGTTTCTGGCTTAACCAATTCAGAGATTCCCTTAACGGTGCCCGCCACTTCTGATTCCAGTCTGGCTCACCGCCCGTTGAACACCCACAATCGATTTGCCACCGCCCTATGCCGTGGGCACAGCTCCATGAAGTATTTCCTAAAACCTCTACTTCATCCTCTGAAGGAAAATTTTCTAGGAATTCTCCATAGTTTGTAAGCTGAACATTCGTATCAGCTTCTATACGCTGAATAGCATAAGCCAGTGCCATATCACCAAATTTGTGGTGATGACCATAGGTCTCTCCATCGGTAGCGACACTCAGCAACCGCACTTTATCCTCTGTATCGGGAAAAGCATCTAATAATTTACTGGCAAAACGTTCTCCATTTTGCAAAAGATTTTCAAATGCAATCGACTGCGAAAGAGGACCATCATAAAAGAAAACACTAAAACTCTTTCCCGATGGCAGGCTTACGGCATAGGGCTTCGAAACGTCTAAAGCTTGACTCTCCTCAGTTTGCCAGTCCTCCTGACCATGAATTTTGAAACGACCCGCCTGACTTGGTGCCAGCACAGTGTACCGAATCCCCAGATCACTCATGATTTCCATCGTCGCATTATTGACTGCCGTTTCCGGCAGCCACATGCCTTCGGGAATTCGATTGAATCGTTTTTCGAAATCCCTGATTCCCCAGTAAATTTGCGTATATTTATCTCTAGTGCTTGCCAGAGGCATGATCATGTGTGAATAGCATTGAGCAATAGCAGAGCCATGCCCTGAAAACCTGGCAATACTATTCTTATCCGCCTCCAGAATGGCATTGTATGTTTCTTCCGTGTGTGATTCCATCCAGCTCAACAATGTAGGACCAAAATTAAAACTGATCCTCGAATAGTTATTGACCATTTCTACGATGAAACCTTTTTCATCAAGAATTCTGGCTCTTGTATTCGGAGCGTAACATTCTGCATTGACCCGCTCATTCCAATCGTGGAAAGGATAGGCCGAATCCTGATATGAAACGGCCTCTAACCATGGGTTTTCTCTGGGCGGCTGATAAAAGTGCCCGTGGATACAAATAAATTTATTCATTCTTTAGAATTATCGCAGACAGAGGGGGTAAGGTGAGACATATTGAATATGGCTGACCATGCCATTTAACAGACTCTGCTTTACAAAGCGATTTATTTCCCTGTCCGCTTCCATCAAATATTTTATTATCACTATTTAAAACTTCCTTCCATTTCCCGTTACAAGGAACCCCTATTCTGTATCCCTCTCTCGGAACCGGGGTAAAGTTCAAAACAATGACCAATTTATCTTCAGGCAAACTCCCTTTGCGCAATATGACTAAAATGCAATTCTCAGAATCGTTGCAATCAATCCACTCAAATCCATCAGCAGAAAAATCATTTTCATAAAGAGCGCACTCTGTTCGATAAAGCCGATTCAAACTTTTCACCCAAAGTTGTAGCCCCTTATGAGAAGGGTAATCTAAAAGATGCCAATCAAGACTTTTCTCGTGATCCCATTCCGACCACTGTCCAAATTCACCTCCCATAAAAATAAGTTTTTTCCTGGCTGAGCGAACATGTACCCAAACAACAACCTCAAGTTAGCGAATTTTTGCCAATCGTCACCAGGCATCCTGCCCAACAAAGACCCCTTTCCATGCACGACCTCGTCGTGAGACAGCGGCAGGATAAAATTTTCATGGTAGGCATATACCATTCGAAACGTTAAACGATCAAGATGATACGTTCGATGCACGGGATCCTTTTGCATATAATCCAGAGTATCGTTCATCCACCCCATATCCCATTTCATGCCAAAACCCAGACCACCCAGGTATGTCGGCTTGGAGACCATAGGCCAATCGGTAGATTCTTCGGCCATAACATGAACATCGGGATGCTCCTTATAAACCGCTTCGTTCAATTTCCGTAAAAATCCAATAGCTTCAAGATTTTCCCTCCCGCCATGAACATTCGGAATCCATTCCCCCTGCTTTCGTGAATAATCCAAGTACAACATGGATGCCACCGCGTCAACTCGAAGTCCATCCGCATGAAAAACGTCAAGCCAGTATAAGGCGTTGCTGATTAAAAAACTGACGACCTCATTGCGCCCATAATTAAAAATAAAACTCCCCCAGTCAGGATGAAGTCCCTGGCGGTCGTCCGCATGCTCATAGATATGCGTCCCATCGAAACACCCCAAAGCATAACTATCAGTGGCAAAATGAGAAGGGACCCAGTCAAGGATCACCCCGATACCATTTTTATGGAGGTGGTCCACAAGCACCATAAATTCACGCGGCGACCCATGGCGACTCGTTGGAGCAAAATAGCTCGTACATTGATATCCCCACGAACCATAAAAAGGATGCTCCATCACTGGCAAAAACTCAACATGAGTGAATCCCATCTCCAGAACATACTCCGTCAACTTAAGAGCCAACTCTCGATAAGTGAGCATCCGCCCACCTTCCTCCGGCATGCGCATCCAGGAACCAAGGTGAACCTCATATATGGAAACAGCGATATTGAAAGAATTTAAACGTTTACGCTCCTGCGACACCCAATTTTTATCATGCCATTGATAACTGGAGTCCCAAACAATACTCCCCGAATTGGGAGAAACCTCGTTGTAAAAGGAAAAAGGATCTGCTTTTTCAGTATTAATCCCGTTATGATTAGACTGGATGGAATATTTATAAATATCTCCATTTTTTACCCCAGGCAGAAAACCCTCCCAAATCCCGGACTGTTGTTTAGGACTCAAAGGATGAGTCCCCCTGTTCCAACCATTAAAATCGCCAATAACATGGACTTTCTCAGCGTTAGGAGCCCAAACAGCAAAATAAACTCCACTTATCCCGCCCACTTCCACAACATGAGCGCCAAGCTTCTCATAAAGACGAAAATGGTTTCCTTCATTAAAAAGGTGAAGATCATCATCCGTTAAGAGCGAAAAATATCCTGATGACTTCTCTTTGTTTTTTCGAGCGGGCTTGGTCATTTAATGAATGCGTTCACGTGTTTATAAAGGAAAAACTCACTATAACCCCCCAGTTATCACTAATCAATCTGGCTTCATATAATATTTTTCCACAGACCTTTAGGCACTTAAAAACTGACCCTTTTTGCCTATTCCCACATTTATAAAAAAATAATTCGAGGAGTACATAATATTGGCATGCAATTTTAATTATTCCGCAAAAACGGAAAACCCTCCTTAATTTCAACAGCCTACACCAACCACACCAAGGTTGTTTTCGTTAAGGCATAAGATCATTCATGTATTTTTTCTTTATAGAAATTAGGTTTGTGAAAATTGTGTACTAACGATAGAATGAGAATAAAGATAGCGGAATTCTTACCTTTCAAAAACCAACTTTTTGTGGGGCTTGGCCTTCCGTTGACTGTGAAAAATAATCAACATAACAGAGTAGATCAATCTGGCAAAAGGTAACCAAATATTGGCTGACATTGGGATTCTAAAGCAAGTTCGAACTTACTATAATAAACCATGAGTTAATAAAAACTTATGATTTAGAGGCCAACAATATGCGAAATAAATCACCAAAAAATTCATACAACCTTTCATCCATGGGTGGTCGCTTGAAAGCCTGGAGGAAGTCCCTGTCCCTCCGCCTTACAGATGTTTCCAAAATGATAGATGTGTCTCAAGGCTCACTGTCTGACTTGGAAAACGACAACTGTATGCCCTCTGCTACCACCTTGACCAATCTGTGTCTTTACACTGAAATGGATATTTATTGGTTACTGACAGGAAAAGAAATAGATGATGTGAAAACAGAGGGTGATAGTGGTCTGTCACAGAAATACAGCGCACTCATATCCCAGGACCAAGAGCTTAAAGATAATATTGGTCGGCTTATAAGAATCTCCCGGTATGGCGACCCTGCGGCGAAGGCTCATTTGAGCGGCTTTTTGACGGGTGCCGACCCTCAAAAAAACCAAGGTAGCCTAAGCTGAAGTAACGATTTAACAGGCGTTAGAAAAGAAAACTTAAATCTCCCCCCTGAGGGTAGCTTGTTGTTGCCCCCAAGAGAGAATTTGCTCCTGCTTTCAGCACCCCGATTCCGCATAGTTTTTCAGCCAAGACTCGAATAGGTTTTCATTTTTGTGACAGATATTTTATAATGAATCCATTAACTAGTAACATTTCGGAACGAAGCTGTGTCTCTACGAGTCTGGTGCGCCGGTTGAGAGCCGGTGCTTTAATTCAGTTTATCAGTAAGGATATCAATGAAGTCTTTAGCTACGATCACAGAAAAGGATATCGAAACCATCAAAATGGCTTTGAATGATTCTATATCCGATATGAACATAGAGCTTAAACAAGAAATGAAGGAGAAGAAGCGAGTAGCACTTTTGGATTACAAGAACAAATATTCTAAAGTGTACGCCAAGCTCCGCCAGAATCCCTCGATATATTCGTTAAGCGAAACTGAACTCGATATCACTGCAGGTGGATTGAATGACGCGGTTCAGCTGATTGAGGAAAATTTGACCGATGACCTGAGTCCTGAGGAAAAGGATGAAATTATCGGCTATAAAAATGAATGCGATCGACTGGTCGGGCTTTTAGCCAGCTGATTATTGAACAGCCATAAGGCCCGAGTTCAGACCGTATTAACAGGAAAGATTCTTCTTTTCAGTTAAAGAAGTTTATGTAGTAGCCATAGAGAAACATCCAGCCAGTGACCCCTGTCCCTGCCGTCATGCTCAACACCCAAGCTTTTTTACTGTCCCGTTTCAAGCTTTTCTTGTCCTCGTGGACAAAAGCTGAGTGCACCAGCATTCCCATGAAAAAGGATATGCCCATAAAAGCCAAGAACAAAATGGCTATCATAACTGGTGAAAATTCTAGCTCGGTCCTCACCTAAGCTCCTCCCCCTTGATAATGAATCCAGATCGAGCTATCCCAAAGTGCTCTAGTAATTCCGCAAAACCCACCACTGCGCCGAGAAGAACTGCCAGCAATAATACGACCTGACAAAATACAATGAAAATTTCCTTAGCGGTTTTTTTCTGTTGCCACCAACTGACAGCAACTGTCAAGACCACCACTACGATAGTGGAAACCAGATAATATCTAATTGACATGGACCAACATCTCTATATTTTTACATAGAAAATAAAAATTTAGGGGCTGTACCAGATAACTAGCCCATATATTGTTTAACAAGTTGTTTTAACTGCTTTAGTTGTGACTTAGGTTTGGGGTTGTTAAATCGCCTCTCACATTATGCCCGCCGTGGGACAGATTAAGCCTAAACGCATTGACCCCAGACCGAACCAAATCGCGGATCTTCTTCCCACCCGTCGCAGGTCCAAGAGAAGCTAAAATCTTTGTCAGTCGAATATCCATACAACCCCCATCATTTTATTTGAGATGATTGACTGTATTCTTGGGAGGTATTTTGCAACGGCATTATCAAAAGGTTCTTGAACGTCACCTCCTCCGGACGCCTGAACGTTTCAAGACCAATCACAATCTCCGGTTGAGCCTTCAATGCCTCCCGCGTGTACGTACCCAGCATTCGATCCCAGATAGAAAGGTTAAACCCGTAATTTGAGTTCGTCTCCCTGACTTCAACCGAATGATGGATGCGATGCATATCCGGCGTTACAATCAAACTCCTGCAGAGACGATCCATTTTGTCGGGCAATGTAATATTGGAATGAGAGAAAAGAGCCATTCCATTTAGAATAACCTCAAAAACAAAAACCGCAAGAGGCGCGGGACCCAGAAGATAAACGATTCCGATTTTATAAAGCATCGACGCAAGAATCTCTATCGGATGAAAACGCAAACCAGAGGACACATCGAGGTCGAGGTCTGAGTGATGCACCACATGAAACCTCCAGAAGAAAGGCACCTTGTGAATGATCACATGCTGAAGGTAAATCGCAAAATCAAGAATAATAACTGCCAGAACGAGCTCCACCTCTTCAGGCCAATCCAGCATATTGAGTAGCCCCCAGCCCCTACTCCCGGCAATTTCCGCCGCGCCCACTGCGGCGGCCCCGAATACCAGTTTAGCCAACAAAGTATTCAGCCCAGTAAGCCCAAGATTGATCCCCAATCGGCGAGGTTTTGAATCCACCGCCGGATGCCTGGAAATAAACCTCTCAAGAATCAGCATCGTCAAGAACACTGAAATAAAAATCGTAAAACGTAAAGTGTTTCCATCCATTTCCGCTATTCCTGTTTTAAAACGGGAGGCAAATAACCCGGGTGCGTGGAAAACTTATTCAACGTTTTGTTTACGACGCCATTTTCTTTCAGCGTCATCACGCCGCACAAGAATCATAACAGCTTCCAGCATCAAGCCCAAAAACCAGAGACTGGTAAATGCTATCACCCACAAAAACATCATATTGAACCAATACTGATTCGGGTTGTAGTCACGAGATATGTGGATCAAGGCTTTGATCTTATCCTTCTCAACACCCGAAGCTTTGAAGTATGTCTTGTAAAAAGGATGTGTTTTTGATTCCGCGAATTGTTCCATCTCACCGTATGGAAGCCGTATAAACTTCGCCACATCCATAATATTTTCCTTAAAAAACGACCTCATTTTCATCATTTCCGTTGTGTCGGGCGGATTCGACGAGTAATACCAGCACGTCAACGCAATGGAAACAACCAGAGAAAACCAGAACGAAATCCGGCGACTCAGGTTCTCCTTTTTCTCATCCCTAAACTCTCCCTTTGGTTCCAACTCTTTCTCCATTACCCTTCCTCCAGTCCCTCACAAAAAACCATAGCAAAAATCCCATGAAATATTCATTATACCGTGTGTCTGTGAATTCACCAAAAACATGATTCTCCGCATTTGGGTTGCTATTTATCTCGCACATACCTATTTTTATTTACAGGCAAGAAAAATGGAGCCTAACTGGCTTATATGACAACCAGACTGATTTCCTAGGAGGCGGACTATGCCAACCACAATGCCAGAAACACTGGCTGAAAAAATTATCGGAGAAAAAATTGCCGAATGGGAAGCTCATAAAAAGCAAGAAAAAGAAAAGAAAATTGAAATCTTTCCATTTCTGACCATTTCCAGGCAGTTTGGGTGTGGTGAGGAATCTTTAGTACCTGAACTTGAAAAAGCACTTGGATGGAAAGTTTATGGGCGGAACTTGCTCGATCACATGGCCCAAAGGGAAAACCTTAGCCGAAGCTTTATAGAAACTCTTGACGAACACAACCGCAATGGAATCGATGATTGGATCAACTACCTCATCAAGTCCGGGGCTATTTTACAGAAAGATTATGTGATCAAAATTTCCCAGTTCATGAAGGTGATCGTAGCGCAGGAAAGTGCCATCATCCTGGGAAGAGGCGGCAACCGCATACTGGCAGACCAAAAGCAGGGATTAAACATACGTTTTGTAGCTCCATTAGAAGATCGCGTGAAGAACATTGCCGCTTTGCGTAAAATTTCTGCGACCGATGCAAGAAAAATGATCCAGACTACAGATAAGGAGCGTGAGCAATTCAACAAACATTATTTTAGCGATGATATAAACGATTCCTCCAACTTCGATACTTGCTTCAACACTTCATCGTTGAGTCAGGATAACATCTGCAAAACGATTGCCCTGATGAGTGAAGAAAAACAAAAGACTGCCTGAGCACCTTCTCTTATACAGGTTGACCGGAAGTATGCGACAATATAGAAAAAATTTATTGTTGCTACTGCCTCCTTCTGGCCTGTGAATACTTCAACATCCGACACCTCTACCAACAGCTCCACCGGATATATTTCCGTACTCAAGGAAAACCCTTCCTTCAGAAACCTCTGGTACGGACAAGTCATTTCGGATTTAGGGAACTGGGTCAATAGCATCGCGCTGTACGCGCTCATCCTTCAGCTCACCGGTTCAGGAATGGCAATGGCCGCCGCCATGATGGCTAAACTATTGCCCATGGTCGTGGTGAGCCCTCTCGCAGGTGTGGTGATAGACCGCATGGATCGAAAAAACATATTGATCGCAAGCGATGTCCTGCGCTGTCTCACAGTTCTAGGCTTTCTCATGGTCGACGGCAAGGAAGACCTATGGTTGGTTTACACCCTGACCCTGCTTGAAGTCGCTCTTTCAGGATTTTTTGAACCTGCCAGAAGTGCCATCCTGCCTTCGCTCGTACCAAGAAATCATCTAGTCACAGCCAATGCACTTTCTGGAGCCACCTGGTCCGTTATGCTTGCCTTGGGTGCCGCACTGGGTGGGTTTGTGGTTAGCCTGCTCGGGATCAGGACTGCATTCATACTGGATGCCATAACGTATCTGGTATCAGCAGGGTTCATTATCAGGATTTCCAGTCCTGGCAAAAAATCAGAAGAACCAGTCGCAAATAATGTGGGAAGCGGATTCAAAGGCCTGGTCGAAGGAGGCCGCTACCTCCTCGCTCAGCCCATTGTGCTGGCACTGGCGTTGTTAAAATCAGGCGTCGCTATCAAAGGCGGCATAATGACACTGGTTCCTTTATTCGCACATCGTGCGTGGTCAGACCCTGCGGCCGTATCCATGGGAGTCGGCGTCATGTACTCCTGTAGAGGCATTGGTGCCGCGATAGGCCCCATCATGACCAAGAAGTGGTTTGGAGAATCGGCACGAGCACTTCAATGGGCAATCGCGGTGGCATTTTTTCTCGGAGGTCTCACGCTATGGGCTTTTTCATATTCTACAAGCCTGTGGACCGCCTCATTATGCATGGGATTATCAGGGATGTTCGGGTCAATCGTGTGGGTGTTCAGCTCGGCTCTTATTCACCTGGAAGCCGACCGACAGTTTTTAGGGCGGATTTTTGGAACTGAAATGGCTCTGCTGACATTGGTTATGGGAATCAGCAATGGAGTAGTCGGGGTCGCCATCGACGGTATGCATATGACCATCGAGTCAGTCATCTTATGGATGGGCGGATTGTATATAATTCCTGGTGTCCTATGGGTTCTGTTCCTGTCTTCGGCACGGTCGCGATTGAAAGAAGGAACCGTAGATACTCCCCTACCCCCCGCAGACCCAAGTGAGTTCAACCCAACACCCGATATTCCCCCAGAAAAAGAGGATCGTTGAGTATCAAGTGAAGTATTCTGCCAGCGATTTGCCTATATCAAAATGATGAATGAACCGGTCCTTATCTTCCAGCCCCTGTGCCCAAAGATAAGCCTCATCCACTTCCCGAGACATCCCTAAAGCATGGAGAACACCAACCGAAACAAAACTGGTCGCTAAGTCGGGAGATTTGGAATAAGAGATGACCCAGTCCCGCATCATCTTCATCTCTTCTTCATCCAGACCCCTGTATTTCTCAACCAGGTTTTTAATATTTTCCTCTCCATAGGTATTGGCATAAGTCGCACCTATATTAGGCAGGCGATAAAGATTGAGCACATCTTCCTGGAATGTGAGTGCAGGTTCGGGCACGACAATAACCTTTATTCCCTACTGAGTGGATTCTGAATCGATAGTTTCTTTATCAGCAATATATTCTTCAAACTCTTCCAGATAAGACAATTGGCTCAGATCAGTCATCCTATCCAGAAACACTTTACCCTGTAGATGGTCGATCTCGTGTTGAAGAACCACGGCGGGAAAACCTTCGGCTTTGATAGTAATGAAATTACCCTCTCGATCAAAATATTCTACAGTTACCTTTTCTGAGCGGGGAACTAACCCGCGTAAATCCTTCAAGCTCAAACATCCCTCCCAACCCATGGCTTTCTCCTCACCGTAGTGGGTTATCACGGGATTCACCAATACCGTCATAGGAATTTCCGGCGCTTCCGGATACCGCTCGTTAGACGAACACTCCATAACAACCAACTGCAAAGACTGAAATATCTGGGGCGCGGCCAACCCAACTCCATCTTCTTCCCGCATCGTATCGATCATATTATCTATCAAAACCTGCACTTCACCGACAGGCGAGTTCAGTAATTCAAAATCGACGGGCTGAGCAATCTGCCGCAAAATCGGATTCCCTAGTTTAGCCACCTTGAGCACTGCCATACTAACTCCTCATTTAACAATACTTCCCATATATAAAACCACCAAACCGGGGATACCTAAACACACAAAACAATGGTTACGATTTGGTGTACAGGTAATTTATTAACAGCCCGCATTAAATATTTTTATTCCTCAGCATTCTAGCATACAGCAAATACTTACAACGACAACAATGATTAAAAATCCGATTTACCGCATAAAATGCGGCTCGAACACGTTTTTTCATTTGACATTTATCACCGGTTTTTTATAATGCACCCGCTGATTAATTAAATGATTAATCAAACTTTCGATTAATTAAACTTTGAAGGGGGGGGCTGGCCATTGACTAAAGATGAACTAATCAACGCCGTGATTAAAAGCTGTAAGGACGAAGATTTGACAAAACGTTTGGTAGCCGATGTCATTAACGCAACATTCGAAAGCATTGCAAAATCCATCAAGAAAGAAAAAAGGTTCGCTTATCCTTCTTTTGGAACATTCACTGTTAGAAACAGGAAAGCAAGAAAGGGTCGCAATCCACAAACTGGAGCTGAAATTAAAATCAAAGCCAGCAAGACAGTTGGTTTCAAACCTGCTCCTACCCTGAAAGGTTCTTTATAATTATTTTTTTCAAACAGCAGAAAAGATATCCCAACCGCCTCTGTATTCAGGGGCGGTTTTTTTTCGCCTGAATTATAAAATCACCCCCCGAAAAGCTCGCCGACAAAAACAAGGTAACCCACAATAATTCAAATAGACAGGAGCTAGCAGGCAGTGCGTCGGGGTTGGTCGATTGTGAAGGAAATATCTAGCGTAGAAAGTTGTTCCGACAATTTGGATGCGCTCTCCGGTTGACGAAAAGCTCCAAGCAATACTCTAAATCTGGGTTGGGAAAAATTCTTGTCTGCGGTAATAAATAAAAACGGGGACAACATTTTTTTGCGTAATAGTTTAATTTGTTCGCGTGCCTTTTGTTCGTCAGTAAAATTTCCTGATTCAAGAACATAAGGTGCCGAAGCTAGTATTGCATATTTTCCGAGTGATAATTTACGCACCTGCTTCGTAACTTCCCTGGCCAGGTCCCATGAATTATAGCGCCCAACATAAACCCGGTATATTTTCCTTTTATCATCTATTGGGATAGGGCTGGAATAGGCGCTCAGGCCTTTCCTTCTCAACTCATTCACGACTCTCCTTGTAGTCGGCACATCCAAGTGGCTGGACACATAAACTACATATGGAGCCGCAACAGTTTCTGCTACTGATTTCTTTTCTGACTGTTTTGCTGTTAATTCAATTTCTGCGTCAAACCGCTCACCAAATTTGCTTTTGACATTAATCGGCCCTAAAGAAAATGCAGACACTTGGGCAATGCTCCCCAAAGCAATCATAACTGTAATAAGCAAAACACGAGCGACTATCATATCCTTAACATTGTAATCGCGGAGAAGGTTACGAGGAAGGAATAATTTGTCAGCTTTTTCCGAGGTACTTTATATTTTCCTTCTCAAATTCTTTAAAAGCACCTCGGTTTGCTTCCTGAGGTCTGCGGGTTTTTCGAAGGACTCCGTTATGAACCCATTGCTTCTCAAGGTAATGACAAACTCTGCATTCAGCTGTTCTCCTGAACAGCTTTCGCCTGTACTCCGGGCGAACCTTGGCCACATGCTCTGCAGAGTCAAATTCCTTATGAATATGGCAACTGGTACAATATTCACCAATCACCTTATTATTCTTTTGAGAATTAAACTCCCCCTTAAACGCACGAGCGAGTTCGAAATCGGAACAACCCGCTCCCAAAATCATAACAATAACGAAAAATACGCCGGAATAAAGGTGCGATCTTTGAGAAATGGGCTGATAGTACCTTGAAGCGGGTAGGTGCATGGTTCTCATGGCTCAAGTATAAGACGGGGAACCCCGATAAGGAAAAGTCTGGGGAAAAGAGCGCAAACACTTGGGAAATAGGGAGATAAGATCATTTTAGGACACGCGGCAACAATTCTCAAACTAGATGGATTTGGATCGTAACCAGTTGTAATGTTTGAAAACTTTCTGAGAGTATTGTTTAGGCCGGATGCCTTTTCTTAAATAACGTCTCAACTGTGATGGGCCGTGATTATAGGCTTCCAATGCCAAACCGAGATCACCGAAACGAAGAAACAGTTTATTCAGGTAATATGCGCCCAGTGCAATATTAGCATCTGGATCATACAGGGTGGGGTTTCCTTTCCACTTTACGCGGGCTTCACCTGCCAACGCCTTACCGGTAGTGGGTCGAATTTGCATTAAGCCCAAGGCACCCCTGTTTGATCGGGCCCAGTTATTAAAAGAACTTTCAGTTATAATAACAGCAGTCAAAAACAACGGATCATAGCTATACTTTTTACTTTCATAAACTATACGCTCAGACAAATTGTCTAGACGGTCTTTTTTGAGCCCCGTTTTATAACGTGAAACCAATTGGGTAATCCGCTGCTGAAGGTCTTTTTCATACTGGGATTCATGATTTTGGAGTTCCTTGAGAGAGCGGTCAAATACCTGCTCCTCCCAGGCGATCCACGAAGCATGGTAGGACGATAAACCCTGAGTATGATTATTAGGCTTTTCAAGGCCTGCCATTATGAACACGGCAGTCAGGCCTGCAAAAAGTGAACTGAATTTCACGATGAACTTCATTAATAAACCCTTTTAAACGGATTAATTTAGTCCTTAAACAACGGGCTCAGGTTTTCAAAGAACCCAAGACGGGCAATATAAAACCAACGATTAAAGGATACTTTTCGAAAGCATCCATCAGGGGAAATAACACCTAAAGGCATTATCTGGTAATTATAAGGGAGTCGTTGCCATCATGTCAAATAGGATTAAACCCTATAGACAAAAGAGCCTCAGGAAAATTATTACCCGATAATGCTATACGGATTAAGTTGAAATTTTCCTGCGATAACCTATAATCGAGTAATAGGTATAACCTTATTATAAACAAAAAGTTATGAAGATTATTTGCACGCATTGCCAAGCAGGCTACCAAGTCGATTTACCCGATATCAAACCTTCGGGAGTCAAATTCAAGTGCGCGAAATGCCAGCAGAAATTTCTGGTAAAACCCCCGGGTGCCGAACAAGCTCAAGAAAGTGTTTCGAGTCAGGCGACTGCCGCCGCTGGTGCAACTGAAACATTACCCGAAGAGGGTGACTCGGATATGCCCAACGCCGCTCCTGTGGAAGAACCCACGGAAACCTCTTCTGAATCGGAAGAAACCAAGGCGACTGATATGCCAGAAGATGAAGATGTAGAAGATAAGGAACAACCCGAAACCACAGAAACAGATTCTTCCAAATCAGACACAGGGGATGATGAACTTGACGACTTTCTCGATGACCCATTGAATGAAGACGAGGAAGAGGAAACTCAAACGGATTCTACTCCAGAGGACGAAGGTGAAGAAGATGAAGTAGGAGCGGGTGAAGAGTACGACGATGATTACGATGATGAAGAATTTGAAATCGCTCCTAAAAAGAAGTTTGGCCTTCCCACTACCAAAACCGGAAAAATGATTGCTGTGGGCTGTGTCGCGGCCTTACTGCTGACAGGCGGCGGATTGTATTTCGGATGGAAAACCTTTGCTCCTGAAGAACTTCTTCAAATGGGTAAATCAGACACGGAAATTCCTGATGAATTAACACCAAAGCCTGAAGAAGGAACTGATGTCGCGGAACCGGAATCAGAAGAAGCACCCTTGGAAGACTCCCTGGAACCTGAGCAAAAACAGGAACAGGAACAATCCGGCGCACAGAAAGAAGAACCTGCTTCGGGAAAAAGTCGGCCAACGGAAGTTGCTGGAGGGCAGGAGGACAAGGAGTCTGACTTGGCCAAGGAACTGGCTCAATCAGATACTCTCAAGGGTGCAGTTGAAGGTGGAGACGATGAGGGACTGCTTGCGGCTCTTGCTCCTGAAGAAACCCAAGTCACCCTTTCCACCATTATGCCGGTCGCATTTGACGCGACAGATATCCGGGTACTCAGCTTCGACTTACTCATAGAAACGAGTGATCGTCCTAGTGCTCAGGTTATTAGAGAAGCATTGCCGATTTATGAGAAAGTAACGATGAACACTGTAGACCAGTTTCTCAGAAACAAATTCTACAATGACATTCTATATGTGAAAGAAAAACTCCAGAGAAGACTGCAAAATAACTTCAATAAAAAAATTGAAGGTGCCGGGCGAGTTAAAAAAGTAAAGTTTACGGAGTTTATGATTCAGTAATAAACTGGCTCTGTATTTCCAAGTGGGCAAGCTTGATTGTAACCGTCCACTTCAAATAGACAGGACTCAGCTTGACGAAGCCAACTCTTCACTTTTCAGCCGATCCAGCATCTCCTTGATCTTCCACAGCAGCTTCGGCACTCCCTCACCAGTCATCGAAGATATTGAAAACACCTCAGGACTGATCTCTTTCAAACGGGATTCATATTCCTGAAACTTTTCCACCGCTTCCGGGTGGTCAATTTTTGATGCCACGAGAATCTGAGGGCGTTCATATAAACTTTTGCTGAATTGCTCCAGCTCGTTCTGGACAATTCGGTAATCATCCAAAGGATCTCGCAAATTGCTTACGGAAAAGTCGAGGAGATGAACCAGCAAACGGCTTCGCTCTGTGTGCTTAAGGAAGCGGATACCCAAACCTTTTCCCTTATGAGCACCTTCAATAAGACCTGGAATATCGGCCGCCACAAAGGTAGAGAAATCATCCAATTGGACAACCCCCAAATTAGGAATCAATGTGGTGAAGGGGTAATCGGCTATTTTGGGCCGAGCATGGGAAATTTTTGAGATAAAAGTCGACTTACCTGCATTTGGGAGACCGATGACCGCCACATCGGCCAAAAGCTTCAATTCAAGAAACAGTTTTTTCTCTTCGGTTTCTACGCCAGTATCAAATTGTCGAGGCGCACGGTTGCGGGATGTTTTGAACCGGGTGTTGCCGCGTCCCCCCTTCCCCCCGTGTGCCGCCACAAATTGCATATTGTTTTCTGTGAGGTCGACCAGAAGGTCCCGGGTAGCTTCATCTCGAACAAGTGTCCCCGCCGGAACTTTGACGACCAGATGCTTCCCTCTCCTTCCGGTCATCGTTTTACTTTTTCCCGAACATCCGTTTTCAGCTTTATAAAGCCGGTTATTTTTAAGATCGGTTAAGGTCGACAAATGGGCATCGGCTTCAAAAATAATATCCCCACCATTCCCGCCATCACCTCCGTCGGGTCCGCCCAAGGGCACAAACTTTTCCCGTCGGAAGCTACAACATCCACTGCCGCCATCGCCGGCCTGGATTGAAATATTCACCTCATCAATAAACATGGAATGGTTCGGTCGTTGAATTTAGAAAACGAATTGATTTTCGGATTGACGACGGCTCAAATGCCATCGGTATTTTTTCTTAGAAACAACAAAAGAAGGTGGGAGCGGCTGTCATCCCAGCAGCCAGTAAATCAGAAAACCTGCTAATTAGCGGGATAGACGCTTATCATCTGTTTTTTACGCGTCATGTTCTCAAACTTAACCGTGCCCGGAATTTTGGAGAAAATAGTATAGTCACTACCAATCCCAACATTTTTACCCGGATGAAATGTTGTGCCGCGCTGACGAACGAGAATCTCACCGGCCTTCACAGCCTGTCCGCCGTACCGCTTGACGCCCAGACGTTTGCCTACACTGTCTCTTCCGTTTGTTGTGCTACCTTGTCCCTTTTTGTGAGCCATGAGAGTTCCTTAATCCTTGGTTATTTCTGTTATTTTCAGTTGAGTGAACAACTGACGGTGTCCATTTTTCCTGCGATAGCCTTTTCGGCGTTTCTTCTTGAAGATAATAATTTTGGCGTCTTTACCCTGTTCCATCACTTCCCCGGTAACCTTGCAACCTGACACATAGGGAGAACCCACTTGAACATCTTCCCCTTCGCCAACCATCAGCACCTGATCCAAAGTAACGGTATCGCCAACATTGCTATCCAGCTTTTCGATCTCAATCAAGTCGCCCTGAGACACCTTGTATTGTTTCCCACCTGTGCTTAAAACCGCAAACATCAAAAAACTCCTCTTGGTCCAATTCCTATCAATACATGATCCCCCGGACCGCAGAAGGATCGAATCTATTAAATCGTCATTTAACGAGCTTCGTATGATAATTAATCCGGCCTTTCGTGTCAAGCTTTTGCAGAGGTCCCCGATAAGAAAAAAGGCAGTTTTTCTGCCTTAATCCCCATTTTTTCTAAAATCTGGAGGATGATGAGGACAAAGCATGGCCCCTCTGCCAAAACAGTTTCCTTGATCCAGTTTTGCTCTGGATGTATAAAGGAACTTTATTTCACCTTGAGACCCGTCATATGTCGTTGAAGGACAAGGAAAAATGGGACTCCAAGTATGGAGGTACCGAATATATCACCAGCAAGGAACCCTGCGCATGGTTAACGGACAACGCAGATTTGCTTACGGGAAAAGGTCTAGCTCTCGATATGGCCTCCGGCGAAGGCAGAAACGCCGTTTTTGCCGCTGAAAAGGGTTACGAAACGCTGGCAATTGATGTATCAGCCAATGGACTAGGTAAGGCCCGCTCTCTGGCCAATGAAAAAAACGTTATCATTGAAACCAGCGTTGTCGATCTGGATGACTGGAAATTTGAGCAAAATGCATTTGACCTTGTTCTCTGCTTCAACTTTCTTGAACGACGAATTTTTCCAGATATCAGAAATACTCTGAAACCTGGTGGGTTGATTTTTTACGAAACATTCACCATCGACTATCTTAAATATAGTAACTTTAAACGGGATTGGGTTCTGGAGCATAATGAACTATTAGAAGCCTTCAGCGAATTCCATATTTTAAGGTACCGGGAAGTTGATCATGACAACAAGGCTTTCGCTTCTCTGGTAGCCCGAAAAAAAAATGACTCAGAAAACTAAGATAAATTACTTGTTGCAGGCAGGACTGATAATCTTTTTCCTGTTACCGTTGCTGTTTGCAGGATGCTCTGCTCCAGAAAAACGCCTGGAAAAAAAACGCCTCACGCTCGTCTATCGCCTGCAGTCAGGACTGGAATCGGAGATCAAAGAACTGCGGTTGGAGCATCCCATAGAAATCTCAAGAGAGCAGGTAATGAATCATCTACTGTCTCTGCATTACGAGGAATTATCTCTAATGGGAAAAGGGAAATATGTGTTCTCGCCCGATGATGCCCTCGAAATAACCCCGTTAGTCACGAAAGCGTTGAACCGAATAAAGGCCAACACCATATTATATTATGAGGTTGACACACCTCATGGAACAACCGCAGGGTCTATATTTCGAGCCAAGGGGAAAATTCACTGGCGGTTTAAAATAATAAAAGGGTCTGATTTCGCAAACAGTTCTTTTCCCGGCCACAGAGGTTCTACCTGGCGGCTGGTACCCAGAGGGGGTCAGAGCTTTAGGCAAATAAACAATCTTTTCGGCAGCAGGGTTCAGGAAAACTGGATCGTATCGGGTCTGGACCTGCCAGCAAAATCCCAACGAAGCCTTCGCTCTCGTTCATCCCAAAAATCATCAAGAGACGCATCGCCTGCCCCGAAACGGAAACGCACTGAAAGCTCCTCGACCGATCAGGGCGAACTCGAAAAACGTTTGCAGTTTTTGAAGGGTCTTCGTGATAAAGAGCTGATTGATGACAACGAGTATGAACGCAAGAGAAAGGAACTTTTAGATCAGTTTCTTTGAGCAACAACTTTTACAACCCACCTTGGAAACCCATCTTCTGCTTGATTCTCTTTGAGTTTTACTTAGTCTGATTCACCGTTTGTTCAAGAATCTCGTCCACCTTATCCATAAAATTATTGCGCTCCTGATTGGTGGTGTCGATAGTACGCTTGGTCTTTACTATTTCAGCGTCAGGCAAATCTTCCCGTCTGACCTCATCTTCAAGATGCCATAACTTGATATTACTCATTGCCAATCCGCTCACAGCATCTCCCAGCTTACTCAGGCCAACCGATGAAGCAACGTTGAGGTTTTTATAAAGCTTCACCTTTTCGTCACGAATCTTCACCTCTCCCGCAAGGGCGGCTTCTAAAAACGCATCGATTTCTCCCAACAATTCTTTTCGCTGATTGTCCACCAAGTCTCTTTTCGCCTGCAACTTCGCCCTTTGAGGGTCGGATGCATCCTTAGCCTGGATGACTTCATCTATATGCCAGTATCGCAAATTTTTAATAGAGAGTTTATCGATAAGACTTCCCAGTGTTTCGGCCATATTGTCAGATTCCGTAAGTTTTAAAATATTAATTAATGGTAGGAAGCGCTTACCCACCACTGTTAAGAATTCAAAGCATCGAATTCGGAGCTAAACTAGCATATTGGTTCGCCCACCTTCAACCGCTTTCCCTCCTCTTCATAATGAAATCACCGTTTTCGAAGCAGGGACACGCCGTCTCTGATAGTCAGCATGACCTTTTCCACACGATGATCGTCCTTAACTCTGTGGTTGAATCTGTGAATGGCATGGTCCGAAGTTTCTTGGGGATTCAAAACTCTGCCACTCCATAAAACATTATCCACCACGATCAATCCCCCTGGGCGCATAAGTGGAAGCAAGGCTTCGTAATAATTCAGGTAATTTTCCTTATCTGCATCAATAAAAGCCATATCGAATGAACCGGTCAGCGTTTTAAGAGTATCGAGCGCAGGACCTTCTTTCAGAACAATCTTTTTGCCATGCGGACTTTCATCAAAAAACCGTTGGGCAAATTGGATCGCCACGGGGTCCATTTCACATGTAATGAGGTAGCCACTATCAGGAAGAGCCTCGGCCATTGAGAGGGCACTGTATCCTCCGAAAGTTCCTATCTCGATGATCCGCTTTGCCTCTACAAGTTGAGCGAGCATCTTGAGCAATCGCCCTTCGATGCGTCCGGTGAGCATCTGCGGGATTTCCAACTGGTCATAGGTTTCCAACTCTAGACGCCAGAGGAGATCATCCTCGATCTGGGTATGGTCATAAGCATAGTTGTCGATATCTTCGTTAACAAAATCCATATCATTCTCCTTTAAAAACCGCCATCAGTAGGCAACAATATTTTCATCCTGTGTTCGCCAGGCGTACCAGGTTGCTACCGTTTCAAGAGGATGCCATTTTTCCCCCAATGAACGCATTCGTTTTACCGTGGGTAGTTTACGCATCCGGTACAATTTTTTGAGTCCCAACTGCAAACCCAGATCACCGACCGGCAAAACATCCGGTCTGTTGAGTGAAAATATCAGGAACATTTCAGCAGTCCATCGTCCGATCCCGTAAACTGCTGTCAATTGTTGAACCACCTCTTCATTATCCATGTAATGCAGGCGATGCGGACGAATCGTCTTCTCATGAAAATGAACGCTCAAGTCTTTCAAATAAGCCGCCTTCTGCCGTGAAAGACCCACCCCGCGCAGAACAGATTCCGTTAGCTTCAGCACCTGTTCGGGAGTTGGAGCGTCCCCTTTAAATAGCGCATTAAAGCGAGCTGTGATTGTGTCTGCCGCGGCAACTGAAATCTGTTGCGCGACAATTGCTTTACACAACACAACGAAATAGTTGCGGTTACGTTTAAGCTTCAAGGGGCCAATTCGCCGAATGACCTGAGCCATTACCGAATCGTTCTGGTCAAAATGAAGGAGGATTTCTTTTCGACCGGGGATAGTCTTAGAGTTATCACCCATAATCTGTCAGCAAAGTCAGTTGACCTGCAAAGCTCTTAAGCTTTTTAAATGCGGAGAGTTTTTAATAATATCGACCGCTTCATCACTGATACGGTTACCATACAAGTCGAGAGTCACCAGATTGGGAAAAGACTGTGTGTCTGCGAGCATTTCAGTGGATTTATCATCCAAACCGTTCTGCGCCAGAGACAACGTGGTAAGATTCGGCCATGGCCTGCCATTGCATAACACGGCTAGTCCATCATTCCCTAACCTTGTCCTTCCCAGATACAGTTCTTTTATACCTTTAATTGCAGATGAACCTGCCAAAGCTTTGGCACCGTCTGGCCCCAATGGGTTCTGTTTGAGATAGAGAAATTCGAGAGAGGCCATGGCTGGCGATTGCCCCAGACTTACCACCCCTTCAGGCCCCATAGTGTTGACCTGAATGAACAGGCGTTTTAAATTAACCAGCGTTTTTGTCTGAGCCAACGCGCTGACCGCTCTGTCGGTGAGCTTATTACCTGCCAGAGAAAGAACTCGGAGTTTCCTCAACTCTTCCATGCTGGCTATAAGCTCTACCCCTTCATCACCAAAATCGTTTCTATCCAGCCACAATTCTCCCACTGTCTTGAGCCGGGAGTATCCTATAAGATCCTCCAACTCCTCCAGGTTGACATCCTTGTCATTAAGCTGAAGTTTGAATTGCGGCCCTGCCTCACTCCCTGTTCGTGTATAGTTTTCCATTTCACCGCCCTCCAGAGGATTCCCATTATCCGACTCGAGAGGGAGCAAAATCATACTATTAACTATCAGGCTCTCAAACAACGGACTCATCATATTCAGACCCAGCCTTTCTTTTTGAAATGCTCAATGATTTTCATAGCAGTCTGCCGTGGTTTGAGGTGCGTCGTATCAAAAATACAATCAGCGGCGGCGCGGTATTTGGGATCGCGTTCTTTGAGTATCTGGCGCTGTTCTTCTTCAAAACTAAGCCCTTCTATAAGAGGGGGGCGGTTTGCGTCCCGATGTATTCTCTCCAGAATTTTTTCCGGACTCGCAACCAGAAGAATGACCTTGCCATCCCGTTTCAGATCGGCCACGTTGCGCTCATCCAATACCACCCCCCCCCCACAATCGATGACCGAACTCCTGATTTCCGCTGAAATTTTTCTAACGAGCTCACGCTCGATTTCACGAAACTTGCTCCAACCCTCTTGTTCGACAATTTCGGGGATCGGTTTCCCGGCCTGCCGAACAACTTCATCATCGATACTGTAGCGTCGACAATGAAGAGTATCTGTCAATATCCTGGATATCGCCGATTTACCAGTGCCTCGATAGCCTATTAAAACAATGTTCATTCAATCAGTATTCCCCGTTAAGCCCGCCACACGCATATTTTATCATTTTGAACTCAAGCTTACTCACCACTAAGATTGAAGGTTAGAATACTTGGAAGCTCGATGCAAACGAAACTCTTTCACTCAATCAAAACTTCACCAAAACCAACCTGAAAGTTATATTGAAACTTAATGAATACTCCTGTTATGTTATACTTTTCTGCAACCTGGGAGAATTGATAATTAAGAAGACCCACGGAACACAAACCTTCACGAAAAGGGGTTCCACTGTGAAAAAAAATATTCTGACTGTTATTTCAATACTGGGAATTTGCATGGCTTTTGCCCCTTTTGCATGGGCCGACGACGACCCACAAATAGCAGGAATGCGATCTGCCTGCGACGAGGGTAACTCTACCGCCTGCTTTAGAATGGGTGAGAGATACCGGATTGTTGAACAGGATAATAAAGCTGCTCTCAAGTTTTATATAAAAGCCTGTGACGCGGATTATATGACAGGATGCACGAACGGAGGAATTCTGCTGACGATGCAAGGCACGCAGTACAGCAAACAGTGGAAGGGGGCGAAGAAAATGTTTCAAAAAGCCTGCGATGCTGGCGAAGACCGCTCCTGCTTTAACCTAGGAACGATCAATTATAGAGAAGGAAGACAGAAAAAAGCGATCAAGTTTTACCACCAGGCTTGCGAGATGGGAAATCAAGGCGGGTGCGCCAAAGAAAAAAGACTGAAACGATAAAGATGAAGCAATACAGAACAAAAAGACTATAGCGACTAGAGATGTCTAAGAAACTTAAAAACTGGGAAGAACTAGTCAACGACGGGGAACAATATGGAGACATCAAGAGTGACCTGACCCCAAACCAGAAAGTCATCTTTGAAAACATCAAAGATCAGAAAATTCTCAAACTCCAGGATGCCTATGCCTTTCTCAAAAAGGCGGAAGTAACCAGAGAACACGGCATCGAACTCGCCAGCCTGATAGCGGATTTTGAACTCTTAAAATCCATCCACACACTTATCATCACCCACAACAATCTGGGTCCAGAGGGGATTAAAATTATTTCGGCATCAAGCTCTCTGCCCAAGGTAGAATACCTGCACCTGGGTTCCAACAGCATTGGAGATGAAGGCGTGGAAGCCATCGCCGCTAGTGATCTTTTCTCTGAAGTGCAAACGCTCAATCTGGAATACAACGGGATCACCGCACGAGGGGCCAAAGCTCTGGCCGCATCGCCCGTACTCACCAAGCTAACCTCTCTCAATATGGTGGACAATAGGGTTGGCGAAGAAGGCGCATTTGCTCTCGCCGATTCAGATACCTTATCAAACCTGACCTACCTGCATCTGGGAGGGAACCGGATAAAATCTGACGAAGCAAAAAAAGCTCTTCGTGAATCAAAAAAGTTAACCCACCTGGAAAAGCTCAAAGTTTTCTAAGCAAACAACGTACCTACCCCTCAGAAATAATTAAAGTTTGCTCTCTGATGAAAAATTATTGATCTGGGTGCAGCAATTCGGGGCGTGAATAATTGACCAGGTCTGGAGTGGTTTCTACCCCTTCCTTAAGGACAAGAGTCCTGAGCTGAGTCAGCGTTTGGGTTTGGTGAATCGCCTTCGCTCCTTCGACACCAAATTCGTTTCTTCCTACATAAAGGTGGGTCAACCCATTCAGGTGAGTTGAGGCTCCGATGGCTATAGCGCCTTCATCGCCAATGCCATTCTGTGACAGATAAAGAACTTTAAGATTTTTCAGGTTCGTTGATCCTGCGATTACTTTGGATCCATCATCGCCAAGTTTATTGGCGGACAAATTTAATTCTTCCAGGCTTGCGGCAACTTTACCGCTGACCAATTCGCGGACACCTTCAGCATCTATATAACTACGCTCCAACTCAAGTTTTTTCAGGTGTGGCAGTGTATCGGATTCGCCCAGTGCTTTTGCGGTTCCGTTACCGGCTTCCATCCAGCCGATATCAAGTGATTCCAATTCAGGGAAGTTTGACGATTTAACCAGGTCGGACAGCGAATCGTCGGTCAGTTTGTTATCGGATAAAATCAGCGTTTTAATATTTTTCAAAGTGACGGTCGAAGAACTCGCCCATTCTTTAATGCCGTTATCAGTAATAAAATTTATCCCGAGGTTTATTTCTTCCAAATTCAGTAACTGAGTTGACTCGCTCAATATTTTCAGAGCTTCATCACCAATCTGGTTATCACCCAAATCCAAAACCCGGATCTGGCTCACCTGACTGGAACGCGCCAATAGAGTGATCTCATCGGTGGAATAATATTTGCCAGACAATTTTAAGACTGCGGAATCTGACGCCAACTCTTTAGCAATAGCACCTTCAACCAGTGGAGCCAGTTCTTCCAAGGTCGGCTTACTGTCATCGTATTCGGCGTTACCGCCTCGGGTGATCCCCATAAACTTACTCCTATAAGATCAAATGAATAGCTACCCCCTCTGAGGGAGGCGGCATGATTCCATATTATAAACGCATTCTATTCTAACAACCTACTGTTCCAAGGCCCAGATGAAACTTCATCCTTTAGGCCAGAGACAAAAGCCCCCCCACTCAACACTTGTATAAGAAATACAATGGGATAGCCTTAACCCGCCTTCTTCATTTCATAGTATTTCATTTTCCAGCAGGTTCTTTTCGTTAAATGAAATTAAATTTTCTTAATACCGCATTAATCACATTTTAATTTTCATTTATTACACTGACCGCAACATTAAGCAGGTGTGAACTGTTAACCCAACATCTGGCACGACGTTAATACAACATCAGGAGATACTAATCGACATGACCGTTTTTAAAACTTTAGATATTCGCGGACTTTCATTTTTTAGCGGCTACGAGCGGGTCGAAGAAGCCTTTCGAGAAGTTAAAGCTAACGGAGTACTGGAACTCGTTCTAGACCCAAAAAAGAATTTCACTCAGGCGTTTAAGAAATGGGCTCACTCTAAAGGTCATAGGACATCGGATGTGGATGGTGACAACCGAATGATCCGCTTATTCATCCGCAAAGTAAGTCTGCGCAAGAAAAAATAGACCGACCATTTTAACAACACCGGTTTTTCTGGGAGCTTTGGTTTAGCTTAAACCAATCCTCCTCTTGTTTTACCCTCCTCCCGGAAACGCCGGTGTTTTCTTTTTCCCAGCCCTGGAAAAAATTATCCTCGCCAAGTCTTACCCAAATTTTATAGATTACTATTTTTGATTTCGCTGATGAATGATGCGAAGTCCGTCAAGAGTGAGAAAAGGATCTATGGTATCTATCGATTTAGCACGGGAAGCGATCAGTTGAACGATTCCCCCTGTTGCAATCACACGCGCTTTTTGATCCAGTTCGACCTGCATTTTAGAAACCATCCCATCGATCATACTTACAAATCCGTGGATCGTTCCTGAATGAATACTTTCGACGGTGGATTTGCCTATGACGCGCTCTGGTTCTGCCATTTCCACACGCGGCAGTTTGGCAGCATTTTTGAACAGGGCTTCTAATGACAATTGAACTCCTGGGAAAATAGCGCCACCCAGGTATTCTCCTTTCTTGGAAACGGCGTCGAAGGTGGTCGCTGTGCCAAAATCGACTATGATCAGCGGTCCTCCATATTTCTCGTAAGCGGCCACGGAATTTACTATGCGGTCGGCGCCTACTTCTGCGGGATTATTGTAGAGTATGGAAATTCCTGTTTTGACTCCCGGACCAACAATCAGAGGTTCGCAGGAAAAATACTTTCTGCCCATTTCCTTGAGAATAGGAATCAGCGGCGGCACCACACAGGCTACGATAATTTCGTCAATGGTCTCGGTATCCACACCGTTGAGCTGAATGAATTCCTTGATAAGAACCCAATACTCGTCCGAAGTACGCGCCCATTCGGTTCTAATTCGCCAATGGGTCAAAAGCTTCTCACCCGCGAACAAACCTATGACATTATTGGAGTTGCCCACATCAATGGCTAGTAACATAAAAATCAACCTTCTGCTGGAATCAGCGTTTGCTGGTTCCGCGAATATATTAGGGAAACTCGAAAACCGTATCAAACCCAGTACGGATTGGCAACCGGTAAAACATGAAATCCTTGCATCCCATGATTTCCCGGTTATAATTCGTCGGCCAGGGTTTTTATTATCTTTTCGAATTGAGGCCTGAAGAAAAACTAAATCGCCTCTATTCAACTGAAAGGACCTCGAACATGACAAAGGATCAATTTAATATTGAGATGGAAGATATCTCTGAGTACCCTCTTGAGCGATCTGCAGATTACAATTTCTGGGAAGAAATTTCTTTTACTGAGTTGAATGAAAGTATTCTGGCTGAGCTTTCGGATGAAAAGCTGAAAACATTTTTCGGTGTGATTCGTAATGGCAGTTCGTTCAAACTGAATGATTATTTCTACCGAATTAAAACGGATTGATTACTTGCCCCCCCCCGCGTAGAAAAGAAGAGTCCACCTAGGAAAAATCGTCGACAATCTTACAGGCGCGAACGCCTTTGGGGTTAATCCGTTTCTTACCGAAACCAAAACCTGCCTGAAATTTAGGCATCGGAAAAAACAAGTTGGCCAAAATCGATTTCTTTTGAATAAGCAATGAAAGGGGCATTTATGATGTCTTGTTTGTTATAAACTGGTTCATCAAGAGTTTGAAGATCGGTCACCCCTCCACCGCTTTCTTTAAGAATGATATGCCCTGCGGCGGTATCCCATTCCATCGAACAATTGACACCAAGGTAAAGATTCGCCTGCCCCTCAGCGAGTCGACAAAAACGAACCGCTGAACTCATGCGTAAACTTTGGGTAATATTATTATCATGAGCGAACTTATCCATATTTTCCAGATCATGAAACCGGCTTCGCGCCAACACCATACCTGAGCATGTGGTCATCGGAAGTTGTTTGCACTGACTGTCTTTATAAACAAAAGCACCCCCGCCCTTTTCCGCAAAAAATATTTCCTTCAGCGCAGGAACACAAACGACTCCCAACACGGGTTGCCGATTCCGAATAAGTGCTATGTTTATTGTAAAATCATCGCTATGCTCTATATAGTCCTTTGTGCCATCCAGAGGATCAATCAAAAAGAATTCATTCCAATTTTTTCGTATTGAATAGTCAATCGTAGTTTCTTCTGTAATTACCGGAATTCTGAATTGATCATGCAATGCATCTCTTATATATTTATCTGAAGCATTGTCGGCACGAGTCACGGGGGAGCCATCTTCTTTGGCGCACACGTCAAGATCACCAGATCGCTGAATATCGACCACGATTCTGCCTGCTTCCCTCGCGATGGAAATAATTTTATCAATCATTAAACTTCCCTTTTGCATGAACTAACACGGGCGGGACAATTTTATGAAAGCGAAATAAGACAAGCCTCATCTAACAATCATAGAAAAACTGTAAATTTTTGATCTCATGCTCTATATCTAATGCATTAATATGCAGTGAATATAATTATGCCTATTTTACACACTCAAAGGAGAAAACCATGAACGAAGACCCAAATCACGATATCGGCCTCAAAGAAATAGTCACCACACACATATTAAGCATGGAAGTTATCATAGAGATTATGATTGAAAAAGGCCTCGTCACGCGAGAAGAATACATCAATAGAGTTCAGCAAATGAAAGCAAGACGCAACCCGGGTTCGCATTAGAACAAGTGCACACTTTAAGTAAACACAACAAAAAAGATTGCCTGATAAATAAAAGTTTTGTATTCTTTTGTATAGAAGTTTTCGCCACTGTTTCTGGAGATTATCTCGTGGAAACCCCCACCCCGAAGCAGAAATTTTTCATCGGTCACCAAATCCAGCACAAGCTATTCAATTATTATGGCGTGATTATTGCGGTAGACCTCTACTTCAAAAACGATGACCAGTGGTATCAAATGATGACCCGCTCGCGCCCACCAAAAGATAAGCCTTGGTATCATGTTCAGCAAATGGATGGAACGCGTACCTATGTGGCGGAGCGCAACCTGGAGCATGACCACACTAAAAACAATTGATCTGATCAACTCCATGGACCACGAGCTTTGCAAAGGGCATTTCTCACCCTCCCCAGTCGCCCAGATAAAATACCGCCAGAAAAATTAAAAATCCGCCGCTTTAAGCATTCACAATCCATAAATCAGATATTTCTCATCACTTAATTTCGAGCACATCTTGTATTTTAATTCGGTGAAAAATCATCGTAACTACGAACTGCAACACCAGCAGACAAGCCAATGGGGACAAGGAAACCTCAAGCATTCCAAGAACGGAAACCAACACTAGTAAAAAGATAGGCAAATCAACTCCATTCCAACTCCAAACAGTCATTAATGCACTGATTTTCTTTCGGTAGGTTTCCCTTTGATCAGGAGATAACACACATGATTTACCATCCGGATAAAAACTCTCGCTAAACTGGTGAAGACTTGTAAGGCGACCGTAAAAAATAAATTGTTGGAGTTGAAGGTAATAATAATATATTTTTAGAAGTGGCGACGAGGTATTCATTATCTTCATATAGGTATCCAACACTTCCTTTTGGTTTCCATCATATCCCTTTTGAATCATAGTTATCATAGTCAGCTTACAATAATCATAGGATATGGCCCTTAGGATTGTGAGCAAACCTATCACGGACAGGGCGAGGTAGTGTTTTCCCAAACCAAGCATTATTCCTATCAGGACAGCCAGATAAATTATGTAACCCGCGATTCCATCCAAAAGGCGTCCCCAGTCACTGGCACACCCCTTGGCGCGCGCTAACTGCCCATCCGCGCAATCCAAAATCATCACCAGCTCAAGCAAAATAGCAGCAAGGAAGAACGATGACATCGTCCCTTCACTAAAATAATACGCGGAAATCAAGCCGATAAAAACAGAAGCATATGTTACCTGATCAGGAGTCACTCTCGTATGCATTAAAATTTTCACGATTTTTCCCGCAATGGGATTGTGAAAATAGCGATTGAGAGGTTCAACTATTTCCTTAACAGAAGGAATTTGATCCGCTGAGGCATTCATTTTTCACAACCAGTCATTTGCTTTACACCATTCAATGGTCTCATATAAACCCCTGTCCAAATCATATTCCGACTGAAATCCATGTGAATTATAAAACGATTCGGGCGAGGCAACCCAGGATGTTTGGCGAATATCAATCATCCTTTGCCGATCAATAAGCGATGGCTTGGAACCAAGCCAGGAAAATCCTTCTGCGAAATTAGCGATCAAGCCAAGCACTGCTTCCGGAATGATCAGGGCTCTTGCGCTAACATTGAGTATTCGAGTTGCAGAATCCGCAACATCATCCCATGAATAGGTATTTCCATCTGTCACATAATATATCTTTTTATTTTCAGGAAAGTAAAGTGCCGCCTGCACCATCGCCCGAACTAGATCCGTAACATAAACCAAAGATAGTTCCTTGCGAGATTTTCCGATTTTAAGATTCCAGCCCTTGCTCAATGTTTTCAAATAAACGAAAAAGTTGGATTCTCTCGGACCATAAACGACAGGAGGACGAATAACCACTATGGGCAGTGACGCGGCGTGCTTCATTGCGATCTCTTCTCCCTTGAGTTTTGATTCGCCATAATATGTTATTGGCTTACACGTGAATTTTTCCAGAGCGGCACCACCTGGCTCGCTCGGCCCAGCCGCAGCCAGGCTACTCAAGTGTATTATCGCTTTAAAACTATTCCCTGTTGTCGTACAGCTTTTATACAACACTTCACAGACATGCGCGTTACCCCGAAAATACCCTTCCCTTGTCCTGGCTTTAGTTATACCTGCACAGTGAAACAGGAAGTCCGCCTTCCCCAAAAAGGGCAAAGGTTGTTCCTGTTCCAGGTCAGCAAAATGAATTTTAACTTGATCGGATTCATTCAACCACCTACGATCACTGGTCTTGCGAATCAAGGCGTGAACAATACACCCCTGACCTACCAGATAATCCACCAAATGGCTTCCTATAAACCCACTGGCCCCGGTGACAACTGCCGTTGTATTTTCAAGAGAGGAAACTGCGTTCATAAATCCTGTGTCTTTTATATATTCTTCCGCCGAGTCGTTCCATTGGCGCGAGCAGATCCTTGTTATCTTCAAGCACCCAGGATATGTCGCACCACTTTATATTTTCTTCCAAAAAATTTTTGTAACTCTCGTAATAAAATACAGCGTCGATGCCCAGACGCCGATATTTTTTCTTTATCCCCAGAGCCACTACCCGATAAGAGTTCACCTTATTTTTATTCCACAGAAGTTTTACCCAACCCAGTGGAAAGAGCCTTCCATTCATTTTTTTTAAAACTTGATTGATATCTGGCAACGCCAGGGAAAATCCGGCAGGTTCTCCCTTGACCTCTGCAATTAAGAAATGTTCAGGCTTGATAAAACTTTTCACCTCTTTAATAGAATATTCAAATTCTTCTCGGGACATCGGGACAAACCCCCAATTAGCGGTCCACGCCGAGTTGTAAACATCCCACATAATATCCATTTCCTCGTTAAACCGATTCATGTGTATTGGTCGGATTGAAAAGCGATCTCTTTTCCGCAAGCGAGAGACTCCCGATTCCAAGTATTCGGGAATTTGTGTTATTTCGAGCCTTAAGGAAACAAGGTCTTTTGCTTTGCTCAGTCCCCATTGTTCAATCTGGTCAGCATAGTAAGGCGGATTGTAGGGCATTCCAATGACCGGTGGAGTATCAAACCCGTCCACGAGTAAACCACTTTCATGGTTGGTCGATAAATTTAAGGGGCCCACAAGCTTGCTGAGTTTTTTCTCCCGGCACCATTTCTCAGCCGTATTAAGTAACATGCCCGAAACCTCATTATTATTAATTGCTTCAAACATGCCAAAAAATCCCACCCGCTCGGAATAAAATTGATCATGGGCTCGATTTACGATTAGGGCTATTCTCCCCACTGGAGTCTGATCGCTTGAAACAACTATAAATAGATCTACTTCTGCTTCTTTAAAAAATGGATTGTACGCAGGGTTCAAGAATTTTTCACGCTCACTGATCAGCGGGGGAACCCAAGAGGAATAATCACCATAAATTTCCCATGGCAATCGAATGAATTGATTTTTATCGGCTGGAGTTTGTACATTTTTAACGCTGAAAACCATTACTGCGGAAAAACACCTAATTGCTTCATGTTCTTCTTAAAGGAATCTAAAATTTGATCCAAGTCTTCTCGAGTGTGCTCGCAGGTATAACTGGTACGGATCATTGCTTTCAAGGGAGGGACTACCGGCGACACAGCAACACCTGCAAAAACCCCATCATCAAACAGAAGCCTGTTCATATAAAGGGTGAGCGCTTCATCACCTATCTGAATTGGCACGATAGGAACCTGATTATTGTTTACCTGAATTCCCATATCAAAAAAAGCTCTCTTTATATAAGCTGTATTTTCATGCAAGCGAGTTCTCCGCTCGGTGTCATCAACCAGAATACGAAGACCCTCTATCACCCCGGCAACTGAAGCAGGAGGCAAGGCGGCGGTAAAAATAAAAGCGGACGCTTTATGCCGGATGTACTCAGCCACACTTGACTTGGCAGAAACAAAGCCCCCGATAGAACCCAAGCTCTTGGAAAATGTACCCACATAAATATCAACATCTTTTTCTACATTAAAATATTCACAAGCCCCTTTTCCACCGTCACCCAAAACGCCCATTCCGTGAGCCTCATCAACCAGCAATGTAGCGCCATAGTTTTTCGCAAGCTTTACAATATCCGGGAGATTGGCAACATCACCACTCATACTAAAAACACTATCCGTGATAATAAGCTTACCTTTTATATGGGAATTTTTCTTGAGCAGATATTCGAGGTGCTCCATATCATTGTGACGATAGCGCAGGGTTTTTCCTGGCGCGACCGCACAACCCTCGTAAATACTCGCATGATTTTCACGATCAGAAAAGGCAACATCCTTCCGCCCCAAAAGACAGGAGATGGTCCCTTGATTCGCCTGGAATCCCGTTGACATGACGATTGAATCTTCGCGATTGAGAAATTCAGAAATATCCTTTTCCAAGGCGCGGTGTAAATTCAACGTACCGTTGAGAAACCGACTTCCAGTGCATCCGATACCAAATTTTTCCAGCGCATTGACTCCGGCTGAAATAACTCTGGGATCTTTCGCTAGCCCTAGATAGTTATTACTTGAAATGGTAATCACTCTTTTCCCATCAATGACAACATGGGAACTCCCGGTTTCTTCTATTTCACGGAAATAAGGATAGATCCCTAAATCTCTGGCTTGTCCCGGAGCGTGATAGTTAAAACACTTAGAGAGAATATTATCATCATCTTTGAGTGATGGATTTAGATGACCATTTTCAAAGTCAAAATTTTCTTTTATCTGAATAACTTTTTTAGCGGCTTCTGAATCGGGGAATTTTTCTGGCATGATGTTATGTGGACCGTAGAATGTCAGTCCAGATTATTAGATTGGGTATCACTTGCTAAAACATACTGCTTTAAAAGGCTTTAAGCTTTGCTCAGAATACCATTAAAAATGACTCAAAAAAAGCCCAAAACTATCCTAATTGCCAGCTTCCCGCCAAAGACGGCACAAAGCAGATCTCAAACTGTGGGAAGTCGCCTGAGAATATAGATTATTTTGCGAAAATCTCTCCATGAGTTTGTTATGAGTTTTTCCGAGTGAATGATATGGCATTTCGGGAATCAGATGATGAGTGGCGTGAAAACGCAATCCAACAGGAGCCCAAAAAATGCCAAACAAGCTGGCTGGAACATTTACAGAGTCAAGAAGTTGTCCTGAAATATCCATAGTTTCATTACCCGAATTTCGATAACAATGCGCCGCCAGCGTTCTTAATGAATTGACAAAGAAAACGATTCCTAAAGTACCAAGCCACAAACAAAGAACAGGGAAAGGTAAAACCCCATAGCTCATCATCAAAACAAAAGTCCAGCCATACAAACAAGTGAGCGCTTCTTGCGCTTGCCACGTTGGAACAGAGTTTAATGAGGAGTAGGTTCTTTTATAACTCAGATCAATTGAAAAAGATGACACTCTTTCCAAAACAAAGGACCTCATCCCTTTATGACAATAAGAAAGAGGAGTGAGAACAACAAAACGAATAAAAAAGAAAACGGGCAGGAAAAATGAAAATACAATAAATACAATAATTTTGATTCTTCCCTCCTTAACAAAGGGAAAATATTCTCCGTCTCCATCAGTTCCGTAAAGATTCATATTATGGTGATCGTTATGCACCCCCTGGTATAAAAAAGAAGGGATCATCAAAGGAAAGCCGCATAAAATATTCCAAATAACACGAAATATCTGAAAAGTGCCTTTCCGTAAATGCGTCAATTCATGAATAAAAATAGCCGCCCTGAACAATGAAAAAGCGGAAACAAAAAAAGAAACCCACTGGCTCAGCGATAAAAAGTCAGACTTAAAACAAAAAATAAAAGCGAGCCACCCCAACGCAATGTGAAACAGGAAATCCACCCAATATATAAACGCATTGGGCGGCATCAAATCTTTAACCAGTTCCCTGGCTTCCCTGACCGGGAATTTTAATTCCTGTTGAACATCAGACACAAAATCACCTTGCTCTAGCGACAATCATATTTATTAAGAAAACTGCATCTAAAAGCCATTAAATCATCAGGCCTCATCATTAACATTATCGAGAAGATCAATGTCGGCATCGATATTATTCTCGTCTTTAATATTACTTGCCTTACTCATGCCCAACTCAAATAAAGCAGGGAGCATAAATAATGCGCATATGGTGCACGTCAGAATTCCAACTTCAACCACGGTCGCGATGGAATTCACTCCCGCATGATGCGCGATATTAAGACTTGCGTAACCTGCCAAACTAGTCAGAGCTGACAAGATTATAGCACTGCCTGTTTCCTGAAGAGATTTCATGGTGCTACCCATGGAGTAATCCAAAATATGATGACTCAAATAAACACAACTGCCGATCATGATCCCAATAATAGAAGGGAGCATAACAATATTTATAAAGTTAAGTTTGACTTCAAAAAACGCCATGATAGCGCCCGTCAATACCAACCCGGTAATCAGCGGGAGAAAAGTTTTAATCGCAAGAACAATGCTTTGAAGATCAAGAATCAAAATCAGGAAAACGACAGCGATCGCCACGACCATTGCCTGGGGCCCCTTGTCTTTAACCCAGGCCATTATTTCCGCTGCCAAAAGATTTTCATTCAAAATAGACACGGGCACATTTTTTTCAGCAAGAATACCCTTAACATCTTTCATTTCCCTGGATAATTGATAAACATGTTTTACATTAAAAAAGTTTTTATCTGAGGGGGAAAACATGAGCAATAGAAAATCATCGCCAGCTGTAAGCTTGTAGATTATGCTTTCAGGAATCGCCGACTCATCAAACGGTTCACTGGTAAGCATTTGCTCAAACTTCACAAACCGGGCCACCCCTAACGCTAACTTTATAATGTTTCTTTCCTCATAAAATAATTCACGAATACGGCCCAGTATCTCTTTTTTGGACTCAAATTCCTGACGACTGAATTGATTTAACGAATATTGCAACCCTATGGTTGACCGCTCGCCGTTCTTTTCCCTGACCGTCTCCAGCGCCTGATGAACATGAAACAAGTTTTCCTTCTTGGGAGTGAGCATGACTGTCGGTGAAAAAGCAAATCCAAAATCATTGGTACTTGCTGTCTCATAATCTGCCGCTGGCGAATCGCCTCTCAGTTCCTGGAAATCATACTCGAACTCGATATGCGGCAGGAGGAACAAGCTGAATACCAACAAGAGGATAAATAATACTGACAAAAAATAAGGCGTATTTGAATAAAGTTTGTATATTTTAAATACAAACAATCGAGGCCTTGGCTTGCCCAGCCAATGGACCCGATCATAGAAAATTGCCTGTGCAGGAAACACAAATATGTATGTAAAAAATGCGCAAATGATTCCAAGAGTCGCTATTTTCCCAAACTCTGAGAACCCAAGAAACTCTGAAAAAATTAATATTGAAAAAACACTAATGGTCGTCAGCATCGCAATTATTCCAGAGCGCCCAACCTGAGTGACCGCCAGTTCCGCCGCACCTGGTATAGACCTTCCTTTGAACAACTCCTGCTTAAAACGAATATACAAATGAATTCCATAGTCAATGCCCAGTCCCATTAAAATAGCGACCAGAAATCCGGAAATGATATTAAGGTGCCCAATGATCAGCCGAGTCAAAGCAAACGTATAGGTCATTGACAACAGCAAAGGAAAAATAATAAGGGGAATAGAAAACCAGGATCGCGTGTAAATCAATATCATTGCTGTAACCAGAAAAGCCGCCAGCAAAGCAGAATTACCCAAATCGCTGATGATAAATGAATTTTCTTCCAAGCGAACTATTAAAGAACCTGTAAGTTTAATCTCAAGACCGGGGATTTGATTCTCTAGCCCTGAGCTGTCTATAGCGGATTGAACCTGAGCAACAAACTTTTCTGTGAAATCTGTATCCGTAACGGTTCCCTTGAGCCCCACAAAAATATAGTAATTTCTCTGATTTTTTCCTTTGTGATAAGGGTTGATCTCACCAAAAAGCTGATAATTTTCTGAAAACGCCTGAAGCTTTTCAGGATTAAATAATTCTCCGTCAGCAGAAAACCCCGTCAGTTGCTCACGAGCGTATTCAATAGCTCCGCCGATCATAGATTCAAGTTGGGTCAACTCATTTCGAGTGAGCATGAGAAGCTGTCGATTGTTCAAAAATTCTTTTGGAACTTGCGAGTCAATATATTGAGCCCCCTCAACCTCTGCCAACAAGTTCGATAGCTTTCTTATCGCTTCCGGGGCCCGCTTCTGGCCCAAGCCCTCAAGCACAACCACCAGCGGTCCCGACCCCCCTGTCTTAGCAACTACCTCGTTAAATTCCTTGATCAAGGGAAGGTCTTGCGGAAGAAGATTATCCATTCGGGAGTTGTATGACAATCCCAAGGAAACATAAATGGAGAGTCCGCTTAAAAGGATCGCGAACACCAAGACCGAACCTGGATATTTTTGTGTGATGTTTTTAAAACACCATCGAAGAATATTTTTCATGACGAAAATATTATGCAGAGGGAAATTTCAACAGGCACATTAAGAGATTTTATTTGCCACAGCATTTTTTATATTTTTTTTTACTCCCGCAAGAACAAGGATCATTGCGACCCACCTTGGGTTGATCTCGAGTAAAAGGTTTTGATGACGAGGTGGGCTCGGAAGAAACAACCTTGGACTCATGTTCGTTGTAATACCATTTTCCATCTTCCTTGATAAACCTTGACACCTCTTGAAGCGTTTTATCCTCTCCGTTTTCAGTATAATGCGCGACGAACCCAACCTCACCTTCCTCATCAGGTACCTCGCCATTTTTAACATCAAAAATTTCGAGCCTTGTCCAGGAGATCCCATCATGCAAGAATTTTGATTTATACCATGCGCTCAATTCCTGACCATCAGGATACCGGGTCTGCTCTATATAATCCCATTGCCCCTTTGCAAATGCGGTAAAGCGAGACCTCATTAAATCTTCTGCCGTGTCCGCGGAAACCGCGCCACGAATTAAGGGACCACAACAATCTGTATAAGGGAATCCTGTTCCACAAGGACAATCTTTCATAATATAAGCCTATTTCTTGACTGCTTCTACAGGAGGAGTTTCAGCAAACGGATCGAATCCGTTTTGAACTTTCTTCCAATCCATTTTTTCAGACTCCTCCTCAACCCGTGAGGTGTCAAAGGGAAAAAGAATCAATGCCTTCTCCATATCTTTAGAAACTCTTGGCCTAAGTTCTTCAGGATTCCCAACCCAAAACTCTTTGGTTTTTCGATCCTGAGTTTTTATATACCGTTCGACCTTTAATGCAGTTCCTATAGTATCGAATAACCTCCAGCACTGAGCAATTCTAACCGGCTTAAAACTACGCGTGTATCTCGCGCTTTGCTTACCGCTCTTATGCTGATAATAACGAATCGCAAGGTTTTTCGTGTAACCGGTATAAAAAGAACCGTTTTCACACTCCAGCAAATAGAGCCAAAAATATTTATCAACCTTCATGCAATGCCCCCGGTTGGTTTAGTCCTTATTAGTCAATCACTTCCTACCACGATACAACTTAATAGAAAAAGGGCCAACAAAATTCGTTAACCTCTTACAGTTTTGAATTACCAGAATTTTCTGATAATCGTCATCAGGCACAAACTAAGGGATCAGGCAGTTGATACAACCGATGGTCAAATAAAAAAAACCCCCTCTTGGAAAGAGGGGGGAATCAAAGTATACGCGCTTCCAAATCAAAAATGGGAAGCTACCTTTTATTCAATCCCACTAATTCTTCTGTAAAAAATGTAACCGTTAGCCTCGACCTCGGTTTCCGGTACTCTTCCTACCATTTGCGAGCCTTCCAGCAGGACCTCTTCGTGAGAAAGATGAACTTTTTGTCTTTCCACCGGAACGAGCCGCCGATCCATTGGCGCCTCCCTTACCCCTGCCTCGACCTCTGCCCTTAAAATAATTACCAGAATCCGGCTTCCCGCCACTTCTCTTGGCCGCTATAGATTCGGAATGAAAAGGGTGATCGATATCTACAGTTAGAGGGCGATTGATTTCTCTTTCAATTTTCTTTAAATATGATTTTTCACCAGCATCACAAAGTGATACGGCAATTCCCAACGCTCCCGCACGAGCCGTACGGCCAATTCTATGAACATAACTCTCGGATTCCTTTGGCAACTCATAGTTTATAACGTGGGTGATGCCATCGACATCCAATCCACGCGAAGCGATATCCGTCGCAACCAGAACCCGAACTACTCCAGCACGGAATTTTTCCAAGGCTTGCAAACGCGCAGGCTGAGATTTATTACCGTGAATGGCTTCTGTCGAAATTTTCATTTTAGTCAATCTTTTCGCTATGCGATTAGCTCCATGCTTGGTACGAGTAAAGACAAGGACTCGCTCAAGGCTTCCGCCTTCTGTAAGAAGAGATTCCAACAAAGCCGATTTGTCTTCCCGGTCCACGAACAATACTTTCTGTTCTATTTTATCCACTGTGCTGGATGGAGGATTGACAGAAACTTTAACAGGGTCATTCAGGAAGCTCTTGGAAAGCTTGACTATTTCTTCTGGAAGCGTAGCTGAAAATAAGATGGTCTGCCTCTTTGATGGAATTGCCGCACACACTTTTTTAATGTCAGGGAGAAAACCCATATCCAACATTCGGTCTGCTTCGTCCAAAACTAGGACACCCACCTTATCCAAACGTAACTGTCTCTGATTCAAAAGGTCAAGGAGCCTTCCGGGAGTGGCCACCAGCACATCCACACCGCGTGACAAAGCACGTACTTGCAAGCCTTGCCTTACACCACCATAAACCACTGCTTGCTTAATATTGAGATAACGTCCATAGATGCGAAAGCTTTCATGGATCTGCGCGGCTAACTCTCTGGTCGGAGCAAGTATCAATGTACGAGCACCTTTTGGACCGGGAATTTCCCTGTTTTTCTCAAGCCATTGGAGAACAGGCAAAGCAAACGCCGCCGTCTTTCCTGTTCCCGTTTGAGCGCATCCCAAAAGATCTCGACCTTGCACAAGATGAGGAATAGCTTGTTCTTGAATGGGGGTGGGTGAATCATACTTTTCTTCACGAACAGCCCGACAAATTGGCTTGATGAGATTTAAAGTTTCAAAACCCGCTGGAACTGATTGAACTTCTAAATTGGCTAACATGTTTTCCTTACAATAAAATAAATGAAAATGAATAAAAACTGACGCAAGAGTCCAATAGCCCGAAACACGGACCAAGACATCGGGGTCTGCTTAATAAATGTGATTGATTTTTTTAGTTGAGAAAAATGGAGGGGGGAGAAAGTCTAACAAGGGCCCTGCGAAGGCCCGAATGCCTCTCAACCAAAAAGGAAAGCTCTTTTCTATTCAACACCACTAATTCTCTGAACGGTTTCAACCACAACCGTTGATCAATAGTACTATATCACAGGCCACAAAACCAGCCTTAAATACCAGAAAAACCACAACCTCATATAACACATAGGTTTTATCAAGCAGGAAGGTTTTATTTTCATCCCTCTCGGCAACCTGACCTGTGATTACCTGCGACTTTTCTATGGCATAGACAGGGCAACCTGGCCTCAATTTTAGCCGTCTTCCCGGCTGAAACCGTGACTCTAATGACTTTTCACCGACATTAAGAATGCCAGATAACGACCTTCATAAAGTTAGAATCAGCTTGGGTTGGGAAAAGAATTGCCCCTTTTCCTGGAAATCCAATTTATAATCCATGCATCTAACAGGCTGCTGAAAAATATAGTCATTCAGTAACCTGCTGACTTTAAATATGCCTTCGTACAACAAGGAAATTTTATTTTGAACATATTACACGTAGAGGAAACGCCTAATCCGGCGGCACTGAAGTTCATCATGGATGGTCCGGTAATAGCCAGTGGTTCTTTGTCTATCTCTTCAGGAGAGGATGACGAGGAATATACTGGGGACAACGAAATGGCACGCGCTTTATTCAAGGTGGGCGCTGTGGAGTTATTTCTGTGTCAGAACTATGTGTCGGTAACCGTATTTTCTCCCAAAGCTTGGGAACATTTCATGGGTGATGTAAAAAGTGCCATTGAGGAACACCTCCTCTCACCTGGAGAAAAACAGCCCGAAAAAGAAAAAAAGGATTCTTTTGTAAACACCATCGACCGCGATGCTTTCCCTTCCCTTCCCGACAATGAGAAGGCGCAAATCATTGAATCGCTGATGGATGAAATCATTCGACCTGCTTTGGCGAATGATGGAGGAGGCCTGGAAGTGTTAAGGGTGGAAGGAAACAATGTGACGATCAAGTATCAGGGAGCATGCGGAAGTTGCCCAAGCGCTACAGGAGGAACTCTTGCGGCAATTGAAAGAGCGCTGAAGGGTTATTGCGATCCCAACTTGGAAGTCTTGATCGGCAATACTCAATAAGTCAACCCACCAACTCTTGAAAATGCAGGCATATCCTGTTCTCCCCTCTGCTCTACACCGACTGAGGAAACATCCTCTTCATCGTCAATAATAAGAATCTTCCCTTTGGTGTTGGAAAAATTACCTATAATAGACATGGTACCTCCTTTCAAAAGTATTGATAAAGTCACAGATGCCACTAAAACCTATAGAT
>FUWD013232898.1_pt1:5000-52454 | contig 52454 bp, 46 predicted proteins | sample 1063281 | NCBI WGS metagenome assembly FUWD01 (sample SAMEA79048168, study PRJEB19326) | metagenome | biome: marine | reverse complement strand
TTAAGGGTCCATCAGTGCCATCTTTTCAAGGAAATCATCACATACGCTTGGGAAGTTTTTATAATAATCTACATCTGCCGCTGCTTCTACTTCTAAAATTATTTTAGAGATTCTATAACAGTTTTCTGAAGAAATTGTTCTTACCCATGCTGTTGCTGTTCTGTTTACAGGGTATCGCAATTTGTCTATTACTTGAGGTGTTCCAAGAATAGCATCTGCTTCAGTTTCAAAATAGGTAAATGTTTCATTTAGATAATTTGTAGAAACACTAATTTCTGCCTCAGTTAGATTTATGGTAGAGATTCTGTCTAAATCATCATCACATTGCAGTAATTCTGCAAAAGGAGCTACTACGGGCAAAGCATTTACAATTATTTTAAATGCTTTAGAAGCATCAAAACAAGCCGTGTTGTCTACATTTTCTACACGTACATAGATTGGTTGCGTATTTACAATTGCGTTTTCATAATTAGATGTCTTATCTATTACATCTAAAGAAGCATTTGTTTGGGCACCGTTTTCAGAGGTATGATAAGAGACGTTGTATTGATTAGCGTCTAAAGTTCCTAATATTTCTAAATCTTTACTTTCTAAGATGAAATCATTTACAAATCCATCTGTATCTGAGCCTACAGAAGTATTGTCACAAAAAGCATAGTCTGAAGGAGTTTCTGGAACAGGCAAACCTGTAACTGTTATGTTAAAATCTACAATATCAAAACAAGTGTTGTAGTTTTTATTATGAATTCGAGCGAATATGGTTTCAGAACTTCCTGCATTTATATTATGTGGATTGGGTAAAGCTGTACCGGAAATATTAGCTTCAGCGTCTGCTTGATTATTGAAATATAAGACTTCAAAGTCTGTAGTGGATTGTCCATTTAAAATTTGCAAACTAATATCTGTATCAAAATCAAAGCTATTTAAACCGTCTCCATTATCGTCACAGACTATAATATCTTGAGGGTCATTAGCAATAGGTACATCGTATACCGTTATTACTACCGCTTTTCTATCTGATGTTGCGCATCCTATTGGTGAAGCTGTTGCATAGTAAGTTTTTGAGCTGTTTAGTATAGGTGTGGTAAAGGTATCTCCTGTGGTTACTAGACTTCCTCCAACTAAAGCGTCATACCAAAAAATAGAACCTTCGGTTACTGCAGCTATTAAATTCACAGAAGTGCCAGCGCATACTTCTATATCTGCACTTATTGTTACTATTTTAGGAACATAGATGCTCGTGCTTGCAGAAATCTGTAAAACGGGGTCACCAGGCATACCTCCATATTCTATAATATATCCTTTGGCTTGATAAGCACCTCCTCCTCCTTCATTTGGTAAATCATTCCAGGAGCCTGTTAATCCAATAGAGTTATCGGTTATGTGGGCATAATCTTCATCCCCAGATTGATTTGGTTCATTTGTATTCCAATTTGAATACATTGGTAATCCAGTTGTTGCATCAATTGGTGCTGATCCAGTAAAAGTACCATTCCAGAAGTTAGTGATAGCCTCAGGGCCGGTAACCCAGTTCCAGATTCCTTCTTGGTTGGCGTCACTGGCACCAATCCAACCAGCACCTGATATTTGTTCTGCAGAAATTTGACTTTCTTCCGCAGAAAGTATAGTTGCTAGATATCCTTTAAGTCCGTAATACGTTTTTCCTTCCGCTTTTATTTTTGCATCAGTCCAAGTAATATTTAAATCTGATTCAAAAACATAAAAGTGTTCTGTTGACGGCAGGTAGTTGGCATCTCCAATTGTAAAAGAAAAAAAACGATCTGAGCTAATATCTGCATTTGTACTTTCAAAAATTAGATCTCTTACGGCTAACTCTAGGTCTATATATAAAATTTGAGTTGATCCTATTGGTGTTAATGTTAGTTTGCCTTCAGCAGCATTCCATGAAGTGTTTATGTTAGGGTGAATTCCTGTTAGTGTTAGCTGATCATTTCCTATATCATATCCAGAAGAGATTTGAATAAAAAACGCATCAATACCTGCGTCGTCAGGATCTGAAATAGTGAAGTTTGGCGCGATATTAACCTTGCCCAAAGGGCAGTATGCTACTCTATTATTAGCAGTAAGTTCTGGAGGTTGATTATTTATTAGAGTAATGGTAAAAGAACCTTGAGAAAAACAAATAACATTATTTCGATTAACAATTCTAAAATAGATTGTTTCTAGACCTATAGCACCTGTGTAGGTTGCAGGGTCTATAATAATTGAGTTAAAAGTAATGTCTGTAGCATAGATGATTTCAAATTCAGAAATATCTTGAGTACCTAAAATACTGGAGTCCTGATCAGTCAAATCAACTATTTCGCTGCCACCATTATTAAGATCATCAATAATTAGGTTCTCGGGTTGTAAAGCAATTTCAGGTTTTGTGTATGCATTTATATTAAATTTTGAAGTCGTAAAACAAAGTGTATTTGTGTCTGTGAGTCTGATAAATATATTTTGCGGAGATGCTATATTTTCATAATTTAAAGGATTAGGAATTGGGCTGCTATTTGTGAGTGCGTCGTTATTACTTGTATGATAGCTTATAGAAGTATTTGGTTGTCCGTTTAAAATAGAATTTTCATTTGAGGTCAAATCAAAAGCAGTGCTATTATCTTTTACTCCGTCAGAATCACATAACAATAGGTCATAGGATTCTCCTGCTGTTGGAGGAGTCGCGCTTGGAGGATTGTTAAAAGTAGCTGTTCCTGTCCATTCAATTTTAAAATTACTTGTGCCTACAGGTCTATCAATAACAATGAAGTAAGAATCATCAGCATTAACGTCTAACTCACGAACAAAATTATTACCTAATACTCCGGGTCCTTCAGAAGTGTCCGTTTCGGTACTGCTCATGCCGGTTAAATTATTTGTAGTTCCAGCAGCTTGTGGATTTGTAGTTGAACAACGAATGGCTTGGCCTATATCTCCACAATTGACATCAGGCCCAAAAATAAAAAAATCAAAATCTATTGCTAAATCTGTATTTGTTGATCCGTCAGCAAAAGTAGGAGTAAGTATAAAACCTAATTTACCTCCTGTATTTATATTTACTCTAAACCATAAGCTATTATTTTCCTCACTATCACATGTATTTGAACCACTTAATTCTTGTGTTCCAACACCTGTAGCGGTTAAATCTTGATACCCACTATTTCCACAAGCTATTAATGCATCGGAACAATCATTCTGAGAATATATAAAAACTGAGCTTAGCAAAAAGACTAGGAGAATGTTTTTTTTCATAATTAATTTCTAAATGCGAATATAAAGTTTATTTATGAAAAAGAATTATCTTCTAAGTAGCTGTTTTGTGAATATTTAAAAAAAATATATTTTAGTTTTTCAATAATGTAATTTAAACAATAATTTAATTGCATCTTAAAAAAAATCAATATTAGGAACTTATTCGCAAGAAAAAAATGAATAAACAAAGGTCTTAGAACTTTATTTAGAGATGCTTTAAAATGATTGCAACTCGAGAAATCATAGATACAAGAACAATCATGCTGTTCTATTCTTTAAATAGCAAATGACCTAATGTTGTAATATATGTTATTCCTCTTTAGGATGTCTTTTTTTAATTACGTTGACATTATTTTCCTTGGTAAATAAATTTTAATTTTGTAACTTTGCTTATAAATAAATTCATTATGGCTAATTCTTCCGTTATTTTAACAAATAAAAACTATCTATCAGAAGCAAAAATTAGAAGTCATTTTGTAGTTACAGATGTGCCTGTTTCTGATGGAGGAGAAGATACCGCGCCAACGCCTGTAGAATATTTATTGACAGCAATAGGGAGTTGTGTTGCTATTACTTTAAGGATGTATGCAGCTAGAAGAAGTTGGGATGTTGGTGAAATTACAGTAAACGTTTTCCAACTTAAAGATGAGCAAGGTTCTTATCTTACGGAAGAAATATCTTTCGAAAATGATATTACGGAAGACCAAAGAAAACGTTTGTTAGTTTTCGCAGGCAAATGTCCGGTTGCTAGAATGGTAAAGGGAGAAACAAGAATTGAATCGATAATTAAATAAATTAAATTAAGATGAGAAAGGTATTAGCATTTGCAGGAAGTACAAGTTCAACATCTATTAACAAACAATTAGCAACTTTTGCAGCAGAAAATTTAGAAAATACTAGTTTTGATGTTATCGATTTAAGAGATTTCGAAATGCCAATTTATAGCGAAGATGAAGAGAAAAATGGATTTTCAGAAAGCACGAAAAAGTTTAGTGCTTTATTAGATGCTTATGATGGATTTATACTTTCATTAGCAGAACACAATGGTTCTTATGCTGCAGCTTTTAAAAATATTTTTGATTGGAGTTCTAGAGTTGAAGCGAATGTTTTTAGAGACAAACCACTATTATTAATGGCAACATCCCCAGGAGGAATGGGCGGAAGGTTTGTTTTGGAAGCTGGAGTTCAAAAGTTTTCAAGAATGGGAGCTAAAGAGTTGGTTTCCTTCTCTTTTCCAAATTTTTATGATAACTTTAAAGAAGGTAAGGTGATACATGAAGACTTGTTAAAAGTATTAAAAGAGCAAATACGAACATTTGAAAGTTCTGTAAATCAATAAAAATGAAGATAATTTTATATGGCAAGCAAGGCCACGCATATACCGTTGCTTATAAGAATTTTTTAAACTCAACAGATGTACCGTATATCTACAAAGATATTTCTAAAGATGCAGAAGCCAGAAAACATAGTAAAGAATTGTATGGCGGTGTTGTAAAGTATCCAACTTTATTTGTAGATGATGCAATTTATTTAACACCAACAACCGAAGAGTTTAATAAAATAATGCAAGATTTACGATTAAGAGCTTGAGTTTTTTTGATTAAGAGTCAAAAGCCAACTTTGAATAACTAAGAAAGGCAGTCAATAGCAGAAAAAAACATTAATAATGGGAGACATTTCTAAAGATATCAATTCTAAATTTATAAGTAATAAAGTTAAAGCGTTAATAAATATAAAGTATACTGCCAATTGGCTAAATAGCAAAGAAAATGAGTTTTTTAAACCTTATTTAATTTCACCCCAGCAATATAATATTTTGAGAATTTTACGGGGTGCAAAAGATAGAATTAAGGTTCAAATTGTAAAAGATAGAATGATAGAAAGAGCTCCAAATGCAACTCGTTTAATGGATAAGCTTTGTGATAAAAAATTAATTGAAAGAGCTAGATGTGAGCTTGATAGAAGAGTTGTTTATATAAAAATTACAGCTCAAGGATTAGATTTATTAACGAATATAGATAACAGTAATAACCTTTCTTTTCTAGAAAATATAACGGAACAAGAGGCTGTTGTTTTAAGCAATGTTTTAGATAAAATTAGATAGAAAAATTTATAAAAATATTTCCCTTGGGAAATATAAGTTTTAGGATTATTTAAAGCATAAGCCTTAGGGTTAATTCGATTAGTAATTAAAAATAAATGAAAAAATTTAAAACAATACAGCACATAGTAACAAGTCCTTTTGTGAACATGGGCCCTATAAAATTACGGCAACCTTTACCAATACAGGGAATAGAAAGTGTAGATCCGTTTTTGTTATTGCATCATTATGGGCCTTATGCAATTTCAGAATTTAATAATCCGTTCGACTTAGGACCCCATCCGCACAGAGGATTCGAGCCCATTACTCTGCTATTTAAAGGTGAACAATTTCATAGAGATTCTTTAGGAAATAAGATGGTTGTTAAAGCAGGTGGAGTGCAATGGACTACCGCTGGAAGTGGAATTATTCATGCAGAAGCACCAACAAAAGCTTTTGTAGAAAAAGGAGGAGATTTAGAGGGAATTCAATTATGGTTGAATTTACCAGCAAAAGATAAGATGATGACGCCTCATTATCAGCACTTAGAAGAAAAACAAATTCCAAAACTTTTTTCTGAGGATAAAAAAGTACAATTAAATCTTATTGCAGGGCATCAAAAGAATGAATCTGGTTTGATACAAACCCAAACTGAGGTAAATGTTTTTACAGTAAAAGCAAATGAAGGAGGAAATATAGAAATAGAAATTCCAGAACACCATCAGTCCTTAATTTATTTGTTAGAAGGCGAAATTTTAGTGAATGGTTTGGAAGTGTTAAAGAAAGGAGAAAATCAAATGGTTACCTTTAAGCAAGATGGAAATACGATTCAATTTCAAGCAAAAAAAGAAACGGTACTGCTGGTTTTATCAGGAGAACCAATAAAAGAGAAAATTACTCAATATGGCCCTTATGTAATGAATACACAAACAGAAATTTTGGAAGCAATGCGCGACTATCAGCAGGGTAAAATGGGATATTTGTATTAATTAAGAAAGTTAAAATATGAAAAAAATAATACATAAAGCAGAATCTAGAGGTTATGCAGATCATGGTTGGTTAAGGTCACATCATACGTTTAGTTTTGCAAGTTATCAAAATTCAGAAAGAATAAATTTTGGAATGCTACGCGTTTTAAATGACGACGTGGTGCAGCCAGAAATGGGTTTTGGAACACACCCTCATAGGAATATGGAAATTATTTCTATTCCGATTTCTGGAGCTTTATCTCACACAGATAGTATAGGTAATAAACGTTCTATTGAAGTTGGAGAAGTGCAAGTAATGAGTGCGGGAACTGGTTTAAAACATTCAGAATTTAATGATAGTAAAATAGATGCTGTAAATTTTTTACAACTTTGGATTATTCCTGAGATAGAAAATATAACTCCTTATTACAATCAAAAAATATTTGAAGCTTTAGAAAGAAAGAATAAATTTCAAGTTTTAGTTTCCCCAAAGGATAAACAAGTTGTAGGTTCTTTGCCAATTAATCAACAAGGATATATTTCGATGATCGATTTAGATAAAGGCTTTGAAACAGCATATGATTTAAAAAATGGAGCTTATTTTTTCTTAATTGAAGGAGAAGTCTTAATAGAAGATGAAAACCTCAAAAGAAGAGATGCTATTGGAATTATTGAAAAAAATAAAGTCAATATCAAAGCTAATAAATCAAGCAAATTATTAGTTATTGATGTTCCTATGATATAATAATTGAATTATAAATTTTTTAAAGCCAAAGAATCAATTTCTTTGGCTTTTTCTTTTGAAAAATAAACATATCTTGCAAATTATTATGCATGCATAATAAATTCAATTCCAAGATTATGAAATATAAACACATTTTTGAACCGTTAGATTTAGGATTTACCACTTTAAAAAATAGAATTTTAATGGGATCTATGCATACGGGGCTAGAAGAAGAAAAAAACGGAATTGATAAAATTGCAGCCTATTATGCAGAGAGGGCAAAGGGTGGAGTCGGGCTAATTATTACTGGAGGAATCTCTCCAAATATTCAAGGTTGGACGGGGCCTTTTGCAGCTAGAATGTCTTCAAAAAAACATGCAATACACCACCAGAAAATCACAAAAGCTGTGCATAAAGAAGGAGGTAAGATTTGTATGCAAATTTTACATTCAGGTCGTTATGGATATCATCCTTTTAACGTTGCACCTTCAAAAATAAAATCACCAATAACACCTTTTAAGCCTTTTAAATTAACAGAATCTGGAATTAAAAGAACTATTAGAGATTTTGTAAACTGTGCTGAATTGTCTAAGATGGCAGGTTATGACGGTGTCGAAATCATGGGTTCTGAAGGATATTTAATCAATCAATTTATTGTTAAAAGAACGAATAAAAGATTAGATTCTTGGGGTGGTAATTATGAGAATAGAATGCGTTTGCCAATAGAGCTGGTAAAGCAGATTAGAGCTGCTGTGGGTAAAGATTTTATTATTATATATAGACTTTCAATGCTAGATTTAGTTGAAAAAGGAAGTTCTTGGGAAGAGGTTGTGCAACTTGGTAAAGAAATTGAAAAAGCTGGTGCCACCATAATAAATACTGGTATTGGTTGGCATGAATCTAGAATCCCAACTATTGCAACATCTGTTCCAAGAGGAGCATTCACCTGGGTTACAAAAAAAATGAAAGAAGAAATATCAATTCCTTTGATAACTTCTAATAGAATAAATATGCCAGAAACTGCTGAGAAAATACTATCAGACGGAGATGCGGATATGATTTCTATGGCACGTCCTTTTTTAGCAGACCCAGAATGGGTAAATAAAGCAGCGGAAGAAAAGGCAGATGAAATAAACACATGTATTGGTTGCAATCAGGCGTGTTTAGATCATGTTTTTGAACAAAAAGTAGCCAGTTGCTTGGTAAATCCTAGAGCTTGTCATGAAACAGAATTAGTGTATGAACAAACCACAAACAAGAAAAAAATAGCAGTAATTGGTGCAGGACCAGCAGGTTTGTCTGCAGCTACAATTGCAGCACAAAGAGGTCATGTAGTCACTTTATTTGACGCAGATAATGCAATTGGTGGACAGTTTAATATGGCAAAACAAATTCCTGGTAAAGAAGAGTTTTATGAAACATTGCGTTATTTTAACAAACAAATACTTTTACATAAAGTAACTTTAAAATTAAACACAAAAGTTTCTGTAGATGATTTACAAAAATCAGATTTTGATGAAATTATAGTTGCAACAGGTATTAAACCGAGAGCGTTAAAAATTGAAGGAATTGAACATGAAAAAGTATTAAGTTATATTGATGTTTTAAAACATAAAAAACCAGTAGGAAAAAGAGTCGCCGTAATTGGTGCTGGAGGAATTGGTTTTGACGTATCAGAATATTTATCGCACAAAGGTGAATCAACTTCCCTTAATATAGATGCCTGGTTAAAAGAATGGGGAATTGACAAATCTATTGAAGCAAGAAGTGGAATTGAGGATGTAAAACCAGAATTTAGCCCTTCGCCAAGAGAAATTTTTATGTTCAAGAGAAGTGCTGGGAAGTTTGGAGGCAATTTAGGTAAAACTACAGGTTGGATTCATAGATCTAGTTTAAAGAAGAAGAAGGTTCAATTTATTAGCGAAGTGTCTTACACTAAAATAGATGATGAAGGTTTGCATTATGTTCAAAATAAAGAAAATAAAATTTTAAAAGTAGATCATATTGTTATTTGTGCAGGTCAAACACCTTTTAAAGAGTTATATCAACCGCTACTAGACGCGGGTAAAAATGTTAATGTCATAGGAGGTGCAGATTTTGCTGGAGAATTAGATGCAAAAAGAGCTATAAATCAAGGCTGTAGATTAGCTGCTAAATTGTAAATCTTTTTATACTTTTGTTTTTTAAATTTAAAAGGATGAAAAAATCATTAATTGTAATAGTATTATTTATAAGTTATTTTTCTTTTAGTCAAGAAGCTCCAGAGTTTCCTAAATACGTAGCTAAAAATTCTGCAAATATTTTTTACTATAATTATACGGAAGTTCCAAAAAAGATAAAAGTAAAAGATGATAGTACAAAAAATAAAACCTTTAATTCTTTAAAAATTTATAATAATAAAATTAAAAAAATATCTTTTTTGAATACTCCAAAACTTCAAGAATTGGAGCTCACTATAAATTCTTTAGGAACACAATTATATTCTAATAGAGACCTAGCAGAAAAAGTGAGAAGAAAAGTAAAAATTACTATTGTACCAATTAGAGATAGCATAGTTGTTCATGAAAAGACTTTAAATGACGATTTAAAAAGTTTTTTATCTAGAAAACAATTTAAAAAGTGGTTAAAATACCAAAGAGAACAAAAAAGAAAATTATTACCAAAGGCTCCTAAAAGACAAATGGCACCTCCCTCTTCTGGTATGAATAATAATAGAAGAAGAAGAGGATCTTCTGGTATGGGTGGTAGAAGGTATTAAGTAAGTAACTATTTTTAATAATTTATAAGTCTTTAAAAACTATACTTTTCTACAAGTTTAAGAAACAAAATACCGATATTTGTCGGTCAACTAATTAATTACAACAACTAACTATGGGAATGAATAAAAATACTGTGCTTGCCTGGGCAACATTTATAATGATACTTGTGGGGTTAGGTTTAATTGCGTTGGGTGCTTTTAGATATAATGAAATTGCAGGATGGGGTTTTGCATCTGTAGGTGTTGGTTTCTTTGCTATTGCTTGGGTTTTTAACGCTTTAAAAGGAAGAGTTTAATTATTTTTTATTAGTATAATAGCGAACCTTAACTACAATAAATTTCAAAAAAAAATACAAGATATGAGTGACGATAAGAAGGTTATCTTTTCGATGAATAAGTTGTCTAAAACTTATCAATCAACAGGTAAACAGGTGTTAAAAGATATTTATTTAAGTTTTTTCTATGGTGCAAAAATCGGGATTCTTGGTTTAAACGGTTCTGGTAAATCGACATTACTAAAAATAATAGCGGGCGTAGAAAAGAATTATCAAGGAGACGTTTCTTTTTCACCAGGCTATAATGTTGGTTATTTAGAGCAAGAACCGCAGTTGGATCCAGAAAAAACAGTTTTAGAAATTGTAAAAGAAGGAGTTGCAGAAACTGTTGCAATTCTTGATGAATACAATAAAATAAACGACATGTTTGGATTGGAAGAAGTGTATTCTGATGCAGATAAGATGGATAAGCTAATGGCTCAACAAGCTGAATTACAGGATAAAATTGATGCAGCAAATGCTTGGGAATTAGATACCAAATTAGAAATTGCAATGGATGCGCTGAGAACACCAGACTCTGATAAAAAGATAGGAGTGCTTTCTGGTGGAGAGAAACGTAGAGTTGCACTTTGTAGATTGCTATTACAAGAACCAGAAATTTTATTATTAGATGAACCAACCAACCATTTAGATGCAGAGTCTGTTCATTGGTTAGAACATCATTTAGCACAATATAAAGGTACTGTTATTGCAGTAACGCATGATAGATACTTCTTAGACAATGTAGCTGGTTGGATTTTAGAATTGGATAGAGGAGAAGGCATCCCCTGGAAAGGTAATTACTCTTCTTGGTTAGATCAAAAATCTCAAAGAATGGCTAAAGAAAGCAAAACAGCTTCTAAACGTCAAAAAACATTAGAAAGAGAACTAGAATGGGTTAGACAAGGTGCTAAAGGAAGACAAACTAAACAAAAAGCACGTTTAAAGAATTATGACAAGTTAATGAGTCAAGACCAAAAGCAGGTAGACGAAAAACTTGAAATATATATACCAAACGGTCCACGTTTAGGAACAAATGTTATTGAAGCAAGTGGTGTTTCTAAGGCTTTTGGAGATAAACTATTATATGAAAATTTAGAATTTAACTTGCCACAGGCAGGAATTGTAGGTATTATTGGTCCAAACGGTGCAGGTAAAACTACGATATTTAAAATGATCATGGGTGAAGAGAAACCGGATGTAGGAAGCTTTAATGTAGGTGAAACTGCAAAAATAGCTTACGTAGATCAAGCACATTCTAATATAGACGCTGAGAAAACAATTTGGCAGAATTTTTCTGATGGACAAGATTTGGTTATGATGGGTGGTAAGCAAGTAAATTCTCGTGCTTATTTAAGTCGTTTTAATTTTTCTGGAAGTGAACAAAATAAAAAAGTGAATACTCTTTCTGGTGGTGAACGGAACAGATTGCATTTAGCAATGACCTTAAAAGAAGAAGGAAATGTTTTACTATTAGATGAGCCAACAAACGATTTAGATGTAAATACGTTAAGAGCCTTAGAAGAAGGTTTAGAAAACTTTGCAGGTTGTGCAGTTGTTATTAGCCACGATAGATGGTTTTTAGATAGAGTTTGTACACATATATTAGCTTTTGAAGGAAATAGTGAAGTGTATTTCTTTGAAGGGTCTTTTTCTGAGTATGAAGAAAATAAAAAGAATCGTTTGGGTGGAGATTTAATGCCAAAACGTATTAAATATAAGAAGTTGATTAGATAGTTTTTAAAAATTATATTTTCATTAAAAAAGCAGCTAAATTATTAGCTGCTTTTTTTGTTTATATTGGTTGTTTTTTATGCTACACATTCAGCTAAATACTATAATAATTATTGAATTTTCATTAGGCAAAAGAGATTGTTTTTTTGTTGGATATGTACTTGGATGCAATTTGTAGGGTGCACAAATTTATAATTTTCTAAAGGTTTAAATTTTTTATTTTTAATCAGAAATAAACCTTCAAAATCTTTTATTCCACAAACAGTGTATCTTGCTATTTTATAAGTCTCCTCATTTATTATTTCTTTAATACTAAACCATGCTCCACTTCCTAAACCTCCCAGCCATGTACCGTTTATTAAATTAAAAATTTCTAAATCCGGATGTTCACTTCCTTTTAAATCAGGTTTTTTGTAAAATTTATTAAAAAAAGTTGTTCTGTATTCTTTTAAAATCGATCGATTCTTATAGTTACTTAGGTGTTGGTTGTAAATATTATAAATAGTGTTATTTGTATTTGATTTTATCACATTTCCAATGGGACTTGGGGATATTATATTAGATTTTCGTAATTGTTTAGTGATCTTTTTATTTTGAGATGAAGCAATAATAACATCAGTTACAAATCTAGCACAGTTGTTTCCGTGCTTTATAAAAGCTCCATAAGGTTGCTCTTTTTTATCAATTAGTTGATGAATAAATTTTTGTGCTTTGTCGAAATCTATTTCTTCATGAACGCTGGCAATAAGCCTACCATTTCCGTGTGTTTTTTTAGTTTGACGCTCTATATATAGTAAAATCTCCTCTGTATTGGAAAGTTTATTATTTTTAAATTTTGCAAGAATCGAAATTTCTAGTTCGGGATCTGTTTCTTTAGAGCGTGTTCGACCATTTCCAAAAGTTGTAATATATCTACCAAAATCGTAATAATTTATCTCCGATTTATTATTTTGAATTAATAATAAGGCAGCGTGTCCGGCTTGGACTGCATGCCTTCCACCAACTCCAATTTTAGGCCAAAAGTTACTTAATTTTTCCCAGTAAGCAGGCCTTACAATGGTGTCTGGATATGCTAGAATTATAATAATTCCATTAGAATTCATCATTCTGCTAGTTATTAAAAATAGCGTTTAATAAAATTTTAAAGGTTTTAAATGCAAAGAATATAGTGAAGATAATTAACACAGCCGCTGCTCCTAAAATAAGATAAGACAACATTTCTTTAGGTGTATTTTCAAATTTTTTCAAAGCTTTAAAACCTACAGTAAGTGAAACAGGTGAAGCAATAAATAATAGTAATAAAATTGCTAAGTGTTTTAAACCTTTTCCAAGTAAATTTATATTAGTACTCATTTCTTGTAGTTTTTAATTGAATTTCTAACATTACCGTATTTCTTTAATAATTGGGTCGCTTCGTTTTGGTCTATATTTAATTCTATTGCTAACATTTTTTGCCCTCTTTCTAATAATTTTTTATTAGACAGCTGCATGTCAACCATTTTATTTCCTTTTATTTTACCTAAACGAATCATTGTTGCCGTAGAAAGCATATTTAATACCAATTTCTGTGCAGTTCCTGCTTTCATTCTAGAACTTCCAGTTATAAATTCTGATCCTACAACTACTTCTATTGGGAATTGAGATACAGTTGACAAAGGACTGTTTTTATTACAAGCAATACAACCCGTTATAATATTGTTTTCATTGCATTTTTCTATTGCTGAAATAACGTAAGGTGTGGTGCCTGATGCTGCAATGCCAATAACAACATCTTTGTCAGATATCTGATGCGCTTGTAAATCTAGCCAACCTTGTGTTTTAGAATCTTCTGCAAATTCAACAGCTTTTCTAATGGCAGTCTCTCCACCTGCAATAATACCTATTACAAGTTCATAGGAAACGCCAAAAGTAGGTGGGCATTCAGAGGCATCTACTACACCTAATCTACCTGAAGTGCCCGCTCCAATATAAAATAATCTACCGCCATTTTTTAGTTTTTTAATAATTTGTTCGGTTAAAGCAGCTATTTGTGGCAAAGATTCGCCAACTGCTAGAGGTACGGTTTTATCTTCATTATTAATATTACTTAATAAATCTGATACAGACATCTTCTCTAGATGGTTGTATTTGGAGTCTTGTTCTGTAGTTTTTATAAAAGTCATCATTCAAAAATACTATTTTTTTGTATTCTGGAATGATGATTTAAAGTGAAGTTTTAGTTTTTTTCAACCAAATCTAAGTTAATTGTATCTGTTTCTGAAATATGAAAATAACCTAAAGGAAAATTGTCTTCATTTGTTGTGTTAATTACATTGCCTAACAATGACGAAGGTACCGATTGAAAAGGTCCACCACCACTTGTACCACTCTGGTTTTGAAGTATTCTAAAGTATGTAAAATAATCCTTTGTAATACCAGACATAGTTACTGTTACATTTGTGGGCACTTCTATTTCTTCTTCTTGATAAAAGAACGAGAAATTGTAATTTGTGCCATTGAAGAAACGATCCTCTAGTGGCAAAAATAAGTTATTTGTGAAATTGAATAAATAGTAATTTTCATTATCCACATTGTCTTTAAAAGCCACCTTTATTTCAATTTCTTTGCCAGAGAATAAGGTTTCATCTCCTTGAATGGCGCTATCAATCTGGGTAGATTTTACTTTAGTCGCATTTCCTTTATATATTTCACTCTTGTAAATTACGGTCAATTCATATTCAATAGCATCTTTTGGAATGAAATTAATTATTGGTTTGAAGTTACCGTTTAAATTTACGTCCGAAAAGTTAATAACAGAGCTGTCTGCTGTATTAGTTAAAAATACAATGGCATCGGATACCGTTGGTATTGTTTCATCAAAATAATCTGTAGATAATTTTAATTTTACAGCCACATTTGCTTTGACAGGAGATTCATTAAACAGAACTTCAAAAGAAGCGTCAATAATTAACTTGGGTTCAATTGAAGGTACATCTATATCTACTACTTTCTCACAATTAGAGAAAAGTAATACCGTTAAAATAGTGTATATATATATCTTTTTCATGTTCTAAAATTTAAAATTGTACGTTACAGAAGGCACAACACCGAATATAGAAGTTTGCACAGCCTCATTTCTAAACGTTTCTTGATTTCGTCTAAAAGCTAATGAAGCTGCATTTTGTCTTCCGTATAAGTTATAAATGCCAAAGACCCATTCGCCTTGCCAAGTTCTATTTTTGTTTTTTTCAGGTGTTAATGTCGCAGAAATATCAAATCTATGATACGCAGGAAGTCTGTTTGCATTTCTTTTATTATCGTCATATACTGGTACATTTATGCCTTGATATTCGTATTGGTTAACAGGATAATTTGCAGGCTGCCCGGTTTGAAAAACAAAGTTAGAATTGAATTTCCATTTTTCATTGAATTGATAACTTGCATTTATAGAAAAGTCATGTGTTTTATCAAAAGGCGTGCTATACCAACTACTATTATTAATTCCTGGTTCGATTTCAGTTCTTCCTTTGGTTAACTGTTCAGATCTTGAGAGGGTGTAGGCAATCCAGCCTTGAAAATTTCCTTCATTCTTTTTAAATAACAACTCTAAACCGTAGGCTCTTGCTTTTCCGTTTAAAATCACCGTTTCAATTTCGTTGTTTGCAACTAAGTTTGCACCATTTATATAGTCTATTCTGTTTTGAATATCTTTATAAAACACTTCAGTCTCTAAAGTATATATCCCTTCTTTAAACGCTTAAAATAACCAATAGCGTATTGATCTAATAATTGAGGTTTTATATATTTTCCACTTGGAGCCCAAATATCTAAAGGGGTAGGAGATGCGGTGTTAGAGAGTAAATGTAAATATTGGACCATTCTATTGTAACTAGCTTTTATAGACGTGTTGTCGTCATATTTATAAGACATAGAGACCCTTGGTTCAAAATTATTAAAACTAGAAATTACATCACTTCTTTTAAAACTATCTATTCCTGTAGCTTCAGCAGATTCGTATTTTTTATATTCTTGATTATAAATTACAGCTTCATTATTTGCATAGGTGTTAAGTTCTTCTTGCCCTAAACGTGTGAAATTGCTAAACCGAATACCGTATTGCAATCTAAAAGTATCACTTACTTTATGTTCTGCATCGATATAGGCTGCAAATTCATTAGCATATTTGTCAATTAGTTTTTCTGAAACAATGCCAGAATCCTCTCTATTAGGTCTTATTTTACCGGGATTAAATTTGATATAAATATTATTAACACCATAACTTAGTTTTACTTTTTCACTTATATAATGATTAAAATCATATTTAAGATTGTAATTAGTAATTCCAGAATCCCATTCAAAACCAACAAAATCTAAAATTAATCCATAGAAATAATCTGAGTATATTAAAGATAGGTTTGAGAATAGCTTGTCTGTAAATAGATGATTCCAACGCAAGTTTAGAACAGTATTACCATAATTATTTACGAAGTTGTCGCTAATGCCGAATACATCTTTACCAAAGTATGCAGATAGAAATACATTGTTCTGATCGTTAAATCGATAATTTATTTTAGTATTTAAATCATAAAAATATGCTTTGTTATCGTTATCAAAAAGAGGTAAAAATAAATGTGCATAGGAAGATCTACCACCAATTAAAAAAGAACTTTTTTCTTTTTCTAGAGGCCCTTCAATTAATAATCTAGATGAAACTAGGCCAATACCGCCGGTTACGTTAAAATCTTTACTATTTCCTTCTTTTTGGTAAATATCTAATACAGAAGACAATCTTCCGCCATATTTAGCAGGAATACCCCCTTTGTATAATTTTACATTTTTAATTACGTCAGGATTAAATACAGAGAAAAAACCAAATAAATGAGATGAATTAAAAACAATTGCTTCGTCTAATAAAATTAAGTTTTGGTCTGCAGCACCACCTCTTACATTAAACCCAGATGCACCTTCTCCGGCACTTGTAACTCCTGGTAATAGAATTAAAGATTTTATAATATCTGCTTCTCCTAAAACTACAGGAATTTGTTTTATAGTAGAAGAAGTTAAATTATTAACGCTCATTTGAGGCGTTTTTAAATTTAATTTTTCAATATTACTTTCGATAATAATTTCATCTAAATTTTCAGAAGTTTCCTTTAGATTAAAGTTTTTTGTAGTTTTTTGTGAAAGTGAGATACTCTCTAGGAGAGTATTATATCCTAAATAGCTAATTTGTAAATTATAATTTCCATTTGGTATTGTAATCGAGTAGAACCCGTATTCATTTGTGCTAGTTCCAGCTTTTAATTCAGGGAAATAAATAGATACTCCAATTAAAGTCTCATTATTTAAATCATCGTGTACGGTTCCACTAAGTGTAATCTTTTCTTGGCTTAGCGCAATAAAGCTCATCAGGAAAAAGAGGAAAAACAATTTTTTAGAATACAGCATTTTTTTTTGTTTAATTATTAGTCACAGAACTACAACAAAAATACAAATCTAAAATGATATGAAAATGTTAAAACAAATAAATTACTGTTGTTTAAAATAAGAAAGACCGATATTTAAAATATCGGTCTTTCTTATTTTAAACAATTTAAAGAGGTTAAATACCTTCTAAAATACTATTTAATGTATTGTTAGGTCTCATTGCATTGTTTGCTAAATCTTCATTTGGTAGATAGTACCCTGCAATATTATTTACATTACCTTGAGATTCATTCAATTCTGTAACAATTTTATTTTCATTAAGTTTTAAGTCGTTTGCAATCTTAGAGAAAGTGGCTTTCAATGCCGCATCTTTGTCTTGTTTAGCCAAACCTTCTGCCCAATACATCGCCAAATATAAATGACTACCTCTATTGTCCAATTCCCCAACTTTTCTAGAAGGAGATTTATCGTTTTCTAAGAATTTATCTGTCGCATCATCTAAAGTTTCACCTAAAATTGAAGCTTTAGAATTATTTTTAGAAGTTCCTAAATGTTCTAGAGAAACTGCTAAAGCCAAAAACTCTCCCAAAGAATCCCAACGTAAATGGTTTTCTTCTAAGAATTGTTGCACATGTTTAGGAGCAGAACCACCAGCACCTGTTTCAAATAAACCACCACCATTCATTAAAGGCACAATTGATAACATTTTTGCGGAAGTACCAACTTCTAAAATTGGAAATAAATCTGTTAGATAATCTCTTAAAACATTTCCAGAAACCGAAATGGTATCCTCTCCTTTTATGATTCTTTTAAGGGTGAAATCAGTCGCATCAATTGGAGATAAAATGCGAATATCCAATCCTGCAGTATCATTATTTAATAAATATAAGTTTACTTTTTTAATGATTTCTAAATCATGAGCTCTGTTTTCATCTAACCAAAAAACAGCAGGTGTGTTTGAGGCTCTTGCTCTTGTTACAGCTAGTTTTACCCAGTCTTGTATTGGTAAATCTTTTGTTTGACACATTCTCCAAATATCTCCCTCTTCAACTGAATGCTCAATAATTGTTTCGCCATTTACATCTAATACAATAACTTTTCCAGCAGTAGTAATTTCAAACGTTTTATCGTGAGAACCGTATTCTTCTGCCTTTTGTGCCATTAAGCCAACATTAGGAACAGTACCCATGGTTGTTGGATCGAATGCACCATTTTTCTTACAAAAATCTATAGTTGCACTATAAATCCCTGCATAAGAACTATCAGGAATAATGGCTTTCGTGTCGTGTAAATTACCTTTAGCATTATACATTTGTCCAGAAGTTCTAATCATAGCCGGCATAGAAGCGTCTATAATTATATCGGAAGGGACATGTAAATTGGTAATTCCTTTATCTGAATTTACCATTGCCAATTCAGGTCCGTTATCTAAAGCATATTGAATATCTGCTTTAATTTCATCACTTTTTTCTTTTGGCAGCTCGTTTAGTTTTCCTAAAAGATTTCCTAAACCATTGTTTACATCGGCGCCAATTTGCTTAAAAGTTTCCCCATGCTTTTTAAATAAGTCTGCAAAAAACACTCTAACGGCGTGACCAAAAATTATTGGATCACTTACTTTCATCATTGTTGCTTTCATATGTAAAGAAAACAAGATGTTTTTTTCTAAAGCGTCTTTATACTGTTCTTCTAAAAAGGCAATTAATGCTTTTTTACTTAATATGGTAGCATCAATAATTTCTCCTTCAAGAAGTGTTAATTGTTCTTTTAAAACCGTTTTTACACCATTTTCAGAAATATGTACAACACTTATTGATGTTGCTTCTTTTGTAGTAATAGATTTCTCGTTATGAGCAAAGTCACCTGCTGTCATTGTAGCAACGTGCGTTTTAGATTCTGCAGACCAAGCTCCCATAGAGTGCGGATTCTTACGTGCGTAATTCTTTATTGCTTTAGGTGCTCTTCTATCAGAGTTCCCTTCACGTAATACGGGATTTACCGCAGAACCTTTTACTTTATTATAAAGAGCTAAGACATTTTTGTCATTCTCTGTTTTTATTTCTTCTGGGTAATTGGGAAGTGCATATCCTTTTTTCTGTAATTCTGAAATTGCCTCCTTTAATTGAGGCACAGAAGCACTAATGTTTGGTAATTTTATAATATTTGCATCAGGTTGTTTTGCTAAATCACCCAATACTGCTAAAGCATCTTCTACTTTCTGGTCTTCGTTTAAGAATTCAGAAAAATTAGCTAAAATTCTAGCCGCCAAAGAAATGTCTTTTACTTCAATTTCTATATTAGATGTTTTTGTAAAAGCTTTTACAATTGGTAAAAAAGAACGAGTTGCTAATCCCGGAGCTTCATCTGTTTTTGTATATACTATTTTAGCTTTTGTACTCATATTAAGTGTATTTTAGTAAGTATGTAGATTGTATTTCTATCTATGTTAATTTCATTATTTTGAAGGCTCGCAAATTTAAGAATTTAATTTGATGTTTTTATTGGTAAAATACTATTAATTAGAGGTTTTTAATGTGTTTTTGATAATTTTTGAAATCGATTTCGTGCAATTTAAAAATATATGTTATCGGGAGTAATTTCTTTTACAAATTTGACATCATTTAGGTGAATTAGAAATTCTTGTAATTTTAAACATTACTTTTTAAAACAAAAAAAAAGCGTTGTAATAAAACAACGCTTTTTAGATTTTTTATAAATTGAAGAATTATCTTCTTTTTTCAGTAATTCTAGCTTTTTTACCAGTAAGACCTCTAAAGTAAAAGATTCTAGCTCTACGAACTTTACCTCTTTTATTTACTTCAATTTTTTGAATAGAAGGTAAGTTTACAGGAAAAATTCTTTCTACACCAACAGTACCAGACATTTTTCTGATTGTAAATGTTTCTGAAGCTGCAATACCTCTTCTTTGGATAACTACACCTCTAAAAAACTGAGTACGTACTTTTTCCCCTTCTTTAATTTCGTAATAAACAGTGATTGTATCACCAGCTCCAAATTTTGCAAATTCTTTTTTTGCAACAAATTCGTCTTGTACAAACTTTACTAAAGCTTCCATATTTTTTAATTTAATTGATTTTGTAAAACAACGTTCACGATATCTTCGTCAGAGGTTAATTTAGCGGTTGCAAAAATAGCACTTTTTTTTAGTTGATAAAATTAAAAAGCAACTATTTTTTAGGTTGATAGTCAGTGCAATAGAAAATCCAAAATTTCCTACGCTCTTTTCCATTTACTTTAATGATAATTGGCGCTAGTTCAGTAACGTTTTTGAAGTGCGAAGTTAATAGAGGATTAATTTCACCTAACTTATTTGAGTCCTTAAAACGTTTGTCAGAGTCTATAAATAGTGCATTTTTTCCTTTCAAGATATTTAAGTCATCACCTAAATAGTCAAAATGTAATGAAGGTAAACCAATAATATTTTGGGCATAGACTTTATCTTTCATGAAAAAATTTAAACACGCAGAAGTTTTATAATTATCGTTAGAAAAAACAAAGGCTTCTGTATATGTTTCTTTTAAAGTGGCCGTTTCGTTTGCTAATTCTTCCCATCCAACCCAAGTATCGTCACTTTTTATGGGCACTAAATAAAAGAGAATTTGCAAGCTAAAAAGTACATGAAATACTACGGAAAAAACAATTTGTACTTTTAATAGCTTTTTACTGATAAACATTCCTGCAATAATAACTCCGGTTATATAAGAAGGCATCATCCAGTTTAATTTCACCCAATAAATAGGAGTAAGGAGGAAAAAACCAATAAATGTAGGAATAAAAAATGCTAATAAAAATAAGGTTTTAGAACTGGGCAGTTTAAATTTGAATAAAATTCTTTTTACATACTTATAAGTGAAAGAGACAAAGATTAAAAACAAAACGGGTAATAATAAAAACATTTGATGACCAATGGCGCCAAAGAAGTTTTTAGGAGAAATTTTAAATTCTGATATAGAGCTAGTCCTTTCGGATGACTGAAACACAAAAGATGCAAAGTCGTTTTGATAATTCCAGTACCAAACAGGAAAGGTTACTCCAACTGATATAATTATAGAACACCACAGCCAAGGAGATAGTAATAATCCTCTATACTTATTAGAGAAGACTAAAAAGGCTAACAAACCAAACTGTAATAAAATAGCAGTGTATTTGCTGTTAAAAGCAAGGCCCATTAAAACTCCTCCTAGTATAAAAAACCATTTTTTCTCCTCGAATATTGCTTTGTACAAGCAAATTAAACTTAATGTCCAAAACAATAATAAAGGCACGTCTGGCGTAGAATTAAAGGATAATATAGATACGAATATTGTAGAAGCTAATAGTACAAAAGCTTTTTGTAATTTTTCTTTAGATAAAAAATAAGAGGCTAATTTATAAAAACTAAGTATCGTAAGTGAGGTAATAAAAAAGTCTGCAAATTTTACAACAAATATTGAAGAACCAAAAATATCCGTAAAAAAACGTAAAATATAACCAATCATTCCAGGGTGATCAAAATAGGAGAGTGATAAATTTTGACCGTATAAATAGTAATATGCGTCTTGAGGCATTAATCCCATGAACGGTAACAAAAGTATTCTGAAGATTTGAAAACCTAAAACCCAAGAAATGGCTTTATTGTTTTGTATAAAATTTAAAAGCTTATTCATCTAATAAATCTGGTCTTATGGATGCTGTCCTTTTATAAGCTTGATCACTTCTCCAATCATCAATTTTAGGAAAGTTACCAGAAAGTAATACTTCTGGAACCTTACTACCCTCATAATTGGATGGTCTTGTATATACAGGTGGAGATAATAAATCATCTTGAAAAGAGTCTGTAAGTGCAGATTGTTCATCACCAATAACACCTGGTATTAAACGCACAACAGCGTCTACTAAAACAGCTGCAGCCAGTTCACCTCCGGTTAAAACATAATCTCCAATAGAGATTTCTTTGGTAATAAAAAGTTCTCTAATTCTATGATCTACTCCTTTGTAATGACCTGTTAAAATTAGAATATTTTCTTTTAATGATAATGTATTTGCAGTAGATTGATTTAGTGTTTTTGCATCAGGTGTCATATAAATAACCTCGTCATACGACCGCTCCGCTTGTAGCTTTTTAATACAGTTTGCAATGGGTTCAATCATCATTACCATTCCTGCTCCACCACCAAACTGTGTATCATCTATTTGTTTATAATTCCCAAGGCCGTATGCACGTAAATCGTGAATAATAATCTCTGCTAAACCTTTTTCTTTTGCGCGTTTAATGATTGAGTGGTTAAACGGACTTTCTAATAAATCTGGTGCTACTGAAATAATATCTATTCGCATATTACAAATGTAAGTTTTTAGATAATTAAAAGAAATGTTTTTTTACCAGTTTTTCATGAAGAATATAAAATAATTTTAATTATTCTTTTTCATATGAAACAGAGCATCTTATTTGTTTACAATCGGTGTTTTATTTATTAAAAGGATTGATTAATAAAACGAGTTTAAATTTAGGTTTGGTTATTGCTTTATTTTTTAAAATGCCGCAATTACAGCCTCAGCACATCGTTCACCATCCATAGCTGCAGAGACAATTCCACCTGCATATCCACCGCCTTCGCCACAAGGAAATAAACCTTCTATGTCTGTGTGTTCTAAGTTTGCTTTTCTTGGTATATTAATTGGTGATGAGGTTCTAGATTCTACACCAATAATATTTGCTTCATTTGTATAGTAACCGTGCATTTTTTGGCCAAAACCAGCAAAACCTTTGCGCAACCTACTACCTATAATTTTTGGCAAAAGAGAGTGCATAGGTGCAGATTTTAAACCAGGCTGATAAGAAGTTTCATTTAAATCTGTTGAAAACTTACCGTCTACAAAATCTACCAATCTTTGAGCAGGTGCAGCTTGCGTTCTTCCACCAGCAAGAAAAGCAATTTTTTCTAAATCTTTTTGAAACTCCAATCCTCTTAATTCGCCAAAATGATCATATTTCTTAAAGTCTTTGTCAATATCTAACTCAACAACAATTCCTGAATTAGCAAACTTGTTATTTCTTCTAGAAGGAGACATACCGTTTACAACCACCTCGCCGCTTGCAGTGGCAGCGGGTACAATAAAGCCACCAGGGCACATGCAAAAAGAGTAAACACCTCTATTATTTACTTGTTGCACTAAACTATAGGCTGCAGCGGGTAAAAGTTCATCTCTTTCTCCAGAGCAATGGTATTGTATTTGATCTATTATTTCTTGTGGATGCTCTACACGAACGCCCATAGCAAAAGACTTTGCCTTAATTCTTATTTCTTTTTTGTGCAATAATTCATAGACATCTCTGGCAGAATGTCCGGTGGCTAGAATTACCGAATTAACGGTCATTTCTTTCCCACTATGAAGCTGGATAGCTTGTAATTTATTGTCTTTGATAACAAAGTCAGTTACTTTAGTCTCAAAATGAATTTCTCCACCAAATTTTAAAATATTTTCACGAATATTTTCAATAATTTTAGGTAATTTATTTGTCCCAATATGCGGATGTGCATCTACTAAAATTTGCTCTGTAGCACCATGAAAAACTAGATTTTCAAAAATTCTTCTAACATCGCCACGTTTTAAGGAACGGGTATATAGCTTGCCGTCAGAATACGTTCCTGCTCCACCTTCGCCAAAACAATAATTAGAGTCTTCATCTACAATATGATCTCTGTTTATTGCTTTTATATCTCTTCGTCTGTTTTGTACGTTTTTTCCACGTTCCAATATTATGGGTTTGTAACCCAATTCTATGCAACGCAAAGCAGCATACATTCCAGCAGGACCAAAACCAACAATATGAATTTCTTTTGCATTAGAAACGTCTTTGTATTCAAAAATATAATCAGACTTTTCTGGTACTTGTTCATCTAGGTAAACAGCAACTTTATAATTAAAGATGATGTCTTTCTTACGAGCATCGATAGATTTACGCAATACTTTTACTGCAGAAATCTCGTTTTTGTCAACTCCTAATTGTTTAGAAGCTTTAAATAAGAGTATATTTTCTTTTTTTTCTTCTATTAAGTTTACACGAAGTTGAATTTCTTTAACCATGAGGCAAAATTACAAAATTAAAGAGTTTTTAAACTGTCTAAGGTTAATTTATATTCAATAATACTTTCTTCACAAATAGGTATTACAAATTTTAATTTCTCCTTTATAATTTCTTCACTTCCTTTTTTTGATCCTGCTTTTCAAGCTCTGCAATTTCATCAAGGTATTTTAAACCCATTAACTCAAAATATTATTTTAAAAAATTACATATATTTTTCACAGACTCATATTTAACAGTAGTAATACTTTCTTCTAAAATGGTTATTCTTGGAGTTGTGTCTGAGAGATATACTCCAATAAGTTGAATAAGGAAACCTTTATTATTTATCATTCTTTAAAAGTTCTAGAGTAATTTTAGAGAATATCTAGTATCTGTTTAGCTAGGAAGCAAATCTTTCAATTTAGTAAGTATAAATCGGAAGATTTGTAAGGGGCATTAATCGTAAGTATAAACACTTTTATGGTTACTTGTTTTATTCTTCTAGAAATATTTTTTCAAGCCTTTCAATTGTAAAAGGTTTTTGCAAAACAAAATCAATCGTATGTTCCTCTTTAGTTTTCTCATCAATATTCCATCCAGATACCGTTATAATTTTTATTTGATTTCCAAAACCATTACGAATAGCAGCTATTAACTCCCATCCATTCATTCCAGACATGCCAATATCTGTAAAGACAAAATCATAAGTATTTTTACTAAGATGTTCTAATGCATCCTTTCCGTTATTTGCAATCGTACATTTGTGCCCAATTAATTCTAACAACTCAGAGACAACTTCTGTTATAGAGGTATCATCGTCTACCCATAAAATATTTAATTTCGATTTGGTTTTAAGTTTATTTTCATTGATTATTTTATTATCCTCGTGCTGACCTATTGGAAAAACAATTTTAAAGGTAGATCCTTTAGATAATACAGAGGATTTAACAACGATACTTCCGTTGTGTTTCTTTATAAGATTATAAACGCCACTCATTCCTAAACCTCTCCCTAATTTGAATCCTTTTGTAGAAAAAAATGGTTCAAATACTTTTGTTTTAGTCTCCTCATTCATACCGATACCAGTGTCAGTAAAAGTTGCAAATACCTCTTTACCTTTTGTGCCTGTTTTAATAATAATATCTCCTCCTTCTGGCATTGCTTCAACACTATTTTTGATTAAATTATAAATAGTAGATTTTAATTCCCCACTATTACCAATGATTTTTGGAATATCTTTTAAGTCGGTTATAACATTTATCTTTAATCCATTCTTTTCCATACCGTCTTTCCAGAGTGGGCGTGACTGCATTAAGCTCTCATTTATCAGGGTATTAAAATTAATAAGTTCGGTTTCTATATCATCATATTTTGTGTCTCCAAATTTTTGCAATGCACTGACCCTATCAGCTGCATCACTTATAATAGACCCAATGTTATTTAAACGCATATTGGTATTCTTTGGATAATCGTTTTGAAGTTTGATAACTTCTAGATTTCCTACCATTTGTTGTAGTGAATTGTTAAAATCATGAGCGATAGAAGAAGACATTTCTCCTATTGCTTTGATTCTTTGATGTTTTATCTGAGCCTTCTCAAATGCTTTTTGTGAGGTAATGTCTTGATTAGAACCTGTTATACTTGCTGCTTTTCCATCTTCTCCCATCATAGGTTCACAAATGGCTCTTATTGTTTTTTGCTCTTCATTAGAAAGGAAAATTCGAAATTCAATATCGTATGGAATGCATAGATTAACAGCTTTCTCATAAGAACTATTAAATAATTCTAAGTCATCGGTATGAACCATTTTAATGATGGTATCATAATCAGGAGTGCCATTATTAGAATCGAAACCCCACATTTTAAACGCTTGATCCGACCATTCTACCTTCTGGCTTGCAATGTCAATGAACCAACTTCCAACTTGAGCTATCCTCTCGGTTTGTTTTAACCTCTTCTCGCTGTTTTCTAATTTTAATATAGCTGATATTTTTTCTTCTTCAATAAGTTTTTTTTCAGTAATATCTATAAAACTGATTACTATTTCAATTATTTCACCAGTATTGTTAAGTACTGAGTAGCCATTAACTGTTACCCAAGTAATATCCGTTTTATCAGTTTGAAAAACCCCTAAAACATAATCTTTTACTGGTTTTTTGCTGTTTAAAATCAAATTAACTGGATATTCTTTAAAAGGTAGTGGGGTTTTATCGGATTTTATAAATTTCCAAGTAGGGTCGATAGCTTTTTTTCCTTTAAGTTGCTCATTGCTTAGTCCTAGTATTTCAGTTGCCCGAATATTATTTAGTAAAATAGAAGTATCTGGTGCATGAACAACAATTCCAGCCTCCATGTTTCGCATTAAAGTGCGAAATCTTTTCTCACTTTCTTGTTCATGATCTTTAGATTTGATTAATTCCTTCTCAATCAACCTTTCATTTGTAATATCAACAGCAGTGCAATAAGCAACCCCCTCTTTTGCATTGACATGAGCGCTCCACGATAACAATATTTCTTCTTTATTCTTACACAAATAACGATTTTCAAAATTAATGGAAGAATTAAGGTCTTTAATTCGCTTTTCTATTTCGTTAAGCGTAATTTGTTTGTCATCAGGATGAACAAAATCTATAAAAGGTTTTGATGTAAGAACTTCTTCTGAATATCCAAGTAACTTAGTAGCTGCTGGATTAACTGATATGAATGCTCCATGTGGGTCAGCAATTACCATAATATTTGGAGAAAAATCAAAGAAATTATAAAACTGTTCGCGTTCTTTGTTCGCTTTTCTCAATTTTCGGTAAATGATATTTTGTTTTGTAATATCTCGAATTATGGAAGTTATTTTAATGATTTCTTTTCCTAATCGCTCAACATTTATATGCCATTCTGTTTCTAGTATTTTTCCAGAAATATTTATTTGTCTGTTTTCAAAATAAAAATGGTTTTTTTCTGAATTTTCCCATTCTACAAATTTAGTTCTCGTATCTTCTTTATCTTCGGGGTGTGTAAAATCAAAAATTGACTTGCCTAAACATTTTTTTGGTGACAATCCGTACATTTTTTTTGAGGCATGATTTACGAATAATATCTTTCCGTTTCTATCAACAACACATATAAGGTCAATACTCGCCTCTAAAACATCTCTATGTGTTTTGTCGCTTTCAAGTAGTGCTTCGCTATGTTTTAGTTGTTTTTTTGATTTTAATTCAATAATCTGCTTTTCTAAATCCTGATAGGTAGGTTTTTTATTCAATTCCATTTTTTTTCTTTGCTAGAAGGGATAAAGCTTTATTAATAATATAACGACATTAGACTGCTTTAAAGTAACACTAAGCTAAGTTACGATTTTTTATATTGTAAGCTTAGATAATTTAAATGGTTATTATCTAATTGATAAACGTCAATAAAATCAATATTATGTGAGAGTATTTAAGCAATTAATCTTTGAGTAGCTTTTAATTTATTAAGAGTTAATTTTATCCAATAAGTGTCATTATTGACTCAGGACTGCTAGTTTTAGGAATGTCTTTAAAGTTCTCTGAAAAAATAGTTTTAACTTATTTAAAACGAAGAGAAGCTTTAAATTAAAAAATAGGTGAGGAATATTAATAATAATACGAGTAAAAATTAAAGGTGATATTTCTAATTCTTTATTTTAAAGGAAACCTATCTATGTTTTTTGGAAAATAAGTTAGTGTAAAACGCACTTTATCATTCGATCTTTTCCAAATAAATCTTTTTTTAGTTGAATATTTTTAAATCCTTTCTTTACCAACATGTTTACAGTTTCTTTTCCTAAGTATTGGTTGATTTCAAAAAATAACATTCCGTTTTTAGAAAGCTGTTGTTTTGCTAAATCAGCTATTTTATTATAAAAAATTAATGGGTTTTCATCTGCCACAAATAGGGCTAAATGTGGTTCGTTTTTTAAAACGTTATTTTTTATTTCTTCCTTTTCTAATTCTCTAACATATGGCGGATTGGAAATAATAACATCATATTCTTGGGGCAATGATTCAGTGTTTAAGATGTCTAATTCTATAAACTCTATTGTAACTTTATTTAAAATAGCATTTTGTTTAGCTATTAATAGAGCTTCCGGAGAAATATCAATGGCAGAAATATTTAATGATGTTAAATTTTTAGCCAAAGAAATAGGAATACAACCAGTTCCTGTGCCGATATCTAAAATAGAGAGTTCTATAGTTTTATTATTTGCGAGTACCTTAGTTTCATTTAGAACCCATGAAACCAACTCTTCAGTTTCTGGTCTTGGAATCAGTGTATTTTTATCAACAAAGAAAGGAAGCCCATAAAACTCGGTATTACCAATAATATATTGAATAGGCTCTTCTTTTTGAAGCCTTTTTACAATAGTTTTTAAATCGATTAAGCTTTTTTTAGTAATTAAAAAATCAGGTTTTAAAACGGTATCAATTCTTTGTAATTTTAGTTTTTCTTCCATTAAAATAAAGAAAAAACTATCTATCTCTGTTTTTGGATAGATTGCTGAAAGTGCTTCATTAAAAAATAATTTAAATTCTTTTAGTATCATATTTTTTTTAACATCCAGACATTACAAGCATAGTGCCCGGTATTCCCTATTGGCTCTTTTAAATTTAGAAATCCATTTTTGTTATATAACTTTCTAGCAGCTTGCATATAAGGCATAGTTTCTAAGTAACAACTGTCAAATCCAAATTCTTTCGCTTTCTCTAAACATTTAGAAATTAAAGTAGTTCCTAAACCTTTTCCTCGTGCAATTGGTGAAAAATACATTTTTTGAAGTTCACAGATATTGGCTTCACAATTGTCTAATTTCGCGATTCCTGCGCCACCGATAACTTTATTTTCATGAACTACAACAAAATAAGCAACCTTTTCTTTTTGATAGGTTTCAAACATTTTATCTGTTGCTTTGTCTTCATATGCAGTTCCTATTTTCGGAGCACCCATTTCTAAAATAACACTTTTAATTACCTTAGAAATTTCTATATTGTCGGTAGGTTTTATTTCTCTTATTATAAAATCTGCACTTGTCATTTATTACTGTATTTTTGCAAGAGCAAGTTACCTAATTTTTAATTTTTTACTATGAAAAATAAATTATATTTTTTAGTTCTGGTTTTAATTTTATCTAGTTGTTCTCTGCAAAAAGAACCGGTATTTATTAAGGTAGACAATGTGAGGGTTTTAAGTTTTGCTGCAGATACTATCAAGTTAAAAGCAATTGCTTTTTTTGAAAATCCGAATGATGTTGGTGGGAGTATTTCCACAGATGAAATAAAAATATTTGTAAATGATAAAGAGGTAGCTCAAGTTTTTTCAGAAAAATTTAAGGTACCTGCTAAAGATAATTTTTCAATTCCAATGACAGCTTATATTCCTACAAAAAATATTTTAAATTCCAATAAAAATGGTATGCTTGGCGGTTTGTTAAATTCGCTATTGACCAATAAGGTAAAAGTTAGAATTAAAGGAAATTTACATTTTTCTGTTTTCGGTTTTAAAAAAGAATTTTTAGTTGATAAAACACAAGAAATAAAACTTTAAGTTATTAAACACGAATTTTACATAAAACGCTGTTTGCAAATTGCTAAAAACGGAATTGGAACTGCACGTCCTAATCCGTCTGTTGGTGCCGTAATTGTTTATCAAAATAAAATTATTGGAGAGGGTTTTACGTCTCCTCATGGCGAAAATCATGCAGAGGTAAATGCAATTAATGCTGTAGAAAATAAGTCTCTTTTAAAAGAGGCAACTATATTTGTTACGTTAGAGCCTTGTAGTCATTTTGGTAAAACTCCACCTTGTGCAGATCTTATTGTAAAATATCAGTTAAAACAAGTTGTAATTGGTTGTTTAGACTCTAATAGTTTAGTTGCAGGTAAAGGAGTTTCTCATTTAGAAAACGCAGGTATTAATGTTATTGTTGGCGTTTTAGAAAAGGAGTGCAGAAAGCATCATAAACGTTTTTTTAAAGTTCAAGAAAACAAACGACCGTATATTATTTTAAAATGGGCAGAAACTAAGGATGGTTTTGTTGCGCCAATATCTAAGAATGAAATTAAACCTATTTTTATTTCCAATACATATTCACAGCAGTTAGTTCATAAATTAAGAAGTGTAGAACATGCAATTCTTGTTGGAACAAATACGGTTCTAGCAGATAACCCGAAGTTGAATATTAGAAGTTGGTCGGGAGAAAACCCAGTTCGTGTTGTTTTAGATAATACTTTAAGAATACCTAAGAATTCAAATATTTTAGATGGCAGCGCAAAAACCATCGTTATTACAGCAACTAGAGATAAAAATATAGTTTCGAGTAAGAATTTAATTTTTGAAGAAATTGATTTTTCTAAAAATATAGCAAAACAGGTTTGCGAAGTTTTAAGTAAATATCATATTCAATCTTTAATTGTTGAGGGAGGAACACAAACTTTACAAACTTTTATAGATGAAAAATTATGGGATGAAGCCATGGTTTTTGTTGGGAATACTAGTTTTGTAAATGGAGTGAAATCTCCAATAATTATAAAGGAATTTAAAGAAGAGTTTATAGAAAGTGATGTTTTAAAAAGATATACTAATGATTAAAAATATTGTCTTTGATTTTGGAGATATTTTCATAAATCTAGATAAAAAACTTTTTGCAGAAGAGTTACAGAAAATTCATATTTCACAAGAATCTGAAGAAATGTTGCCAATTTTGCAGCAGTATGAGATGGGACTTGTTTCTACAGATGAATTTCTTACTTTTTTTGAAGAAAGGTTACATGTTTCGCAAGACAAGGTGAAAAGAGCATGGAATTCCATTTTATTAGATTTTCCAAAAGAACGCTTGCGTTTTATTCAGAACTTATCAGAAAGTAAAAAATACAGACTATTCTTATTAAGTAATACCAATGATTTACATATTTCTTGGATACAAAAGAATTGGGGAATGGAATTATACAATGCATTCAAAATCTGTTTTGAACAATTCTACTTATCGCACGAAATAAATTTAAGAAAACCGAATAATAATATTTACGAATTTGTTTTAACTTCTAATGATTTAGCACCAAAGGAAACGTTGTTTATTGACGATACTAAAGAAAATACAGATGCTGCAAAAGCGTTAGGTATTCATATTTGGAATCTGAAGCCAGGTAAAGAAGACGTTTTAGAACTACTCACTAAAAACTATATATAATTGATTTTTCTACTTTTAAGTATCCTTTTCTCTACAGGTTTATTTGTTATTTTTAAATATTTTGGCATTTATAAAATAGATGTTTTAAAAGCTATTTTTGTAAACTACATTGTTGCTTTTTCTATGGGTTTTTTCTTTGCGGAAAGACAAATACCAATTTCAGAAATTTATTTAGAACCTTGGTTTTCTGGTGCTTTGTTTTTAGGAGCATTATTTGTGTCTATTTTTTTTGTAATGGCCATGACAGCTCAGAAAAATGGAGTTTCTGTTACCTCAATTGCGGGTAAAATGTCTGTAGTTGTGCCAGTTGTTTTTGGAATAATTTTATATAATGAGTCTGTAACTTTTTTAAAAATAGTAGGAATTATTATGGCTTTGATAGCAGTATATCTGTCTTCTGTAAAAGAAGAAAAGTCAGAAAAAAATGGAACATTATTATTACCTATTTTACTTTTTATTGGCTCTGGTACAATTGATACTTTGCTAAAATATATTCAGGAAAATTATGTTTCAGATGAAGATGTTTCTATCTTTTCTGGAAGTTTATTTGGTATTGCAGGTGCGTTTGCATTTTTTATTTTGGTTATTAAAACTCTTAAAAAAAGAGAAGCTTTTGGTTATAAAAATATAATTGCAGGTATCATTTTAGGGATTCCAAATTACTATTCAATTATATTTTTAATAAAAGCTTTGCAAAATAAGAATTTCGAAAGTTCAACCTTGTTTACTATTAACAATGTAGCAATTGTAGTGGTGTCTACTTTGGTTGGTCTATTTTTCTTTAAGGAGAAATTTAGTATTAAAAATAAGATAGGGGTTGCAATGGCTGTTTTAGGAATTATAATAGTGACCATTGCTTAAAATTTCAAACAGGCTAATTATTTAAGATCTTATGGAAGATATATACAAAACGATAATAATACCTTCTGAAGAGACACTGTTTAAAGAAAAAGGTAGTAAGTTTTTTGGATATGCTTTCCCTGTCTCTTCTGAAGAAGATGTAAAAGAACGCCTTGAAGAGCTTCGGAAAAAGCATCATACAGCGCGTCATTTTTGTTATGCTTATCAATTAGGGATCGAGAAAATTAGATTCAGAGCAAATGATGATGGTGAGCCAAACAATTCTGCAGGAATGCCAATTTATGGGCAAATTCAATCTTTTGAGGTTACAAATATATTAATTGTGTCTGTTCGTTATTTTGGAGGCACAAAATTAGGTGTTGGTGGTTTGATTTCTGCTTATAAAACTTCTGCGAAAATGGCTTTAGAGGTTTCTAATATTCTAAAAAAAACAATTAATATTCAATATAAGCTTACTTTTAATTATGATTTAATGAATTCTGTAATGAGAATCATTAAAGAAAAAAATATTGAAATTGTAAACCAAAAATTAGAAATGGACTGCCAATATATAATTTCTGTCCGTAAAAATGACTCAGAAGCTATTTTTACAATTTTCGATAATTTGTATAAAGTCGCTGTGAAAATTTGTGAATAGTTTTTTTTACTTCAAAACTTTTAAAAAACAAATAAAAATATTTAAGAGGTAAATAGATTTAATAACCTAATCCCTTCAATAAATAATCTGGACAACGCGTTGGTTTCATATTTTTAGAATTCATAAATGCTAGAACAGAACTTCCAGTACAAATTAATTCATCTAGCTGATTTTTAATTTCATAATTAAATTCAATTTTAACCATTGGTTCTTTTTTCAGAAAGGTATGAATGGTTAAAATATCGTCATATAGTGCGGATTTTATAAAAGTTAAATTTAAAGAAACCACAGGAAGTATTATCCCATTCATTTCCATATCTTTGTATGTAACCCCCAAAGAGCGCAGCCATTCGGTTCTTCCCATTTCGAAAAATTGAGCATAGTTACCATGGTAAACAACCCCCATTTGGTCAGTTTCAGAATATCTAACCCTAGTTTTTGTTGATGATTTTTTCAATTATTATAGATAAAATTTATTTGTGTAGTGTACGATAAAAATAGTTAATAATCAATAGCAAATTGATTTTTTTATACTGAATTTTATTCACACTTTTGTATAACCCAATAAAACGACCTAAATATCCGTTTTAACCAAACTTTATTAATTTTATAAGTACCTCGATTATAAATGAACCTATCTGCTGAATCTGTCTGGAATGATTGTTTGTCCTTTATAAAGGACAATATTAAGCCACAAGCTTACAAAACTTGGTTTGAACCAATAAAACCAGTAAAACTTTCGGGAGAAGCCTTAACAATACAAGTGCCTAGTAAGTTTTTTTATGAATGGCTAGAAGAGCACTATATCAAATTATTAAGGGTTGCATTGGTAAGAAAATTAGGCAATGATGCAAAATTGATTTACGATGTAAAGATGGAGAACAATTATAGCAGCAATAGACCCCAAATTGTTAAGATACCTAGTTCTAACAGAGATCCATTAAAACCTCAAAAAATTACGGTGCCATTAGACGCAACTAAAAGAGAATTAAGAAATCCGTTTGTAATTCCAGGATTACAGAAAGTGAAAATAGAGTCGCAACTAAACCCTAATTATAATTTTGTAAACTTTGTTGAAGGAGACTCTAATAGATTAGCTCGCTCTGCTGGCATGGCAGTTGCCAATAAACCAGGAGGAACCTCTTTTAACCCATTGTTAATTTATGGAGGAGTTGGTTTAGGTAAAACACATTTATCACACGCAATTGGAGTAGATATTAAAGATAAATACCCAGATAAAACAGTTTTGTATATTTCTTCAGAAAAATTTACACAACAATTTATAGATTCAGTAAAATCGAACACGAGAAATGATTTTATTCATTTTTATCAAATGATTGATGTTTTAATTATTGATGATGTTCAATTTTTATCAGGAAAAGCTGGTACACAAGATGTATTCTTTCATATTTTTAATCACTTACATCAAAACGGAAAGCAAGTAATTTTAACATCTGACAAAGCACCTGTAGATATGCAAGACATAGAACAGCGTTTGTTATCTCGTTTTAAATGGGGATTGTCCGCAGAATTGCAAGCACCAGATTACGAGACTAGAATTTCTATATTAGACAATAAACTTTTTAGAGATGGTGTAGAGATGCCGTCAGAGATTGTGGAATATATTGCTAAAAATATAAAATCTAATGTAAGAGAATTAGAGGGCGTTATTATCTCTATGATAGCGCAAGCTTCTTTTAATAGAAGAGAATTTTCTTTAGAGCTTGCAAAACAAATTGTAGACAAATTTGTAAAAAATACAAAAAAAGAAGTTTCTATAGATTACATACAAAAAGAAGTTTCTAAATATTTTGATATGGATGTTGCTACATTACAATCAAAAACCAGGAAACGTCATATTGTACAGGCAAGACAATTGGCTATGTTTTTTGCAAAAAGACTAACAAAAACTTCTTTGGCCAGTATTGGCAATCAAATAGGTCAAAGAGATCATGCTACAGTTTTACACGCTTGTAAAACGGTAGACAATCTAACAGAAACGGATAAGCAATTTAGAAAATACGTAGACGACTTAACAAAAAAGTTAACGTTCTAAAAACCGCTTATTAAAACTATTTAACTTTCACTTAGATGAAAAAAATACTGATGGTTTGCCTAGGTAATATTTGTCGTTCTCCATTAGCAGAAGGTATTTTACAATCTAAAGTAAATGAAGCACTTGTTTATGTAGACTCTGCTGGGACTGCTGCATACCACGTGGGTAATTTACCAGATGAACGCTCTATAGCAGTTGCCAAGCAATACGGAATTGATATATCAAAGCAACAAGCAAGGAAATTTACCGAAAAAGATTTTTTAAAATTTGATATTATCTATGCGATGGACAAAAGTAACTATCAACATATTATTTCTTTAGCAACGAGTGATGAAGATTTAGAGAAAGTAAAAATGATTTTAAATGAATCACTACCAGATAAGAATTATTCAGTTCCAGACCCATATTACGGAGGAAAAACTGGTTTTGAAGAAGTATACAAAATGTTAAATGAAGCTTGTGATAGTATCATCTATAACCGACTATAGAAAAATATTTTTTTAGATTAAAATACGCGAAGTTTAAAAGAAATAAAAGAAAAAATTATGATTGGTAAACTTTATTTAATACCCACAACTTTAGGGGATACAGAGCCTTTAGAGGTAATGCCTTTGTCTGTTAAAAAGGTAGTAGAGGAAATTGATTATTATATTGTAGAAAATGAAAAATCTGCAAGAGCGTTTATCAAAAAGATTTCTCCTAAAAAATCACAACCGTCTTTGCAGATAATGTCTTTAGATAAGTATGCTGAAGAGATTGAAACAAGAAGGTATTTAGATGTTTGTAAGCAGGGTATAAATGTAGGATTGCTATCTGAAGCTGGAGTACCTGCAGTTGCAGACCCTGGAGCAAGTATCGTAAAGTTAGCACATGAGAATAGTATTCAAGTAGTTCCTTTAGTAGGCCCTAGCTCTATTTTAATGGCATTGATGAGTTCCGGTATGAATGGACAGAACTTTGCATTTAATGGCTATTTACCAATTGATAAAGGTGAAAGAAAAAAGGCTCTTAAGGATTTAGAAAAATTATCTAAGGAGAAAAATCAGTCTCAAATTTTTATAGAAACACCTTATCGAAATGAGAAAATGTTTGCAGATTTAAAGGCAGCTTTAACGCCGACTACAAATTTATGTATTGCTGCAGATATTACGTTGTCATCAGAATTTATTAAAACACTTTCTATACAAGATTGGAAACACCAAACTCCAGACTTACATAAGAAGCCTGCTATTTTTATTATTCATAAATAAAAAACATTCTTTATTTTATCTTTTTAAAGTAAGCACCTCTTATAAAGTTTTGTAGCACATTCTATTGTAGAAAATCGTTATTTTTATGCGGAAGATGCAGTAGCTATACTTTTGCTTTTTGATCAGCTAAAATATTTGAGACATTGTAGTTTCCAAATTTTTTCATGTAAGATTTAATACTAGAACCGTAAGCGTCTGAAAAACTTTGAGAACCGTTACTCCTTAAAAATTTTTTTACATTTCCTGCACCACTTAAATGAGCAGCAGCTAAAATCCCAGATTCTGTAACTTTAATTCCATTTATAGTTTTTCCAACAGAGCGCTTTATATCTTTTCTTAAAATCCATTTATTTACTTTACATAGCGCAACAAAAGCCTTTTCTTGTAAAACAGGGTCTCTTAAAAATTCTTGGGTATTGTAAATATCAAATCGATGCAAAGTAGTTCTGCCAAATTGATATTTCCCGAGATACCCTAAAGTATTTACAACTTCGTATTTTCCTTGAGATTCTTTAAAGGCTACTGCTTCTTTAAAGGCAATAAAATCTCTTTTTAAATAGAAAATATCATTTCCCAAAGTTTTAGGAAAGTTTAACTTTGTAGCTGTAACTATTTCTGATTCAGAATCCTTTATATTAACAATAGAAATTGCGTTGATAAAAAGAATAATTAGACTGAATAAAAGTATTTTATTTTTGATAAAAATATATTTATATTTAGCGGTGCAAATTTACAAATACAATCTAACGTAATTGATTATCAATGTGTTAAATTTATAAAAAATACAAATAATGAGGTGTTTTTCGCCTTTTTGTATTTATTTTTGGATTCTGTAAAGTATACTTTATGAAATTAATAACAAAAAAAGGATTCTACTATGAATTCCAAAATGGTTATGCGTAGTTCTGTTTTAATACCATTTAAAGTAATAAATAACTTATCTATTAATCCTTTTTTTATTCATCCATTGATGGTATTTATCTGCATTTCTATTGTGTTGTATAAGGGATTTTGCAAAAGCATGATATCCTAATTTTTCAACATTAGCGCACATATACATATAATTATGTTTTTCAGCATTTAGAACCGCATCAATGCTAGAAATATCGGGCATAGCAATTAAAGTAGGGGGTAATCCTCTATATTTATAAGTATTGTAAGGAGACTCTATCTCTAAATCTATTGTTAAAACTCTTTTAACAACATAATTTTGTCCTTTCTTTTCTTTTACACAATAAATAATTGTAGGATCTGCTTGCAGTGCCCAGCCTTTTCTTAGTCTGTTTAAATATAAGCCAGCAACAATTGGTCTTTCAGAATTCTGAGCAGTTTCCTTTTGCACAATAGAAGCTAAAGTAATTACTTCTTCTTTTGTTAGATTTAGTTTTTTTGCTTTTTGTAGCCTATTTTTATTCCAAAATATTTTATAAGAATTCAACATTTTGGCTCTAAATTTTTCCGGAGAAACTGTCCAGTAAAATTCATAGGTATTGGGTATGAAAATTTGAAGTATGGATTTGTTAGTTAAGTTATTCGTAGATAAAAATTGTTCATCTCTAAAAGAATTTAACAAGGAGATAGAATCGGCTTCAACTTGTGCGGCAATTCTACCCGCAAATTTTTCTAAAGTATCTTGATTGTTAAAAGATAATTTAAAAGGAGTTTGTCTGCCGGTTCGAAGCATATTTACAACTTCGTTATTAGACATTCCCTTTTTTAGTAAATACCTACCGGGTTTTGCATTAGAGATTTTTTTTTTAGCTGCTACCCAGAGAAAAGAATCTGGACTTATAGAAAAATCTTCAATTTCTTTTTGAATATCTGACAAACTATCGGAATTAGTTACAAACAGCACAAGATCTTTTGTAATTGCTTTTCCGAATATTTTTTGATAATAATTATAGCCAATAATTGCTCCAATTAATAGAACTGCAGCCAACATGTAAATCACTTTTTTCTTCAATTGTAAATATTTTAAGATTGTAAAGTTACTATTTTATCAACTGAAATAAGATTTCATCTTTAAACTTCCCTTCTGATAAAATCCAATCTTTTTTTATGCCAACTTTCTTGAACTTATGTTTTGTAAACAAGGAAATACTTTTAGAATTATTAGCAGTAATATTTGCATACAATTGATGTAAGTTTAAATGCTTAAAAGCATAATTAATTAGAATTGAGAGCGCTTCAAAAGCAAAACCATTTTTTTGAAAATCTGGGTGAATCAAAATTCCAATTCCTGCTCTTTTATGTTGTGGATTAAAATCAAACAAATCAATTAGACCTATTTGTCTTTTTGTGGATTTTTCTTCAATAAGTAAACGTAGCTGTTTCGCTTCAAAAATATCTAAATGTGCATTTTCGAGATATTGTTTTAAAAGATATTTAGAAAATGGAGTTTGGGTATGACTTATTTCCCAAAAAGTTTCGTTGTTCTCTATAGTGTATAGAAATTCTAAATCTTCTGGCTCTAATGCACGCAGATTGCTATTTTCTCCTTTTAAATATTCCATTAAATTTGTATTGTCCCTTTAAAAACAAAGGTTGCAGATCCTTGCAAGTATACGTCTTTATAATTACCGTTTTCTTCAGTAAAAGAAACCTCTAAAATACCACCCTCGACTGGCAAAGAAATTAAATTACTAGTTGTTTTTTTTGTTTTATGCATGGCAATTGCAACTGCTGTAACACCGGTTCCGCAAGCTAAAGTTTCACCTTCTACACCTTTTTCATATGTTCTAACTCTAAAGGTACTAGTGTTAATCTGTTCTACAAAATTTACATTACTTCCTGGAGCATCATAGGATGCTCTTATCGTTTTGCCTTTTTCATAAACAGGATAGCCATCTAAACTATCAACCATTTCTACATGGTGTTGTGTACCGGTATACGCAAAAACTGAATTTTCTTGAATTCGAATATCATCAACATCAATCATTTTTAAAGAAACAATATTATTTTTAATTTCAGCAAAATGAGGTCCATCAACAGCAATAAAATTTGTTTTATTTTTAATAATATTTAAATACCTTGCAAAAGCAACTGCACATCTACCTCCGTTTCCGCAGAAAGTCTGGCTGCCGTCAGCATTAAAATAAATCATTTTAAAATCGTGCTCGACATCATTTTCTATTAAGATAATCCCGTCTGCACCAATTCCAAAATGTCTATTACAAAGATTAGAAATTACTTCCATATTTTCTTTTGGAAAAACTTCAGCCCTATTATCCATCATTATAAAATCGTTTCCTGTTCCTTGATATTTATAAAAATTAAAATTCATAAAGCAAAGGTAAGTATTTCAGGAACAAACAAAGGATGTTAAAAAGGGGTTAAAGTCCGTTAAAATGAAGTTAAACAGATTTTTTAAAGATGTTAAAATTATATATTTGGATAACAAATATGAGTAATTATGAAAAAAGCATTCGGTTTTTTAGCTATGGCAATTTTAGGTGGGGCAATAACATTAGGTGGTTACAAGCTATTATTAGAAGAACCGATGACGTTAGAGAGAACAATTAAAATACCTAGTAATATTGTCCAAACAAACTATAGTTCAACAATAAAAGGTGCAAGTGCCGCAGAAATGACAACAGATTTTACTGTAGCTGCAGAAAACACGATCCATGCTGTAGTTCATGTTAAAAATACAGCGGTGAAGACTAAGGTAAACCCATGGGCAGAAAAATATTATGGAAGGGGCCAGGGCACCAAAAAATACGAGCAAGTAGGCACGGGAAGCGGCGTAATTATTTCTGCTGACGGTTATATTGTAACAAATAACCATGTAATAGATGGTGCTAGTGAATTAGAAATTACATTAAATAATAAAAAAAAGTACAAAGCTGTATTAGTAGGAAGCGATGCTGCTAATGATATTGCTTTATTAAAAATAGAAGCAAATACAAATTTTCCTTATGTTCCCTTTGCAAATTCAGATAATATTAAAATAGGAGAGTGGGTTTTAGCCGTTGGAAATCCTTATAATTTAACTTCTACTGTAACTGCAGGAATTGTTTCTGCAAAAGGAAGAGATTTGGAAGGGAATAGAAATATAGAATCTTTTATACAAACAGATGCAGCGGTAAACCCTGGAAATAGTGGTGGCGCTTTAGTAAACGGAAGAGGCGAATTAATAGGTATAAACACTGCTATTTCTTCTAAAACTGGTTCTTTTATTGGGTACTCTTTTGCCGTACCCTCTAATATTGCAAAAAAGATAATTGATGACATTTTAGAGTTTGGCGCAGTGCAGCAAGCAATTTTAGGAATTACAGTAGATTTAAGTTACAAGGACCAGGGCGTAAAAGTAAGCAATGTCTTAGAACAGATTGAAAACAAAGTAAAATCAGGTTTAAAAGAAGGGGATATTATTAAAAGAATAAACAATATAAAAATTTCTAAGTTTTCTGAATTGAAGGGTCAGTTAACAGCAAAAAGACCAAATGAAGTTGTAGATGTAACGGTAGAAAGAAATGGTGAATTAATAATCAAGAAAGTGAAATTATCTAAATTTATAGAAAGGCATATTGCATCTGTTTTTCAATGGGAATTAAAAAATATTTCTAGAAAACGAATAAAAAAGTTAAATATTTCAAATGGTGTTCAGATTATTAGAACGGGAAAAGATAGCAAGGAAAATAATTTAAAAAACTATATTATCATTAAAGTTAATGACAAAGCGGTTACAGATGCTAAAGAAACCGCCAAGCTATTAGATCAATTAGGTGAGAGGGGTTTTAGGATTGCTGTAGAAATGATAAATTTAAAAGGAGAAAAAGAGTTATATACATACAGATAGTTAGTAAAACAATCTTATAAAAGTTTGAATTTAAAATTCATATTTTTTTATTTTAAAACTTTCTACGCAATCGATTTCGTATTTTAAATAATTGGTATACTTTTGCCGAAAATTTAATTCTAGTATCACAACTATGTCAACAAAAGCAAATTACAACGAAGAAGTTTTATCGCAAGCGCAAACAAGAAGAGCAACAGTAGAATTTATTAATATTGTAAACGATTTATGGTATGATAAGTCTATAGAGTTAGTACTTTTTAGAAATCCTTTAGTAGATAAAAGAGCTAGTGAAGTATTAAATTTAATAGAATATGCAAGAGAATTTGTAAGTAAGCCAATCTCTATTCTAGATGCATTAGATATTGCAAAAGCAATAACTCAAATAGATTTACCGTCTTCTAAATTAGATATTGGTAAATTAGCTTATGAGTGCTATTTAAGTGCAGCAAATTGCGAAGACAAAGTTGCTTTTGTAAAGAACAAGTTAAAAGACGCAACAGCAGCAAAAGATATTCAGCCTAAAGATGTTGTTTTATATGGTTTTGGTAGAATAGGACGTTTATTAGCGAGAGAGTTAATGACTAAAATGGGAAAAGGTTCTCAATTAAGGTTAAGAGCAATTGTAACGCGTGGCGAAATAAATGAAACTGTCTTAGAAAAAAGAGCATCTTTATTAAGTATAGATTCTGTGCACGGAGATTTCTTAGGAACTGTTCAGGTAGATATAGAAAATAAAGCATTAATTATTAACGGAACGACCGTTTATATGATTTCTGCAGGCAAACCGGAAGATATCGATTATACACTATACGGAATTAACGAGGCCTTAATTATAGATAATACAGGTGCGTTTAGAGACGAAGAAGAATTAAGTAGACACTTAAAATCAAAAGGAGCAAGTAAAGTTTTAATTACAGCTCCAGCAAAAGGAGTTCCCAATATTGTACACGGTGTAAATCATAAACAACACAACCCAGATAATGTAACTATTTTCTCGGCAGCATCTTGCACAACTAATGCAATTACGCCAATTTTAAAAGTTTTAGAAGATAATTATGGAATTAAAAAAGGACATTTAGAAACCATTCATGCATACACAAATGATCAGAATTTAGTGGACAATATGCACAGTAAATATAGAAGAGGAAGATCTGCAGCTTTAAATATGGTAATTACAGAAACCGGAGCAGGAGCTGCTGTTTCGAAGGCAATACCTGCATTAGCGGGTAAGTTAACTTCTAACGCAATTAGAGTGCCCGTACCTAACGGTTCTTTAGCAATTTTAAATTTACAATTGCATACAAAAGTTACCACAGAGCGTGTGAATTCTTTAATTAAAAAATATGCTTTAGAAGGTGAGTTGGTAGAGCAAATAAAGTACTCACTTGATAATGAGCTTGTATCTTCAGACATTATAGGTGTCACTGCGCCTTCAATTTTTGACAGTAAGGCAACTATTACAGATAATGAGAGTATTGTTGTTTATATTTGGTATGATAATGAATATGGGTATTCCCATCAAGTAATTCGTTTGGCAAAACATATTGCAAAAGTTAGAAGATACACGTATTATTAGTAGAATGATATTTTAAAATACTTTAAACCCGAAACAATTTTTGTTTCGGGTTTCTTTTTTATTTTAGGTTACCTGTTGCTGCTCTCATTTTTTTGTTTTGTTAATTTAGCAATCAAAATAAAAGCGAGTGCATGAAATCGAAATTAATAATTATGATCATACTATTTGCAGTCATTTCTATAAATTCTCAAGAAAAATTACCATATAGAGAAATCCCAGTGATGGCAGAAAACTATACAGCACAAAACACAGTGGCAAGAATGATTGATGGTTTGGCATTTAGATATTATTGGTCTACAGATAAATTACGACCAGTAGATTTAGCTTATCAACCAAAGGGTGAAGGTAGAACATGCCAACAAACGGTAAATCATTTATACGATTTATCTAATACGATGTTACTTTTAATAAAATCTAAATTCAAACAAGTGTTAGAAAAAGATAAAATGACATTTTTAACAATGAGAAAGCAAACTCTTTTGAACTTGCAAGCACTCAGTAATAGAATAAAAGAAAGTGAAAACCTATTAGAATTTTCAGTGATAAAAGAGGAAAGGGTTAGTATTCCTTTTTTTAATATAATAAATGGGCCAATTGCAGATGCTATTTGGCATACGGGTCAAGTAGCAAGTTTTAGAAGATCTTCAGGCAATCCTATTAGCTCTAAATTAAATCACTTTAAAGGAACGGTAAAGAAGTAAAACTTATTTACTGTTTCATTAATTTTAACGAAAATGGTTTAAAATTTTCTATAATTCAATAATTAGAAGTTTGATTAACTGTAGAAATTTTATGTATTTTTACAACGTATTTCGTTTTTTTATTTCATTTTTGAATAAGGATATAAAACACATTTTTTCAACCTTAAAATAAGGTTTTTTTAGAGATAAATTATGAAGGTAGCGGAAAAAATAAAGGAACTTCGAGAGCAGTTAAATAACCATAATTATAACTATTATGTATTAGATAATGCAACAATTTCAGATTTTGACTTTGATAGAACTTTAAAAGAATTAGAAAAGTTAGAAAAGGAGAATCCTGTTTTTTTTGATTCAAACTCACCAACTCAGAGAGTAGGAGGAACGGTTACAAAGAACTTTAATACTATTATTCATAAAAATAGAATGTATTCTTTAGATAATTCATATTCAAAAGAAGATTTATTCGATTGGGAAAAAAGAGTTGAAAAGGTTTTAGGTACTTCAGAATTAGAATTTACTTGTGAGTTAAAATTCGATGGAGCTTCTATCAATTTAACTTATGAAAATGGTCAGTTTATAAAAGCGGTAACGCGTGGAGATGGTTTTCAAGGTGATGAAGTAACAAACAATATAAAAACTATTCGTTCAATTCCATTAATAATAAAAGAAGAGTTTGTTTCTAACTTCGAAATGCGTGGAGAAATTGTTTTACCAATAGATGGTTTCATTAAAATGAATGAAGAACGAATTTTGAACGGAGAAGAAGTATATAGGAACCCTAGGAATACTGCAAGTGGAAGTTTAAAGTTGCAAGACAGCGGAGAAGTTGCAAAAAGACCTTTAGATTGTTTGTTGTATCAAGTAGTTACAGAAGAAAGGAAATATAAAACACATTTTGAGAGCTTAGAAAATGCTAGAAAAGCAGGGTTTAAGGTTCCAAAAACCATAACGTTGGCAAAATCAATAGATGCCGTTTTCGATTTTGTAAATTATTGGGATGCGAAACGTCATGATTTGCCATATGAAACAGACGGAATTGTAATAAAGGTTAATAATTTACAACAACAAGAAGAGTTAGGATATACTGCCAAGGCACCAAGATGGGCAATTGCGTACAAATTTAAAGCAGCACAAGTTTCAACTATATTAAATGAAATTACATATCAAGTTGGCAGAACTGGTGCAATTACACCAGTTGCAAATCTAGATCCTGTGCAATTGGCAGGAACAACTGTAAAACGTGCTTCTCTGCACAATGCAGATCAAATTGAAAGATTAGATATCAGAGAAAAAGATACCGTGTTTGTAGAAAAAGGAGGGGAAATTATTCCAAAAATTATTGCAGTAGATCATACAAAACGTCCAGAAAACTCAGCACCAACAATGTACGCAACTAACTGTCCAGAATGTGATACAGTATTAGTGAGAACAGAGGGAGATGCAAAACACTATTGCCCTAATGAATTTGGTTGTGCACCGCAAATAACAGGTAGAATTCAGCACTATATTTCTAGAAAAGCCATGGATATTGACGGGCTAGGAGGAGAAACAGTAGACTTATTGCGCAAAGAAGGGTTAATTCAAAATTATGCGGACTTATATGATTTAAATGTGGCCCAGATAATTCCATTAGAAAGAATGGCAGAAAAATCTGCTCAAAATATGATTGCTGGAATTGAAAAATCAAAAGAAATTCCATTTGAAAAAGTATTATTTGCTCTTGGAATTCGTTTTGTTGGTGAAACCGTTGCAAAGAAGTTAGCAAAATATTTTAAATCGATCGACCGTATAATGACGGCTACTTTCGAAGAATTAATTAAAGCCGATGAAATAGGGGATAGAATTGCCCAGAGTATTCTTGATTTTTCGTCAGATTTAGGAAATATTCAATTAATAAATCGTTTAAAATCTTACGGATTACAATTAGAAGTTTCTGCAGCCGTTTTAGAAAATCAAACAGAGATATTACAAGGTCAAATCTTTGTAGTTTCAGGTGTTTTTTATCAAATGTCAAGAAACGAGCTTAAAAAAGCAATAGAAGACAACGGAGGCAAGGTAAGTTCATCTATCTCTAAGAAAACAAATTTTATAGTTGCTGGTGATAATATGGGGCCAAGTAAGCTAACAAAAGCGCAAGACTTAGGGATTTCAATAATTTCAGAACAAGATTTTATATATAAAATCTCTTAAAATTAATACTGTAGTCTTTGTTTCGTAAAATAACCAAAAAGTTGAAAAAACTCTTATACATATATATTACTTTATTTTCATTTCTTACTTTTTCCCAAAAGAGAGATGTAGATTCACTTCCTCAAAATACAAATGAATATATATTTGTAAAACCTGGAGATTCAGTAGTTATTCAATTAAATGAGATTGCACTATTACCGAGGCCTAAATTCAATTCTAAAAAAGATATTCGTTATTATTTATGGTTTAAAAAGAAGGTCTTTAAGGTATACCCGCTTGCAAAATTAGTTTCAGAAAGATTAGATACTTTGAATGCAAGGTTAGAAAGAATTGATTCAAGAAGGAAGAGAACTAAGTACACAAAGCTTGTTCAGCATTATATTGAGGGTGAGTTTACAGATCAAATTAAAAAAATGACCACTACAGAAGGTCGTATTCTTCTCAAATTAATTCATCGACAATCAGGTAAAACGGCGTATAACAATATAAAAGGACTAAGAAGTGGTTGGAAAGCATTTTGGTATAATACAACAGCCAATATTTTTAAACTTTCTTTAAGGATAGAATACCATCCAGAAAGTGTAAATGAAGATTTTTTGATAGAAAACGTACTTCAACGTGCTTTTCAATCAGGTAAACTTCAAATTCAAGAGTCAAAATTAAACTTCGATTTTATTAAAATAATAACAGCTAGAAAAGCAATCATAGACGTAGACGAATATAAATTGATGCTCGACAAGATGAGAAAAAAATGGAATAAAAGAAATAAAAGAATTAAAAGAAATAAGCAATAACTTTTTTTGAATTGGATCACCTAAAAAACTTATTGCTAATAATTAATATTTTTTTAACTATTTTTAATAGAAAACAAATAGAATTTTAATCTTTTGGGCGCAAAATTTATGCCTGAGTAAATTTAAATAATAGAATTAATTAACAATTTAAAAATTATTAACCACTCTTTTTTGTTTTGATTTATCTTTTTCCTCTGCAAATTCAGTTTATATTTTATCTTTTTTAATTTATATAAGCATTAAAATTCACAATAAAATATGTCTTAATTTTTCTATGTATATCTAAAATAGATATTATGTGCAAAAAGTGTAATAACAAGTAAACTTTCTTCATGCTTCAAAGTACCTGTTTTCAGTAGATTAAAATTAATTCTAAAAAATAAATAAAAAAAGCAAAACAAAATACGTGTAGAATTATAAATGTGTTGTATGTTTGCACCCGCTAACGGAAATAAGAGTTTGTTGGCATAGTTCATTGAGATATTTGTTAGGTAGTTTCTAATCCTTGTGATAATAAACTTGATTTGTTTTTATTTAGAAAAAACAAGTTCAAATTTATTTAAATTTTCATTAGGTTTATAAGCTTAAAACGTTGTATGTTTGCAGTCCGAAATTTACGGCAAACAAGTTCAGTTTTTAGGGTAATAAAAAAGTTTAAAAATTAATTCATTTTTATGCTTGTAGAATTAAAAAGAAGTTCTAAATTTGCACCCGCTAAGAGATATAGCAAATTAGTTCAGGGATATTTTGGTAAAGGATTTTGGTTTAAAATTCACTAGTTCGATTCTAGTTTTCTTACAAAATAGATTTTATTGGGATTGTTTTAAAGCGATCTTGGGAAGATTTAAAGTTCATTGAAAATATTGAAATTGACAGCGTAAACAAAGAGTAGAATAACCACATTATTTTATAATGTAAATTCTTTTGAAACTTATTCATTCATATTATTTAAAATATACAATGAAGAGTTTGATCCTGGCTCAGGATGAACGCTAGCGGCAGGCTTAACACATGCAAGTCGAGGGGTAACATTGTGCTTGCACAGATGACGACCGGCGCACGGGTGCGTAACGCGTATAGAACCT
>FUWD013430243.1_pt18 | contig 52783 bp, 53 predicted proteins | sample 1063281 | NCBI WGS metagenome assembly FUWD01 (sample SAMEA79048168, study PRJEB19326) | metagenome | biome: marine | reverse complement strand
CTAAACCATATACCCCTAAATTAAATGAATTATCAAATTCAAATTTTTCAAAAGAAAAACCAACAGTATAATTATGGTCACCTTTGGTAATATTTAGATTATTGGTTATCTGAAAAACTTTTTGATCTAGCTTATTATGAATTGAAAAAGGTTCATGTCCTGCGATGATGTAGTTCCCTCCATTTCCGTCCTGAATTCTAAAGGCTGGCATTGGTGCTGATTTAGGTTTTCTAAAATCATCAAAATGTGTGTATCCAACTTGTAATTTGTTGGTTGTATTTTCATCTAGAGTAGAATTTAATTCTACTAAGAAAGACTTTAAATTATTATTAATTTGATACCCGGTGTTTTCAAACTGTAACATTTGAGAACTAGGACCTCTAAAACCTAATGCCGTTGGATGTGCAGGCAAATCTCTAGAAGCATTTAAAAAGTTATAAACGAATGATACACGATTGTCTTTATTAATGTTCCAGTCTAATTTAAATAATCCTTTTGAACTATTAGAATCATGTGTAAACCCTTCATAAGCTCCTGTGTTATATCCTATACCTGCTAATGCACTTTGTACCTCCGCTAAATCCGCTCTTAAAACTCTAGATTCATTAATTCTATTTGAGCCAGTGTTTGGTAGCCAAGATTGTCCTAAATCGGTTCTTTTATCTTCTTCAAAATTTACAAAAATGAAAAGTTTATCTTTTATTATTGGTGCTCCTACACTTACCCCTGATTGTGATTGTCTTAATTGTGGAACAAAAATATTTTCTCCTTTAATTTTACCTCCAGTAAAATCCTGATTTCTAAAAAATCCATAAACAGTTCCTGAAACCTTATTTGTACCACTCTTTGTTACTGCATTTACAGAAGCTCCTGTAAAACCAGATAAAGTTACGTCGTATGGTGCCGTAGAAACAGAAATTTGTTCAATTGCATCTAAAGATACAGGTTGAGATCCTGTCTGTCCTCCAGGAGTTGCAGCGTCTAAACCAAATGGGTTATTAAAAATAGAACCATCTAAGGTAAAATTATTATATTGATCATTTCTACCTCCAAAAGAACCTCCAGAAGCGGCAGGGTCTAAACGAGTAAAATCTGATGCCGATCGAGAAATTGTAGGTAATGTTCTCAAATCCTTAGAACGAATACTTGTTTGTGCTCCAGTTCTTCCATTATTAAAAACAGTATTTTTACCCGAGCTAATAACGATTTCATCTAACATGTTTTTATCATCTGATAATACAGCATCGATATTTGTAGTTTTTCCTAAAGTCAAAAATACATTAGCTATTTTTTGAGTTTCAAAGCCAACATAACTAATTGTTATAGTATAAGGGCCTCCAATTCTTAAATTAGATAATGTGTACCGTCCATTAATTTGCGCTGTAGTACCTGATATTGTGCCTGTAGGAGTATGCAGCGCTATAATATTTGCTCCAAACAAAGCTTCTCCAGTTTTTTCTGTTATGGTTCCAGTAATTTTTGAAGTAGTAGTCTGTGCATATACACTTGTACTAATCATTAAAATTAAAGAGCACAAAATAAGTAATTTAAATTTCATTTTTTTGAGGTGTTTATTCATTTTTATTATGTAAAAGTAAAGTAAAAAAAAAGTCTACTAAAAATAGTAGACTTTATATTTTAAAAAAGTATTTAACAATTTGTTAACTACTCCGAAATAACTTCAAAAGTAATATCAGCAACTACTGCTCTGTGCAATCTAACAGCTGCTTCATATTTACCTAATCTTTTCACAGAACCACCAACAACTTTGATAAATTTCTTATCTAAATCTGTTCCTGCTTTTGCTAATGCTGCAGCTAAATCAATGTTGTTTACAGAACCAAATAATTTGTCTCCTGAACCAACTTTAGATGCAATTTTAATTTCATATCCTTTAACTGCTTCTGCTATCACTGTAGCATCTGCAATTAATTTAGCTTCTTTATAAGCTCTTTGTTTTAAATTCTCTGCTAAAACTTTCCTTGCAGATGAAGTAGCTAAAGATGCTTTTCCTGTAGGGATTAAAAAATTTCTACCAAATCCGTTTTTCACGTCTACGATATCATCTTTAAATCCTAAATTTTCTACGTCTTGTCTTAATATAAGTTCCATGTTCTACGTCTTTATTATTTTAACAAATCTCCAACATAAGGCATTAACGCTAAATGACGACACCTTTTAATTGCTTGCGCAACTTTACGTTGATATTTTAATGAAGTTCCTGTTAAACGTCTTGGTAAAATTTTACCCTGTTCGTTTACTAAATACATTAAGAAGTCTGCATCTTTATAGTCGATATACTTGATACCTTTCTTTTTAAATCTACAGTATTTTGCTTCTTTCTTAGTGTCTATATCTAACGGCGTTAAATATCTAACGTCAGCAGATTTACCACCTTTTGATTGTTGTTCTATCGTTGCCATTTCTTATTTTTTAGTAGATTTAACACGTTCAGTTCTAACTTTTGCCCAAGCAGCAGCATGTTTGTCTAATCTAACAGAAAGGTAACGCATAACGCTATCATCTCTTCTAAACTCTAACTCAAATGCAGAAATCTCTTCTCCAGCAACTTTGTACTCTAATAAGTGATAAAAACCACTTTTCTTTTTTGGATTGGATACGCTAATTTTTTTAAGCCCCAATCTTCTTTGGAAATCATTTCGGCACCTCTAGAAACCAAATAGTCGTTAAACTTTTGTACTGTCTCCTTTATCTGAGTATCAGATAAAACGGGATTCAAAATGAAAACAGTTTCGTAATGATTCATAAATTAAATTTTTAAATGTTTATTTTTAAGGCTGCAAATATAATGACTTTTTATGAGTTAGATAGATATAAAACAAATAATTATTATCGTTGTTTTACAAAACGAATACTTTCATAAAAAAATGAATTATTTCACTATGCTGCATCAGCTTCTACTGTGAAACTTAGCAGTATGCTATTCTTGATTTAGAATTTTATGCAGCCCAAGGTATAATAGCTCAATATTTACCCTACTTTCTTTAATACAGGTAAACATTAGGGACATTATTATTCTTTTTTTAGCTTCATTCAATTCCTACCTTAATATCATTCGTGCGCATCAATTAATTCAAATCAAAACGAATTCCCATAGAAATATTTCTCATTTCTGTATCTCTAAAAAGCGGATTCAAATCATATTTTACATACAAGCTAGTCATTTTATATCCAACATATGCACTCAAACCATAGTTTAAAGTATTCATATCAAAGTTATCATATTGCACTTCCTTCCTCTTCATGCCAGATGCATCTTTGTACTCTAAATATTGTCTCGTTCCTAACTTGAACCCAACAAATCCGCCAATCCCTAACCTAAAAGGATTGTCTATGCCGTCTAGCACAAGGCCCTCTTTGTCTTTTTTATTCTTTGATAAATTCCATTCTAAATGCACAGGAAAGTTCATTTGCACGTGACGTAACCTACTCTCTGAAAGTTTAAATGGAAAAGTTTCAGTCCTAAGCGTATTATCAAGCATAATATGAATTTGATTTTTATCTAATCGCAAATTATTCCAAAGAAAAGAGATGCCATATTTAAAATATATTTGGGATGTCTCTTTTGCAAAGCGCGTTTTCCAACTGTAACCTAACTCATAAAAATGAGATTGCCAGAACTTGTATTCAGAATCACTTAAAGTAGTCTGCCTGTGGTCTTGTGTCACATTATTTACACCCATCGCAAAAATTAATTGGGTTGTTGTCCTTTTTTTCTTGGAGCTATCTATTACTTTGCTTGTCTCAATCCCAGCATCTTTCGTAAAAAGTATTCCGTTTGACCCTATGGAAAGTGAAAAGCTATTGCCTAAAGGAGCATCTTTTATTGAGCTCACAATTTTCCCATTGGTTTTATCTTGCACTAGTTGTTGTATTAAAATTTCCTGCGCACCAACTTTAATTTCTATTTGTTTTGCATGATACATAGCCATTTCACTCTTTAAAATAGCGGCTTTAGTTTTTGTAATTTCTCCTTTTTGTAATTTACTTTCAATTGCTATTACTTTTACTTTTAAAGAATCTTTCTGCGCTTTCGTTATAAAATCTATTTTTTTAGAAATTTTAAAGATTTCTTTTTCAAAGGATTTTTTTTCTTGTGATGTCATAGCAAGTGAAGCAAACAGACAAATACACAGCATTATTTTTTTCATTTTCATTATATTTTAAAGTATTTTATATGTTGTTAATTATTTCTGTTGGCTACAGTCGTGGCAAGATTCGTTATGTTCCTTCTTATCGTTTCTAGAAAATTATTCTGAAAAAAGTCGTCCTTGATAGCGCGTTCTACTTCTGCTAAAATGATTTTAGGATCTACCTTAAAATTCGATTTTTCCAACTCATTTTTAATTGTTGTAAGCAATTCTGCTCTGTTTGTATTGCGCTCGAAAGATATTGTTAATGGATATTTAGATTTATTTGTTACCGCATATAATAGTTCTTCAGCATTTACTTTTATGCGCGATTTTAATATCGGTTGTGTTGAAGTTTTATTTATAATGGTCTCCTTTGTGGGAGTGATGATTGCTTTGTTTTCTTCAATACTTACAACACTACTATTTTCTTTACTTTCAATAATTATAACGTGCGTGCCTGCTTCCTTTTTCAGAATTTCATCCGTATCTATTCTTGCTATCGGTTGATTAATAGAAACCTTTTCTAAAATAAATGTATCTATTTGCTTCTCTTTTATTATTTCTGATTTTACCAATGCCTTTTCAATAGGTACTTCTTTAAAAACTTTATCTATTTTGTGTAAAATCTGAGCAGTATCTATTTCCTGCTTTACAAGCACATCTTCCAATGGCATGCGTTCTAATGAATTACTAGAAAACGTATACATCCCAACCGAAATGAGTATGAGGATAGTAGCCGCATAACCAATATAAAGAAACCAACTTCTTTTTTTGTTCTTTGGTTGGTTGTCTAATTGTATGGACAAGCGTTCCCATGCAGAAGCAGAGGGTACTATCTCTCTTTTCGCAAACTTTTCTTTTATGTTGTTATCTGTTTTATTTGTTTCCATGAACTAGTGTATTCATTGTATTATATTTTTTTTGCAATAATTTACGTGCCCTAAATAATTGTGTTTTCGATGTGCTTATAGAAATGCCCAACTTAGAGGCAATTTCTGAATGTTTAAATCCTTCTATAGCAAATAAATTAAAGACTATTTTGTATCCTTCTGGTAAATCATCTATCAGTTTTTGAATGTCTGTAACCGAAGTGTTTTCTAAACTTTCTGTAGCCACTTCGCTAAAGACAAAGTCCTCATCATATAAATCTACTAAGTTTTTTTTACGGAGGTGAGAAATACAAGTATTTACCATAATTCTGCGAATCCAACCTTCAAAACTACCCTCGTGCTTAAATGTAGATAATTTTGTAAATACTTTTAAAAAACCCGATAACAATAAATCTTCTGCATGATGAATGTCTTTTACATATTGCCTACAAATTCCTAACATTTTAGGCGAGTGCCTCGCAAATAATTGCTGCTGCGCTTCCCTGTCGTTTTGTATTGCTTTATTAATGAGCAATTTCTCGTTATGCAATTTGAATACTTTCAAGCCTCGTAACTTCCTTTTTAATTCCTTACAAATATATAGACTACAGCACTTATAAAAAGGTTGCTTGGAGCAGAAAAAGTTTATTTTTTTTAGTTGTTCGTTTTAATAAAAAAGAGTTCAATAAATTAGTAGGCATCTACATCAATAATAAACCGAATAGGCCTAAAGTCTGGCACGGCTTCAAACGTATTTCTGATTTTAGTAATCTGACTTTTTGTGTGCGCTAAACCCTGTTTTGGGGGGATTTTAATAATAATGTTTTTAATATATTGATTTCTAATTCTTGCCACAGCAGGTGCTGTTGGTCCAAGAACATGTTCTCCAAAAGAGCTGTACAAAGCCTTAAATAACCAATTTACTCCGCTATCTACTTTATTGTAATCTCTATGCTTTAGCGTAATTTTTATTAACCTGTAGTATGGTGGATATTTATATTGATACCTTTCTTGCAACTGTTCTTTATACATATCTGTATAATTTGTTGTAGAAACTTGTTGTAGTATTTGATGAAATGGATTGTAGGTTTGAATTGCAACATTGCCTTGTTTTTTGCTTCTCCCGGCTCTTCCAGAAACTTGCACCATCATATCATAACCGCGCTCATGGGCTCTAAAGTCTGGGAAGTTAAGCATTGTATCTGCATTTAAAATTCCTACTAACGAAACGTTTTCAAAATCTAACCCTTTAGACAACATTTGTGTTCCCACAAGAACGTCTATTTCTTTGGCTTCAAAAGCACCAATTATTTTCTGATATCCGTGTTTTCCTCTTGTAGTATCTAAATCCATTCTACCAATTTTATATTCTGGAAAAATTTCTTTCAATTCCAACTCTATTTGCTCGGTTCCAAAACCTTTGGTGTCTAATGTATTGCTTCCACATGCGCCACAACTATTTGGCATTGCACGCTGGTAACTACAGTAATGGCATCGTAATTCATGCTTAAATTTATGAAACGTAAGCGTAACATCGCAATTTGGACATTCGGGAGAAACGCCGCATGTTTTACATTCTACAACTGGCGAATATCCACGTCTATTTTGAAATAATATCACCTGTTCTTTTAGTTCTAAAGCTTCTTGAATTAATGCCAACAATCTATCAGAAAAATGGCCCTTCATTTCTTTTTTTCGCTGCTTTTCTTTTACGTTAATTAATTCAATTTTAGGTAATTGAACATTTCCATGACGCCTATTTAATTCAACAAAGCCATATTTATTTTGCTGAGCATTATAATAAGTCTCTAGCGAAGGTGTTGCAGAGCCCAACAATATCTTAGCCTTGTGAATTTTAGCCAATACTATGGCTGCATCCCTTGCGTTGTATCTAGGTGAAGGCTCAAACTGTTTGTAAGAGGTTTCGTGCTCTTCATCTACTACTATTAAACCCAAATTAGAAAATGGCAAGAAAACAGCAGATCTTGCTCCTAAAATAATACGTGCTTTTGGTTTGTTGTTTAAAACATTATTCCACACTTCCACCCTTTCATTTATGGAATATTTAGAATGAAAAACAGAAATTTGTTCACCAAAATAATACTGTAAACGCACAATAATTTGAGTGGTTAATGCAATTTCTGGCAATAAAAACAATACTTGTTTGCCTTCATCTAAAACTTCTTGAATTAGCTTGGTATATACCTCTGTCTTGCCAGAACTTGTAATTCCGTGCAAAAGAGTAACGTCTTTTTCTTTGAAGGTTTCTTTAATTTCAGCAAGTGCTTTCTCTTGAAACTCATTCAGTACCTTTAAGTCATTAGTATCTCCTTTATATTGAACTCGATCTATTTGAATATGGTAAAACTCGAAAATCTCTTTATCCACCAAAGACTTTAAAATACTGGAAGAAACTGCCGCTTTTTCTTCTAATTCTTTTGCCTTTATAGGTTTTTTTGAAGTTAATAATTGAAAAAATCCCAAAACAGCTTCTCGCTGTTTTTTTGCTCTAGACAATTCTTCTAATAATTTTCCTAACGAATCATCTGAAGTATAATTTTTATGAAGACGAACATATTTTACTAACTTTGGTTTGTATTGTTCGTAAATTTCTTCTTTTATTACAATTGCTTCTTTTCGAATTAACCCATTAACTATAGGCATTACTTTTTTCTTCCCTAAAATAGCAATTACTTGATGAATTGTCAATTGAGATTGCTGCTGCAAAGCTTCAAAAATCAAGAATTCATCATCTAATAAAATAGTTTCGTCTAAGAAAATATCATTTTTATAGATAATGGTTTCACTTTCTAATAAGAAAGCAGAAGGCAGCGAAGCTCTGTATACATCACCTAAAGAACACATATAATAATTAGCAATCCATTGCCAATGTTGTAATTGTTTGTCGTTAACTAAAGGTATTTCATCTAAAATTTGATGAATTTCTTTTGCTTCATACAACGTGGGTGCATTTGTGTGAATATTAAGAACCAACCCTGTATACATTTTAGACTTCCCAAAAGAAACGGCAACACGCATTCCTTTGCTTAAGAAATCTGCTTCTTCTTCGGTTACAGAATACGTAAATGTTCTCTGAATAGGAATTGGTAATATGACGTCTATAAAATGGATAGGTTGCTCTTTTATGTTAATTTCAAAATTACGTAAAATTAGAATGCAATTCCTTTTAAATTATACAAAAGCGAACAAGCCATCTAACTTTGGTTGGAGGGCTATCCTTTCTTATTTTTTTATAAAAAAGATACTATCTTTCGAATGAAAGTAAAATAACTTAAATACGGCACATAGCTAATAAGAAATTAATCCTCTATATCAACCTCAGCTTCCGTTTCAGAATCTAAATCTGAATCTAATTTTGGTTCTTTAAATTTACGGGTACCTTCATAAAGTTCATATTTTACAAACTTACAGTCTAAATCTGCGTTCTTCAATGCAATTCTTCTAGAAGTCCTTAGTCCTACCGCTTTTAAAGCATCTGTATCTGATGTAATTAACCACGCTGTAGAGCCTGGGTAATTGTTTTTTAGGGTATCACCTATTTTTTTATAAAATTCTTCTGTGTCTATATTTAAACGTTCACCATATGGTGGGTTAAACAAAATAGTAGTGTTTCCGAAAACTTCTTTTTTAGAGTTAAAAAAGTTTACATGGTGTACTCCAATAAACTCATCTAAATTGGCATTTGCAACATTTGCAGTTGCTTTTTCTACTGCTGAAGGAGCTTTATCAAAGCCCATAATTTTAAAATGAGAAGAACGGATTTTCTTTAATAAAGATTCTTGAATTGTAAAATATAAGTCTTCATCATAATCCTTCCATTGCTCAAAAGCGAACAATTTCCTATTGATATTTGCTGGAATATTATTAGCAATCATGGCAGCTTCTATTAAAATAGTACCCGAACCACACATAGGATCTATAAAATTTTCTTCACCTGTGTAACCAGACAGCAAAACCATACCTGCAGCCAAAACCTCATTAATTGGCGCAATATTTGTAGCTGTTCTATACCCTCTTTTATGCAAGGAGTCTCCAGAAGAATCGATAGAAACCGTTAACCATTCTTTCTGAATATGAATATGAATTTTTACATCTGGGTATTTTAAATCTACATTAGGTCTTTTACTATATTTATGTCTAAAATAATCTGCAACCGCATCTTTAGATTTTAATGAAATATAATGAGAATTAGTGGTGAAATTCTTAGAGTTTACTACTGCACCAATTGCAAAAGTACCTTCTACATCTAAGTAATTTTCCCATTTTATTTTCTGAATAGAATCATAAAGATCTTCTTCATCATAAATTTTACAAATTTTTATGGGTTTTAAAATACGAACAGCCGTTCTTAAAGCAATATTTGCTTTATACATAAAACCTTTATCACCCCTAAAAGAAACGCTTCTTACCGCTTCCTTTACATCCTGTGCTCCTAGGTTTTTCAACTCTTCTGCCAATACACCTTCTAAACCGAAAAGTGTTGTTGCCGTCATTTTAAAATCTTTCTCCATACGTATAAAATTGGTTGCAAAAGTACATTTTATTGTTCAAATGATGTATCTAGAATCTTAAAGTTTTAAGTTTAATTCTTCTCTATTACATGCAGGGTATCTTATAAAATACAGTAGTTTGTTAAAATTTTATTCTAAAGACGCAATATTTAATTACTTTTACAGTCTTAAAATATTTATGAAAACAAAAGATTGGTTTACAGATTGGTTTAACACTTCCTATTATCACATTCTTTACAAAGAAAGAAATGATGTTGAGGCTCAATTATTTATGAGGAACATTACAGAAATTTTAAGTTTAGATAAAGCTACTCATATTTTAGATTTGCCTTGTGGAAAAGGTCGGCATTCTGTGTTTTTAAATTCTCTTGGATACAGTGTTACTGGTAGCGATTTGTCTGAAAACAGTATAAATACTGCAAAAAAGCATGAAAATGATACTTTAAAATTTAATGTACATGATATGCGTGTTCCCTTTAGTAAGAAATACGACGCCGTATTTAACCTATTTACAAGCTTTGGTTATTTTGAAGACGATAAAGAAGATTTACTAATATTAGACAATATTAAAAACGGCTTGACAAAAGAAGGTTTTTTTGTATTCGACTTTTTAAATGCAGTATTGGTAAAAGAAAATTTGGTTACTAAAGAAACAAAAGTTGTGGATGGCATTACTTTTAATATTACTAGAGAAATTTCTAATGGTTTTATTTTAAAGCATATTACTTTTTTTGCAGATGCTGAAAATCATTCTTATACCGAACGTGTAAAATATTTAGATTTAGAAAAAATGACTTCTTATTTAGAAAAAGTAGGCTTTAAGATTGAACACACTTTTGGCGATTATCATTTAAATAGTTTTAATTCTAAAATTTCTAATCGATTAATTATAGTTGCAAAATGAATTACATTTTATTAATTGCCTCAGTACTTTTAGGTTCTTTTTTAGTTTTTTTAATAAAACCAAGTAATAAAATCGTACGTTTATTATTGGCATTTAGTGGTGCTTACTTGTTATCTGTCACTATATTGCACTTACTACCAGAGGTATACACAGCATCTACAGATTACAAAAGAACAGGAGTTTTTATATTAATAGGTATTATTTTACAATCTGTTTTAGAGTCTTTTTCAAAAGGTGCAGAACATGGTCATATTCATATGCATGTCGATAGTAAGAAATTTCCAACCTTACTTTTTGTTAGTTTATGTTTGCATGCTTTTTCTGAGGGTTTGCCCATTCACAATTCAGGAGATAATCTATTATGGGCAATTATTGTGCACAAAATTCCGATTGCAATTGTATTAACAACCTTTTTAATACATACTAAATATTCTAACAAAACAATATTTATATTTCTATTTTTCTTTGGATTGATGAGTCCTTTAGGAGTATTGGTAGGAAATAAAGTTGCCTTTTTTAATGATTATTATACAGAAATTACGGCACTTATAATTGGGGTTTTCTTACATATTTCGACAATCATTCTATTTGAAAGCTCTGAAAACCACAAGTTTAACCTGCAGAAATTTACAGCAATTCTTTTAGGAGTTTTACTAACAATTTTCACCCTGTAAATTTTCTTATATTTCTAAAACATTAGAAAAGCGAAATATTTAAGAAAAATTGAGTGTTTTTGAGATATTGTTACAATAGGTAAACGCAGTAGGTTAAAGAGAAATCTAATTTCCTACTTCATTTATAAATTTAATACGCATTAAACGCAATTCATCTTCGTCATAATCACCGTCAAATTCATCTAAAGCTTCCTGAATACTATCAGATTCAGCTTCCATAAAATACTCATGTATTTCGTCTTGCTGATCTTCATCTAATAAATCATCTAGAGCATAATCTATATTTAACTTTGTTCCAGAATAGATAATGGCTTCCATTTCTTTAATTAAATCCATCATTTCTTTTCCCTTAGATTTTGCAATATCTTCCAAAGGTAATTTTCTATCGGTATTCTGAATGATGTATAATTTTAAACCAGAATTAACACCTGTACTTTTTACAATTAAATCATCTGGTCTTAAAACATCATTTTCAGCAACATATGTAGTAATTAATGAAACAAACTCTTTACCAAACTTTCTAGCTTTACCCTCTCCAACACCATGCACAGTAGATAACTCTTCAAGACTTATTGGATATTTTAAAGCCATATCATCTAAAGACGGATCTTGAAAAACAGCAAATGGTGGCACATTTTGTTTTGTAGCAACCTCTTTACGCAAACCTTTTAATAAACTTACAAGAACTACATCAGCAACACCGCCAGAAGACTTTGCACTGGTAATAATGGCATTATCATTTTCTTCTGAATAAGAATGATCTTCTGTCATTAAAAATGAAGACGGCTTATCCATATACATTAACCCTGCATCAGTAAGCTTTACAACACCATACTGTTCAATTTCTTTTTTAATAAAGTAAACTACCAGTACCTGACGAATTAACGCCATCCAATACGCAGCAGTCCTATCCTTACCAATACCAAAAAATGGCTGCAAATGTGTTTTATGAGAAGTTAATAAAGCGTTTTCCTTTCCCACTAGTGTGTTTACTACTTCTTTAGATTTATATTTTTGAAGTGTTTGTTTTACAACAGAAAGTAATTTAACAACATCTTCTTTCGCTTCGTGCTTTTTCTTCGGGTTTCTAGAATTATCATCCATATCTGCTCCATCACCTGTAATGGCGTCAAATTCTTCACCAAAATAATGCAACAAATATTTACGTCTGTTCATAGACGTTTCTGCATAACCCACAACTTCTTGCAATAAAGCATGTCCAATTTCTTGCTCTGCGACGGGTTTACTAGACATAAACTTTTCCAGCTTCTCAATATCTTTATATGCATAAAAAGCCAAACAATAACCTTCGCCATCATCTCTGCCCGCTCTTCCTGTTTCTTGATAATAACTTTCTAAACTTTTAGGAATATCATGATGAATAACAAAACGAACATCTGGTTTGTCAATCCCCATACCAAAAGCAATGGTTGCAACTACTATGTCACAATTTTCCATGAGAAACATGTCTTGATGCTTTACACGTGTTTTTGCATCTAAACCTGCATGATACGGTACTGCATTTAATCCGTTTACTTGTAAAATCTGAGCAACTTCTTCTACTTTCTTTCTACTTAAACAATAAATAATTCCAGACTTTCCTACACGTTGTTTCACAAAACGTATAATATCTTTTTCTACCTCTGTAGTTTTTGGTCTTACCTCATAGAATAAATTAGGTCTATTAAAAGACGCTTTAAATCTATTTGCATCGGTAATTCCAAGTGTTTTTAAAATATCTTCTTGTACTTTTTCTGTTGCGGTTGCAGTTAAACAAATAATAGGTACATCATCAATAGCCTTAATTATATGTTTTAAATTTCTATACTCTGGTCTAAAATCATGACCCCACTCAGAAATACAATGAGCTTCATCAATCGCTACAAAAGAAATTTTCTGAGTTTTTAAAAATGCAACGTATTCCTCTTTTATTAAAGATTCTGGTGCCACATATAAAAGTTTAGTTATTCCGCTATCTATATCTGCTTTAACCTGAGCAATTTCTGTTTTGTTTAGAGAAGAATTTAAAACGTGGGCTACACCGTGGTGTTCAGAGATACCTCTAATGGCATCTACTTGATTCTTCATTAATGCAATTAAAGGGGAAACCACAATTGCGGTGCCTTCTTGCATTAAAGCTGGAAGCTGATAACAAAGAGATTTACCACCCCCTGTTGGCATAATAACAAAAGTATTATTCCTGTTTATAATACTTTTAACAACTTGCTCCTGTAAACCTTTAAACTTATTAAATCCAAAGAATTTTTTTAGAGAACTATGTAAATCCATTTATTAAATATTCGTTTAAAATTAAAAACAAAATACAAACCTTTTTTAAAGTTTGATGAAACTATTTTTTTGTGGTAAATTTGCTTGTTTATTAAACTAAAGATATAACTTTTTTTTATTCTGATAAAATACCAAACTATTGAAAAAATTAAATCCAATTCTACAAACTGCCAAGGAAACCATTTTATTGGAAAGCGCGGCTATTGCGAATTTAGCAAAATTATTAGACGAAAACTTCGAAAAAGCAGTTAATTTTATTTTAAATTCAAACGGAAGAGTTATTGTAACAGGAATTGGTAAAAGTGCCAATATTGCCACAAAAATAGTAGCTACATTTAATTCTACAGGAACACCCGCTATATTTATGCATGCCGCAGATGCAATTCACGGAGATTTAGGAAACGTGCAAGAGAATGATGTTGTAATCTGCATTTCTAAAAGCGGGAATACACCAGAAATTAAAGTTCTAGTTCCTTTAATTAAAAATTACGGAAATAAAATAATAGCAATCACAGGCAACATAGACTCTTTTTTAGGAAAAAACGCTGACTTTCCTTTAAACACTTTTGTAGAAAAAGAAGCTTGTCCTAATAATTTAGCACCAACTACAAGTACAACCGCCCAATTAGTTATGGGAGATGCTCTCGCTGTTTGCTTACAAGACTTAAGAGGATTTACGAAGAAAGATTTTGCAAAATACCATCCAGGTGGTGCCCTTGGAAAACGTTTGTACCTTAGAGTATCTGATTTAATTAAAAACAACCAAATTCCTAAAGTTAATGCTTCAGATTCTATAGCAAAAGTAATTATAGAAATTTCTGAAAGAAGACTAGGAGTTACTGCTGTTCTAGAAAATGAAAAAATAGTCGGTATTATTACCGATGGGGACTTGAGACGTATGTTAAGTAAAACAACAGATATCAATCACTTTACAGCAAAAGACATTATGGGTAAAAACCCAAAAACTGTTCAGGAAAATGCTATGGCTATTGAAGCTTTAGAAAAATTAGAGAGTAATAATATTACTCAAATTTTGGTGGTTGATGCGCAAGAAAAATATATAGGTATTGTTCATTTACATGATTTAATTAAAGAAGGAATTTTCTAATGAAAGGGGAAAAAAATGAAATGTCGTTTTTAGGACACTTAGAAGAATTAAGATGGCATTTAGTAAGAAGCGCAGCAGCCATATTTATTATTGGTATTTTGCTATTTGTTTTTCAAAAAGAAGTTTTCAATCACTTTTTACTAGCACATAGAAAGTCAGACTTTATAACGTATCAAATATTCTGTGATTTTTTTAATTTATTCGGAATGGATAGTACCTTCTGTAAGGTCGCTTTTACTGATAATTTAATTAGTTTAAAACCAACACAGCAATTAATGACGGCAATTTGGTCTTCTTTAATATTAGGAATCATATTAGCATTTCCTTATTTACTTTGGGAACTTTGGCGTTTTATTTCTCCAGGTTTAACAAAGAAAGAGATTAAAAGCTCTAGAGGGTTTATGTTCATTGCTTCGTTTTTATTTTTCTGTGGGATTGCATTTAGTTTTTATGTGATTGCTCCAATATCAATTCATTTCTTATATAATTATAAAATTTCAGATGTAATTCAGAACAACTTCACACTAGAATCTCATATCGGATTAGTTACCAATATGTTACTAGGTGTCTCTGTCTTATTTGAATTACCTGTATTGGTTTATTTTTTAACAAAGATTGGGTTGGTAACTCCAGAATTTTTAAAGACATACAGAAAACATGCACTAGTACTCGTATTAATTTTGGCTGCTATTATTACACCACCAGATGTTGCGAGTCAGGTAATTGTTGCAATACCAATACTTGTGTTGTATGAGATAAGTATTAAAGTTTCTAGAATGGTGATTAAAAAACAAAAAAAAGATGCATAATAAAGTACAAGAGTTTAATGATTATCGTTCTAAAATGAACGAAAAAATATTAGCTTCTGACAATAAAGTAATTAAAAGAATATTTAATTTAGATACCAATGCCTTTCAAAAAGGTCATTTACCAGTAAAGACTAAAGAGCTTTTGGGACTAGTGGCTTCAGCTGTATTAAGATGTGATGATTGTGTACAATATCATTTAGAAGCAGCAAAGAAAAATGGAGTTACAAAAGAAGAAATGATGGAAACAATGTCTATTGCTAATTTAATTGGTGGTACTATTGTAATTCCACATTTAAGAAAAGCACTAGAATATTGGGAAGCGCTAGAAGAAGAAAATAAAGAAGTATAAATGTTTAATTGTTTAAGAAAGGTTTAAGAATCTTCACACAGTTATTTGTTACATTTACAAAAGCAACATTACACATTTTTTTAAATATGATTTTAAGAGCAGAGAACATTCAGAAAATTTATGGAAGCAGAAAAGTTGTAAGAGACATTTCTTTGGAAGTTCAGCAAGGAGAAATTATTGGATTATTAGGACCTAATGGTGCTGGTAAGACTACTTCTTTTTATATGATTGTTGGAATGGTAAAGCCAAATGCAGGAAAAATATTTTTAAATGATGAAGAAATAACTCAAGATGCAATGTACAAACGTGCGCAAAAGGGAATTGGTTATTTAGCACAAGAGGCATCTGTTTTTAGAAAATTGTCTGTAGAAGATAATATTATGTCTGTTTTACAATTTACCGGTCGCTCTAAAAAGGAACAAAAAATAAAATTAGAATCGTTAATAGAGGAATTTAATATAGGCCATGTTCGCAAGAACCGAGGAGACTTGCTATCTGGTGGAGAAAGGAGAAGAACAGAAATTGCACGTTGTCTGGCTTCGGACCCCAATTTTATTTTATTAGATGAACCTTTTGCAGGTGTAGATCCTATTGCTGTAGAAGATATACAAAGTATTGTAGCGCAATTAAAAGAAAAAAACATTGGTATTTTAATAACAGATCATGATGTACAAGCAACTTTAGCTATTACAGACAAAACGTACCTAATGTATAATGGAAGTATATTAAAAGAAGGAACACCTGAAGAATTAGCCGCGGATGAAATGGTGCGTAAAGTGTACCTTGGTAAAGATTTTGAATTAAAAAGGAGAAAAATATTTTAACCTTTTTTTATTGGAATTTTAATTAAAAATATAACTCCAATTTCACCGTTTTTAGTTTTTTTTAAATCAATGCTTCCTCCTAGTCTCTTTAAAATGAAAGAAATACTCGGTAAACCAATTCCTGTGCCCTTTTTCTCATTTAAAGTTTCAAAAAGTTCAAATACTTTCCGATGGTATTTCTCATCAATACCTGCGCTATTATCTATATAAGTGATGTTGTAAAATTTCGATTTAACTTCTACAGATATAGAGATAATAGGCTTTGATTCAGCTATAAATTTTATACTATTAGATAGTAGGTTCTGAAATATTTGAATGAAAGCAATCCTTGATTGCATCATATTAATATCACAGTTAGAATAACTTATTTCGTAGGTTTTATCCCAATTAAAAGACCACTTAACTCTTTCTAGTAGTTCCTCAAAATTAAAAACCTCAAAGACTATTTCAGTATTTATAACTTTTGTAAAATTTAACATACCCTCCACTAAAGAATATAAATATGCACTGCGAGAAGAAATTAAATTAAGCCAGTTCTTTCCTTTATCATCTAATAAACCAGCATAATCTTCTTGCAATATTTCGGAGAGGTACTTTATACCACTTATAGGTGTTTTTATATCATGTGATAATCGATAAGAAAATTCAGTTAATTGTTCATTTAACCTTAAAATCTCTTCATTAGCATTCGATAATTCTCGATTTCTTTTTCTTAATTCAAACAGGTTTACTACCTGCTTTGCCAAAAGCTTTAAACTCTCTTTTTGATTTTTACTTAATACGTTTGGTTTATTGTCTATCACGCACAAAGTTCCTAGTGGATAGCCTTCTGAGCTATTAAGAGGAGCCCCAGCGTAAAAAACAACATTAGGGTCATTGATCGTTAAAGGATTGTCGAAAAAACGTTTATCTTTTGTAGCATCATTTATAATAAATAATTTATTTGGATTCAAAATACTGTGTGCACAAAAAGAAAAATCTCGTGGGGTTTCTTTTGCTTTTAATCCATGATTTGATTTAAACCATTGCCTATTTTTATCAATAATAGATACTAGGGAAATAGGCGTATTGCAAATACCAGCAGCAATTTTTGTAATAGCATCACAATCAGCATCAGGAAGCGTATCTAGAATAGAATATGTTTCTAGATTTTTCAGTCTTTTTGCCTCATTTAATGGAATCTGTGCTGGTTTCATAGAATGCTACTTCATTTTATACATTTTTTGCATTATAGATAGAGAAACATACAAGATAATGATTATTGGGATAGAAATAACATGAAGAGATAAAATTAATAAAAGTGAAATTAAAATAAACATATATTTTACTGCATTCTTCTTTATCGAGTACTCTTTAAACTTTAGAGAAAATAATGGCAATTCAGCATTCATTAAATAGGTTAATAATAGGGTTACCAAGATTAGAAAATAATGATTGGATATTAAGTTTTGAATAGATTCAATACTGGAGTATTCTTGAATTAAAGGCAAAGAGATTATGAACAAGCTCATTGCTGGTGTTGGCAGACCAATAAAAGATTCTGATTGTCTAGTATCTATATTAAATTTAGCAAGTCTGTAACACGCTCCTAAAGTAAGTAATAAACCAAGAAACTGGATTGGAGCAAAATTGAAGTTCATCCAATTCATTACCATAGGTGCATTCTCCAGAGTATCTGAATTTGGACTTGTAGCAAACAATTTAAACATTATAATACCTGGTACTACACCACTAGTAACCATATCGGCCAACGAATCTAACTGTTTACCTAATTCTCCAGATACATTTAAGATTCTGGCAGCAAATCCATCAAAAAAGTCAAAAAAGATTCCTAAAACAACTAAAATTCCTGCAATTTCAAAATTTCCTTGAACTGCGTAAATGGTTGCAACTGTTCCACAAAAAAGATTACCAAGTGTTAATATGTTAGGAATATGTTTTTTCATTTTTTAATATTAATTTAATAGCTAAAATAGCAAATCCTACTTGGGTAATTTTCTAAAACTATTTATTTTTTATGTATTTTTAAAAATTATAAAAATAAAATTTTTAGATGCCTATTATAAAATCAGACTTCTCTCCTACTTTACCATTTAAAAACGGCCATTTTAATACGATGTATCGGCCACTTTTCACAAAAGATATATGTAGCTATACTAGAAAAAGAATTACCACTTGGGATGCTGATTTTATTGACCTAGATTTTTCTTTTGTAGGCTCTAAAACATTGGTTCTGTTAATTCATGGTTTAGAGGGAAGTTCAAAATCCAGGTATATTGCCTCTACATCTAATCACTTAAATAAAAAAGGATTAGATACTGTTTGTTTTAATTTAAGAAGTTGCAGTGGTGAAGATAATTTGTTATTATCAACTTATCACAGTGGAAAAACTGAAGATATTGCCTTCGTTATAGAACATCTTTTAGAAAACTATAACTACAACAACATAGTACTTGTTGGTTTTAGTTTAGGAGGTAACTTAACTTTAAAGTACTTAGGTGAATATCAGGAAAAATTGTCTTCTAGAATAAAAGGAGGTGTAGCCATTTCTGTTCCTGTAGATATAACATCTGCAGAGCAAGAAATGGATAAAATAAAAAATAAACTATATGTTGAAATATTCTTTAAAACACTAAAAAATAAAATTTTAGAGAAAGCGCATAAATTTCCAGAATATCCTTTAAACAAAGATAAATTGTTTAAAGCAACAAAATTTAAACATTTAGAAAAACTATACACGGTTCCTGTATTTGGTTTTGAAAGTCCAGAAGATTATTGGAAAAAAGCAAGTTCTAAACCTTATTTATCAAAAATTGATAGACCTACCTTATTGGTAAATGCAAAAGATGATACATTTTTATCACCCGCATGCTATCCTACCAAAGCGGCATTGCAGTCTAAAAATTTTTATTTAGAGATTACAGATTATGGTGGGCATTGTGGTTTTATACAATCATTTAAGCCACAAGAAAATACGTGGTTAGAAAAAAGAATTAGTTCATTTATAAGCGAAAAGATTCAAATTCCACTTTATTAAACAATATTTAAACAAAACCAATGTTAGTTTAATAGTATTTAAGATATTTGTTGAAGAAATTATTATGCTTTTGAAACTTAGAATTTTATTTTTATTTTTATTTTTTTCATTATTTTTAAATGCGCAGGCTTTTAGAAATTATTCCAATGAATTTTTAAATATTGGTGTAGATGCTGCTGGTTTAGGAATGAGTAAAGCAATTGTGGCCACCTCTAATAACGTAAATTCTATATACTGGAATCCTGCTGGTCTAGTTGGTATAGAAGACTATCAGGGGTCTTTAATGCATGCTTCTTATTTTGCAGGTATTGCAAATTATAATCATGCTGCATTTGCAATGCCTATAGACAAACAAAGTGCCTTAGGAATTTCTATTATCCGTTTTGGAGTGGATGATATTCTAAATACCACAGAACTAATCGACAGCGAAGGAAATATAGATTTTAATAGAATTAGCCTTTTTTCTGCTGCAGATTATGCTTTTAATATTGCGTATGCTAGAAATCTTATTTTTAAGGATTTAAAATTTGGTGTAAATGCTAAAATAGTAAGAAGAACCATTGGTGATTTTGCTTCGTCATGGGGCTTCGGATTTGATGTTGGTATTCAATTTGAAAGAAATAATTGGAAATTCGGTATAATGGCGAGAGATATTACCACAACATTTAATACTTGGGCGATAAATGAAACGGAGTTTGATAAAATCAAAAATGCTATCTCAGGACAAAATCAGGAATTGCCAGAAACCACAGAAATTACAAAACCAAAATTACAAATAGGTGCTGCCAGAGAATTTAGAATTGGCCGTTTCTTTAACTTACTTGCAGAAGTAGATTTAAATGTACGTTTTGCAAAGACCAATGATATTTTCTCCTCTGATTTAGGAAGTGTAGACCCAGCCATTGGTTTTCAATTAGATTACGATAAGATAGTATATTTAAGAGCTGGTGTTGGCAATTTTCAATATGTAACACAATTTAACAACGCTAAATCCTTGTCTTTACAACCTAACTTCGGAGTTGGTTTTAACTATAGAGGAATACAAATAGATTATGCATTAACAAATATTGGTAGTATTGGTAATGCTTTATTTTCTAATATATTTTCAATTACTTTTGATTATACTTTTATTAGACCTTAATTTTATGATTAAAAAATTATACATTTTTGTTTTACTTTCTCTTTTTTCAATTACTCACAATAATGCACAAGTAAATCTTTCCGTGTATTCGGAAATTTCTATAGTTACAGCCGGTCCTGGTGAAGCATTATATGAAAAATTTGGACATGCTGCAATTCGAATTAAAGACCCCGTTTTAAACTTAGATCTTATTTACAATTACGGTGTTTTCAATTTTAACCAGCCTAATTTTTTACTAAATTTTGCAGATGGTAAAATGTATTATGTATTAGCTAGGTATGATTTCAACTATTTTTTAGCAAGTTATAAGAAAGATAAGCGTTGGTTGAAACAACAAGTATTAAATTTAAGTACGATAGAAAAGCAACAACTCTTTTTATATTTAGAAAATAATGCACTTATCGAAAACGCTACATACCCTTATGATCCTTTCTTTAATAATTGTGCTTCTAAACTTAAGGATATTACAACGGTTATTCTACAAGAAAAGGTCTTATTAAATTCTGAAAACATACAAGATAAAAGAACATTAAGAGCACTGATGAATAAAGAAATTACCTGGAATACTTGGGGGAATTTCGGAATTAATCTTATTACCGGAAGAATCTTAGATCGAGAAAGGAATCAATTAGAATATACCTATTTGCCTGATTATCTTTTTAAAACCATTAAAAATGGTAAAATTAAAAGAGATAATAAAATTAGTAACTTGGTAAAAAGAGAAGATATATTGTTAGATTTTGAGGAAATACAAGACACTACTTCGTTATTTAATCCCTTATCGTTTTTTACTTTACTTTTATTTATTGTGCTATTGATTACATTCAAGGATATAAGAAAACAACAAAGAACAAAGTGGTTAGATTTTATAATTTTCTTCATTACTGGTATTGTTGGCATTGTTTTAACCTATTTCTGGTTCTTTTCATCGCACACTACAGCACCAAATAATTACAATGTATTATGGGCATTTTTACCAAACTTAATTGTTGCATTTATACTTAAGAAAGCCATTGATAAAAAATGGTTCCAAAAATATCTGGTTGTGCTTTTAGTTTGTTTATTATTAGTTCCAATATTATGGATTTTGAAACTACAAATATTCCCTATTACAGCAATACCAATTTTACTTTTACTTTTAACAAGATATTTATTTCTTTTTAAATACGCCATAAAATCTTAAAGTAAATCAGCTTATAAACTTAGCATGTCAAATGACTCTAGAAATAATTCCTTTTAAAACTGACTATTCTCAAGATTTTTATAATCTAAATACAGAATGGTTGGAAAAGTATTTTTATGTAGAACCATATGATGAAAAAATTTTAAGCAATCCCCAAAAATATATTATAGACACTGGTGGTTTTATATTTTTTATAAAAAATAAAACAAAGGTAATTGGCACTATTGCTTTGATTCACCAGCATACTTATTTTGAGTTAAGTAAAATGGCCATCTTACCAGAGTTTAGAGGATTAAAAATAGGACAACAATTAATTGAATATTGCATTCGTTTTGCAAAACAAAAAAAGTGGAAAAGTATTACGCTTTATAGCCATAAAAAATTAGTTCCGGCTATAAATTTATATAAAAAAGTTGGCTTTATAGAAGTTCCTTTAGAGAGAGACGTACACTACGAAAGAGCAAATATTAAAATGATTCTAGAATTTTAAATACCAAAAAGAGTAAATCTATGTTTTCTACAGCAGTTTTTTAAAGAAAACTCTGAATTCCTAAATCATATCCTTTTAAACCAAAACCAACTAAAACGCCACTAGCGTTAGGAGAAATATAACTGTGTTGCCTAAATTCTTCACGAGCATGAACATTAGAAATATGAACTTCTATGACTGGAGTTGTAATTCCTTTTACAGCGTCACCAATACCAACAGAAGTGTGAGTATAAGCAGCAGCGTTTAATATAATTCCATCGTAATCAAAACCAACCTCGTGTAATTTATCAATAATTTCTCCTTCGATATTAGATTGAAAATAAGAGATTTCTAACTCTTTATATTTTAATTGTAGCTCTTTAAAATAATCTTCAAAAGTTTCAGAACCATAAATTTCTGGTTCTCTTTTTCCTAATAAATTTAAATTGGGTCCGTTAATGATAATGATTTTCATATTGCTAAAATATAACAAATAAAAAACGGAAGCAAAAATGCTTCCGTTTTAATTTCTATAAACATATTTATCTTATAAAGAAAACATAGCACCAACTCCGAAATTAGAAATAGTAGTATCTTCTTTACTCATACCAGTATAAGTTGCTTGCAACATTACTTTTTCGCTAATATTATAACCAATCATTGGTCTGTAATAAAAAGCACCTTCAATATCATCAGGGCTAATTCCAAAACCATAACCTAAATCAGCTCCAATAGTAAATTTTTCAGAAGCAGCAAAACGCGCAGCTGCAGCTATAGGTAAAAAAGAATTATCATCTGCATCAAACCCACTTCCATTTATATCTTTTTTTCCAATATAATGAAGATAAGAAATAGAGGGACCAACTTTAAATTGATCAGAAATTTCAAATAAATAATTAGCTTCCGCAGAAATTGCTAAAGAATAAAAATCACTAATGTCTCCTGTTGGAAAACCAATATTAACACCAGCATTAAAGCTCCCATTCTGTGCATTTACACTTCCTAATCCTATTAATACAAAAGCTACAATAAATAATACTTTTTTCATAAATTATAATTTAATAATTAATTACTAATTTAATTAAAATAATTGAGTTTTAGCTTTATCTAAACCATATATTTAATATATTGTAATTATGAATTGGCAAAACGCAATTAAAGAATATCAAATGTATTTAAAAATAGAAAGAGGACTTTCTAAAAATACAATTGATAGCTATACCAAAGATTTAGAAAAGTTATGTCTTTTTCTCAAAGAAAATAATATTAGCATCTCTCCTATCGCTATTGATACTGATATTGTAAAACAATTTATTTATGAGGTTGCAAAAAAATTAAACCCAAGAAGTCAAGCACGAATAATCTCTGGTTTGCGAAGTTTTTTTGATTATTTAGTATTTGAAGAATATAGAAATACCAATCCTACAGATTTATTAGAAACTCCTAAAATTGGAACGAAATTACCAGATACGCTGAGTCAAAATGAGATTGATGCATTAATTAACGCGATCGATTTAAGTCATCCTCAAGGAGAACGAAATAGAACCATTTTTGAAACAATATATAGTTGTGGTTTGCGTGTAAGTGAGGCCATAACATTAAAAAATTCTGATTTATTTTTTGAAGAAGGCTTTATTAGGGTCTTAGGAAAAGGAAACAAGGAAAGATATGTTCCCATTCATGAAAATACACAAAGATATATTACAATGTATCAAAAGGCTATAAGAAGCCATATTTTGCCACAAAAGGGCTTTGAAGATACACTCTTTTTAAATAGAAGAGGAAAAGGTTTAAGCAGACAAATGATTTTTATGATTTTAAAAGATTTGGCGCTTAAAATAGACTTAAAAAAGAAAATAAGTCCACATACGTTAAGACACTCTTTTGCGACGCATTTATTACAAAATGGTGCAGATTTAAGAGCCATACAACAAATGCTAGGTCATGAAAGCATAACTACGACCGAAGTTTATGTGCATGTAGACAAGAGCTATTTAAAACAAGTAGTTGAAACTTTTCATCCTAGAAAATAAAGAATCTCGCAAAAGCGAGATTCTTTATTAATATAAAAATATCTCTATTTACTTTGCTACATTCACAGCTCTTGTTTCTCTAATTACGGTTACTTTAACCTGACCAGGATAGGTCATATCATTTTGTATTTTCTGAGAAATGCTAAAAGATAATTCTGCAGCCTTCGCATCATTTACCTTTGTACTCTCTACCATTACACGTAATTCACGCCCAGCTTGTATAGCGTAAGCCTTTTGAACACCTGTAAAACCAAAAGCAATATCTTCTAAATCTTTTAAACGTTGTATGTAAGAATCTAAAACTTGTCTTCTTGCACCAGGTCTTGCTCCCGAAATAGCATCACAAACTTGAACAATTGGAGAGATTAAACTCTTCATTTCAATTTCATCATGATGGGCTCCAATAGCATTACAAACATCTGGTTTTTCACCATATTTTTCTGCCCATTGCATACCTAATAAAGCATGTGGAAGTTCACTTTCTGCATCTGGCACCTTACCAATATCATGCAATAGTCCTGCACGTTTTGCTACTTTAGAATTTAAACCCATTTCTGCGGCCATAATTCCACATAAATTTGAAACTTCTCTAGAGTGCTGTAATAAATTTTGCCCGTAAGAAGATCTATATTTCATTCTTCCTACTGCCTTTATTAATTCAGGATGCAATCCATGAATTCCTAAATCTATAACGGTTCTTTTACCAACTTCTATAATTTCTTGTGTAATTTGCTTTTCTGTTTTGCTTACAACTTCCTCAATTCTAGCAGGATGTATTCTACCATCTGTTACTAATTTATGAAGTGATAAACGTGCGATTTCTCTTCTAATAGGATCAAAACAAGAAAGAATAATAGCATCTGGAGTATCATCTACTATGATTTCTACACCGGTAGCAGCTTCGATTGCTCTAATATTACGTCCTTCTCTACCAATAATTCTACCTTTTACGTCATCAGACTCTAAATTAAAAACAGAAACACAATTCTCAACAGCTTGCTCTACACCAACTCTTTGTATCGTTCCTAAAACAACTTTTCTCGCTTCTTGTTCTGCCGTTAATTTCGCTTCTTCAACAGACGTTTGAATAAAAGCCATTGCTTCCGTTTTTGCTTCATCTTTTAAAGAAGTTACCAACTCTTTCTTCGCTTCATCAGCAGATAAGCCAGAAATCTGCTCTAACATATCTACATGACGCTTGTGCATTACCTCTAATTCATTTTCCTTTTTCTCAAGAAAATCTAGCTTTTGATTATAGCCTTCTTCTTTTTGTTCTGCAGCACGGTTCAATTTCTTATTTTTATCAACTTCTGAAGCAACTTGAGATTCTCTATCTCTTATACGTTTTTCAACGTCAGAAATTTTCTTTTCTCTACTTAAAACAACTTTTTCGTGCTCAGATTTTAATTCTATAAACTTTTCTTTCGCTTGTAAAATTTTATCTTTTTTTATTGCCTCAGCATCGATTTTAGCTTCTTTTATTATAGAAGAAGCTTCTTTTCTTGTTGAGTTTAATAAATTTTTTCCTTTAGATTTCTCTATAATTTTTGCAATGATAAAACCGATTGCAATTCCTATAATTCCCGCAATAATGGGAAGTAAATTTTCGTCCATAATTTTAATTTAATGTATAAAAAAAGCCTACGTTAGTTTGGTTTATATAAACTCCATTATTACAGGTTTAGGACTAACCAGAAGATCAAGGATCCACTTGAAATTAAATAAATTTAATTTCTATGGCTTGCTTTAGCAACTGAGACTCATCCTTCATAATAGATACTCGTTGAGTTTATCAAACAATTTACTAACGTAGGCAGTGTTTTGTTAATGTATTTTAAAGAACTTATTTTAAATGAGTGTCTACCAAATTGGTTAACTCTTTTAACTTATTAATTGTTTCAGTACTATCTGAAGTTTTTTCTAATGTGGAAATCTCTAATTTAGAAGCAAATTGTAATGCACACATTGCTAAAACATCTTGTTTGTCGCTTACTGCATAATTTTGCTCATACATCGCAATTAACTTATTAATAGCAGTTGCAGCTTTTCGCATCCCCTCTTCTTCTTTCGTGTTATTTACACTTAAAGGATAGGTTCTACCCGCTATAACAATATTAATTTTTAATTTTTCCACAATCTAAAGAACTTTAATCTTGTAACTGAATAATACATTTATCAATTTCTCGAATTAATGTATTTATTTTGAGTTTTGTATCTCTTGTATTTGTACCACTGCCATCTATAGCTTTTGCAACTTTTAGCACATCAAATGCCCTCTTTTGATCCACTATAAACTGTTGTTGCTCTAATATTTTATGTTGGAAATTAGTAGTATTTTGAAGCAAAATTTCATTTTCTTTTTTTAAAAATTCATAATTGGAAAGTAAGGTTTGTAACTTATCTTCCAGAGAATGAATTGCTTCTAAGATATTACTCATAAACTTATTAGAATAAAACTATATTTACAAAGTTAACATTCTGTTTTAAATATACAACATTTAAATGACCTTTTAATAAAACACTGAATTTAAACAGTTTACAAAAGATGTTTTTTTAGTACTTTTACATAAAATTTCTATTTATTGAAACCACTATTTTTGCTTTTTCTATGGGTCTCTTTTTTGAGTTTTTCGCAAGAAAAATACCCTAAAAATTATTTTCAAAATCCTTTAGATATTCCGTTAGAACTCTCTGGAACATTTGGAGAATTAAGAAGTAATCATTTTCATGCAGGTTTAGATATTAAAACACAAGGAAAAGTGGGTTTTAAAGTTTTTGCAGTTGCTGATGGATATATTTCTAGAATAAAAGTACAACAATATGGTTATGGAAAAACTATCTATATAACACATCCAAATGGTTATACATCTGTTTACGGGCATCTAAGTAAGTTCAACACTAAAATTGATGCATATGTAAAAAGAATTCAATACAAAAAAGAAAATTATGAGACTGGAAATATATTTCCTAAAAAAGGAGCTTTTATTCTAAAAAAAGGACAAATAATTGCTTTTTCTGGAGATACAGGTGGTTCTGGTGGACCTCATTTACATTTTGAGATTAGAGACACGAAAACAGAACATGTTATTAATCCAATGCTTTTTGGTATCAACATTCCAGATTCAAAGTCACCAACAATTCAATCCTTACTAGGGTATCCTTTAAGCGAAGATGCTAGAATGAATCAGCAAAACAATAGCCATAAAATTTCTATAAAGCACATGGGAAATGGAAAGTATATAGCTGATAGAATTACAGCAAGTGGAACCATTGGTTTTGGAATACATGTTTTTGACAGATTGGATAATGCTTGGAACAAAAACGGAATTTATAGTCTTGAAATGCTCGTAAATGGAAAACGACATTATTATCATGACGTATCAACATTCTCTTTTGCAGAAAGTAAATACCTCAACCTTTTAATTGATTATAGCTATTATAAGAAATATAAGAAACGAATTCAAAAGACTTTTAAAGAAAATAAAAACGAACTTTCTATTTATAAGGGTTTGATAAATAATGGGAAAATAAATATTAAAAGTGGTTTCAATTACAGTATTGAAATTATTGCAAAAGATATTGTAGGAAATACTAGCTCTGTAAAAATTCCTGTTATTGGTAAAAAAAGTAATACAGTATTCAAAAAACAAAAAGACACTACAGCTTATAAAATAATTGCTGATAATTTTCAAAAATTTAAAAAAGAAAACATCACAATAGCTTTTCCTAAAAATACATTTTATCAAGATATATATTTAGACTTTAAAGTTGATAGTGGGGTTGCTAAAGTGCATACACCTTCTATTCCTTTAAACAAAAGCTATACCTTAACTTTTAATGTAAGTAAATACACAGCGCAAGAGAAAGAACAACTATATATAGCAAATACTGAGTATGCTAAATACCCAAGATATGTAAATACCCGAAAAAAAGACACTACCTTTTATACCACCACTAAAACTCTAGGAAAATATACCCTAAAAATAGATACTTTAAAGCCAGATGTAAAAATTCTTTACATATATGATAAGCAATGGATTACGAGCGCTAAAACTTTAAAAGTAAAAGTTTCTGATATTGACTCTGGTATAAAAAACTGGAGAGCAACGATAGATGATACTTGGGTTTTAATGCAATACAATCATAAAAAAGGTGTTTTAACCTATAATTTTAGTGATAAAATATTGGTTGGTAGCAAACATATTTTTAAAATTGTACTCTCAGACAATGTTGGTAATACTACAGAGCGTTCTATTACGTTCTTTAAGAAACAAACAAAATAATCTACGTGAAAAAAATATTTCTACTTATTCTATTTTTACCCTTTTTAATGTTTGCTCAAAAAACAACCATTTTAAAAGGAACAGTTAAAAACAAAGATAAAAAAGCTATAGAAAATGTTTCTGTTGAGTTTGGATCAACAGGAACTGTAACAGATAAAGATGGTAATTATTCACTGAGAATTCCATTTAAAAAAGAAATAGTGCTAAAGTTTAGTCATATTTCCTACAGAACTTATACTCATAAAACAAAGGCAAAAAGCAGAAATGCCATTCGCTTCTCTCCTATTCTAATTTTAAAGACAGAGAAACTAGCAGAAGTTGTCGTAAAAGATAGAAGAAAAGAAGCAGAAGGAATTATTAGCATCGATGTTGCAAAGGCAAAAGCTATTATTGGAGCAAATGCTGGTATAGAAAATATTTTAATGACATTACCAGGTGTAAATAATAACAATGAATTAAGCACCCAATATAATGTTAGAGGGGGTAATTTTGATGAAAACTTAGTATACGTAAATGGTATTGAAGTTTACAGACCATTTTTAGTTCGTTCTGGACAACAGGAGGGTCTTAGTTTTATAAATCCTAACATGGTGCAGAATATTAATTTTTCTGCAGGAGGTTTTCAAGCAAAATATGGAGACAAATTATCTTCTGTTTTAGACATTACTTACAGGAAACCAAAAGAAATAGCAACAACCCTTGAGGCTAGTTTATTAGGAGGTAGTATTACTTTTGAAAGTCCGTTTTTAGACAAAAAACTAAGTATAATTGCTAGTTTAAGATATAGAGACAATAGCTTGTTTGTAAATAGTAAACAAATAGAAACAAATTTTAGACCACGCTTTACAGATTTACAATCTTTTGCAACCTACCAGTTTACAAATAAATTAGGGCTAAGTTATTTGAGTAATTTTTCTTCAAATAATTATAATTACCAACCAACTTCGAGAAGAACACGTTTTGGAACTATAGCAGAACCTTTAGAACTAAATGTTTATTACGATGGTAAAGAAGAAAATAATTACTTGACACTTTTTAACGCACTTTCTTTAGATTATAAACTAAATAATGCATGGTCTTTTAAAGGAACCATGTCAAGCTATAATACACAAGAAGAGGAGTATTATGATATTTCAGCATCTTATAATTTAGGTGAAGTTGATGCAAATATTGGTTCAGATAATTTTGGTGAAGTTAATTTTTCTCAAGGAATTGGCTCTCAATTAAATCATGCAAGAAACGATTTAGATGCGTTAATTAATAATGTGCAAATTAGAGGAACTTATAAAAAGGAAAGACGTCAATTAGATTTTGGTTTAAAATATCAAAATGAAGATATAAGGGAACGTATTAGAGAATGGGAAATCATAGATTCTTTAGGCTTTTCTATTCGTCCGCCAAATAGTTTAGGTAACACGCAACCTTATGAACCTTTTACAGGTCCTATAAAACCTTTTCAAAATATTAGAGAGGACAATACAGTAAATATTAATCGTTTTTCAGGGTTTGCTCAATACAATGAACGTCTTTTTATAGGAGACCATGAAGTTTGGTATAATTTGGGAGTGAGAGCGCAAAGCTGGTCGGTTACTTCTGGAAGTAATTCCTCTCAAAATCAAATAATTATTTCTCCAAGAGCACAATTTTCTATCAAACCAAATTGGAAAAAAGATATGTTATTTCGCTTTTCCGGCGGCTGGTATTCGCAACCTCCATCTTACCGAGAATTAAAAGATTATTACGGAAAGATAAATGTGAATGTAAAGGCACAGAAGTCTATTCATGCAGTTGCTGGTATGGATTATAGCTTTAACATGTGGGACAGGCCTTTTAAACTTACCACAGAAATGTACTTCAAAGATTTAAATGATGTGAATGCTTATTCTATAGATAATGTAAGAATCCGTTATAGAGCAGATAATTTAACCACTGCATATTCATATGGTTTTGATGCTCGTTTAAACGGAGAGTTTGTTCCTGGAAGTGAAAGCTGGGTAAGCGTAGGTTATTTAAAAACAGAAGAAAATATAGATAACAGAGGAAGTATCTCTAGACCCTCAGATCAGCGTATAAAATTTGCAATACTCTTTCAAGATTACGTACCAAATTTACCCAATTTAAAGGCATACTTAAATCTCGTTTACAATACAGGTGTTCCAGGTGGTGCACCAGCTTATGCAGATGTATATAAGTTTCAAGAACGTTTAAGAGATTATAAAAGAGCTGATTTAGGAGTTTCTTATGTCTTTGCAGATGTAAATAAACAATACACCAAAGGCTGGTTATCTAAATTTAAAGAATTAACAGCAGGACTAGAATTATTTAATATGTTTGATATTCAAAATTCTATCACAAACACTTGGGTACGCGATGTATATTCAAAAAATCAATTTGGAATCCCTAATTACATGACTGGAAGAGTTTTAAACTTTAAAGTAAGTATGAAATTTTAAGTAGAACTAATTAAAGTTTAAAAAAGGGATTCGTTTTTTTAAAACGAATCCCTTTTTTAATGCTCTTATATATTTAAAATTTAATAAACTTAGTCCAAAATCTGAGCAGCATGTGCCTTTGTTTTTACTTTTACAATTACATCCTCAATCACACCATTCTCACCAATAATAAATGTAGTTCTGTGAATACCGTCATATTCTTTTCCCATAAACTTCTTTGGTCCCCAAACACCAAAAGCCTCGATTACAGCTTTGTCTTCGTCTGCCAATAGCGGAAAAGGTAACTCATGCTTATTGATCCAATTTTGTTGCCTTTTAGCCGAATCTGCACTTGCACCTAAAACATCATAACCTTTTGCTAAAAAAGATTGATAATTATCTCTTAAATCACAAGCCTCATTAGTACAACCAGGTGTACTTGCCTTAGGATAAAAAAATAAAACTAATTTTTTACCAGCGTAATCAGATAATTTAATTGTATTTCCAGCATTGTCCTTAGCTTCAAAATGTGGAGCATCATCTCCTATTTTTAATGTTGTCATTTTTATTAAATTTTATATTTACAAAAATGCAAGTTACAAAGTCTAAAAACAAATCCCTAAAAACTTAGTTAAATAATATCTTGCAACTTTGTATATTTGTTCCGATTAAAATGAAGAAATGAACAAAAAAGAAAAAGTACAATTTGTAATTGATGTATTGGAAAAAACGTATCCCGAAATACCAATTCCTTTAGATCACAAAGATCCTTATACTTTATTAATTGCAGTTTTATTATCGGCACAATGCACAGATGTTAGAGTAAATAAAATTACACCTCTATTATTCGCTAAAGCAGATAATCCTTTTGATATGGTAAAAATGTCTGTAGAAGAAATTAAAGCGATTATAAGACCTTGTGGCTTATCTCCAATGAAAAGTAAAGGTATTTTCGGATTGTCTAAAATTTTAATTGATAAATACAATGGGGCAGTTCCACAATCTTTTGAAGGGTTAGAAGAGCTACCAGCTGTTGGTCATAAAACTGCAGGTGTGGTTATGAGTCAGGCCTTTGGCGTCCCTGCATTCCCTATAGATACTCATATTTTACGTTTAATGTATCGTTGGAATTTATCTAACGGTAAAAGCGTTGTTCAAACAGAAAAAGATGCAAAAAGATTGTTTCCTAAAGAATTATGGAATGACTTACACTTGCAAATAATTTGGTATGGCAGGGAGTATTCACCGGCAAGAGGTTGGGATTTAGAAAACGATATTATTACAAAAACTGTTGGTAGAAAGTCTGTTATAAATGCGTATTATAAAAATAAAAAATAGATACAAGGAAAATTCCTACTTTAAACTAAATATAATTGATAATTTTTTAAAGTATTGATTAATTAAAAACCTGAACCTTTAGAAATTGCTTGAAATCAAAAAACCCTTATCTCTCGATAAGGATTTTTCTTTTTTAATTCAAATTCAATTCAATGAAACCTTTTGATTTTGTTTCTACAACTCTTAACGATTTGGAAAAATTAATCAAAAATTGAACTGTTTCTTTTTTAGGTTGCTTCTGTATACTAGAAGTCTCTTTTGGGTAAAGTTGCATCATATAGTTAATTTAATTATCTGATTATAAACTATAAACGATACTTTCTTAACTTTATTGCTAATTCACCAAAATAATATTATGTTTTTCTATTAATTTACGCATATTTATTAGTGCATAACGCATTCTACCTAGAGCTGTATTTATACTAACTCCTGTATTCTCACTAATTTCTTTAAAACTCATATCCTTATACAAACGCATCACTAAAACATCTTTTTGTTCCTCAGGAAGCTCATTTATAAGCTCTCTAACATCATTATAAATCTGTTCTTGTATAATTTTATTTTCTGCATTTAAGCTACCATCGTGTAAAACAGAAAAAATATCAAACTCATCAGTATTTTTAAAAGATGGCATTCTATTATTTTTTCTAAAATAATCAATTACTAAATTATGGGCAATTCGCATTACCCAGGGTAAAAACTTTCCTTCCTCGTTATACTTTCCTTTTTTTAAAGTTCTAATTACTTTAATGAAAGTGTCTTGAAAAACGTCTTCGGTTAAATCTTTATCTTGAATTTTACTATAAATAAAGCTATACAAACGCTGTTTGTGCCTATTAATTAATATAGATAAAGAAGCCTCTTTACCTCCAATGTATTCGCTAACTAATATACTGTCTGATATTTTATTATTACGTACCATAATTACTTTTAGAAAAGCGATAGGGCTTTTCTTATTATTAATTGTTAATAATTTTAAAAGTAATTTTTTGCTATATACGTCTAATTTATTGAAGTTTATGAGTAACAAATATCAATAATATTTATTAATGCAACAAACTTTTTATAAAAAAAGATTTTACTAGCTATAAAATGAGGTTATTTTTTGGTAAATTTATAGCCTATATTATTGACACATGAAGAGAGATATTTCCGCAGTAAATCCTAAAGAAAATATTATTATAAAAGGAGCAAAACTGCACAATTTAAAGAACATAGATGTTGTTATTCCTAGAAATAAATTAGTTGTAATTACAGGGCTTTCGGGCTCTGGTAAGTCTTCTTTGGCTTTTGACACCTTGTATGCAGAAGGACAGAGACGCTATGTAGAAAGTTTAAGTTCTTACGCACGTCAGTTTTTAGGTAAATTACACAAACCTAAAGTAGATTACATAAAAGGGATTGCGCCCGCAATTGCAATAGAACAAAAAGTAAATTCTACGAATCCACGTTCAACGGTTGGTACTTCTACAGAAATTTATGATTATATAAAATTATTGTTTGCTAGAGTTGGCAAAACCTACTCCCCTATTTCTGGAGGTGAGGTGAAAAAGGATACTGTTTCTGATGTTGTAAAGTTTATAAAAAAATTTAATAATAAAACAAAGCTTTTATTACTAGCACCAATTGTTATTAATGAAGATAGAGATTTAAAAACTGTTTTAAAGGTTTTAGAGCAACAAGGTTATGCACGTTTAAAATGGAACGAAAAAATATATAAAATTTCAGATTTCCCACAAGTAGAATTTAAAAATGAATCTTTGTTTTTAGTGGTTGATAGAGTCATTACCAAAGAAGATGAAGATTTTTACAATAGATTAGCAGATGCAGTTCAAACTGCTTTTTTTGAAGGAAAAGGAATTTGCTTTATCGAAAATTTAACAGATAACAAAGTATCTGAGTTTAGTAATAAATTTACTTTAGACGGACTTACATTTTTAGAACCAAACACCCATTTATTTAGTTTTAATAATCCGTATGGCGCATGTCCAACTTGCGAAGGTTACGGAAATGTAATTGGTATTGATGAAGATTTAGTCATTCCAAATACAGGGTTATCTATCTTTGAAGATTGTATTTTTCCATTTAGAACACCTTCATACATTCATTATAAAGAAAATTTAATTGAAGTTGCATATCAATTTGATATTCCAATTCACAAACCTTGGTTTGAGTTATCACAAAAACAGAAAGAGTTGGTTTGGGAAGGGAATGCATCTTTTCGAGGTATTCATCATTTCTTTTCAATTTTAGAAGAAAAAAGTTACAAAATTCAAAATAGAGTAATGCTTTCTCGGTATCGAGGTAAGACCAAATGTACTACCTGTAATGGGAAACGTTTAAGAGATGAAACAAACTATATAAAAATAAATGATAAGAATATTTCTGATTTAGTTGCGCTTCCTTTAGATGAATTGGCAGTATTTTTTGTAGCGCTAAAGCTAGATGTTTACGAAGCAAAAATTGGGAAACGCTTATTAATGGAAATTAATAATAGATTACAGTTTTTAACAGATGTTGGATTAAATTACTTAACGATTAACAGAACTTCCAATACTCTCTCTGGTGGTGAGAGTCAGCGTATAAACTTAGCAACCTCTTTAGGCAGTTCTTTAGTAGGTTCTATGTATATATTAGATGAACCAAGTATTGGTTTACATCCTAAAGACACAGAACGGCTCATTGGAGTTTTAAAAGATTTACGTAATTTAGGTAATACTGTAATTGTTGTAGAGCACGACGAAGACATTATGAGAGAGGCAGATTACATTATAGATATCGGTCCCGAAGCGGGTACTTTTGGCGGTCACGTAGTTGCCGAAGGAAACTTTAAAGAAATTTTAAAGTCAGATTCTTTAACAGCCAAATACCTAAATGAAGATTTAAAAATTGAAGTCCCTAGAAAACGACGGACATCGATAAATAAAATTGAGATTATTGGAGCTAGAGAGCATAATTTACAAAATGTAAATGTTACCATTCCGCTAAACTGTCTGTCCGTAATTACAGGTGTTTCCGGTTCTGGTAAGAGTACATTGGTTAAAAAGATTCTATACCCTGTACTTCAGAAAAAATTAGTTGGTTATGGCGATAAGATTGGTCAACATACAGAAGTAAAAGGGAATTTTGAAACATTAAAACATGTCGAATTTATTGATCAAAATCCAATTGGACGTTCTTCTAGATCAAATCCGGTAACCTACATTAAGGCGTATGACGATATTAGGGCGTTGTACTCCAATCAAAAATTATCTAGTATACGGAACTACAAACCCAAGCATTTTTCTTTTAATGTCGAGGGCGGACGCTGTGAAGTTTGTAAAGGTGAAGGTGAAGTAACTATTGAAATGCAATTTATGGCAGATGTGCATTTAGAATGTGATGTTTGTAATGGTAAACGTTTCAAAAAAGAAGTTTTAGAAGTAAAGTTTGACGAAAAGTCTATTGATGATATACTCAATTTAACCATTGATGATGCTGTAGCTTTTTTCTCTGAAAATTTAGTTACTAAAATTGCACAAAAACTAAAACCTTTGCAGGATGTTGGTTTAGGCTATGTGAAATTAGGTCAATCCTCTTCTACACTTTCTGGTGGTGAAGCACAACGTATAAAATTGGCCTCATTTTTAGTAAAAGGAAATACAAAAGACAAAGCTTTGTTTATTTTTGATGAACCAACTACTGGTTTACATTTTCATGATATTAAAAAATTATTAGCAAGTTTTAACGCACTTATTGAACGTGGACACTCAATTCTTGTAATTGAACATAATATAGAACTTATAAAGTGTGCAGATTATATAATTGATTTAGGTCTAGAAGGCGGAAAAAATGGTGGGAACCTTATTTTTCAAGGGACTCCTGAAGAATTAGCTAAAAACAAAGATTCTTATACAGCTAAGTACTTGGCAGATAAATTAGACTCCTAGTTTATGAATAAAATTACTTTAAATATATAAACGTTGTAAAATTTACTTGAAAAAGAGATTAATCCTAACTAAAAACATAAGAATTTCTAGTTACACATCTTATCACCTTAAATTAAACGAATTCTAATTTATTCTCTACGAATTCTAAAACAGCCAAAATTTAAGTTAACTTCCCTGCTACTTTTACAGTGTATAAACACTTAAAAAAGTAGAAACCATGAAAACATTCTTAAAAAAATTAGCATTCGCATCCGTAGTACTTTTAGCAACAAGCACCTTCATAAGCTGTGATTCTTTTGCAACCAAAGACGAAATCGAAATTGTTGCGGATAACAACCTACCTCATTTAGAGGAAATTCAAGAAATAATATATCAAGACCCGCTTGTATTTATAGCTGGTTTCGATGGAGGAAATCAAACTTATTACGCCAAGGCAAGAACCTATTTTGAAGAAAAGGGATTGACCATAATAGATGGTAAATATTCTTTAGAGGAAATAATTATTTGGTTAAATGAAAACGGCAAGCAGCATCCATTTAGCGAAATTCATATTGTAAATAAGAGCAATCCTTATAAAGGAATGAACCTAGAAACAGTTGTTAAAGGCACCAAAATTACTGCAGAATCCCTAAAGAGAGTGCTTACTACCGGAACTTTACCAAGTTTAAAAAACGTAGTAACTAAAGACTCAAAAGTTATATTTCATGCAACAGGATTGTTAAAAAACACCAAACTTTTACAAACCTTAAAAGAGGCGTTTTGTGCAGCGGAAAATCCAATAGTAGTAGCTTCACCTTATCATACAATATTTGGTGGAAAATTCTCAAAGCAACATTTAGCAAAGCCGTATTATATTTTTTACCCAACGGCACATTCTCCAGGGAAAATGGATTTATCAAAAGAAATTGCGAAGAAATACCCGGAAGAGAAAGACATCAATTGGTACGATGCTTTAAATAATGAAGAAGAAAGGTACATTGGTGAACCGTACATCACTCAATTTGCAGTACCTCTTAGATGGGAATTTGATTACTATAATTCTGATGATGAAATGCCATATTTTAATACAGAAAAAGACGTTATAAATTGGATACAACAGCAAAACGAGTTAAGTGAAGCGTTCGAAAAATACACTATTTCCATAGAAAAATTTAGATGGAATTGGTATGTAAAAGGAACTACACTAATAATTAAAGGAAGAACAACAGGTTTATGTGTTTTAAAGCCATTAATTAAACCTTACGGAGATTTGAAACACGTAACTCCAGATATCAGCAACAAACGTTTGTATGTAATAAAATAGTTTGGAATGGAAATTGTAGTTTGATTAACGTTATTGCACTCTACTAAAAATGGTGCAATGACGTTTTAATTAGTAAGTTTGTTAAAATGAATTTGAATATGATTTTTTTCGTTGTGAAGTCTTCCTCATTATTTAAAATAAAAAAAAACTTAATTTTATGTTTTTCTTTCTTTTTGATACATACGACCTATTCTCAAGAGTTCAATTTTCAAGAAGTTGCCACTTACAAAGAATTTAGCACCTTTAAAATTAAAGAAATTACCCAAGATAAATTTAACAATATCTATTTTTCAACAAGCAAAGGCTTGTTAAAATTTGATGGAATATCAATTACCCTTGTAAATTTTAATGGAAATAAACAATCACAAAAAGTAACTACCGTATTCTCTAACAACGATTCTCTTTTTATTGGAAAAAATAAGAGTTTACAGATACAGACACACAATAAAGTACTCACTTTTGAAGCAAACAGCATTAACAAAATATATCATTATAAGCAGGGATACTTTCTTGGCACAAATGAAGGTATCTTGTATTTCAACAACAAAAAATTACAACCTTTAGCAACCAATTATGATTTAGATTTTTCTATCATAAACGATATTATTAATTATGAAAATAAGTTTTTAGTTGCTTCTAATAGTGGGCTTTGGCTTCTATCTGACCTACTTCAACCTGAAAAAATAGTCTTGATTAGCAAAGGGAATTATTCTTCTTTTTTACAAATTGACAAGAAACTATATGTTGTGAAAAACAATTCTAAAATTGAAGAATTGACTGCGACAAACCAACTGATAGAAAAATATGCTAAACCTAACATAAACAATATTTCAAACATACAAAATAAAATATATGTAACTTCGAAGAGTGAAGGTATTGATGTATTAAATCTCATAAATTTTATTTTTGACAAAAGAATTAACAAATATAACAGCTTCTTAAAGTCAAATGAAATAACCGCAATATTTGAAGATGCTGAAGAGAATGTTTTTATTGCAACAGAAGAAGTATTATATATTAAAAAGAAGGGCAATGGTAAAGCAAAAGCTTCCTTAAAAATTGCAGCTTTAGAAGTTAATTATAAACTTGTAGACTCTATTAACGTAAACTCTTACAATAGTTCTTTACAACTAAAACCAAGTCAAAATAACCTGTCGTTTTTATTGCAAAATGTTTCTATTCGCAATCCTAAAAACATAGAATTCCGTTATAAGTTAAATGAGAATTTTTCTTTATGGAATGCCAATAAACAAATAAATTTTGCCAGTTTAAAACCAGGGCAATATGAATTTATTGTTGAATCTCGCTTTAAAGGGGAAAAAGAAATAAGTTCCAAAAAATTCTCTTTTTACATAGAAACCCCTTTCTACAAGAAAGGTTGGTTTCTTTTAGTATGTGCTGCTCTTTTTTCTCTATGCATCACTATAATTATTACAAGATATATCAAACAGTTACAAACTAGAAATAGACAAAAAATAGCTGCTTTAGAACTAGAAAGTCATTTGCTTTCTTTAGAACAGAAAGCATTGCAATTACAAATGAATCCGCATTTTATTTTTAATGTTTTAAACGGTATAAAGGCCTTAGGTAATGCAGACGATAAAGAAGCACTAAACAAAGCAATTACCGAGTTTTCTGTACTTTTAAGAAGCATCTTAAAAAACTCTAGGTTAGAAGAAGTTAGTTTAAAGGAAGAACTTGAAACATTGGAAAACTATTTGAGTTTAGAGCAAAAAATGAGCTCAAAAAAATTTGAATTTTCTTTTGAGAAAGCCCTGAATAATATGGATGCTGAAGAACTATTAATTCCGCCTATGTTACTACAACCTTTTATCGAAAATAGTATAAAACACGGAATTTCAAAAATAGCTTCTAAAGGAAAAATAAGTATCCACTTTAAAGTAAAAAACCAATTTTTAGAATGTACGATTCTAGACAACGGCATTGGAGTTTTTCAGTCTCAAAAAGGGAATACAGCTACAAATCATGCCTCTGTTGCTTTAAAAATAACAAAAGAAAGAATTGAGAACCTCTCTAAACTCAATGCATTTTATATTGAAGAAATTCATAAAGAAAACGTCATTTCAGGTACTAAAGTGTGGTTTAAAATCCCTTTAAAAACCGATTATTAAAGAATATGAAAAGAAGGAAATTTATAAAAAATACAGTTCTAACTTCTACGGGTGTCGGTTTCCTTGCAGGTCTATATAGTTGGCAAATAGAGCCTTTTTGGCTAGAGTTTGTAAACGTACAAATGCCTGTTCAACATTTACCTGAAAATTTAATTGGTAAAACCGTGATGCAAATCAGCGACATGCATGTTGGCAATCGATTTGATTATCAATACATCATAGATTCTTTTAAAAAAGCCCAATTATTAAGTCCGGATTTTGTCTTATATACAGGCGATTACGTTTCTTATGAAAATGAAACACAAGTAGAACAGTTAAAAGAAGTTATGAAGTTTGCCGTAAAAGGAAACTTAGGAACTGCAGGTATATTGGGAAATCACGATTACGGAAAAGATTGGGCAGCGCAAGAAGTGGCGGACAAAATCACCACAATTTTACAAACTGCTGGGGTTCCTATTTTAAGCAATGAACAGAAAGAAATGAATGGTTTAAATATTATCGGCTTGGATGATTATTGGGGAATGAATTTTAATCCAAATAAAATAATGTCTACATATGATTCTAAAAAGGCCAATATTGTTTTATGTCACAATCCTGATGTCTGCGATTTAAATGTTTGGAATGACTATAAAGGTTGGATTTTAGCTGGACATACGCATGGCGGACAAGTAAAGCCTCCTTTTTTGAAGCCACCGATGTTACCCGTAAAAAACAAAAAATATAGTGCTGGGAAAATAGATTTAAACGATGGCAGAACTTTATACATTAACAGAGCTCTCGGAAATTTACATCAAATTAGATTTAATGTGAGGCCAGAAATAACCATTTTCACCTTAATAAAATTATAGGTTTATGAAAAAAATAACCACAATTTTAGTAGAAGACAACTCTTTGGCTTTAGAAATGTTAACCAAAGACATCTCTAAAAACCATAAAGAAATTGAAGTGATAGGCACTGCAACGGCTGTTGTTGAAGCTGCCAAGTTATTGCGAAAAAACGTGCCCGATATACTATTCTTAGATATTATGCTGGGAGATGGGACAGGTTTTGATATTCTAGAAATTTTTCCAAATTTAAATTCTAAAATAATTTTTATAACTGCTAGCGACGCCCATGCTATTAAAGCTTTTAAATTTGCTGCAATAGATTATATATTAAAACCTTATTCTAACGAAGACCTGGCAAATGCCATAAAAAAGGCCAACAAACAATTACAGCCTGCTATTGGCCAATTAAACGTCTTAAAAGAAGTAATTACAAGACCAAATAATGAACTTGAAAAGATCTCTTTACATACTTTAGATAAAATAATTATTACCAATATAAGTGATATTATTCGCTGTAAATCAGATAACAACTACACAACATTCTATTTTAAAAATAAGGAAAAATTATTGGTTTCTAAAACACTGAAATTTTATGCAGACTTGTTAAAAGAAGTGGGATTTTTAAGAGTGCATCAAAGCCATTTAATAAATACCAAATACATAAAAGAATTTATAAAGTCTGATGGTGGTTATTTAATTTTAACGGACAATTGTAATGTACCGGTTTCAGTTAGAAAAAGAAATGAAGTATTAGAGGTTTTAAATTCTTTTTAATTTTTAAATCATTTTTGATTATTCTCAAAAAAAACTTGTTTTTAAGCTCATCTTAAGGTTATTAGCGTAAAATATTAGCTAAAAATTAATTTATTTTGTAAAAAAATCGTACATTCAGAGAGACCTTATTAATCATACACCTGAAAAGCTTCAGCTTTCCATTACAGCTCTGATTAAATACTATTGAACCAATAATGTCGTCCACTCCTGCACTTCTTGGTTTTGAACATCTTTGCAGTTATAAAATACTTAATAAATTTTATTATGAACAACTATCTCATATTTGCGATACTATTTGGCCTATTTTTCCTTTCTGGCATACGAATCGTTTTTGAATACAAAAGAGCACTTAAATTTAGATTTGGAAAATTTATTAAAACCTTACGACCAGGGTTTCGTTGGATTATTCCTTTTATTGAAACTATCCAAATTGTTGACATTAGAGTGATTACTTTTAATATTGATTCTCAAGAAGTTATGACAGCAGATAATGTTCCCTGTAGTATCGATGGTGTCGTTTTTTTTAAGATTAATAATCCTGAAAAAGCTGTTTTAGAAGTAGAAGAATTCAAATTTGCTATTACTCAATTATCACAAGCTGCACTGAGAGATGTTTGTGGAAAGGTCGAATTAGATACTATTCTTTCAAAACGAGAAGAAATGGGCAAAAATATTAAAGGAATTGTTGAAAAAGAAACCAAAGAATGGGGCATTCAAATTAACGATGTTAAAATAAAAGATATTCAATTACCAGAAAACATGCGTAGAATGATGGCAAACCAAGCCGAAGCTGAGCGTTCGCGGAGAGCACAAATTATTTTAGCGTTGGCAGAAGAACAAGCTGCTGGAAAATTATTACAAGCAGGAAAACTCATAGATCAATCTCCGTCGGCTATTAAACTACGTTTGTACCAAACCTTATCTAATATTGCCGCAGAAAAAAATTCAACAATTATTTTCCCTTTCCCAGAAGAAGCTTTACCTACTAAAAGAAAGAAAAAGTTAAAAACTAAATTTTAGTCTTCAATACTGTTTAAAAAAAAATAAGGGTACAAAAAAAGCCTCTTATTTCTAAGAAGCTTTATTTTCTGGGTGGAAGACGGGATTCGAACCCGCGACCCTCGGTACCACAAACCGATACTCTAACCAACTGAGCTACAACCACCATATAATTGCGGGTGCAAATATAATTATTTTTTCTATTCTAAAACAATAAAAATTTAAATTAATTTACTAAGATTTTCAGCAGCAACGTAACGCTCTGACGTAAAACCTTCTGCGTACTCTACCCCTATTAATCTACCTAAATCTCTAGATCTATAGTTTATACTCTCTATAAACGTTTTACTCGTTATAGGAGACTCTGGCTCTTTGCTATTAGGATCATAGAACTGAGAAGAATAAGCTAGAACTGCAGCTTGTTTTTTGTGTATAAAACCTGTTACGTCAATTACAAAATCGGGTACTATATTTTTCCATTGTATGTAGTGATATACATGTTTTGGACGCCATTTTTCTTGTTGTTTTCCTTCTAATTCAGTTTCAATTTTCACTAATCCACTTAAAAAGCAAGCATCAGAAACCAATTTACTACCTTTTCCGTGATCTATATGTCTATCATCTATTGCATTACACAGCACAATATCTGGCTGATATTTACGAATCATTTTTATAATTTCTAATTGATGCTTCTTATCGTTTGTAAAAAAACCATCAGCAAAACCTACGTTTTCTCGAACCGAAACACCCAAAATTTTTGCAGCATTACTTGCTTCAATCATTCTTAACTCTGCAGAACCGCGGGTTCCTAATTCCCCTCGGGTTAAATCTACGATCCCTACTTTTTTACCTAAAGAAACTTCTTTAGCAATGGTGGCGCCGCAACCCAACTCTATATCATCAGGATGTGCACCAAAAGCTAGTATATCTAATTTCATAATTGTTGTGTCTATTTTAATATGCAATTACTGCAAACTTTTTATAGCTTGCTCTATATCTTTAATTAAATCTTTCGGTTCTTCAATACCTACTGAAAAACGAATTAAACCGTCTTTTATTCCTCTATCCAAACGTTCTTGTTCGCTTAATAAAGCGTGTGTAGTTTGAGCTGGGCTAACCGTTGTGCTTTCTAAACCTGCTAAACTCATTGAAGGCTTTATTAATTTTAATGCATTTTGAAAATCCATCGCGTCTATACCCTCTTCTAGCTCAAAAGACAACATAGCACCAAAACCTTTCATTTGTCTTTTTGCTAGCTCATGTTGGGGATGACTATTTAGTCCCGGGTAATATACACGCTCTATATTTTTGTGTTTCTCTAAGTACTCTGCCATTCTTTGTGCATTCTTGGTTTGCTCTTTTACCCTAAGATTTAAGGTTTTTAAACTTCTTTCTAACAACCAAACAGTTTGGTCACTTAAATTTCCACCAAAATTAATTGCAGTTTTCCAAATTTGACCAATGTGTTCTTTGGATCCTGCAATTGCACCAGCAGAAATATCTGAATGCCCTCCCATATACTTTGTAGCAGAATGTAAAATAATATCAATTCCGAAATCTGCAGGGTTCTGATTTATTGGAGATGCAAACGTATTATCAATCATTGTTATAACTCCGCTTTCTTTACCCAAAGAAGCAATTGCATCTAAATCTGTAATTCCTAATAATGGATTAGAAGGAGTTTCTATATATAAAATCTTTGTATTTACTTTTAGTAACGATTTAAAATCAGCTGCTTTGTCAGATTCTGTAAACGAATATTCAATCCCGTATTTTTCAAATTCTGAAACGATTAAGTTAAAAGTACCACCATAAATTACTTGCTGAATAATTACATGGTCTCCAGTTTTAAGAAAAGCAAACATAGCTGCAGAAATTGCTGCCATTCCAGAACTAAAAATTAAACCATCTTCTGAGTTCTCTAAAGCCGCAATCTTTTTACATAACATTTCTTGATTTGGAGTATTAAAATATCTTGGATATCTTTTTACATCTACTCCATCAAAAGCATATGAAGTTGACATAAACATAGGCGAAACTGCACCTTTAAACTGCTCATCTTTTACTTCTCCAGTATGCACACAAATTGTATTTATTCCTAGTTTATTAGAATCTTTCATTAAATCATATTTACATCAGCTAATTTACTAAAAGCAATTCTAAATTTCTATAAATTTTGAATATCTTCGCTAAAATGATATCAGTACTAATTATAGGAAATGGAAATGTAGCAGCGCATTTAGTAAAGGCTTTTTTAAAAGTTGATACTATTAGTCTTACACAAGTAAGTTCTAGAAAATTAGAAAATATACCAAAAGCAACTATTACAATTCTAGCAGTTTCAGATGACGCTATTGAAAATGTTTCTTTAAAAATTAAAAACTCTCTTGTGGTACATACTTCAGGTAGTTTTTCCATGAAAGATTTAAAAAACACAACTAATAAAGGCGTTTTTTACATGTTGCAAACCTTTTCTAAGGAGAAAGAAGTAGATCTCTCCAATGTTCCTTTTTGCTTGGAAGCTGAACGTCATGAAGATTATTTATTACTTGAAACATTGGCAAATGCAATTGGTAAAAAAATATATCCTATAAATTCTGAACAAAGAAAAGCCTTGCATGTTGCTGCTGTCTTTGTGAACAACTTCACAAATCATTTGTATAAAATTGGTAATGATATTTGTGAAGAATATAAGGTGCCTTTTGAAATTTTACAACCCCTAATCCAGGAAACATCAGAAAAAATTAAAACTCTTTCACCAGAAAAAGCGCAAACCGGCCCTGCAATTAGAAAAGATGAAGAAACAATAAAAAATCATTTAAACTTGTTGCATAAAGAACAACAAGTAATTTATAAACTTATAACTCAATCTATTGAAAATGGAAATTAGTTACAAACAATTATTACCAAAAATAAGTACTTTTATCTTTGATGTTGATGGCGTTTTAACAAACGGAATGCTAACCATAATGCCAGATGGCGAATTGGTAAGACACATGAATGTAAAAGATGGCTACGCAATGAAAAATGCCCTAAACAAGGGATATCGCGTTTGTATCATTTCTGGAGGTACTAATGAAGGTGTTAGAACGAGACTAGCTGCTTTGGGAATTGAAGATATCTATTTAGGTGCTCACAACAAAATAAAACAATACCAAACACTGATAGAAAAGTACAATTTACAACCAGAAAATGTATTATATATGGGAGATGACGTACCAGATTATCCTGTCATGAAAATAGTAGGTTTAGCTGCGTGTCCAAATGATGCCGTTAGAGAAATTCAAGAAGTTTCTAAATACATTTCTGATAAAAAAGGTGGAGAAGGCTGCGTTAGAGATGTTATTGAGCAAGTGCTGCGTGTACAACAGAAATGGGATGAAAATTTTGATGCAAGTTTATGATTTTATTAACAAAGAGTTTCTTCCATTATTTATAGATTTCAATTTAAAACTAATTAGCATTCTATGAAAAAGAGACTTTTGACTTTCTTATTAATTGCATTCTCAATAGCAATAAACGCGCAAACTATTTTCGGTAAATGGTATTCTAAAGATGAAACGGGCAAAATTGACTCTGCTATTGAAGTTTACGAAAAAAATGGAAAAGCCTTTGCAAAAATAATTGAATTGTGGTACCGAGGGTCGCGGGTTACAGATCCTAAAGGACAAAATGCAGTTTGCGATTTGTGCGAAGGTGAAAATAAAGGGAAGAAAAAATTAGGCTTAAATATCTTAGCGGATTTAGAAAAAGATGGCAACGAATGGTCCGGAGGAACTATTTTAGACCCAAGAAATGGTAAAATATACACCTGTTATATTCAGTTAATAAACCCTCATAAATTAAAAATAAGAGCGTATTTAGGTATTTCTTTATTAGGCAGAACTGTTTATTTGGAAAGAGCTGGGGTACAGTTATAATTAGATGTTAGAGAGAATTAAAACACAGTCAACAAGCTTAAATCTAAATTAATCTTCACAATTATTCTATTTAACAACATACTCAATTAACCTAACGGAGTTATTTTTGTTTTTTTCTATCACGAATTGTAAGAACCATTGCTAAAATTAATAATACACTTCCAGTAACTCGCAACCAAAAACCTGACTTCATCTCTTCAGATGTGAAAATGAAATTTAATATTATTAATACAAAACTTACAATAATTAAAATTAAGGGTAAATTATCTTTTTTCATTAGTTCAATTTTTCGTTTTGAGTTCATTCGTTAATGAATGCGTGTCAGTCTAAGCCTGTCGAAGACTACTTATATTTAATATATACTTCGACAAATTCAGTATGACATTGGCCTTTTTTATTTTTTGAAGGATATATTTTAGCAGTAAATAGAAAAAGACAATGCCTGTCTAATTCTTCTCTTCCAGCATTGGCACAAAAGCAAAATCTCCTAATTCGTGTTTTTCAAATTCTTTAGCAGATTTCCGAATAAAAAGTGTCATGATTTGCGTTTTATCTCCAACAGGAATTAACAACTTCCCTCCTATTTTTAATTGTGCTAACAACGGATTTGGTACAAAGGGTGCGCCGGCAGTCACAATAATTTTATCGAAAGGTGCTTCTTCTTTTAAACCTTTATAGCCGTCACCAAAAATAAATTTTTTAGGTTTATAACCAATCTTAGGCAAGAACAGAGAAGTTCTTTTAAACAACTCTTTCTGTCTCTCTATGGAATAGACTAAAGCTTTTAACTCCAATAAGACAGCGGTCTGATAGCCTGAACCAGTTCCAATCTCTAATATCTTATCACCAGGTTCTATTTCTAAAGTTTGTGATTGAAAAGCAACCGTATATGGCTGAGAAATAGTTTGTTCCGCAGCAATAGGAAATGCTTTATCTTGATAGGCATGCGCCTCAAAACTAGAGTCTATAAACAAGTGTCGTGGAATTTCTCGAATAGCATTCAGTACATTACTGTCTGTAATTCCCTTTGCTTCTAATATAATAGCAAGCTGATTTCTAAGTCCTTGGTGTTTTGAAGTGTCTTTCAATTTTAACAGTTTTGTAAAGTCTAAAAATAGCAATAATTCTAAATACATTCTTATAAAATTGTATCTTTGTTTTCGTTAAAAATTTCTGATATTTCTTCAGAACTTTTAAAATAAATAATATCATAGCATTCATGTTACTAAAGCGGCTAAAAATAGAAAGTAGTCATGTAGTCCATCTCCTAAAATTTCAGGAACCTTTGAATGAAAAAAAAATATAAATATGTTAAAAGCAGGTGTTTTAGGTGCTGGTCATCTAGGTAAAATCCATTTACGTTTATTGCAAGAATCTAAGAAGTATGAATTGGTTGGTTTTTTTGACCCATTTACAGAGAATGCAAAAAAAGTAGCAAAAGAGTTTGGTTATAAATTATTTGATTCTGTTGAAGAATTAATAGCTGCAGTTGAAGTTGTAGATATTGTAACACCAACATTATCTCATTTTGAATGTGCTAAAAAAGCAATTGAAAAAGGGCGACATATTTTTATAGAAAAGCCAATTACAAAAACTGTTTTAGAAGCAGAGGCTATCAAAACACTTGCAAGTCAGTTTCATGTGCAAGGACAGGTTGGTCATGTAGAGCGCTTTAATCCTGCATTTACTGCGGTTAAAGATAAAATTGGCACTCCGATGTTTATTGAGACACACAGGTTAGCAGAATTCAATCCAAGAGGAACAGATGTTCCTGTAGTTTTAGATTTAATGATTCATGATATTGATATTATTTTATCAGTAGTAAATTCTAAAGTAAAAAATGTGCATGCAAGTGGAATTTCTGTTATTTCAGAAACTCCAGATATAGCAAATGCGAGAATTGAGTTTGAGAATGGTTGTGTTGCAAACTTAACCGCAAGTAGAATTTCCATGAAAAATATGCGTAAAACACGCTTTTTTCAGAAAGATGCTTATATTTCCGTAGATTTTTTAGAGAAGAAGTCTGAAATTGTTAGAATGAAGGATGTTCCTAACAACCCCGACGAATTCGCAATGATTTTACAAAATGCAGAAGGTGTTAAAAAACAAATTTACTTTGACAATCCTGAAGTTGAAAACAACAATGCCATTTTAGATGAGTTAGAATCTTTTGCAGATGCTATTAATAATGGTACAAAACCAGTAGTTTCCTTAAGACAAGGAGCAGAAGCACTTAGGGTTGCACAAATGATTATCGATTGTTTTTAGTAGATTAACTAAAGAATATACATTGTATAACTTTTTCAATAATTACGAATTAAATTTTAATAATTAAACATGAAAAATATAGCTGTAATTGGTGCTGGAACAATGGGAAACGGGATTGCCCACACGTTTGCTCAATTTAATTATAAAGTACATTTAATAGATATTTCTCAAGCCTCTTTAGATAATGGAATTACTACTATTTCTAAAAATTTAGATAGAATGGTTGCAAAGCAGAAAATATCTGAAGCTGACAAAGTTCAAACTTTAGCAAATATTACAACATTTACGGTTATTGCTGAAGGTGCAAGAAATGTTGATTTAGTGGTTGAAGCAGCTACCGAAAATACAGCGCTAAAATCTAAAATATTTAAAGAATTAGATGCTATTTGTGATGAGAAGACGATTTTAGCAACAAATACGTCTTCTATTTCTATTACTCAAATTGGCGCAGTTACAAAAAGACCAGAAAAGGTAATTGGTATGCATTTTATGAATCCAGTTCCAATTATGAAGCTGGTAGAGATTATTAAAGGATATAATACCTCTGACGAGGTAATGCAAACAATTGTAGATTTAACTGCTAAAATTCAGAAAACACCCATAGAGGTGAATGATTATCCTGGTTTTGTAGCCAACAGAATATTAATGCCCATGATTAACGAATCTATTGAGACTCTATACAATGGTGTTGCTGGTGTTACTCAAATTGATACCGTAATGAAACTAGGAATGGCGCACCCTATGGGACCGTTGCAATTAGCAGATTTTATTGGATTAGATATTTGTTTATCTATACTAAATGTTTTGCATGACGGTTTTAAAAATCCGAAGTATGCCCCTTGTCCTTTATTAGTAAATATGGTAATGGCAGGTAAATTAGGTGTCAAATCTGGTGAAGGTTTCTATGACTATTCAGTAAATAGAAAAGCAGAAAAGGTTGCTAAAATGTTTAGTTAAATAAAAAAGTGAGCTACAGTAAAAATTTTAGGATACTTTTAATAAAATTATTAGAAAGTTTACTCTACTCTGCATTATGAAAATTATATTTCTATTTATTACACTCTTATCTGGACTAGCAAGTATTACAGCACAAGAATCTAAAAAAGGATTCTTCATCTTGAAGAAGGTAGGTCTCTTATATAACAATGCAAATGACAAGAATTTTATTTTTGATGATAAAGATTTCTCTTATTCTACAAATACTTATAAACTACAAGCATTTTATAATTTAGGTACCTGGAAATCATTAAAATTTGAATTGATTTTACAACCACAAATACAAATCTTAGAACACCAATTATTAAATAAGCAATTTGTATTGCCCTCAGAAGAAAATTATCAAGAAAAAAGAACAGAGTTCACAACTCCAAAAACCATGCATTTATATGCTTTTGAATTAGGCTTTGTAATAAAGAAGAAAATTTTAAATAGATTAGATTATTTAATAAAAATAGGACTAGGTATAGCGACAATAGATACCAGAACAGAGCGTTTGGCTAAAGGTTTTACGTTTATAGAAAATGCCTCTTTAGGTTTATCATACAACCTAATAGATAATACATTTTTATTTTTAGGAAGTAATATTGGCCATGTCTCTAATTTAGATACGCAAAAACCTAACAACGGCTATTCATTTCTTGGCTTTGAAGTTGGTATATCCTATGTTATAAAATAATAAAAGGAGCTCTATTAGAGCTCCTTTTATTATTTTACTCTGGAGGAAGAATATTATTTACCCAACCAAGAGTTTAACATCCAAATTGTTTTTTCTTGTTCGGCTATAAAATCGCTCATCATAGAATTTGTCCCTTCATCATTTGTTTCATCTGAAAGATTTAAAATTTCTCTTTCTATCTTTAGTAATTCCGATAAGGAATTAACCACCAACTCCACACCTTCCACATCGTTAGAAATATCTTTACCTACCGGGACAGACGCGCTGTTAATATAATCTGTAAAAGTATGTAATGGCTTTCCCTGCAGCGTTAAAATACGCTCTGCAATATCGTCTATCTTCACCTGAGAGTCTGTGTAAAACTCCTCAAATTTTACATGAAGTTCAAAGAAATTTTTTCCTTTAATATTCCAATGTAATCCTCGTAAATTTTGGTAATATATTTGAAAATTTGCTAATAATCCATTTAAACTATTCACTAGATTTGCACTTTTAGTTTTATCTAATCCTAATATTGATTTGTTCATATTATTATATTTTTCATTATAATTCAAAATTAAGAGAAATTTATCAACTTAAACTATAATTATTATTGATAGTTTTAATATCTTTATCATAAAATTTTATACAAATGACAATTACCCAGCTAAAATACGTACTATCAGTTGCAGAATACCAGAATTTTACGGTAGCAGCTGAACATAGTTTTGTAACTCAACCAACCTTGAGCATGCAAATCCAAAAATTAGAAGATGAATTAGGAGTTAAGATTTTCAACAGATCAAAAAAACCAATTGAATTAACTGAAGTTGGTAGAAAAATTGTTGAGCAAGCCAAAGTTATTGTAGATGAAAGCAATAGAATTTTAGATATTGTACATCAACAAAAAGGATATATTGGAGGAGAATTTAAACTAGGGATTATACCAACAATAATGCCTACTTTATTACCAATGTTCTTACAGAATTTCACTAAAAAATACCCAAAAGTAAAGTTGATTATTGAAGAATTGACTACTGAAGATATTATAAGAAAATTAACAGATGGCCATATAGACGCTGGTATTGCGGCAACCCCTTTAGAGAACGAAGCAATAAAAGAACGACCTTTATATTACGAGCCTTTTGTTGGTTTAATTCCCCAAAACCATAGACTTTTTAATAATAAACAAATTACTGCAGAAGAGCTAGAATTAGAAGATATTTTGTTATTAGAAGGTGGACATTGTTTTAAAGATAGTGTTCTTAATTTGTGTAGAAGTCATAAAATTGATAATAAAAAAAGGTTTCAGCTAGAAAGTGGAAGTTTTGATACCTTAATTAAGCTTTCTAAGGAAGGTTTAGGGATGACTTTATTACCGTACTTGCATACTTTAGATTTAAATGATATTGATAAAACACATTTACGAGAGTTTACAAGTCCGCCACCAGCAAGAGAAGTAAGTCTAATTTATCATAAATCTCAATTAAAAATGCAATTAATTGAAGCATTGCAAAAGACAATTGATGGTGTAATAAGAGGTGCTATTTCTTTTTCTGATGTTAAAATTATTAGTCCTATTAAAAAGTAAGAACATACTCTAATATTATAATAAATTAAAACACCTCACAAATTTTAATAATTGTGAGGTGTTTTAATTTATTACAAGATTATTTAATACTCCTAGAAATTCTCTGGGATACTCTCTAAGAATACATTTTTTCTCGAAGTTCTTTAATTTTTGGATCAGATAAATAGTCTTCAAAAGTAGTATACCTATCGATGGCACCTTTAGGTGTTAATTCTATAATTCTATTTGCTACCGTTTGTGCAAATTCGTGATCATGCGTAGATAAAAATATAGTTCCTTTGAAATTAATTAAAGCATTGTTTAAGGACTGTATAGATTCTAGATCTAAGTGATTTGTTGGTTCGTCTAAAATTAAAACATTTCCTCTTTTCATCATCATTCTAGACAACATACAACGCACTTTTTCTCCACCAGAAAGCACATTACTTTTCTTTAATGCTTCTTCTCCAGAAAATATCATTTTTCCTAAAAAACCACGAATAAAAACTTCTTCTCTTTCTTCTTCCGTTTGAGCATATTGTCTTAACCAGTCAACTAAATTTAAATTACCATCTTGAAAAAACGTTGAATTATCTAGAGGTAAATAAGATTGTGTTGTAGTAACTCCCCAAGAAAACTTTCCTCCATCTGCTTTCTCGTTATCTGTTATAATTTGATAAAAAGCGCTAATTGCTCTAGAGTTTTTAGAAATAATAGCAATTTTATCACCCTTGTTTAAATTTATATGAACCTTATCAAATAATTTTTCCTCTTCAAAATGTTTAGACAAACCCTCTACATTTAAAATTTGATCTCCTGCCTCTCTATCTCTATCGAAAATAATTGCAGATAACGTCTACTAGATGGTTTATATCTTCAACATTTAACTTCTCAATCATTTTTTTACGAGAAGTTGCTTGTTTCGATTTTGCAACATTGGCTGAAAGCGTCTAATAAAATCTTCTAGTTCTTTCTTTT
>FUWD013177585.1_pt1 | contig 52985 bp, 77 predicted proteins | sample 1063281 | NCBI WGS metagenome assembly FUWD01 (sample SAMEA79048168, study PRJEB19326) | metagenome | biome: marine | reverse complement strand
ATGGTTATCAGAATCTAGCAGTTTGCGTCGTGAGGGCATTCCTGACAGTTTTAACTTCAACGGCTCAATCATCTTTATTACAAACTTGAAGTTTGACAAGATGAAAAGCCAAAAGCTCAAGGATCACTTGGATGCATTGCAATCACGCTGTCACTATCTCGACTTGACACTTGACACAATGCGTGACAAGATCTTGCGTATCAAACAAATTGCCTCAGATGGTGCATTGTTTGAAAACATGGACTTGGACAAATCAGCAGAAACTGAAGTGATTGAGTTCATGGAAGAACACAAGAACTCGTTACGTGAAGTAAGTTTGCGTATGGCAATCAAGATTGGTCAGTTACGCAAGAGCTTTGCACTTCGTTGGAAGGACATGGCCAAGATCACTTGTATGAAAGTAGGAGGATAATATGATCTCACCGTATGCATTGATGTTATACAGTATATTATTTGTGATCGGCGGTACTAACAAGAAATCTCGGGCAATTGGGTTAGTTGGATTTGTTATTGGTTTTGTAGAAGCGGTTGCTCCGTTTGTGGGGTATAACTAATGGCTTGGGTGGGTGTCATACTGTTGGTATTGTTAGGACACCCATTTTGGGCAGTGACATTGGCTGTAATGATTTTGTTGGCAGGAGATTAACGTGAAAAGAATTTTATTGGTATCAACTGTATTGGTGTTGGCCGGTTGCTCATCAGAAATCAAAGAGAGTCGAACAGTACTCGATCAGTGTTTGCGTGCTCAACTGTTTGATCGCTGTATTAAAACTATACCCTCTGGGCCACTGGCAACACGATACAACGATTGGGATGAAGTAATCGAAGTATGCGGTAATCAGGCTCGTAGTCAAAGTTTCAGACTTCGTGAAGTAGTCAAATTTGAATGCAGAGCAGACTAATGAATCGTAATTTAGAAATTTTCTTGGTGCTGATGTACAACTTGGCTCTGGTAGCTGGAACAAGTTATTTGATTGTGGCACATGATTTCTCAGCGTGGATGTACTTGTTGGCTTTGGTATTTGCCGCAAGCTGGGATAAAGAATCCAAGATTAGTATCGAAACAGGCAAATAAGGTTAGCTCCTGGACTGTGTGACCACAGTCCATTTTACACCGGTACCCCTAAAAAGGTGCCGGTTTTTTTGACTTTTGTACGAAAGCCAACTATAATATATACAATGAGAACAGCCACAATTATAATCAGAGATGAAGTAAACATCAAGATAGAAGGGCTGGAACTTGATGTACGTAAAGCTCTGGTAAACAAATTTAAATATGATGTGCCTTATGCCCGGTACCTTCCAGCAGTACGTCTGGGACGGTGGGATGGTAAAGTCAGTTATTTTCAACTAGGCGGCAGCACCTATGTAAACTTATTACCGGAGATTGTTCCTATATTGGAAGAATACAACTACGATATTGAGCTCGACGATCAGCGTGAGTACAAAACCGTGTTTGACTTTGAGCCCGTGGCTGAGGACAGCTTTGCTCATGTGCTATGGCCCAAAGGTCACCCGGCAGCCGGACAACCTATAATGATGCGTGACTATCAGTGTGCCATTGTTAACAACTTTTTAAAAAATCCACAATGCTTGCAAGAAATTGCCACTGGTGCAGGTAAAACAATTATGACAGCGGCATTAAGCCAACGTTGTGAACCGTATGGGCGTACTGTAGTGATTGTTCCAAACAAGAGTCTAGTAACGCAAACAGAAGATGACTATCGCAACATGGGACTGGATGTAGGTGTATATTTTGGTGATAGAAAAGAGTGGGGTCGAACGCATACAATTTGTACCTGGCAAAGCCTAAACGTCCTACTCAAGAATACCAAAGCAGGTAGTGCCGCAGAAGATTGTACAATCACTGAGTTTTTAGAAGATGTGGTATGTGTTATGGTTGACGAAGTACACATGGCCAAGGCAGATGCATTAAAAACCCTGCTCACAGGTGTAATGAGTCGTATTCCTATACGCTGGGGACTTACAGGCACGGTGCCTAAAGAGGCTTTTGAGTTTCAAAGTTTACATGTCAGTATTGGTCCGGTTATTTCAAGATTGGCTGCTAGTGAACTACAGGAAATGGGTCACTTATCTAACTGTCATGTAAACATTGTGCAACTACAAGATCACGTAGAGTACAACAACTATCAAAGTGAACTAAAATACTTGTTGGAAGAGTCTGGTAGACTAGATGCCATGGCCAGTGTGATTGCTCGAGTAAACGAAACAGGTAACACTCTGGTGCTGGTGGATCGCGTGGCCGCTGGACAAGAGCTTGTTAAACGACTTGGAGATCGTGCTGTTTTTGTTTCAGGCGCAACCAAGGCCAAAGATCGAAAGGAAGAATATGATGAAGTGGCTGAGGTCAACGACAAAATTATTGTGGCAACATACGGAGTGGCTGCCGTTGGTATTAATATTCCTCGCATATTTAATTTGGTGCTTGTGGAGCCTGGCAAGAGTTTTGTTAGAGTAATTCAATCCATAGGACGCGGTATTCGCAAAGCCGAAGACAAAGACTTTGTGCAGATTTGGGACCTAACTAGCACTTGCAAATTTGCCAAGCGGCATCTGACCAAACGCAAACAGTTTTATCGCGAAGCCCGCTATCCTTTTACCCAAGAAAAATTAGAGTGGATGAAGATAAAATAACTTGACTTTTGATCAACAATCCTATATTATATAAACATGAGAATATTAACATTAGACGACCAAAGTTTTGACCTTGATCATTTACCTGAAGAAGTAGATGACATGCGTTTTGCTATCTTAGACAATAGCACACCAGCAGATCCGGACTATCACTATATTCCATTGATCTTTTTAGAGAGCTTTAATGCTCCTGCCTTGGTGTTGCGTATTGGCAACAAGAAGATCAAAATGCCTGTAGACTGGCAAATCTTGATTGGGGAACCTGATCTAGGAGACTTGGAAGTGTTGCCGTTGACCTCAATCAACGATCGAGGATTTAAAGCATTTCAGTTCAATCCTCTCAGCAGTTTTAGACCCAGTTTTCCAGACATTGAAATTATTGACGTATATCAGGAAGTTGCTTGGTATGCTCCTAAATTAAAAAATGGACAGATGTTGTGCGTGCCATTGGATGATTCGGATAAACCAGAATGTGTTTACTTTGTCAAAGACATCAGCCGCAACTGTGAAATTGTAGATTACAATAAAGCGTGGTAACATGGGCGCATTGAAACCTGGAGCAACTTACATTTACGAAAAAGCAGATGGTGTGACCTATGCTAGAGAGTTTGGTAAAACTGAACGAAAAGCAGTTGGTTGGGATTACGATCCAAGAACTAATGATGGACGACCGTTGCACGATCATATAATAGAAGACAAAATGTGGAGCATGGTCCGCCTGGCCGCTCGAACAAATCCTGCTTTACAAGAAGCCCTGGATCGTGTCAAAGTCTTATACGAATTAAGTAAAAAAGATGAGTGATAAATTAAACATTGCCAACGAAATGTCGGTATTTGATCGCAAGGATCGAGACTTCTACGACACGTTAACTGACGAAGAGCGCAAGAAGTTCTCAACATTCTTAATGATTCGCTGGGGTTCAAGCATCAACGGATCACGTGAATTGCAAGAGTACTACGTGCAAAGTTGCAATCACTATCTTAACAAACACTTCTTTGCACTTAGCAAGCATCCTAAGCTACAGTGGCTCATGGCCACAGCAGTGAGTCCAGGTATGGGCACACACAGACACAACTGGATTTCTCCTAAGAAGAAAGAAACAGCCTCTGGCTCCAGTGCAATGCGAAAACAGTTAGCTGAACTATTTCCTAACCGTAAAGCTGATGAACTGGATGTTATGGTCGCTATCACTACCAAAAAAGAACTTGACGCCTACATTAAGGCACACGGCAACGACAAATAATGTATCAATGTAGGTATTGTAAAAAGGAATTTGCCAAAGAAAGCACACTTGCGGTTCATGTATGTGAGCCTAAACGTCGACATCAAGAACGAGACGAACGTGGCGTGCAACTTGGATTCCAGGCATACTTAAAGTTCTACGAAGTTACTCAGGGTTCAGCAAAACTAAAAACATTTGATGATTTTGCAGAGTCAAGTTTCTACAGAGCATTTGTTAAATTTGGGCGTCACTGTGTGGCCATCCGAGCTATTAATCCAGCACGCTTTACAGAATGGGTAGTGCGTCAAAACAAAAAGATTGACCATTGGTGCAAGGACTCAATCTACACAGAGTACTTGTTAGATTATTTGCGTGTAGAGAATGTAGGTGATGCATTGGCCCGAGCGGTTGAGTTTAGTATAGACTGGGCTGAAAAGTCTGGGCATCCGGCCCAGGATTGTTTACGCTACGGTAACTCTAATACCATGTCGTATGCTGTGACCACTGGACGTATCAGCCCTTGGGTATTGTATAATTGTGAATCAGGATTGAAGTTTTTGAGTGAATTAGATGCCACTCAAGTTGCCATGGTTTGGCCCTACATTGATTCAGAAGTATGGACTCGAAAGTTTTCAGATTACATGGCTGATCAAGAGTATGCACGTGATATTTTAAAGAAAGCAGGTTGGTAATGGAAACAATAATTGTATTATTAGCATTGTTTGGTATCAAACATTTTTTAGCAGATTTCCTTTGGCAGTTTCCTTTCATGGTTCGGGACAAAGGACGTTACGGTGCTGAAGGTGGGATGACTCATGCTTTGTTGCATGGTGTATTAACCTTCTTTGTTCTAATAGGATTTACTCGTCCAGAAGTTGCGGTTACATTGGCATTGATAGATAGTGTGATTCATTATCACATTGACTGGGCCAAAACCAATTTGAGTCAAGACCTGACTATTGAAGATCATAGATTTTGGGTTTGGTTTGGCCTGGATCAGACCCTGCACTACTTGACATATATTGCTATCATAGCTATAATTGTGTTATGAGCGCAGACATTGACATTGACTTTTCCGATAGAGAAAGCATACTAAAACTGATTGATGCAGTACCCGCACGTCAAATGCATCAAGGACAAGTGCGTAGACATAATTCGGGTGTGTATGTAACAGACATACCCTGCGATCCAGTGAATCAATGTGCGGCCATAGACTATGAGACAGCCGAACAGTTAGGTTATTTTAAAATAGATTTCCTGAACATGAGTGTGTATCAGTTGATCAAAAATCCCAAACACTATGAATCTATGTTGGCTCAGACTCCGCCTTGGCAACGCTTGTGGACTGATCCTGAGTGGGCTCAACAACTGGTGCACGTAGGTAACTACACGGAATTGTTAAAAACTATGCGTCCGGATTCGATACCCAGAATGGCTGCATTTATTTCGATTATACGACCTGGAAAAGCACACTTACAAAATTGCCCGTGGGGCCAAGTATTTGATTCAGTATGGGATGGTGATGCCAGTCGTGGATTTGTGTTTAAGCACAGCCATGCAGTGAGTTATGCTGCTTTGGTAGTACTGCACATGAACTTGCTCAATCAACCCGTCGAACCAATGTAATAGATTTTCTTTTGCTTTTTTTGCGACCCATTTCTGCTAAACTACAAACCGGTCCGTGTAATATTTCTAAATCTTTGTTGATAAATGTTCTTATGTACCCTTTAAATGGGTCCCAGTCTTCTTTTAAAAAGATATTAATAGGAATTGATCTATTGCTTTCCCACCACCAAACATTGGCTAATTCTAAAAATTTCCGCTTTAATGCTAAATCTTGTATGCTTCCAAAGTCGTAGATAGTGGTAATTAAATCGTCTTGATTTTGTATGATACCTATATATTCATTGCTGGCATAAACGCAAAGAGTTATAAATGGATACTGGTCGGTTAGTTTAGTGAAGATATCATTGTTCATAATCAGAGATATTTACCAATTTAAAAATCGCTAAATAATAACTATGTATTCTACCACTGCTTATCTTTATCAACAGAAAACTCGAGTTATTATGCTGGACTCCAGTGGTCAATATTTTACTTTAAGGTATGAGCCTGTGTACGCAAAACGACTAACAATTAACAAAGGGGTTGATAATGTTATATTATTTGAGTTTATCAACCAAGACGAAAAACCAGTAAATATCACTGGATCAACCATGGTATTCCGGGCAATAAGCCAGGCCGGTAACAAATTATTGCTTGAAAAAGAAATGACTATTTTAAATGCTCAAACTGGTCGTGCCAAGGTCACTTTGTTAGGCAGTGAGTTAAATCTAATTCAAGCTCAACCGGCAAATTATTCTATTTCAAGAGCCAGTGGAAACTTATATGAAGCAGTGTTTACTAATGCCCAAGCCGGAGCCAGCGCACCTGTGGATATAGTAGACAGTGTCTATCCACAATTTGTACCCAGTCAAGAACTCACAATTCCTACTACAGATTTAACAGCACAAAATGCCTATGGCGGATCCAGCGCACAACAATATCCGGACTGGTCGTTACCATTTGGTGGCGGCACTCCAAACCAAAGTCCGTATCAACCTACTGAGTATTACTCAAGCTACATTGAACCAAGGTCAGCAGTTACAACCATTCAAATGGATTTGGTAGGCTACACTGGAACAATCAAAGCTCAAGCTGCAGAAAATTATCAAAGTATCTGGTACAATGTATCTGAATCTACTCAGTATCTCAATGAAACCAAAACTATCTATATGAACATTATTGGATGGCATCCATTGATTCGTTTGTGTTTTAATAACAGTATCTTTACCAACGGATCAAACGGAACAGTCATGGGATTTCCAGCCACTGCAACTGCTGTGGTAGAAAACAATCAGGTAACTGGAATCAATATTACCAATAGTGGCAGTGGGTATCTGGCTCCGCCATTGGTTGAAATTGTGGGTTCTGGCGCCGGAGCTACTGCTGTAGCCACAATAAATCAAGGAGTGGTTAGTGGTATTACTGTGCTAACCGGTGGGGATGGATATACTCCAAATCCGCCTACAATGACTCAGGCAATAGTGATTATTAGCACCGGGCATGTTGTAAATTTATCTTATCGATAGTATCAAACAGTATTGATTTTTTTGTTACATCGTGTTAAAATAACAACATGATTGACATACTCTCCTTTTTACCTAATAAACGTAAAATATCGAGTTCGGGCTGGACGAGTTTTAATGCACCTTGTTGTGTACACAACGGAGAAAATCAAGACAAACGTAGTCGCGCCGGATTAAAACTCAGTGTCGAAGGCTGGAGTTTTCATTGTTTTAACTGTGGATATACTGCTAGTTTTATTCTGGGCCGTAATCTAAGTTTTAAAGCACGCAAGTTATTGACTTGGTTAAATGTTCCGCAAGAAGAAATAGAACGTATTAACCTAGAAAGCCTAAAGCACAAAAGCATTGCTGGCTTATTAAATGATCGTCAAAAATTATCAAATGAGCTACAAGGCATAAGTTTTGAAGATCGCGACATTGCCATGGGCGAATTACTAACAGAGGAATACACCAAAGAGCTGGACTATTTGCGTTCTAGATCTGTGCCCATGAATTATCCCTATATGCGTCCAATGTTGCCTACGGGAAGAGACAGCATTATTGTGCCATTTACATATAATCATCATGTGGTAGGGCATTGCCAGCGTTTTTTAGATGATAGGACGCCTAAGTATATCAATGACATCCAACCGGGCTATGTGTTTGGTACAGACCTACAGAATGACGCCTGGAATTATGTGTTAGTAATGGAAGGTGTGTTTGATGCACTCAGCATCTCGGGGTTGGCCGTTCTACACGCCGAAATCAATGATGCACAGGTGCGCTTGATCAGAAGCCTGGGCAAGCAAGTCATAGTAGTGCCCGATCAAGATGAAGCTGGCATGAAGCTAGCGGACCGTGCTGTGGAACTGGGCTGGAGTGTGAGCATGCCTGATTGGGGAAATGAGGTTAAAGATGTAAATGATGCAGTAATTAAGTATGGGCGTCTAGGAGCTTTGCTAATTATAATACAGGCCAAAGAACACAGTAAAATCAAGATTGAATTAAGGAAAAAGCAAATTGTTAAAAGAATACGGAACTGATGTACAAAGATTGTTCTTGGAAATGATGCTCCAAGACGCAGGCAGTTATGTGCGTGTGCAAAATATTTACAATCCTGAAAACTTTGACAGAACGTTGCGTCCTGCAGCTGAATTTATTGCCACACATACTAATGAATACAAAACAATGCCTGTCATTGAACAGATTTCTGCTGCCACAGGTATTCGATTAAATCACATTCCGGACTTGACAGAAGATCATTTCAACTGGTTCATGGAAGAGTTTGAAGGTTTCACTAAGCGTCAAGAACTAGAGCGTGCTATTCTTAAATCAGCAGACTTGCTGGAAAAGGGCGAATTTGATCCTGTAGAAAAACTCATAAAAGATGCAGTACAAATATCATTGACTAAAGACATGGGCACAGACTACTTTGATGACCCTAAACAACGCCTTGAAAAGTACTTCTCGTCGGGCGGACAAGTGTCAACAGGATGGCCCAGCGTGGACAAACTGTTGTACGGCGGATTCAGTCGCGGTGAATTAAACATCTTTGCCGGCGGATCCGGGTCAGGTAAATCGCTTGTTATGATGAACATTGCTTTGAGTTGGTTGCAACAAGGACTCTCGGGAGTGTATGTAAGTTTGGAATTATCGGAAGAGCTATGTGCTTTGCGTACAGATGCTATGTTGGCAGGCATGTCAACAAAAGACATTAGACGTGACATGGATACAACAGAACTTAAAGTTAAGTTATACAGTAAAAAATCTGGACAGTACCGCATTAAAGCATTACCAGCACAATCAAATATCAATGATGTACGTGCATATTTAAAAGAAGTACAGGTACAAACTGGAATCAAAGTTGATTTTGTGATGGTAGACTACTTGGATTTGTTAATGCCGGTGAGTGCCAAAGTTAGTCCTAATGATTTGTTTGTAAAAGACAAATATGTTTCAGAAGAACTACGCAATCTTGCAAAAGAATTAAATGTGTTGCTGGTCACGGCATCGCAATTAAATCGTGGGGCTGTGGAAGAAGTGGAATTTGATCACAGCCATATTTCGGGTGGTATTTCGAAGATCAACACAGCGGACAACGTGTTTGGTATCTTTACGTCACGTGCTATGAAAGAGCGCGGACGCTATCAAATACAATGTATGAAATCTCGATCGAGTACAGGTGTAGGACAAAAGGTTGATTTAGAATACAATATTGAAACCATGCGTATTACAGATCTAGGCGAAGATCAACAACAGTCTAGTGGGTTTGTTAAAAAGTCTAATGTATTAGATCAGATTAAAACATCGAGTACATTTAAGCAACCCAACGTAGCCGACGATGAAGATGTAGGCCGAGTAACTGCTGACGTACAAAGTGCTAAATTAAAACAATTATTGGGCTCAATTAAAAGTAATCTTTAACATATGACAGCGTTAATTTCTACTCTAAATTGGAACAAAAAAACAAAATTGGCTCTACTGATACTTTGCACATTTATGATGTATTTGATGCAGATCGGTTAAACTTTTATATTCAAGCTAGTTGTTGTCCAAAGTATATTGTTAGTGATCACTGGGTTTCCATTGATCTTCCTGGCCACAGAGTATATTGCCTGCCACTGTGGTTGGAAAATCAAATTGAATTGTTTAAAGGTATACCATTTAATAGGCCGACTACTCGTTACGCATTTAATTTTATGATTAATAAAAAACAAGTCAATAGGCATCTATGTCTTAAACTTGTTGAATTATTTGATTTAAAAGATTACAACTACACCTGGAGTGGAATAACACCAGAATTTGACATGTCTGGCATAATCAATGAATTAAATGCATTAGAAAATTCTAATCCTGTCAGTTTAGAACAACGAAGCTTTATGTTAACTCCGGTAAAGATCAAACCTAAATTTACTGAATTCTCTGCCAACTTGGACAACTATGGTACCGATAAAATTGGTGTTAGGAATTATGGAGGGAATCTGTGGACTTGGAATAATGTGCTGTCTGACTTATTTTTAACCAGTGCTATATCACTTATTACAGAATCTGTCAGATTTGAAAAAGGTGCAGTATTCACAGAAAAAACTGTTTATGCAGTACTAGGTTTAACACTACCAATTTGGATAGGGGGGTATCAGCAAGCCTACCATTGGAAACGATTAGGATTTGATATATTTGAAGACATAATAGATCATAGTTATCAAAATTATAGCACATTATTTGAACGATGTTATTATGCATTTGTTAATAATATTGAATTATTAACAAATAAAGCACAAGCAACTAAATTAAGACATGAGGTATTTCCTCGGCTAGAAAAAAATAGAAATTTAATGTTAAATCATCAACTATCTCAATATAGTAAACAAGAAATTTCTACGTGGCCACCGGAGTTACAACAACATATTCCTAAAATTTTAAAATTTTCCCCCATGTTAACTTTGATTTAAACCTTTAATATTTTAATAAATAATAAAAAGGTTCTAGCCCATATGCAAAAGAAAACTCGTAGTTTGTTGGAAGAATTGGATTCAATGTACATTGAGCGTGATCAGCGACATGTCATTGAAAATCGTGCCTCTAACGTTATTGCTTCAGCCATACGTTTGCTGGAATCAATAGAAGAAACATACACACCAGAGCAAGCTGAAAATCTCACACGTAAATTACTCAATGCAATCAAGCTCAAAGACCCTGGTAAGTTTACAAGAACAGTGAGAAAAACAGATGCAAATTCATGAGCTAACACAATCACGCAAAACTTCAATTGATGAAGGCGTACTAGATTCTATAAAATCTGCTGCAGGAACAGTAGGGTCGGCAGTAGCACAAGGTGCTAAAACATATGCAAAAAACGTTGGCAGAGAATTTGCCACTTCATTGGGATTTAATCCTGGAGTTGGTGCCGCATCCAGTGCAACTCAGATGCAAAAAGCTGCAACTAATCTATGGCTTAAACAAGTAGAGCAATTACAAAAAACCAATGGCGGCCAGCCGTTAGATGAGCCAACATATCAACGTTATCTTGAAGATTTTGTTGACCGCGCATTTTTTAAAAATGAAATGAGTTTGTTACCGTCGGCCGGAAAACAAACAGTTCAGCATGCTATCCATAATATTGTTACCAAAAGAACAGATCCTAATGCTGTGGCAGCAGGTTTTAATCAGTTAGTAACAGCATCCGGTCAAACAAAGGTTGATCCACGTGCCGCGCTTGAAAAGTGGAAAGGCAAAGTAATGAATGTGAATTTAAATCAAGGCGGAGTCGTTAGACCTGCCAACTTCAGTTGGGATGGAACAAATTGGATTGATGCATTATCCGGTCAAGCAGCGCCTGGTATGTTGGCACAAAAATTAACTCGAGCTGCACTGGGGCAAGTATAATGTTTTTAAAAGAAGGTGGAAATATATTTAAAGACACATCTGGTCGCGCCCTTACTCAACGTATTAATCAAACAGATGTAAAATCCACCCTGGCATGGTTAGAACAACTAACCAATCTTGAACTTCAGGACAACGCTCTTGGATCTACTGGCCGCAAACCCACATCGGGAGATTTGGATGTAGCAGTGGATGCCAACCAAATAACCAAAGAACAATTGGTGGCACAATTATCAAGTTGGGCACAAAGTTATGGCTTCAAGCCCGAGGATTATATTCGCAAAAGCGGTATCAGTGTGCATTTTAAAACTCCTATCAATGGTCGCCCTGATCAGGGTTATGTACAAACAGACTTTATGTTTTTAAAGGATGTGCCATTTAGTAAATTCATTTTATCGGCACCTGCAGACAGTGCTTACCGCGGACAAGATCGCAATGTATTAATGAATTCAATTGCTAAATCCATGGGCTATAAATTAAATCAAACAGCAGGATTGCAGGATCGAGTGACAAATGCAATTATTTCAAATGATCCTGATGTTATTGCTCGGATATTATTAAACAAAACAGCCACGCGAGAAGATCTATATAGTGTAGAATCCATTGTACAAGCATTGGATAATGATCCTAAAAAGGATGAGAAATTAAAAGATGCACGTGAGCATTTTGCCCGTGAAGGTGTGCCTTTTATGGAAGGCATGGAATTACCGACACCAACAGGCTACACAGAAGTTAATTTTTTAGCACGCCTGCGTGATCGTATTGTGAATCAAGGCATGCAACCCATATTTGAAAATCAACGATTAACGGAAGCTTCTGCCAGAATTGAACACTTAGAAGATCTAGTATTTGAAAAAGGCACACGTGGCGTAAAAGAGGCCCTGGCCATCATTGAAGCCGCTGCACAAAATACAGCAGAAACAACCACAGTAAAATGGGACGGAAAGCCAGCAATTATTTTTGGACGCAAGCCCACTGGCGAATTTGTATTAACTGATAAGTCGGGGTTTTTAGCCAAAGGCTATGACGGGCTTGCAACAAGCCCAGAGATGTTAGCACGCATTCAGAATATGCGTTCTGGTGAGCGCGGCGAATTAATTAACATTTACTCTAAACTATGGCCCATGTTAGAATCTGCTGTCCCTACTAACTTTCGAGGTTACGTACAAGGTGATTTACTTTATACTGAACAACCTCCTGAACAAGCAGGTGCTTATGTGTTTAAACCCAACTTTATTGAATATCGTATCCCGGTTAGCAGTAAATTAGGACAAGCAATTGGAGACAGCGATGTAGGTATTGCAGTACACACTAAGTACGCTGATCCACAGTCTAATGCTGAACCCATCAAGCATATTAAATTTAATCCCCACCCAGGATTGTTGTTGATTGAGCCTACTGTAAAAGACATTAAAAATGTCACACCCAACAGAAAATTAGAACGAGAATTAAGATCAGTAGTAGCACAAAATGGTGCCGCGATTGACAGCTTGTTTAACCCTGCAGAACTAAGAGCTGCTGGAATTACAGATTTGCCACAGTTATGCAAGCGTTATATCAATTCAAGAATTATGAGCAACTATGATAACTTGTTGGCAGACTTTGGGCCATGGTTACAAAAATCAGTGACACCTCGCAAGTATAATAACATTGTGGAATACCTACAAAGTCCGAGATCAAACTTAGATGGGATTTCAGCTGCCTTTACCAGCTTCTTGTTGCTACACAAAATCAAAACAGACATGCTAAATCAACTGGACCGCCAACAACCTGGTCAAGAAGGTTGGGTAGTTGCGTCAGATGCTGGCCGTGCCAAACTGGTCAATCGCTTTGGGTTTTCGGCAGGCAATCGCATTTTAAACAACCCTAATTTGGGCGAGTAACTCTGGATTTTACCAAAATAGTATAAATAAGTGTAGGGTCAAAACCCACATATTAAGGAGATTTAAAATGGCTTCATTCGCAAAAACAAATGGTTCAACACAACCAGTATTCGCATTAGACGTTCGCAACGGTACAATCGCTCAATCAGCTAACATTGCTGCTCAAGGTCCAGTACAACCACAAGGTCCAAAATTAGACTTTTTCAGCTTGGTAGCTAATGCTTCATTGGTTGCTCAAGGTGGTGTAAATGGTTACGTAGGTAACGTATTACAAGCTATCCAAAACGGTGGTCCAACAACTGGTGCAGGCGGTACAGTTGCAATGTATCAAGTTGCTGCTGACGGTGTAACATTGAACATTGCTATCTACCCAACTGGTGCTTACACAACAGCAACATTGGTAGCAGCTGCTCAAGTAGCTAACTCAGCGATTGGTATTCCAACTGCTAACGTAGCTGCATCTGCAACATTTACAACAGTTTAATTTTAGATTAAACTTTGTAGCAAAGAACCTCAGTTATTACTGGGGTTTCTTTTTGGCTGTTAAATATGCCAGTAGATGAAAATTCAATGCCAAACTCTTTTTGATATCACAGCAACAGGTGTTACCGGACATTATAAACCTGCACGAATGCCTTTTTATGATAGTCGAGGACAGTTAATTAATTCTATGGAGTCGTGGAATCTGGCCAGAAATCAACAACGTAATTGGGAAACATTGACACAATTAGTGAGTTTACGCACTCAGGTTGATATCAATTTACCTCAAAGAACAGAACCACGGTGGATATTTGATTTTGAAGTATCCACAAATGATATATTTTCCGACGGTGCGGATCCATTGGCCACATTAAAATTAGATTGCAACGGAGTTCCTATGTTAATAGGGCTTGATGAATTTGTATTAACTGGAGCGGTATTGGCAGTGGACACAAACATATGGTTTGCACTAATAGAATAAATACTCTATAGGAAAACTAACCATGTCTGATACTACTGAAATTGAAAAAAAGAGTTTAGAAGCACACGTTGAACTGTGTGCAGAACGTTACAGCAGCTTGGACATGCGTTTGGACAATCTTGGGGACAAGATTGACAAAGTTGAAACAGTTACCGAAGACATCAAAAGCATAATGGCTGCTCACGTAGAAAAACACAATGATAGGTTAATAGCATGGGGCGTGGGTATAATTGGCTTTTTTGGTTGGCACAATTGGTTGGTTAATGGCTTCCTATGTTTTTAAATAAATGAAAGATCAAGAATTAGAAGCTTGGGTGCGTAGCGAATTACGCACTGTTATGCCCAATTTTATTTGGAAAAATGATTTTGGGGAATATGAATTATTTGGAAAATATCGTATAGTGCCCACTCGACCCGGGTATACAGTGTATTGTTATGCCAGCACAGTGGGGGAATTTAGTTCGACTAAAACAGCGGTAAGTTGGTGTGTAGCAGACAAATATCAAAATTATAATTTAGCACGAGAAATTTACAACACAGATTTAAGATTAACGGCTGTAAGCAACGATATATTTGTAAGAGCCGGGGTTGCAAATCGTAGCAAAAAATTTGAATTTCGAGAATCAATCGACATAAAATTGGAAAGCAAAATAATTCGCCGAAAAGAGTTAGAAAATCAATTGACCAAATGTGTTAATTTGGCTAAATATTTACAACAAAGAGGATTCGATAATGAAACTGCAAGATCTGGCCGCGCCACAAAAAACCAAACAAATCGCCAAAGTATTTGAAAGCTACTTTGGTAAATCAATTGCTTTTGAATCAATTTCAAAGCGTCAAGCACATGCATTGTTGACTCGTGTTCGTGGATTATTAAGCGAACATCGCCGTCTGCCTGAATTCCATCAAAGTGAGCAAAATCCTGCTTATTTGAAATTAGTCATGATGGAACAAGCTCTTGAGCAAGCCGCAACTGCTCCTGCAACAGCACCTCAACAGACTCCAGCACAAGCACAGGCATTGGCTACAGCGCAAGAACAACAACGTAAACGCCAAGTTCAAGATCAAATCAAAATCAAACAAAAAGAATTATCAGATCTACAACAACAACTAAACAGTCCAGCAATGGCTGCCATGGCTGAAAGCAAAATTGCACGCCGTTTGCGCGAAGCCAGCGAAGTGCAACAGGCACAGGTTGTTCTGGCATCGAAGGACATGGTTGATCAAGTTCAAAAGATGATCGAGACAGCTACCAGTATCCAGTTCAAAGATTTGCCAGCATTGGTAGATCAAATTCGTAACGAAATTGGATACGATCAAGCAACACAATTTAACTCTGATGCCACAACAGCATTGAGTGGGTTGGTTCAAAATTTACAACAATCAAAAGGTCAGTTAGAAGGCGCATTGGGTGTAGTAACTGGTCAGGCTCCGCAAGTTCCTGGAGCTGAATTAGCTGCTCCGGCTCCTGATGCTGAGCTACCTGCCGAACTTCCTCCTGTGGATGGCGAAGAAGATTTAGATCTTGACTTAGACGTTGATGTAGAAGAGCCAAGCAGTTTAGAAACTACATTGGGTCGCGGCAAGAGATAATGCGTTTAAGAGAGTTTAAAGCACCAGCCGACAGCAACGCTAAGACTTTGGCTGCTGTCAGCACGTTGCTTAGTGATCGTGCCGAGGACGAAACTGCTAAAAAACAGATCAGTCAAGATGCTTTTATCAAACTGGCACAAGATTTAGGAATCAATGTTACTAAAGAAAATCTTGGAGATATGATCAATCGCGAACCTCTTAAAAATATTCTCGAACCCCTGGATCCAAATTCAGGCATTGTAAAATTCAAGGGCAATACTGAAGCAACCACTGGTATGAGTGTAGACATGGCTCAGCAAGTTGTGGATGCCAATGCCAAGGCCGCAATGAAACGCGGCATGAAAAATAGCTAATCTCAGCTAATTCCTTAAATATCTCTATGACACAACGCTACCTGTTTGACAGGCTTGAATTCTACATCACCAACGTTTGTAACTTAACCTGCAACGGTTGTAATCGGTATAACAATTATAAATTTTCTGGTTTTTGGCCGTGGGAAGAAGCTGAGCCTGTTCTACGTGAATGGGCAAAAAAGATTGATGTTCGACATCCTGTAATTTTGGGCGGCGAGCCATTGTTACATCCTGATATTGTAAAATGGATCAATGGGCTTAGAGAAATATTCCCTAATTACTCAGGCGTTCAAGTGCAGAGTAACGGAACTCGAATTGATTGTGTGCGTGGGTTAGAACAAGCATTGAGTCCGACGCACGGAAATTGGTTAGGAATTAGTTTACACAATTCTGATGATCGAGAAGAAATATTTACTCGAGTTAGAAATTTCATGGGCCCTACAGTTCGAGAAACTCAAAACTCTGATGATCCTATTGGTAGTGATTATCAATTTATCAACGATAATAATCTAAAGATCCATGCCTGGATGAGCAATAAATTTGTTCAAAGCAATATTATTGAACTATCCGATGGTGGATACACGTTATACCAGAGTAATCCTACCCGAGCGCATGAAAATTGTACGTTTAGAAGATTTAAAAACTACCACATGATTCGTGGAAAAATTTACAAGTGTGGGCCAGCGGCATTGATGCCTGAGTTTGATCAACAGTACACATTTAATATTACAGACGACGATCGTAAATTACTCAATAGTTATACAGCGTTAAGTTTGGACAATTATGACAGTGTTGGTGCAGAATGGTTGGCCAACATTGATAACGAAATTGCTCAATGTAAATTCTGCCCAGAAACGTATGATTACAAACCTATTACATTTAGTGATCGTAAAAAACCCTGGAAAAAAGAACCAAAAGAATTGTAAATACACAATAATTCTGCTACAATAACACAAGGAGAAGATTATGGCTTATGGAAATAAGGTAATCGATCATTTCGAGAACCCTCGAAACATTGGATCATTTGATAAAGGAGATGCGCAAGTTGGGACCGGTTTAGTCGGTGCCCCAGCTTGCGGTTGAGGGCGATGTCATGCGCTTGCAAATCAAAGTAGAAGACGGAGTAATCACAGATGCGAAATTTAAAACATATGGTTGCGGATCAGCCATTGCGAGCAGTTCACTCGTCACCGAATGGGTCAAGGGCAAAAGTATTGAAGAGGCAGGAGAGATTAAGAACAGTCAAATTGCTGAAGAACTGGCGCTCCCCCCTGTTAAGATCCACTGTAGCATCCTTGCTGAAGATGCGATAAAAGCTGCTATAGAAGATTATAGAAAAAACACCAATGATATCAGTTACTCCAGCAGCAACTACTAAAATAGCAAGCAACTTGGATCGCCGTGGTGGTGGCATGGGCATTCGCATAGGTGTTCGCACCACTGGGTGTAGTGGACTTGCGTATGTGTTGGAATATGTTGATGAGTTGCAACCTGGCGATGATGCAGAATTACATGATGGGTTCTCAGTTGTGATCAACAAAAAAGATCAACCATATTTACAAAATTTACAGATTGATTATGTGCGTCAAGGACTCAACGAAGGCTTTGAATTTATTAACCCTAACGAAAAAGATCGTTGCGGATGCGGCGAATCATTTAGAATCGTATGACAAAGATAGAAATTTTCTATAAAGAATCTATTTTCGACGAGCTATTAATACATGTTAACTATAGCATAGCTGAATATACTGTCTTCCCTGACCGGGTTGTAGTTGAGTGTAAACTTGATTTTGGAATACATCAGTTAACAGTGCAGTTGGCTCAAGGACAGAGATTAAATATTTCTGATGTTCGGGTCAATGGGGCAAGTTTACGCATGATGATATACTTGAGTTATATTGAAACGTCGGTAGGAAACAAGCTACAACCAGCAACTACACTTTGGGAAAACGATCAAATATGGAAATTACCATTTGGTAATCCGGTAAGTTTTTGGCAATGTTTAGTCTATAATAAATTATCGCCCGGTGACTTTGGAACAGATTTGCAAGAACGTTACCATATCTATTATCCAGATTCGGTAGATGTGGATGATAAATTTCCATTGATAATTCAAACATTTTTTAAACATAATTTTGATTTTGCATGTGTTAAACGTAATACTCCAATTTCTCAATTGCCGTATTATCCGATTGAGATAGAAATGAATCATCGACTACTCAATGATGCAATTGCAGAAATTCAATTAAAGCACAATTGGATAGTTCAAAATAAACATTTTGTAGCACAAACTGTATATAATTCTGCAGAATTTAATCAATCACCGGAATTAGATTGGATTAGGTTAGATCTTGTCTTGCGAGAAAAATTAGTATTTGCCCGTGCGGAATTTCCTCGTTTGCATGATCTTATAGACAGTCTGGGTATTAATGATATTAAAAATATTTTTATGGGAATATTACCTGCTGGAGGATGTATAGCACCCCATAAAGATCGAACAGAAAAAGTACCTATGTACGATAATGATAAACATTTCCATGTTTATGTTCCATTGTTATGGTCGCCTGGAAATCTCTTTAAAATTAATGGTGCTACTATACTAAGTGATGGCAAACCCTATATCATTAATCATATGGATTACATACATAGTTTAGTTAATGATAGTAAACAAGATCGAATTATACTTGCAATCCGAGCCGGGGTTGATGCTAATCAACATTTAATCTAACTAAATTAACTTTCTTAAAAATTCTAACATACAAGTTGAACAAATAGATGTATAATCCAAAATTTAATTACACCCCTGTGCCAAGAGTAGAAGTCAACGGCAAGCGTTTTTACGCCACACCAGACGGCAACAAATTGCCCAGTGTGACCACTATCTTAGACAAAACCAAACCAGCAGAAAAAATACAGGCTCTGCAACAATGGCGCAAGCGAGTGGGTGAACAAAAGGCACAACAGATTACCACAGAAGCTGCCAATCGCGGCACACGTATGCACAGTTATTTAGAGTACTATGTTAAACATGGTGAGCGTAAAGATCGCGGAACCAATCCCTTTGGCTGGGCCGGCCATGCTATGGCCGAAGTGGTAATTGATCAGGGCCTAACTGGTCGTGTTGATGAATTTTGGGGCTATGAAGTTCCGTTGTATTTTCCCGGTATATATGCTGGCACCACGGATGCTGCTGGCGTGCATTTAAATGATGAATCGATCTTGGACTACAAGCAAACCAACAAGCCCAAGAAAATTGAGTGGATCGAAGACTATTTCCTACAGCTCTGTGCCTATGCAGAAGCACACAATGAACTACACGGAACTCACATCAAAAAGGGTGTTATTTTGATGTGTGTTAAACCCGAAGTTGACGACATGGGCAATGTGCTTACAAAGCCTGAATATCAGGAATTTGTATTAGAGGGTGCAGAATTCGAAAGATACCGTAGTCAGTGGTGGCGACGTGTAGAGCAGTTTTATCTGCTAAATACGTGATCGGAGAACTATAGATGGCTATTGTACAAATATCGCGTATTACCCAACGCAAAGGGCTACAGGAAGATTTACCACAGCTTGCTGGTGCAGAGTTTGGCTGGTCCACAGACCAGCGTAGATTGTTTATCGGCAACGGAACATTAGAAGAAGGTGCACCAGTTGTTGGAAACACAGAGATTCTTACTGAATTTTCAGATATCTTAATACTAAGCGAATTATACACTTACAAAGGCCAGGCCGCAGGATACACAGTACAAACAGGCCCGTCACCAGGCAGGCCGATAACACAAACATTGCAAAGTTGGATGGATCAATGGGCAAGTATCAAGGACTTTGGTGCAGTAGGCGATGGCGTAACAGATGACACTGCAGCAATTAACCGAGCACTAAATCAAATCTATTGTCGAGAAGTTAACCCCCAGATACGTCGCAGTATATTTTTCCCAGCTGGCGTGTATAAAATAAGTGATACTATTGTTGTGCCGCCGTATGCAGCATTGTATGGTGAAGGACAAAATAGCTCTACTATTTCTTTGACTGTTACCACTTGGACAAATACAATTGCATACTCAGACGGTACTGTTGTGCAATCCGGGGGATCTTATTATCGCAGTATTATTGATGTACCAACTGGTATAAATGTGACCAATACAGATTATTGGGAAGCAACTACAATGCCTGAATATGTTGTGCGCACTGGAGATAGCTTGCAACAAATTGGAGCCAATATTGGTACTAATGGCGCTATTCCGCCTACAGCCATTGATGTTACTGGCATGGGATTTTCTACTACACATCCAATGGATGTTCTACTAATCGAAGATGCAACAGAATGTGTTTTTGAGCAGACAGATTTCCGTGGATCTTTTGTTAATGCTGACATTGAAAGTCCAACATTTGATCCTACAATAGCTCCAGATGATACTGCCTGTGTAAGATTTGCTAGTACAACCGCTTTAGTTTCAAGTCAAATTAAGTTTTATAATTGCGAGTTCTCTGGATCAGCATTTGGTATCAATACCGATCAACAGGTAAACAGTATCACAGTAACTACGTCAAATTTTAACACACTATATCAGGGCGTGGTGTTAGGCGCCGGCACAGTGGTCAATGGTGGTCCAACTGGTGTCCGTATTGTATCTTGCGAATTTAATAACATCTATGCTGAAGGAATCATTTTTGGCGACATCAGTTTAAATATATCAACACAAAATGTGTTTTATGATGTGGGCAATCACTTCGGTGGAGTAACACAACCTTATACTTCAATCATTGATATACAATCACTGAATAACATCAGTGTAAGTGACATGTTTCAGCGCAGTGCAACATTTTCTGGGTCGGTTAATCCTCCATCGTCGTATCCTCGAATTGTTTTAAATAACACTGCCAGTATTGCATTTACCAATGCTGAACAATTAGCTTTAGGAACATACGTTCGCGAGACCGGTCAGATTGCTACGTTACCTGATAATACATCAACTACCAGTTTGTTTACAGTTGATTCTGCAGTTACTCGAGCATTTAGTTTGAATTATACTATTACCAGAGGAACAGCATATCGTACAGGAGTATTAACAGTGACCACCAGCTCCAGTGACTCCACTGGTGATTTGGAATATTCTGACGACTATGTAGAAAATAGCAACACTGGCGTAACATTAACGGCAACAGAAAATTCTGATAACACCAGTGTAAATTATGCTACAACATCAACCGGTACAGCAGCCTCTATAACTTATTCTATCACGCATTTAGCCTAATGTGGCCTGCTACGTTTGCCCAACGGCTTGAATCGTGGAATAATCTCCGCGAGCAATGCCAAACACTTCCTTTAGAACAAGCACTTGACGCTATTAACACATGGTGGTTTAATGTTCCATGGCGACCATATTATTTGCACTGGGACGATCAACCCAATTGGCCTGATCCTTGGCAACTTTTGAGTGACAATCACTATTGCGATCTTGCAAGAGCCCTGGGAATCCTATATACTATAACTTTGTTGGACCGTGCAGATTTAGGCGATGCAACACTGGTTTTAACAGAATCAGGTGATAATTTAGTACAGGTTGGCAAATCAAAATATATACTTAATTGGGACAGGGATACTATCGTAAATACCATCCAAGCAACAAACATCAAGAAGCAGTTGACGCAGTCAGCAGTAAAACAGCAGTACTTATAAAAACATACGGAAGTTAAATGACGCAGATTACAGTAGTTAAACGTAGTGGGCAACGTGAGCCTCTTCACATTGAAAAGTGGCAAGCCCAGGTAGCCAAAGTTTGCAAAGGCATAGCAGATGTCTCACAGTCCATGATTGAGATCAAAGCACAGTTACACTTTTATGATGGTATTACCACCGAAGAGATTGATGGTATTACATTACGTGCTATTGTGGACTTGATTGACGTAGAACAAAATCCCGACGTTGGTCATACCAACTATCAATACGTAGCAGGCAAACAACGTTTGTCAATGTTACGCAAAGACGTGTATGGCACATATACCCCTCCCTCTCTCTATGAGATTGTAAAGAAGAATGTAGCCACTGGTTTGTATACTCCTGAATTGTTAGAATGGTACACCGAAGAAGACTGGAATCGCATGAATGACATTCTTGATCACGACAAAGATGAAAGTTATTCATACGCCGCCATTGAACAATTAATTGAAAAGTATCTTGTTAAAAATCGAGCCACAAAGGAAATCTATGAAACTCCGCAAGTTCGTTATATGGTGGCGGCAGCTACTGTGTTCCATAACGAAGAGCCTAATACAGCAAGGCTACGTTACATCAAGGAATACTATAATGCTGCCTCCGATGGTTTGTTCACTCTCGCTACTCCAGTTTTAGCTGGACTTGGCACTCCAACTAAACAATTTAGTAGTTGTGTTCTTATCCGCAGTGACGACGATCTGGATAGCATATTTGCTTCTGGAGAGATGATGGCCAAGTATGCCAGCAAACGTGCTGGCATTGGCTTAGAGATTGGACGACTGCGTCCACTAGGAAGTCCTATCCGTGGCGGCGAAATCATGCACACAGGCATGATCCCATTCTTGAAGAAGTGGTTCGGCGACCTACGTTCGTGCTCACAAGGCGGTATCCGTAATGCAAGTGCCACAGTCTTTTATCCAATTTGGCATCATCAGTTTGATGACCTTATTGTACTTAAAAATAACCAAGGCACGGAAGAAACTCGTGTGCGCCACATGGACTACGGTGTGGTCCTATCCGCCTTCTTCTGGAGACGATTCAAGAACAAAAAAACATCACCTTTTTCGACCCAAATCAAGTGCCTGACTTGTACGAAGCGTTCTACAAAGACACCGCCTTGTTTGAAGAACTTTACGTAAAATACGAAAAGCGCAAGGACCTGCGCAAAAAAGTCATGGCAGCCGAAGATGTATTCAAGGGCGGCATATTAAAAGAACGCACAGACACTGGACGTATCTATCTTGTGTTTATTGACAACGTTCAAAAGCAAGGCCCATTTGATCCTGAATTTCATACCATCTATCAAAGTAATCTCTGCATGGAGATTTTGTTACCTACTAAATCCTTTAAGAGATTAGACGATGATGAGGGCCGAATCGCTTTGTGTACCTTAGGATCGCTGAACTGGGGAGCATTTAGAAATCCAGAAGATATGCGTAGAGCAAATAGAATCTTATTGAGATCACTTAATAACATTCTCGATTATCAAGACTTTCTGTCTATTCAGAGTAAGTTAAGTAATGACGAAATTCGCCCTATTGGTATTGGTATTACAAACTTAGCCTATTGGCACGCTAAACGCGGATTAAAATACGGAAGCCCAGAAGCATTGGCTGAAGTTAAAACTTGGACAGAACACCAAGCGTATTACTTAACAGAAGCAACCGTAGAATTGGCCAAAGAGCGTGGCCCTTGCTTACATTCGGACAAAACACGATATGGACAAGGAACATTCCCGTGGGAATTAAGAGCCGCAGGAGCAAACGAACTTACAAACTTTGCCCCCGAACTTGATTGGGAAACCTTGCGTGAGCAAATGAAACAATACGGCGTTCGTAATGCTACTGTTATGGCTGTAGCACCTGTAGAATCAAGTAGTGTAGTAATCAACTCAACTAACGGCATTGAGATGCCTATGAGCCTTATTACTGTTAAAGAGTCAAAAGCGGGATCGCTTATTCAGGTAGCTCCGGAATACAATAAGTTAAAATCAAAATATCAACTTATGTGGGATCAAAAGGACTGTATTGATTATCTTAAAACCGCGGCTGTTATTGCGGCGTACACTGATCAGAGCCTAAGTACAAATTCGTTCTATAACCCCGCACATTTTGCCGATAGAAAAGTTCCTACTACATTGATTGCTAAGAATTTAATGTTAGCTCATAAGTTTGGTTTGAAAACCATGTACTACTCATTAATAAACAAACAGGGCAGTAAAGGACAAGATGCCGAAGAAACCAAGTTAGAAGAAGTTGATTTTGATGATGAATCCGATTGTGAGGCTTGTAAACTGTAGGCAATAGTATTTCAGTAATAAATAAGTGTAGGAGATTATTATGAAATACATTGTTTATTGTCATACACTTAATGGTAAGAAATATGTAGGCTACACTAAGAAGTCTATGATCGAAAGATTAGAAGAACATATCGAAGAAGCATTAGAAGGTTCGGATAGACATTTCTATCGTGCTATTCGTAAGTATGGTGTAGAGAACATAGTATCTGAACAGTTATGCGAAACTACTACTAAGCAAGCGGCTAAGAGTAAAGAGCGTTATTATGTTAAGAAGTTCGATACATTTAAGAACGGCTACAATATGACGCAAGGTGGCGATGGTGGTAATACTACTGAGAAGTATTCGGAAGAGGAAATGAAAGATTTAAGTAATCGTAGGTCAATGCTACAATTGGGTATGAAAAATAGTCGTGCTAAACCTAATATTACTAAGCAGATGATAGTAGACGCTGTAGTAAAATATGCTATCGAGAATAACAAGAGCGGCAACTACATTCTGCGTAAAGAGATAGAAGATGCTCTCAAACAAGAGTTAAATGTTAGTGTTATGATTATGAAGCAGAGATTTACCAATGGGCGAACAGAACTATTAGAAGAAGTAAATAGTAAACTGAGTAAAGCGGGATTAGAAGAAGTAAAATATGACCCTTACTACAGAAGTGAAGAACAGCGTAAGCAACTATCCTCTGCGACTTCGAGTCATAGATGGGTAACAAACGGTGTTAAGAATGTTAAACTTAATGCCCAAGATTTAAATAAGTTTCTGAAAGAAAACAGGACTTACAAACAAGGAAGAACAGTATGAAAACACTTAGAGAATACATAAACTTGTTTGAAAGCAATCACACAGTACCTCGTGCTGATCACGTAATCTTATCTAAACTCAAAGATGGCGAGAGTCATTCTTTTGAAGATATAAACGGTATTGGATTTACAGCCAAACGAGAAAATAATAACATACATTTTTATCAAACTAAAGATCCTAAAAAAGTAATTTAGTTTCATTAGAAAACCATCGTAAGGTCATGGCACTAGCAGATGGAGAATCGTACAGTTTTAAAGATGAGTCGGGTCATGACTATACTATGAAGCGGGTCGATGACAAACTTAAAATAATTAGGAACTAACATGTCAAAAGAGCAATACAACCTACATACAAAAACAGATTACCTACATCGCAAGATGTTCTTGGATCCAGCCGGTCCTGTGACTATACAGAGATTTGAGGAGGTAAAATATCAAAAGATCGTGAAATTTGAACAAGAGGCACGTGGATTCTTTTGGGTTCCTGAAGAAGTGTCATTGACCAAAGATGCTGCTGACTTCAAGGATGCATCCGACACAGTGCGTCATATTTTTACATCAAACTTGTTGCGTCAGACAGCGTTAGACAGTTTACAAGGTCGCGGACCAAGTCAAATCTTTACACCTGTAATAAGTTTACCAGAATTAGAAGCACTGGTCTACAACTGGACATTCTTTGAAACCAACATTCATAGTCGCAGTTACAGCCACATCATTCGCAACATCTACAACGTGCCAAAGGATGTGTTTAATACTATTCATGACACTGAAGAGATTGTGGGCATGGCATCCAGCATTGGTGAGTACTACGACCGGTTACATGTTATCAATTGCCGTAAAGAGTGCGGCGAAAAGATTGATGAACGCGAACATGTCAAGGCAATTTGGCTGGCACTCAACGCCAGCTACGGATTAGAAGCATTCCGCTTTATGGTTTCATTTGCTACAAGTTTGGCCATGGTAGAGAATCGCATCTTCATTGGCAACGGCAACATTATCAGTTTGATCCTACAGGACGAAATCCTACACAAAGATTGGACAGCATTTTTGATCAATCAAGTGGTCAAAGAAGATCCACGTTTCTTGGCAGCCAAAGTAGAATGCGAAGCAGAAGTCTATCAAATGTATCAAGATGTTATCCGTGAAGAAAAACAGTGGGCTGACTACTTGTTCAAACATGGCCCAGTGATTGGCCTCAACGCCAACATTCTCAAAGAGTTTGTGGATTACACAGCTCTGGGTGCTCTCAAAGAGATTGGTATCAAGTATCAAACTCCTGCACCTAAGACCACACCTATTCCTTGGTTCAACAAACACGTGAACACAAGCAATAAACAAACAGCTCTACAAGAAAACGAATCAACAAACTATGTAATTGGCGTAATGTCAGACACACTTGACTACGACGCATTGCCTAGTCTATAATAACAAACAGGAGAAAATTATGAAAGCAGTAGTATGGTCAAAGTATCACTGCCCTTATTGTGATCAAGCAAAAGCATTGCTAAAACAACGAGGCATTGAATTTGAAGAAAAGAAAATTGGTGATGGTTATACCAAAGAAGATTTATTACAAGCAGTACCCTCAGCCCGCACAGTTCCGCAGATTTTTTTAGATGACAAACTAATCGGTGGATTTACAGAACTCAAAGCACATTTACAAGGATAACATGAGAAACATTGAAAAAGAATTAGTATACACGATTAAAATTGCCAACGGAGATGAAGTAGTTACAAAAGTAGTTGACATTGACGAAGATGGCAACTATATTGTTAGCAAGCCGCTGACAGTAGTACCGGGCCCACAAGGTATCCAAATGATCATGAGTTTGTTTACAGCAAATCCTGACAAAAATTACTCACTAAATAAGAGTCAATGCTCAATGATTGCTCTAGCACGTGATGAAGTTCGTGACAGCTACATTGAAGCAACTACAGGTATTAAACCTGTGACAAATAAAATTTTAATGGGATAATATGCCAGGAGTACAGAGACAAGGTGACACAAATGCCGCCGGGGGTGTGGCTAAAAGTGGCGTTGCCTCTGTGCGTGTCAACGGTAGGCCTATTGTAGTTAACGGAATAGGAGTCACTCCTCATCCTTGTTGCGGTAGCAGAGGATGTCCGCCAATTCATTGTAATGCCCAAACCAAGGGAGGCCTTGGTACAGTAAGAGCCGCTGGTATTCCTGTGATTATCGATGGTGCAGTTGATACATGTGGTCATGCCCGCAAAGGTGGCAGTGGCGATGTAAGGGCTGGATAACATGGCGGCATTATTAAGTCCATTGCAATTACAAGCCGGTGCATCACTGTTACAAAATCAAGGCATTGCAGTTTCTGCAAATCTGACAGCAAAAATAACTGAATATCAATCGTTGTCATTGATTAGTCCTCTTAGGGATACTATTACTACTGGATCTTCAATTTTAGCAAACGCTACAATAGCCAGTTTAGAAACTTTTGCATCTAACTCATGTCCGGCACTGGCTGATGCTGTGCCGTCGGCATATATTTCAACATCTACCTACCCAGTAACTACAACTTTTCCAGTGACATCGTTGTCAACTACCGATCCTGGACTTACTGGAGTTATAACCTCGGTGGCTAATAGCTATCTCGGTAACGGTGATATTAGCAAGTTTGCTCAGATATTCAGTACAGCACAAGGTTATGTAACTACTACCAATGTGTTTATTAATAGTGCGGTAAATGCTCAAACCTATCTTGCCGATACCTTTACTGACATGGATAACTTGATGTCCGGTGATCTTACACAAGTTAATTTAGATACTAAAAACTTTGGACAAGATCTTCAAAATTTAGGTCAGGCGATTGATCTTTCAAATTTAGATAATTTTGGAACACCGTTGGCGTTGATAAGACAAATAACCAAGTTGGCCGGAATCACAACTCCTCTTATTGTTGCGTTAACTGATGTTGGTGTTAATGAAAATATTGTATTGAGTCTAAACAATCCAGAATTAACAGTAACTGACACAGTTCAAAAAGCCATGTACTCTGCGTTGACTATGATAACTGGCGATGATCTTTCTCAGATGTTGACCATACTCGGAGTAACAACGGCAGGCATCACCAGTCTTGCTGACTTACTTGATCCTTGTAAGATATTCCCTAACAGCTATACTACACTAACAGTTCCTGTTTGCCAATGCAAAGAATGTGTTCCTACTGGTGACGACATGGACATTGGCACAGTGTTTTTTCAAACCAGACAACCACCTGATGGGCAACCTACAGTATATCCGATTACTGATATAGCATGGAGTTCGTTTATGAACACCAATGCAGTGTGGGAATCAACATTTACTGGGTTCGAAACAAGAAATCCACCTGCCGGCCAAGCCACAGCATACCCACAAAGTTATCCGGCCTGGAGTTCGTTTATGAACGCCAATGCTGTTTGGGAAAGCGACATTCTTGCTCCTAATTTTAAAAGATCGTATACAATTACCATTGGCACAGCTGGCATGTTTACATTTACAGCGCAATGTGATAATTATGCAACCATATCAATAGATGGCAATCAGGTATTGTATGTTAATGGCTTCCAAGGTGCCCCTCTTGTGACTGAAGTTTATATTTCTGCAGGGACTCATACATTGACCATTGATGCAGTCAACGCTGGATCTTACAGTGGGGGCAATCCTGGGGGTGTAGCACTAACTATATCGGTTGCGCAACTAGCTGCTAGTTTTTCACGAACTTATACAATTACTATTCCAGTAACTGGCACATATGTATGGACCGGGCAAGCCGACAATCTTGCAGACTTTTCTCTCGACGGTAACATAGTGTTATCAAGTATAGGATTTACTGGCACACCAGATACTGCATTAGTAGAAATGACTCAAGGCACGCATACAATAGAGTTAGATGGCACAAACTCCAGCGGCCCCGGAGGAATTGCATTGACTATTGCCAGTGCGTTTAGCAGTAAGCCACAAAAAAAATGCAGTCTAAGAGGAATATATATTCCTAATGCCACTGGAATTGTCAGCGGCCCTCCAAAATTAACAGAGGTTGAATACAATTATAGAAGGTTGTTTGGTAGAGAATCAGACCCTGAAGGATATCAATATTGGGCAAACTCTGGATTAACCGGTGCTGCATTGATCAGTGCCATGGTTGATTCTGCATCTCCAGCTGATGCAACTACGTATGCCAAACGCAAACGTCAAGGAACATTTCCACTATATCAGCCAAGCAAAGCACCACCGCCCACTGGATCGGTTACTGGAGTAGTCAACAGTAAATTAGAAACTGAACTGCCAGATACCACTGGTGGTATCACATACCTTAGACTTAGTAAAATAATTCCACCAGATCAAGCATTGGCAGATCGAGCTTTGGTTATTAGTTTGCAACAAATTACTAATATTAATCGTATGAGTTTACCTGCACTGGCCGCAGCTTATCTTGGAGTGGAAACCAACAGAGATCTTCCTTACATAAATGCTCAGTATCGTGCAGTACCTCAAGATGCAATTGATTATTTTTTAAATGGTCTGGCAATTGGCAGTGGGCCTGACGGAACAATATTGTTAACAGACATTATTGGTACAGCAATAGGCACAAATCAAACAGATAATTTAACCACAGTAATTGATACAATTGATAATTTGTCTGGCTCTCTGTCAGATCTAATAGATATCTACACAACAATGCTCGGAGTTGTCGATGGAGATTTTCCAGATCCGGCAAACCCTCCTGACGGCATTGAAATTACAACAGGCAATCCTGGCGCCGGTATCTATACCGATGCTGATTCTGCAATCCTGGCATTGATTGCATTGGCACAAGCTGAAATTACTGCAATTCAAATTGCCAATCAAACAGATACATCCAATCTTAACACAGCATTTATAGCCATGGCCAATCAAATGGCTCGCGAGTCAAATTTTCAAAATTTAGCAACATTGGTAATCGGTGAATTAACTGGAAACAGTCAGGCGTCGACGCAAACATTGGTTTTTGCATTGCCCAGTTATGGTGCCGACACCAGCCAAGGAGGAACTGCAGAATATTTAGAATCAGCAGCTAATCTTACACTACCCGGTGGGCAAGCCTTAGTTGCTTGTTTGAGAGAAGGTCGAAACAAAACAGCTCTCAACGAATCCGGTGTAGGCACGGCTAACAATGTTAATTCCGATCCAGAAACTCCTCCTCCTACTGCTGAATTAATTCCAAGCGAATATACTCAAACCGAAGCACTTGCACGTATTGTGACTTGACAAATATAGTAAATTTTTATAAACTTACATATACAACTAAGGAAACATTATGACACAAAAAAATACAACCCCTACATCACAAGAAGTATACCAGGCTTGGCAAAAGTATTTTGAACAACAACAAAAAATTGTTTTAAATTATTGGACATCTGTGTTAAATTCAATGTGGGGCACAGGCAAGTAATGAATGACGAACAAATCACAGATGTGTATGATGTAGTAGGTAGAGTTACTGCTACATTGTTAGAAGAACACGATCCGTTGGCCTTGGCTGCTGTTCTTATGGTCATGGGTATGCGTATCTATAAAACAGTGTTAGACCCAGATGAATACAATCAGATTGTTGATGATGTAGTCAGCAGAAAAGACCGTGTACACCCTATTGATACAATGGGCCCTATACAATAAAAACTGTTAAGAATCAATGACTTACAACCCCTGTTAACAGGGGTTTCTTTTGGTTGACCAGAAATGCTTGCTTTGCTACAATATTACATATAGTTAAATTTTGGAGTGAATATGTTTGAAACTTGTGTAAGCCAATTAGTTAAAACTACTCTTACAAACGAACCAGTGCGAACTGAGTTTTATAACGGTTGTTTATTTGTTAGCCCTATTAATGAAAGTCAAGCTCGTAGAGTGTTTCATAGACTTAGTCAGTCATTGGGAGCAGGCACAGTGCAAGTTACTCCAATTGGCGACACAGGTGAATATGCCTTTGACTTTGTAGAGGCTCCAGAAGAAATCTATTCACCATACTTGGGTGCGGTATGAAAGATAACGAATTTAGATCTTGGTTGCGTCAACTTTGGCAGGCCAACTGCACAGAGCGTGATGAGTTCAACGAGCTACCATTGACCCAACAACAATATTTCGGGCGTTATAAACACTGGCTTAGGCGTGAATTTCGCTTTCAAAATCAACAAGTTAGCAAGCACTAACCCAAGGTTGACCAGAAATAGCCAAAATGCTATAATATTACATATAGTTAGAAATTAGGAGCTTGAATATGTATCCAGAATTACAAGAAAAAGAAAAAGTAGTACAGGCATTAAAAGGCCCACAGTTCGATCGCAAACGCCACGGTAGTTTGTTTGATCGTGGATCAGCTGACAGTTACTACAATCGTTATGCCCAACCACATTGGTACCCACAAGGCACAGGCCAAGGTGAAAAAATTACCGATCTTAATCAAGCCGAGATTGATGAGTATCTTGCTGGTTACGAGTGGAATGAATTGCACGGTGACAAGAAATCGTGGGACTAAGGAGCAGACATGAAACCAAATCGTAAAGTTGACCCTAAAGAGTTTTATAGTAGTATTCGTATGACGTTAAACAAAAAAGACATTATGACTTTTGTGTCAGGATTGTATGACCTACAGTCAGATATGATTGAAGAACTTGTGCGTCGTAAAGAAGCGCAAGGTTTTCCAGAAGCCACAGAAGTTATCAATCACATCAGGAGTTTGTAATGGGGTTGGACATGTATGCTTATGCTGCAGCCACAGAAACTCAATACGATGAGTATTGGGAAGATGGCCAGTGGGACGAGAACAATAATTTTGTCAGCAAGATTACCAAGCCTAAGGAATTAGCATACTGGCGCAAGCATCCAAACCTACACGGTTGGTTTCATCGAGAGTGGGAGAGCCTGGGTAATACAGGGGACTTTAACGGCGATCAACTTGAGATTGATTGGGCTATGTTAGAACGTCTGGAATACGACATCAAGAATGGCGAACTGCCGGCAACATCGGGATTCTTTTTTGGTAGCGGTGCAGATGCTGATTACTACAATCAAGATTTAGAATTTATCCGACAAGCTCGTGCAGAACTGTTTTTAGGACTGCGTGTATTTTATAACTCAAGCTGGTAGTAAATATATGAATGACTCATTTCAATTACGAGTACTGCAATGCGAAGGATTAAAGTTGGCCGCTGACTGGATCCGTGATTTAGAATCAAGCGACAGTAGATTACACAAAGAACGAGTCATTGAGAAAGCCTTAATAGCATCAAAGTTAGGCAGTCTCAATGCTCAGGCCTTTTTGTTCAACTGCTACCAAGCCTACAACCCCTATTATGTATTTGGCGTCAAGCAAGTGCTAGAGACCAATGGCATTGAAGGTGCTCCTAACCCTTGGCCTCGATTCTGGGCCATGTTAGAAGCACTAAGAACTCGTAGCCTAACTGGACATGCGGCCAAACGCAACATTGAACAGATGTCAGAATTGTTTGATTCTGAAGAGTGGAACGGACTTGCTCGCAGAGTGCTAATCAAAGATCTACGCTGTGGCATTTCAGAAAAGACTTTGAACAAAGTGTTGGGCAAAACAGAGTGGAAGATTCCTGTGTTTAGTTGTCAGTTGGCCACAGACTCCAACGATCATCAAAGCAAGCTCACGGGCCGTAAACTAATTGAGAAGAAGTTAGATGGTGTGCGTGTGTTGGCAGTTATTAGTGGCACTGCTGTAAACTTATACAGTCGCAATGGCAAACCGTTTGATAATTTTCCGCAAATTCAAGAATCGATTCTGCGTGTGTCTAAACATCTCACTCCGACATATGGTGGTAAGATTGTGTTGGATGGAGAGATTATTGGTGAAAGTTTCCAGGCTCTTATGCGACAAGCTCAACGCAAGTCCAATGTAGAAACTGAAGGTATGACCTACTGTATCTTTGATGCCATGCCGTTTGATGACTTTGAACGTGGTTATTGGAATGCTCAACAACACAAGCGTACAGGGTGGTTGTTAAACAATCGTAGCAAGTTTGAAACTGAAACATGTTTACAAGTTATGCCCGGGTTTGAGGTCGATTTGGACACAGCAGAGGGGCATGATCAAATGCGTCGCTTTGCCGATGATGCTGTGGTCGACGGATTTGAAGGTATTATGATCAAGGACTTAGATGCTCCGTATGAATGTAGACGTAGTAGTTTTTGGATGAAGTGGAAGCCGACCATCAGTTTGGATTTGACTGTGATTGGTATGGAAGAAGGTACTGGCCGTAATGCTGGTAGATTAGGTGCTTTAATTTGCGAAGGAGTAGATAATGAACGACATGTTCGTGTTAATGTGGGCAGTGGTTTGTCTGATAGCGATAGGGATATTTTCTGGACCAGTAGAAATTCCATTATTGGTCACTTGGTTGAAGTCCAAGCTGACGCAGTTACGCAAAACCAAGACGGATCATATAGTTTGAGATTTCCAAGATTTTTACGTTTTAGAGATTTTGAAGCAGGAGAAAAAATTTAATTTGACAGGATATTGAATTTATGTTAGCATACATTATATCAATTGCAGCGGCTATAGTTGCTATATTAATCATAGTCAAAGTGTGTGATTGTTTTGGAGAAGATAAATGATCGATCGAAAAGAATGGTTGCACTATATTAAGTGGCGTATTAAACAATTACTTAAAAAGATCAAGTATGTGGGATAACACAATGTCTCAACAGCCAGCGTCTTTCCGAGATCCTGTGCCAAACAATATTATCTGTTTAGCCGGCAGTGATGAAATGTTGCGCATTGGACCTGACGGATTTTGGGTTCGTGGACAAAAGGTTCCGCAAGATGATAGAGAAGCATTGGCAGTATACAACGCATTTAAACAATGGATGGCCTGGATGAGCCTACAAGGAAATACCTAATGGCAACTAAAAAAGAAAAAGAAGAGTTGATTCAAACTCTTAAATTCACACCAAGAACTTACAACATCTATATTGGTGGGTATGGTGGAGAGGCATATGCTGGCCGAGTAGATAGAGCCACATATGAATACTTCAAAGAGAAAAAAATTGACATTGAAGAGTATGCCACTGATTGGGACAACAACTTTGGCGATGTACCACGTGAGTTGATGCCATTTAGTCCTGGCAGTCCATATGACTGCGATAACTTGTTTCACGCTTCGGGTGCAGAACTATCTAATTTAAACGAAATTCAAGTCATGGACGAAACGGGCAAGGAACATTGGACTTGTGCCGCAGGCTTAAATGAATTAGAAGATGCTGGTGTTACTGTAGACGAACAAGGTGGGTGTGACTTTGATGACCTACCAGAAGATACAATCGTGCACTGGGGCGGACAAGGTGAAAAGGGCACTTTCTTTGACGGCGAAATCGAACTCAAAGCTCCATTTGATCCTAAGAAACTTACCATTGGATACGAAAACTGTGATGGTTGGTGGATTATTAACTTCGTAGAATACGATGGTGAAGAAATTGATGGAACCGGTGGATATTCAACTACCGGCAAGTGGAATGAAAATAAATGGATTCTTTGCAACGGTGATGAAGTGTACAAATCTGTAAGTCGTGAAGACCATGAAGATGAAGACGAATCCGACAGTGACAATGAAGCTCATGAAACTGGCACCAACAATCCAATTGATTTTCCAGAAATGCCGGAACTACCTACAACTGACTGGTATTCAGCGGATGTTAAGCCTGTACGCAAAGGCGAGTATGAATGTGATTTAGGTAAAGATATTGCTTGGCCATTCACAAGAATTATTCGTGCAGAATGGTCGGGCCGTACTTGGAAGGATGAAGACGGTAAATCAATCAAGGGCATTGTTGCTTGGCGCGGCCTGGCAGAAGATCCAGAAAAGTTGACAACATTTGATTGTGAGTGTGTGCAGTGTGAGTGGCACGGGCCGATTGATGATACTTACGACAATGATGGCGAAATGCAGTGCCCTATGTGTGGCGAACCAGTGGAGTTAAAATAATGATTGAAATTTTTAAGAAGTACAGCGACTTTAGTCGTCGAGCAACTCGTAGTGAATACTGGGGTGTGTTGTTATCAGTGTTTGCATTGTTTATTGTAGCTGTAATAGTCGGTAGTGTGTTTATTGCTCTTGGCGCATTAGGAGCAGTGCTCGGCGTTGTGATAATTCTTGTTGCAACAGTATTGAGTTCATGGGTTGACATTGCCACCATTGTTGCCCGTTGTCGTGATGCTGATATCAATCCTTGGTTTACTTTGGCTTGTGTTATTCCGTACATTGGCACTGTTGTTATGATTGTAATTGGTTGTTTAAAATCAAAGGAGTAATATGAAATTATTAAATTTTTTACGTTGGCAGTTTCGAGATTGTTATAAGAGTGCTCAGTTTTGGGCATTTATGATAGTTATGTTGGCATTAGTAGCCAAGTTAGGTGCCTGTCCGGATCCTTGGCCATTTCGTGTCATGGTCGTGGGTATTGCGATCAGTTTGATTGACACCATAGTTTGGTTTGTTCGATTTCAATATCACTTGTATCAAACTGAACAAAATCGTATTGCCAGAGAGTTGAGTCGCAAATGACAGCCATAGCTATTGGATCAATATTTGCTGTAACATTATTGGCTGTTGTTTGGGCAGTTCGTAAATTGCCCGGCGGTTGTTGGGGAGAGTGCCGTCAAGGACGTGACCAATGCAACCAAGAATGTAGGGAGCAAAATGCTAAACGCTAACGATATTATTAATCAAGCACGTTACAGTGAATTGTTTACTATTCGTGTGCGTGTGGGAACATTTAGTTTAAAAATGCCAGCCCCGTGGACAATTCGTGTAGACAGCAACGGCATACTTACAGCTCAAATACCTGCGTTAACTTTAGCAGAAGCAAGACACAAAGCACGTGAAGTTATCGAATCCTCAGAATGGGAGTATGTGTAATGGCCAAACTGTATAGAATCACACCACTGGAAAAAAATCAGTGGAATACTTTGTAGATGTATTTGAACGAATGCCTGATGGCACTATCCGAGGGTTTGACGTAACTGAAACGTGGCGCTGGGGTCAAGGATTCCGCGAGCTCGATGAAGAAGTATGGGAGTCCGAATTGGACCGAGTACACTGTAGACCTGATCTTGGTTGGGGTTGCGAGTTAGATGATCTGTGTGCTGTATATGTAAACTTTAGTGACGGATTCACCGACGAGGAAAAAGAGGAAATTGAAGCCATCTTACGTTGGGAACAGGAAGATGAAGATGGACGCTGTGGCACAGCATGGTTGTACGATGGCGATCACAATTGGGAAATTGAAGATGACCATGTGGCCATATTAGGACCAGTTAAAATTGAACTCGTTGACGAAGAGTCCTATAACGAAGTAATTCGAGAAGTACAACCATATAAGCCAGATGAGTCTAAGCCCAGCAACGGTTGGCCGTTTAAAACTGCCAACGAAGAAGAAAACGACTAATGAATTTAAATCCAATTTCTTTTCTACAAGACAATGTTGAAAACCTATGGTACAGCATCTATAGTCTTATAGCCGGATGGGGCTTGACTATGAGCATGATTGTTGCTATAATTGTAGTTTTAGCAGTGCGTCTATATCGATGCGAGCGTCGAATAGCACAGTTGGAAAATAGATTGATACACGCCGAACGAGACTATAACCTAACGTTGGAAAAATGGAAGAAATCCTAAGCTATAAATGTAGTGTATGCTCATGCACATTCACCGAAGACGAAGGTGGAGTGGATGGGCATTTTGGTATGTTGCCTGTGGCATTCTGTCCAACATGTTTCAGTTGTATGATAGACATGGCCGAACAATATCTTGATCTAGGCGACATGGAATTTGAAGAGGAAGAGCTCTCAGAAGAAGCCGAAGAAGTATTTGAAGCATTACAAGGGGTCCAACATCTTGTAATTAACCGTTGTCATGGCGGATTTGGTCTCAGTTGGGACGCACAAATAGCCTACCTTGATCGTGCTGGTATTGCCTACACATTAATTGATAGAGAATCAAGAGACGACACTGAACGATTTGGACAAGAGATTAAATTAAGCAACGGCGATGCATGGTATGATAGAGAGATCGCCCGGGATGATCCTATACTTGTTGCGTTGGTTCGTGAAATGGGAGAGGCAGCAAACAGCAATTTTTCCAATCTAAGAGTGGTTAAAATTCCTGGTGATGTAGATTGGGCCATAGACGAGTATGATGGGCTGGAATGGGTCTCAGAAAAACATAGGACTTGGCAATAAATATTAAGTTATGATTTTAAGTTATTGGACACTGGCAGTAGCACTTAGTTTGAGTCTTGTTGCCGCATGGTATAGTATCATTGGCTTGACAGCTATTTTCGCCGCGGCTGTGTTTCCTATCATTGTGATGGGCGGTATTATGGAAGTGGCCAAAGTCACTGTAACTCTGTGGTTGCACGAATACTGGCAATACTGCAAACGCTCAATGAAGATACAGTTGACCTTTAGTGTTATAGTGCTGATGTTTATTACAAGTATGGGTATCTTTGGATTCCTATCAAAGGCGCACTTAGATCAAGCGGTACCCACTGGAGATGTTGCAGCTAAAGTACAAATACTTGATGAAAAAATCAAAACCGAACGTGACACAATAGAATCAGCTCGCCGGGCATTGGTACAAATGGACGCGGCTGTAGATCAAACTATGAGTCGTAGTACAACCGAACAAGGTGCAGACAAAGCCACTGCTATTCGTAGAAGTCAAGCTCGTGAACGTGCCACACTACAAAATGAAATAGCACAGGCACAAAAGAAAATTGCTGCCTACAACGAAGAACGTGCTCCTATTGCTTCGGAACTACGCAAAGTAGAAGCTGAGGTTGGGCCAATCAAATATATTGCCGCACTGATCTATGGTGACAACCCCGATGCTAACTTGCTGGAAAAAGCAGTGCGTTGGGTTATTATTATTCTTGTGCTGGTTTTTGATCCCTTGGCTATTATGATGGTGTTGGCCGCTACAGAATCAATCAAATGGGAACGGCAAGGCAAACGTGGTCTTGATTTTGAAGAAGATTCAGAAGTTGCAGATTGGTTTGCCCATGCCAAGGAACGTGCTCGCTTCTGGGACAAACAGCCAAAGGAAATCCCCAAGTACGAACAAGACGACGGTCCATTAACGGATGAGCAAGTTGACCAAATCAAAGAAACAGTCAAAGATGAATTACCCACAGGCGACGTTGTTGTCAAGGAATCGTTATTTGAAGAACCAGAAATTGAAAATCCCAATGCTCCGGGATTAGATGCCAGTGACGAACGTCCTGGTGATTATTTGATTGACCACAACAAAGAATCCATGCGTCAATGGAAAGAGGCCAACCCAGATGACACAATTAAACATCAACGAGATTTGTTAGAGCATGGCAAGATTGACCAATTACCATGGGAAGATTTAAAACTTCAACCAGACAATGTACCACACGTAGGAACTATGTTAGGGTTTGGCATTGGTTTCCCAGCAGATGCTAAAAAAGGTGATACATTCCTTAGAGTAGATCGTATTCCAAGTGCATTATACAAGTTCAATGGTAGTCGCTGGATTGAAGTTGACAAATCGTTAAGCGACCAATATGCTTATGATACTGCGTACATTGATCACTTGATTAGTAAAATTGAATCAGGTGAATACGATCCTGATTTGTTGAGCTCCGCAGAACAAGATCAAATTGAACATCGATTAAAACACAAATAATATGACAGACACTAACACAGTTAATCATTGTAGTTTTTGTGCTAAACACAAAGATCAAGTGGTCAAACTTATTGTAGGACATAATGTTTCGATCTGTAACGAATGTGTCGATCTTTGTCAAGGTTTGTTAGAAGATACCAAAAAGAAAAAGTCTAACACCATTGGAAATAGCATTGATCTTGATCCCCGAGCAATTCATACACATTTAGATCGATACGTCATAGGACAAGATACTGCAAAAATGGTGTTGAGTGTAGCCATAGCAAACCATTACAAACGTATTAATAATGCCAGCGTTGATCAAGAAATACAAAAGGCCAATATTTTAATGATTGGACCAACTGGCACAGGAAAGACTCTAATGGCTCGTACAGTGGCAAAATATCTGGATGTTCCTTTTGTAATTGCTGATGCCACAACACTCACTGAAGCTGGATATGTAGGTGATGATGTCGAAAGCTTAATAGCAAGATTATATACAGCTGCAGGCAACGACATAGAAAAAACACAACGTGGTATTGTGTTTTTAGATGAAGTAGATAAAATATCACGCAAAAGCGAAAGTGCTAGTGTGGCAAGAGATGTATCAGGAGAAGGTGTTCAGCAGGCTTTGTTAAAATTAATTGAAGGAACTAAATGCAAGATAGCTGCACAAGGCACACGTAAAACTAGTCCAACTGACACAGTAGAAATAGATACCACTAATATTTTGTTTATTGTGGGCGGTGCATTTGTAGGATTAGAAAATATACTTAAGACCAGAACTCAAGGAACATCTATGGGTTTTGGAGCACAAGTATCTACATCTGCTGGTATATCATTGACCACAGTAACCCCAGATGATCTTGTTCGTTATGGACTAATTCCGGAGTTTGTGGGTCGATTTCCGAGTATTATTGGGTTAGAGCATCTGTCTAAACAACAGTTAGTGACTATTTTAACCCAGGTTAAAAACAATTTAATTAGTCAATATCAATGGTTGTTCAACCAAGATGGTGTAGATTTAGAATTTGACTTAGACAGTCTGGATCTTATAGCAGAACGCACTTTGGCAACAAAAACTGGAGCCAGAGGATTACACAGTGAGTTAGAAAGAGTTTTATTGCCCCATATGTATAATTTGCGTGATTATTGTGCTCGTGACATTGTCAAGATAGCCATAGATAAAACACAGATAAATACTCCTATGAAATTAGAGGGTAATAAGTGAAACCAATATATGGAAATAGCGTGCTTGTCAAGGACGGTAAAGTTGAACAAGCTCTACGCAAGTTCAAGAAAAAAGTAATGGAATCAGGACTATTACAAGATCTACGTGACCGTGAAACTTACGAAAAACCCACTACTGCTCGCAAGAAGAAAAAAGCGGCTGCAAAAAATCGTCATCGTAAAGAATTAGCAAAACAAAGTTTGCCAAAAAAATTGTACTAATCAGAATTAAATGTTATAAATAATCTTGTAGTGCCTAATGGGCTACAACTATTAAACTTGCTTAATTAAGGAGAATAACATGACCAAATCATTCTGGCCATCTCGGCCGTCCTAAATCCTACAATTAATCATTGACACATTACTATGATGTGTGTTATACTATCTGCTGACGCAGAATTTATTTGTTTAAGGAGAAAAAATGAAGTTAAAACCAATTCGTGACCGATTAGTGGTCCAAGTACTTGAAGCAGAAACTGTGACAAAATCTGGAATTTTTATTCCTGATGCAGCCGCAGAAAAACCCAGCCAGGGTGATGTATTGGCCGCAGGCACAGGCAAAATCGATGTTGACGGCAAGATTGTACCTATGGTCATTCAAGCTGGTGACCGTGTGTTGTTTAGCAAAACAGCCGGACAAAAAGTCAAAATTGACAATCAAGAATATCTCATCATGCGTGAAGATGATGTAATGGCAGTTGTAAACAAAGGAGAATAAGAGATGGCAGCAAAACAAGTAGTGTTTGGCGATCAAGGTCGCAACAAATTAGTTGAAGGCGTGGACATTCTGGCCAACGCAGTTAAAGTAACATTAGGGCCCAAAGGTCGCAATGTAGTAATTGAAAAATCGTTCGGCTCACCACACATCACCAAAGACGGTGTGACAGTAGCCAAAGAAATTGAATTAGAAGACAAGCTACAAAACATGGGCGCACAAATGCTTAAGGAAGTAGCAAGCCGCACAGCAGACAAAGCAGGCGATGGTACAACCACAGCCACAGTACTTGCTCAAAGTATTGTCAAAGAAGGAATGAAGTTTGTGGTTTCAGGCCACAACCCAATGGACCTTAAGCGTGGTATTGATCTTGCTGTAACTGCTGCAGTTGCAGAGTTAGACAAAGTGTCTAAGCCATGTAGCACCCGCAAAGAAATTGCTCAGGTTGGCTCAATCAGTGCTAACTCAGACGCAGACATTGGCAATATCATTGCTGATGCTATGGAACGTGTAGGTAAAGAAGGCGTTATCACTGTTGAAGATGGTAAAGGTCTACAAAACGAATTGGATGTTGTAGAAGGTATGCAGTTTGACCGCGGTTACCTTTCACCATATTTCATCAACAATGACAAACAAACATCAGTTTTAGAGAATCCGTTTATTTTGTTGTGCGACAAGAAGATTTCTAATATTCGTGATTTGTTACCAATTCTTGAAGCAGTAAACAAAGCCGGCAAACCGTTGTTGATTGTTTGTGAAGACTTGGAAGCAGAAGCCATGGCCACATTAGTTGTTAACACTGCTCGAGGTATTATCAAGTCATGTGCTGTTAAAGCCCCAGGCTTCGGCGATCGCAAGAAAGATATGTTGCAAGACATTGCTACACTAACAGGTGCTACAGTTATCACCGATGACATTGGTTTGAGTTTAGACAAGGCCACTGCTGAACATTTGGGTATGTGTGCTCGTGTTGAAGTATCAAAAGACAACACAATCATTATCGACGGTTCAGGCGACAAAGCCATGATTGAATCTCGCGTCAAAGCAATTCGTAGTTCAATTGAATCAGCTACAAGCGACTACGACCGTGAAAAACTTCAAGAACGTCTTGCTAAATTAGCCGGTGGTGTTGCGGTTATCCGTGTAGGTGCTGCCACAGAAGTAGAAATGAAAGAAAAGAAAGACCGGTTGGATGATGCATTGCACGCAACTCGTGCTGCTGTTGAAGAAGGTATTGTTGCCGGCGGCGGCGTAGCATTGATTCGTGCTCAACAGGCTATTGCTTCATTAACAGGTGCTAATGCTGATCAAACAGCAGGTATTAACATTGTACGTCGTGCATTAGAAGAGCCAGCTCGTTGTATTGCTTTCAACGCCGGTGATTCAGCAGACGTTATCGTTGCTGAAATCAAATCCAAATCTGGCAACTACGGTTATAATGCCGCTGACAGTACATACGGCGACATGGTTGAACAAGGTGTTATTGATCCAACCAAAGTAACCAAAACAGCTCTAACCAATGCTGGTTCAATTGCCGGCTTAATTCTTACCACGGACTGTTCAATTGCTCAGTTGCCACCCAAAGAAGGTGCTCCAGCTCCGCAAATGGGCGGAATGCCTGGTATGATGTAATTCAGTAGTATACTGAAATAAATACATGTGTGGATGCCGATGGTTGGGTCCACACTGTATAGTCAACTTGCTTAATAAAGGAGAACGTAAATGACTAAAATTACCGCTTTTGATTTAACCCCATTCTATCGCAATGCCATTGGCGTTGATAGACTTTTTGATCGTATTGTAAATCAAATCGATCATGCCGCATCAACAAATTACCCACCATACAACATTGTAGAAACTGGCGAGAATACCTACGAAGTACAGGTAGCAGTAGCTGGCTTCAGTCAAGGTGATCTTGAAATTACTGTCAAGGATGGCGAACTTATTATCACTGGTGAAAAAACCGAAACGTTGCCAGAAGGTTATGTAGTTAGACATCATGGCATCAGTGCTCGTAAGTTTATTCGCACGTTTAGTTTAGGTGATTATGTTGAAGTTCGCACAGCTATTGCCAAGGACGGCATTCTAACAGTCAAGTTAGAACGCATTGTGCCCGAATCAGCTAAGCCAAAGACCATTGCAATCACGTACGAAAACTAATATAATCAAGTAAATACAGTGGAGGACGCAGTGTTCTCCACACCAACAAAGGATGTAGTATGGCCAACGCAGATACCGTTACAAAAACAAAAACAAGTCAAGCCCTCAAAGAACCGCCGATGTTTAAGGTTATCTATCTCAATGATAATCAAACTACTATGGAATTTGTGATTGAAAGTTTGGTAGAATTTTTTAACTATACAACTCAAACAGCACTACAAATTACTGAGGACATTCACACTGCGGGATCGGCAGTGGTAGCAGTATTGCCATATGAAGTAGCAGAACAAAAAGGCATCGAAGTTACAGTGCATGCCCGAAGCAACAATTATCCTTTGCAAATCAAATTAGAGCCTGAAGGTTCTTAAAATTCTACAGTAATACGTTTTGGATAATAGGCCGATTGCGACCATTCAGTATCACCTCGACCTCGGCAGTTGTTGACATATCTAACACCATTGTGATATCGGTCTACTGATTTATGATAATGTCCAAAACACCAAGTTTTAATTTTGTTTTCAGTATCTTCGGCGTGAACTAAATCCATGTGTGGATTTCCCATGCAGTTGTAACGCCAAGTATCAACAAGATCAATGTCGTGACTTATAATCCAAGGTGAAGGAACAGTATGTGTAACACAAACAATAGCTCGAACATCTTGATGAGTTTGGAGTTTTCTAATACTGTTCATCATGTAAGCAGCATCATTGTAGGCCAAACTGGTAATCTCATCAGCAGTGGAACGAATACATTGCATGCGATCAGTGTACCAAAATTGACTTTGGTCAACGTCCAACGTTGGATCCATGTCAAAACTCCACCAGCCATTGGTTGCAAGGATCGCAACACCGTTGACAATGGCCACATTGTCCTGAAGATAAACAACATTAGGAATCTCTTCTACTGTGCGATCAAAAAATCTATAGCTTTCGCTAAGATTGGTCAGACTATGACAATGCTCGTCGTTACCGTCGATATAAAATACTGCACTGTAACATTGTCCAAGATGATCAAGAGTTTTTCTCACAACTTCACGATCTCTGGCAACATCACCGGCAACAATGCAGTATGGACTTGTGGCTTGGCCCGACCAATCAAAGTTGTCCCAAGTTTCAATGTGTAGATCAGAAATTAAATCGAAGTTGAATTGCATGATACATATTTAAAAGGAAATTACCAATGAACATAATTATTGACCCGGATCAAATTGAATCTTACCGTAAAAATACACAGTGCTGGAATTAGACACTATTCGCATTTTACCCGAAGATCGCAAAGTTACTGCTTATTGTGTGGTAGAAAATATCTCATTAGGCGAGTTGTTTAGTCTTGAACACAACAAAACAGTTCATGAAACTCTTATGGAAAGTTATAAGAAAAAAGACTGGAACATGTGTAACCGTGCAATTGACGAACTAATAGGATCGTGGTCTGGAGAATTAGACAGCTTTTACGATGATTTAAAAGGCAGAGTTGCTAAGTATATAGAACAAGATCCAGGAGAGTCATGGGATGGTATTATTGAAAAGCATACTGCTTAGTAGTTTAGTTGTTTTAACAGCTTGTGCTGTGAAGTTTGATCCAATTGAACACAGTCGCATAGTTGATGTTCGACATAGAGTACAACAAGCACAGCAGAATCATCATTGTGCTGACCCTAAGTTGGCAAAGTATCAAGCTGAAAATTTAGATAGCGATGTTGCATGGCTGGTGTTGTACACTCAATATATACCTAATAATGAATCGGCAGAACGAATGGCTACAGAATTAAAAAAACTACAGCTGATTTTGCCCAACGCTATCGTGACACAGAAAAAGCTCCTAGCAAGATTTTCTGTGAGCTACGGTTGAAAAACATAGCCACACAAATAGAAATAATTCAGAGTACCAACGCCAGGAGACCAAGATGAGTTACGAAACATTGTACGGTATGTTGCCAGGATATGCTGGCATCGCTGATCTAACTACACGAGCACAAGAGATCAATCAAGCATTCGCTCAAGGACAAATAGCTCCTGATGAACAAACAGCCTTGTTGGAAGATTTAATTAGAACACAAGTCATAGTAGATGAAGCACAGTATCACGAACAAAAACTGTTTGCTGATCAGCTAATCAAAGTACTTGCAAGTTTGCCTGTGCCTTCATAAACTACCTATAGAGTTTTTGCGTTAGATCCTATTAAATACTAATAGGAGCTAGAATGAAAACTATAATAATAACAATTCTTGCTGTTTTTTCGGCAACCACCTGGGCTACAGAACTGGTCCATTCCTTCCAATCTCCAGCATTTATTCCAGGCAACGGGTATTCAACCCATGTGCTGACCATTGAGCAATTAGAAGCCAATCGTCGCAAAGCTCTTAAAGATGCAGAAAAAGCCGCAGTTGATCAAGCTGCTCGTGATGCTAAAAACACCAATCTGTCTAAATTTTAGTAAACGTAGAAAGTCGTATCTATGCACAGTTGTCCAAGCAATTAGCCGACGCTATGTTCAGTGATGGAGCAAACTCTGGGGAGATGGACTTTCAAGGAACAAACATTGCGTGGGTAAAATCAGCCACAGATGTTACACTGACTATTACTGATGCTGCAAGCGGAGTTACTACAGTTACAGTTCCAATTGGGAGTTTTGCGTTCTAATGCGTAGACTCTTAATTCTCTTCCTTGCAGTGTTATTACCAGGATGTGCCCAAGTACATATGAGCTTGGCACAAGAAGACCCTATTTCTCTAAAACCCAGAGAGAACTTGCTGGTCAAAATACCGGAACTTGCTGGTCCTCCAATGACAATAGCAGTGTATGGATTCAAAGATCTTACAGGACAGAAAAAAGCCAGCTCGAACTTGGCATTGTTCTCTACCGCTGTCACACAAGGCGCAGAAGTATTTTTAATTAAAAGTTTACAGGATTCAAAAAACTGGTTTCGAGTTGTCGAACGTGTAGGATTAGACAACTTGGTCAAAGAACGTCAACTTATACGCAACCAGCGTGAAGTTTACGAGGGCAAAGACGCCAAGCCCTTAAAGCCGCTCACAGTGGCAGGTGTAATACTCGAAGGTGGGATTATTGGCTACGACAGCAATATACGATCTGGGGGTAACGGTGCTAGATTTTTAGGCATTGGTGGCAGTCAACAATATCGTGTGGATGAGATTGTAATCAGTCTTAGAATGGTTTCAATCTCATCAGGCGAAGTGTTGTTGAATGTTGCTGTGTCAAAAACAATCTACAGCACTCAGCACAATGTCAGTGTCTTAAGATTTGTAGATCAAGGAACAAGAAGTCTTGAGCTTGAATCTGGCGCGGCATTAAATGAACCTACCACATACGCAGTTCGTGTTGCCATTGAACAGGCAGTATACGAGCTAATCGTTGAGGGGGAAAAGAAAGGACTTTGGAGATTCCAAAGCACACAAAAATGAAAAGAACTATTTTAATAGTCGCAATGATGTTGGCCAGTTTAGGAGTTGCAGCCAACGAAGTTTATGTTGAACAAGTAGGAGACAGCTCAACTATCACCGTTACACAAGATGGAACCGGAAACAAGGTTGGTGATTCAGGTGTCGGAAACGAAGCCTTTGTTGGCGGCGGATCTAATACTGTGACCATTGACCAAATTGGCAGTAACAATACATTGGCCATGGTAGTAAATGGAGCCGCTGCTAGTGTAATTGTTGATGTCACCGGGTCTGGCAATGAGAATAATATCAATTGCGGAACAACGCAAAGTGCCGGGTGTAGCTCAAGTACTATTAAACAGGTAATTTCAGGCGATGACAATATTATCACTCAGAATTTAGGTACTGGGGCTAACCACTACAGCGAAATCAACGTAACAGGCGATACTAATACTGTTACACATACCAGCACCAATAGTGGAGCATCAACAGTTAACATCACAGCCACAGGTGATTCGAATACAATTGGAGTAACACAGAGTGGTCTTACCGCAAAAACTGTTGCAGTTAATACTACTGGCAACAGCAATACTGTCAGCATCACTCAGTCCGACTAGTTGGGCTGCGGTAGGTCGGGTTACTGAAATGACCGGACCTACTGAAATTGTGCGTGCTAAAAAATCATTGCCGTCAGCGGTAAATTCTCCTGTGGAAATGAACGATACTATTGTTACCGCCAAGTCTCGAGCACAATTGACTTTTGAAGACAATACTACGGTTAAGATTACCGAACAATCAAAACTTGTAATAGATGACTTTGTGTATGATCCTAAAAAAGGCGCAGGCAAAGTTGCTATGAAAGTTGTGTTGGGCACAGCTCGTTACGCATCAGGACAGATTGCTAAAACCAACCCACAAAATGTCAATGTACAAACACCCACAGCCACAGTGGCAGTACGTGGCACAGACTTTTCAATGACAGTGGATGAGCTGGGCCGTAGTCTGGTTGTGTTATTGCCTAGCTGTGACGATCGTGGGTGTGTAACAGGTGCTATCACAGTAAAGAATGATGCCGGAGAAGTATTTTTGGATCACGCCTATCAAGCCACAGTGGTTGCCAGTTTAAGTACACCACCGACCAGCCCTGTGATTGTATCACTAGATCAGGCTAATATCAACAATATGTTGATTATTAGCCCGCCACCACAAGTGCGTGAAGAAGAAGTTGACCAAAATAACAAAGATAATGGGTTGATAAATTTTTTAGATCAGGATTTGTTAAAATACAATGCCCTTGATGAAGATGAATTAAAAAAGTTTCGAGAACTTGACATAAACTATTTAGATGGTGAATTGCTGTCAAACTTGCTGGATCTTTCCAATCAACAATTAGCACAAAGTCAAGAATCAATACTAAGTGAAAAAACCATGTTGCCTGGATATAGTTCTGCCACTGGGTTAACCTATTATTTTGGTGACGATGAGTCTAAACTTATTTTAAGAAAAACAACAACACATATTGCACAAATTACTATAGATCGAGAAGCAGATGCAGTTGTAAACATCAATCAAGATTCGGCGCCGTTGACTCAGCAGGTTAATCGAGGTGGATCAACAGTAATTACTATTATACAAAAGTAAGGAGTTGACATGGACGGTAAAACAATACGTTTATTAAGTGAATACATCGCAGATCAACATCGCCAAGAACGCGAACGCAATAAGAAAAGCGGGTATGAACGTGTTTATGTACAGGATACCAATGGCATAGAAGATGATACTGACACATTTTGGCCACCAGAAAACGAATAAATACCTACATAATAACAAGGAGCCAAAATGGGCAATATTTTCAAACTCATTGGAGATCTAGGATTTCCAATAGCGGTGGCACTAGCAGGCGGATACTTTGTGTATTTGACAATCAAACTACTATTACAAGGTGTGCTGGGTAGTATTCGTGGCATGGCTGGTATTATCACAGCATTAGACAATCGTGTTAAAACAATGAACCACGATGTCATACGCATCGACACAGTGGTATCTAACGCATTGGGTTTACGCCCAGACGTTGACCGTATCAGTCGTGCTGATGGCAAGTCAGACGCCCGTCGCGACTAAATCGCAAAAACGACGCTAAATCATAAATATTTGTATGAACAAATATTATGTATATGAGTATCTTAGAGAAGATGGCACTCCATATTATGTCGGCAAGGGTAGTGGTTTTAGAGCTTACTGTAAAAGACCTTACCGACCAACTGATAAATCTCGCATAAAAATTGTCAAAGATAATTTGACAGAAGTAGAAGCATTTAATTTAGAAATAAATTTAATAGAGCAATATGGCAGACAAGATTTAGGAACTGGTATATTAAAAAATAAAACAATCGGCGGTGAAGGATATTCCTTGTCAGAAGAAACTAAACAAAAATTATCAGTAGCGGGCAAGGGTAGAGCACCGTGGAATAAAGGGCTTAGTGCTAATACTGATAAAAGAGTAGCAAAAAATGCCAAGGCTCGATCTGAAGTTAGATACAGCGAAGAAACAAAACAAGCATTTAGAAAACCCAGATCAGAAGAAGCAAAAAAGAACATGTCAGCTGGACAAATTGGGAAAAAATATCCCAAAAAGGCTTGCGAATGTTGCGGCAAAGAAGTTCCAACAAATGCTATGGCATCACATGTGAGAACACACAAGGACAAAAAATAAAATGGACGTAGTTACACTAATACAAAAGTATGGTTTTCCAATTGTTATGGCAGTTGGACTTGGATATATTATAAAATATGTGTGGGAATGGTCAACCAAAGAAGTCAAACCTGTTATCTCTGAAGCCAACACAGTTCTTATTGCTCTCATCGATCGTATCCGTATGCTAGACAACGATTTAATCCGTTTAAATCAAAAAGTCAATACAGTACTACACTTACGTGGTAAAACCATTGAATATGAACGTGTAGAAGCCGAAGCTGAAATCAACAAACAGGTAATGAAGAAAGTTGACAAAGACGATGAGAAAACAGCTTCAGCCGGCGAAGGGTAGTAGATTCAAAAAAAATCATTGTACACCTATTGAATATATAGTATAATATATAAATTAGAATAAGGTTGTAATCAAAAATGAAAATAGGTATAGTAGGTAATGGTTATGTTGGATCAGCAGTGGCCAACAGTTATCCTAATCACGACGTATTAATCAATGATCCTAAGCTGGGCAAAAAGTCAGTTGACATTAAAAATCTTCAAGATAACTGCCGTGCTATATTTGTTTGCGTCCCTACGCCACAGGCAGATTCTGGTGAATGTGATACCACCATATTAGAACAAGTATTAACAAACTTGCAAGGGTATTCTGGCACAGTTATTTCTAAAAGTACGGCTAGTCCAATGTTTTATAAACAGTTAGAAAGTACGTTGGATTTAAATTTAGCACATGTACCAGAATTTTTAACACAAGCTCGTGCCGACTTTGACTATATAAATCCGCACAAAATTGTAATAGGATGTGAGCAACGTCTTCGACATGAAGTTACCGATGTTTTAATGACTAGTTCTGTAAATTTTAATCGAGATAAAATTGACTACTGTTCAATTAGCGAGGCCAGTTACTTTAAGTACATGGCTAACTGTATGTTAGCTATGAAAGTAAGTGTCAATAATGAATTGTATGAATTGGCAACTGTTCTAGACTTAGATTGGAACACGTTGTCGAATATTGCCAAGACAGATTTACGATTAGGAAATACACACTGGGCAGTTCCAGGACCCGACGGTCAACGTGGTTTTGGCGGTGCATGTTTTCCAAAAGACACTTCTGCATTAAAATATCTAGCCAATCATCAAGGTATAGATATGCCTATGCTTGCAACTGCAATTAATACAAATAAAAAATATCGAACAACTTGATCTAATTAGTTGGGACAACAAATATTACTACCTAGCCATGGTCCTAAGCTGGCTCTTGTAGGTTCAAATAATAAATTCCACTGTGGCTGAGTTCCTGTTAGCATATTGCTTGGAAGATAATGAAAAAATAGTATAGATCCAAATATACTATCTACAGCCCAGTCTGTAAATCTTGTTACTGGACTATTTGCTAGTTGCTCTGAAAACGCCGTCCCAATCTGGTGGTAATTCAACATTTTTCATCTCCTCACAACGCTGTTGCCAAGCGTCATAGTAGTGGTCCATCTCACCATCAAATCTGCCCTTGAGTTCTTGGCAGACGTTAATAGCTTGGTCAAACCGTTGTTGACGATACAATGCCAACATAGCTTCGTGCATTTGTACATCACCTTTGCCGGCTTGTACTTCATCAATGCGTCCTAACACAGTGTATATAGTAACACCTTGTGTTTTTCCTTTGACTGCTATGCAATCCAGTTCCAATACAAAGTATTCATCTTTTACCAACTCCGCCGTCTTCGTGCCCAATACGATTTTGACACCGTACGGTTTACTTTGCCCCTCCAAACGCGATGCCAAATTGACGCCATCACCGATAACAGTATAGTCAAAGCGGAGATCACTGCCCATGTTCCCGACCACAACGGTATCAGTATTAATGCCAAGACCCATACCAAAAGGAGGTATGCCCTCTGCTTTGATTTCTTTATTAAATTCTTCCACAGCATTTATCATCTCCAGTGCAGTTTTAACTGATAGTTTAGCGTGATTAGGAACTTGGACAGGTGCATTATGGAACGACATAGTTGCGTCCCCGATAAACTTATCTAGTGTTCCATTATTATCGATAATAGGTTTAGTGACACGAGTCATATACCTATTCATTATTTTAGTGAGCCCTTGAACGTCTTTGCCATAATGTTCGGATATTGATGTAAATCCACGAACATCGGAGAAGCAAATAGATAACTCTCTGCTTTCCCCTCCTAACTTTAATAAGTCTGGATTTTCTTGTAGTTGTTTGACCATATCGGGTGAGAGATATGTGCCAAACTGTTTCTTTATCTGTTGCTTTTGCAAGAACTCGCTGACAAATTTAACTCCGTAAGCGTGGAGTGACACAAGAAGTACCGCGCCAACAAAGGCAGTAATATCAAATAGCCACAAGTAATTGCTGTAAGCAAAGTAGCTACCAGCCACGGCAATAAGTGCTGTTCCTACAACTGTAGCCAATCCAACATACACATATCTTGTTAAGAATAATAAACCTACACCTGCTAATAAGATAGCAATAATTTCTAGTCCGTCTGCATAATCTGGGCGTTGTATTACAACACCATTGATCATTGTACCGATTGCCATGGCCTGAAACTCTTGTGGCCATACACTGCCCGATGCTGTTGGCACTGGATTACCAATACCAGCGGCAGTAGGACCAACTATGACAATAGCACCACCAAAGTCCTTGGGCAAGTTCATTAAACTCACTGATTGACTCTTCTGACTTAAGTCGACCCACACACGACCTAGATTATCTGTAGTAACAGGCCCAAATGCTGGTACACGCATTTTTTCAACACCTAGCTCATTTAGTTTAACTTGGAATGTTGAGTCACCAGCAGCCACACGCAAGGTTTCCATACTCAAACTTGGATATAACTTATCGCCTACTGCTATTACCAAAGGTAGTCGACGATTAACACCATCAACTTCAGGCAAGGTACTAACAATGCCTACACCTACAGCACTGGCTTCAAGTGGGCGAATGTTAGCAATCAAGCCTGGATATTGTATAACTTGTCCCAAATGCTCTGCGCCAATAACAGCCGATCCTGGAACCTTGGGAGGATTCTTAGTCCTATTGCTTGGTACACTAGGTAATATAACTGGATACTGTTTAAGTGCGTTGGCTAATACAGCGTCTCCACCGGTGCGATCAGGTTCGGCCATGAGCACATTGAGAACCACAAGGCCAGCACCACGTTGATACAACGCTTGAATGATTCGAGCATATTCATCTCTGGGCAAAGGCCATTGGCCGTACTGGTCTAAACTAGCTTCATCTATGTTTACTGTATAGATATTGTTTTGTGTAGGAGCTTTAGCAGTGATTAGTGTGTCAAAGTAGCGTAGTCTCACACTCTCTACAAAAGTAGGATCAACTATACGTACTGCTAATATCAGTGCAAGTGTCACTGATGCAGTCCACGGACTAGTTAGGATTTTTTCAACATCTATTATTTATTGAGCGTTTTTAGATAGCGATTGTAGTATTTTCTTGCTGCAGAAACAATAACTGCCGACTCGGCTCTAGTCTTATCAACTCGATTACTCGTTATTATATTCTTTATAAACAAACTAGTTGACTGTAGTTTTCTTTCATTGATAAATCGGCAACTAGTATTAGAAGTTTTAATTAAGGTTAATCCACCCTTCAAATTTTCACGTAACTCGCTGGTTACTCTATTGAAAAAATCCTTACTAAAAAAGTATTGTCGATTATAATTGGCGATTTGTTGTAGCAACTGAAGTTTTATACTACGCTCGTCATCGGTCCAATTAGATACTTCCTTCATAACATTAATAACAGCATAGAGTCTTTCAATTGGATCACTAATAGTATCATAACTTTCGTCAAACACCTGACTAAAAGTCTGAAATCCATAACTACGAAGATATTCTAAACTGCCGTGTGTGGCACACAATATAAATGGTTGCCCGCAGGCAATAGGACGAAGTGATTTTTCAGTTAGTTGTAACCGACTATCATCAAACAATGTCTCGAGTACTACTTCAATGTCGGTGGAATTATAATCGTTGATGTCAAAATCTGCGCTATAACAACTAGTTGTGTTATTGTTGTTAAAATAATTTTCAAGTTGATTATTGGGTTTC
>FUWD013429785.1_pt15 | contig 55297 bp, 56 predicted proteins | sample 1063281 | NCBI WGS metagenome assembly FUWD01 (sample SAMEA79048168, study PRJEB19326) | metagenome | biome: marine | reverse complement strand
TCCCCAGTTTTAGCCTTAGCTTTTTCGGGGTCCTTTTTCTCGGGTGCTGCTGTGGTTTTTGTTTGTGGTGTGTCTTCTTTTTTCTTTGTCACCATTTCTGGTGCACTCCTTACGCAGTTCCTGGCATCACTGGCCGGAACTCCATCACGCTTTGGCAAAAGAAACCAGAGGTTGCTTTTGAAAAAACTTGGGTTTGGTGGGGTTCTCCCCGGTATTCGAATCAAGGATTCGAGAAATCTTGGCGATTTTCTCCGCGAAGGGAAAAGCACTGGCCTCAGTATCGCACATCATGGTCTTTACCCACCAGCGTGGTGCCATAATCAGAGGATGAACTACCCCACCAGACGCTCCACGTCGATGGCTTTATACCTCTTGGTGAGTGGCATCGGAGCTTGGCTTGCCGCCTTCACCCTGTCTCGCGAGGGTTACCAGCTGGCGCTCAATGGGACTAACCCCAGCTGTGACATCAATCCGTTTTTCTCCTGTGGTTCCGTGATGCAAAGCCCCCAAGCAACACTGTTCTTCGACACCCCCAACCAGCTGTTTGGAGTCGCTGGTTATGTGGCGGTAGCCATGGTGGGCGCGGCGATGCTCGCTGGGGCGACGTTCAAGCGACCCTTCTGGATTCTGGTGGTTCTCGGTGTTTTTGCCGCATATTTCTGGTTGATGTGGATGTTTGTTCAGGCGGTATTTTTTATCGGCTTCCTCTGCCTGTACTGCATGGTCGTGTGGGCAATCCACATCCCGCTGTGGTGGATTTTGTTGCCCTGGGTGCTCAAGCAGGGAATTCTCAGTTCATCGCCCACGCTCAAAAAGCTGGGGGCGCGGTGGCTCCCCTACTCGTGGATCCTCATCGTCATCAACTACGCCGTGATCGGCATTGCGATTTTGATTCAGTTCCCTCTTCTTTTCGCGCTTTAGCGCGGGAACCAGAGCGCCAGCTCACGGCTGGAAGACTCTATCGAGTCACTAGCGTGAATCAGGTTTTGCTGAACGGCAAGACCCCAATCGCGGCCCAGATCACCGCGGATGGTTCCCGGTGCGGCAGCAGTCGGATTGGTGGCTCCACACAGTGAGCGCACCCCCTCGATAACCGCATGACCGGCAATACGCAACGCCACCACAGGACCGGATTCCATAAAGTTCACGAGTGGCTCATAAAAGGGCTTGCCCTCGTGCTCGGCATAATGCGCGGAGAGAAGATCACGGTTTGGCTCTACCATTCGGACATCAACGAGCTGATACCCCTTGGCTTCAATCCGGGACAAAATCTCACCCGTCAAGTTTCTGGCAACACCATCAGGCTTCACCAACACGAGTGTTTCTTCTAATCCAGGCATAAGTCCGTCTCCTTGTATCGATATCTTGGGGCGAGTTTAGCGCGAGGGTGTTTCATGGGGACGATCTAGCTGAGGGCCACGAATAGCGCCAAAGATCCAGAATCCGACGACTACCGCGGCGGAGAGTCCCATCACCACATCCCAGAAGAATGACGCGAGCAGGGCTAACTGCACGCAATGCCCAAACCATACCCCTGCGCGGTATCTCAGCACCCGGTTGAGCACCATCAACACCGGCACGGCGCCGGCAGCACCCGCCCAGACATAGCCTGCTGGGTAAAGCTTTAGGCCATCGAGTGCCAGAGCTCCAAAGAACACCACCGCAATTTCCAGCATCACCGCAACCTGAAGCAGAGACTCTGTTGCTGATTTGGTGCGTTTTACTCGTGCCATCAGCGCCCTTTCAACGCGGTGACTTCCGCCACCAAGGTAATCGACCCGGTCACCAACACTCCGCCCTCCACACCCGCAATGTCTTCTGCCCGGGCAAGAGCGTCCTCAGAGTTAGCCCGCGAATCAACGCGGTCCGGACCGGCAATGGAGGCAACGGTATCCGCCAAGTCCTCCACGCTGATGGCGCGATCCGATTGAGATTGAGTCACCACAAAGTGATCCACTACCGGGTCGAGGGCTTCCACGATTCCGTAGACATCCTTTTCTTGCAAAATTCCGATTACACAGACGAGTCGATCAAAACTAAACGACGTCATCATCGCACCGGCGAGAGCCTCCGCACCGTGCGGGTTGTGTGCCGCATCGACAATCACGGCGGGGTTCGCGGACACTCTTTGCAGGCGCCCTGGACTACTCGCCATCGAGATACCTTCTTCGACGACTTCCCAGGGCAGCATGCGTTCACCGTTCTGAGAAAGATTCGACCGCAGCGATCGCCAGCGCGGCGTTCTCTGCTTGATAGTCGCCCATCCAAGGGCAGTGCCAGGTTGGGGTAATGACCCGCAACCCCCTCGACGCTGATGACTTGGCCGCCCACACCGGGCTCGACCGAGGTCAAAGAGAAATCCCGACCAAAAACCCGCAACTCGGCTTCATATTTTTCGCACGCCAGTGTGATCTGCTCCCACGCATCATCCGTTTGGTGGGCACTCACCACACGGGAGGCTGGCTTAATAATCCCCGACTTGGTGGCAGCAATTTCGGTAATGGTGTCGCCCAGGAATTCTGTGTGGTCAAGAGCAATGGGGGTGAGGACGGCGACATCAGCATCAGCAACGTTGGAGGCATCCCATTCGCCCCCCATTCCTGCTTCAATGACGGCAACATCGACAGGAGCATCGGCAAAAGCAGCAAAAGTGAGAGCTGTGAGAGCCTCGAAGTAGGTGAGGGGAGCTTCGGAGTTGGCCACAAGTTCTGCATCAACCATCAGCAAAAACGGTTCCACATCAGCCCAATTGTCGACCAGCATTCGGTTGCTGATGGGTTCCCCATCAATCACAATTCGCTCGTTGATGGCCTGCAAATGGGGGGACGTCATCACACCTGTTCGAAGCCCGAGTGCCCGCAAAAGGCTTTCAATAATCCGAGCTGTCGACGTTTTCCCATTCGTTCCGGCGAGGTGAATCACCCCATACATGCGTTGGGGGTCACCGAGTAGTTCCGTTACCCGCCGAATCGCGTGAAGCCTTCGCTCCGGGGTTTTTTCGCTGACCCGGGCGGCAAGCGCCGCCAAGACGGCGTTAACTTCCATTTTTTCCTCGGCCGCAGAATCAGACATGACGAGAGACTCTCACGCGGAGCTGAGAACCAGACCCCACGGGTAAAGTTTCGCCTTCCCCCTGGAGTGGTTCAATGTTCAGCGAGGTGGCCAAGGTTTCGTCGCCGACAAGCTTCTGGTGGGTGGTCAAAGCTTCCCGTGCCGCCTCGTCAGCCTCGAGCACCAAATCAATACGATCAGAGACATCCAGTCCTGAGCTTTTTCGCTCCTGTTGAATCCATCGAATGGCGTCTCTGGCGAGCCCTTCTGCTTCTTGAGCCTCCGTCACGGTGGTGTCAAGGAGCACAAATCCGCCATCGTCGAGAAAGCTGACGGCAGTTTCTTCGCTCGCGGAGGTAAGTTCCAGTGTGTATTCACCCTCCTGCAGGGCAGTATCCCCGACCGTAACCACTCCCCCTTCGATACTCCAGTTGCCGGATTTTGCCTGGGCAATCAAGCCTTGGATGGCGCCCCCCACACGGGGCCCCAGGGCGCGAGCATTCGGAATCAGTTTTCGGCCCACACCAAAGCGCTCAATGGCGCCCTCATCGAGATTGACGCAGTCAACTACCGCCACGTTGAGCTCTTCGGAAATGATGTCGCTAAAAGGTACAAGCGCGGTGGCTCCCTCGCTCACGATGGTGAGGGAGCTCAACGGAAGCCGCACCCTTCGCTGGTGGCTTTTGCGTAACGCCAAGCCTGCTGAGGCAACATCTCGCACCCGATCCATGGTGTGCGCCAGGGCTGGGTCTTCAGGGAATTCTTGAGCGTCTGGCCAATCAGTGAGGTGAACACTCTCGCCGCCGGTAATTCCCCGCCACACCTCTTCGGTGATGAGCGGCGCAAGGGGTGCCGCCACACGGCACAGTGTTTCCAGGACCGTATACAACGTGTCCATAGCGTCGGTGTCATTCCCGGACCAGAATCGATCGCGACTGCGCCGCACATACCAATTGGTCAAGACATCAGCAAAGTCGCGAATACTTTGTGCAGCCATCGGGGAATCCAAGGCCTCAAAATGGGTTGTGGTGTCCTCAATCAGGCCCCGCATTTTGGCCAGAATATAGCGGTCTAAAACGTGCGGGGAGTCGGTGCGCCAACAGGGTTCGTGATCCCCGATGTAGAGACCCAAGAAATAGTAGGTACTCCATAGCGGCAGGAGGAACTGACGGACCGCTTCACGAATTCCCTCCTCTGTCACCACAAGGTTGCCCCCGCGAATGACAGAAGAGGACATCAAAAACCATCGCATCGCGTCGGCACCGTCGCGGTCGAAAACTTCCGAAACATCGGGGTAGTTGCGCAAACTCTTGGACATCTTCTGGCCATCGGAGCCCAAGACGATTCCGTGCGAAATCACGTGAGAGAAAGCAGGCCTGTCAAAAAGGGCGGTGGAGAGGACGTGCATGGTGTAAAACCAGCCTCTGGTCTGCCCGATGTATTCCACAATAAAATCTGCAGGGTTGTGGGACTCAAACCAGTCCTGATTTTCAAAGGGGTAGTGGACTTGCGCAAAGGGCATTGAACCCGAGTCGAACCACACATCCAAGACGTCGGGAATACGCCGCATCATGGACTTACCGCTTGGATCATCGGGGTTGACGCGCACCAGCTCATCAATGGCGGGGCGATGCAAATCGGTGGGTTTTGCACCGAAGTCCCGCTCCAGTTCCGCTAGTGACCCGTACACGTCGATTCTCGGATATTCAGGGTCATCGCTTTTCCAGACGGGGATTGGCGAACCCCAGTAGCGGTTCCGTGAAATAGACCAATCCCTCGCGTTGGCCAGCCATTTTCCAAATTGGCCGTCTTTCACGTTCCCGGGGACCCAGGTGATGTCCTGATTGAGCTCCACCATCCGGTCACGAATTTCGGTGACTTTAACAAACCAGCTGGAGACCGCCTTATAAATCAGCGGGGTGCGACACCGCCAGCAGTGTGGATAGGAGTGGTCATAGGATCGCTCCGCAAACAACCTCCCTTTCTCGCGCAAAAGTTTGGTCAGCGGTTTGTTGGCCTCAAAAACTTGGAGACCCGCGACATCGCTGACCTGCTCCAAGAAACAGCCCGCGTCATCAATCGAAATAATGACAGGAATTCCTGCCGCGGCACACGTAATCTGGTCATCTTCGCCATAGGCGGGTGCCTGGTGGACAATGCCGGTTCCTTCACCGGTGGCAACATAATCGGCCACCAAAATTTGCCACCCCTGCGCCATGTCCCAGGTTTCGACATCCGCGAAGTAGTCAAAGATTTTGGCGTAGCGAATACCGCCAAGCTCTGAGCCTTTCAGCACGCGGGTGACCGCCTCGCTAGCTTCGCTGGCCTGCTCATAGCCGAGCTCTTTGCGATAGTTGGCGATGGTGTCAAGGGCAAGGAGATAGACCGTGCCGGGGGTTGCACTCAGGGGTCCTGCAGGAACCAGTCCATAGGCGATGTCGGGGCCAACGGCGAGGGCTGCGTTGGTGGGCAGCGTCCACGGGGTTGTAGTCCAGGCGAGAGCGTTGACACCCTCGAGCTCGAGCGCCGCCGCTCTTTCGCCTTCAAGAGGGAACGTGACAGTCACCGATTGGTCCTGGCGCGACTGATAAACATCGTCGTCCATCCGCAACTCGTGGTTACTCAGTGGCGTCTGGTCTCGCCAGCAGTAGGGCAGAACGCGGTATCCCTCATAGGCGAGGCCTTTGTCATACAGCGTGCCAAACGCCCACATCACGCTTTCCATGAACGTAAGGTCGAGCGTTTTGTAATCGTTCTCAAAATCAACCCACCGCGCTTGACGGGTGACATATTCCTGCCATTCCCCGGTGTAGCGCAGAACAGAATCTTTGGCCGCCTGATTGAAGGCAGCGATTCCCATTTCTTCGATCTGGCTTTTGTTCGTGATTCCCAGCTGGCGTTCCGCCTCTAATTCCGCGGGGAGCCCGTGCGTGTCCCAGCCGAAACGGCGGTGGACTTGCTTACCGCGCATGGTGTGAAAACGAGGGAAAACATCTTTGGCATACCCGGTAAGAAGGTGCCCGTAGTGGGGTAAACCGTTAGCGAAGGGTGGTCCGTCATAAAAAACCCATTCTTCGCAGCCTTCTCGCTGCTCGATCGAACGGGAGAAGGTTTTGCCCGCCTTCCAATTCGCTAAGACTTCGGTCTCAATGTCGGGGAAGGAAGGGCTCGCCACAAGAGGCGAACCGGTGCGGTGACGGGGGAAAGCCATACTGTGCTCCTGAGACAAAGGGTGGTGGTCTGCAGGGACGCCCGGTGAGCCGGTCGCGGTACCACCCCGCTTGCCATCCACGGTCGATGGCCTCTCTTCTCAGGCGCTAACGGGCCAACCCGACCGGTTCTACTAAAACCACGAGGGTTTGTTCTTCCGGTAGCTCCTCGGTGATAGCCGAGTCAACGCTTTGTGCCATCTTAGGACAGGTTCGCTCGAGACGCAGCGAGGAGAGCACGGGTGAAAGGGTGGGACGGGTGATCCAACACGGTATCCCGCGGACCAGTTTCCACGATGCGACCCTCCCGCATCACAATAATGTCGTCGCTCATGTGGGCAATCACCCCGATGTCATGCGAAATCATGATTAGCGTCAGCCCGAGGCTCGACTGGAGGGAGGTGAGCAAGGAAAGAATGTGGGATTGCACGGATGCATCCAGTGCTGAGACAGGTTCATCACACACCAACACGGCGGGGCCTCTGGCAAGAGCGCGCGCAATAGCCACACGCTGGCGTTGCCCACCAGAAAGCTGGTGGGGTTTTCTTGAGTGCAACACCGGGGAGAGTCCCACCCGTTCCAGAAGCTCCACAACCCGCGTCGTTCGCTCTGACCCCACTCCAGCGGAGGTGTCCATTTTTAGCGCTTCGTCAAGAATCCTGCCGACACTCCATCGTGGGTCGAGGGCGTCATCAGGATTTTGCTCCACAAGCTGAATGTGGCCCCGTCGTAAACGTCGAGACTTTTCTGGGGCAGGTGACCAGCGTTGTCCTTCCAGTTCCACCACACCAGAATCTGGTTCTTCCAAGCCCATCAGAATTCTTGCCAGAGTGCTCTTCCCCGACCCTGACTCCCCCACAATCCCGAGTGTTCTGCCCGAGCGAACCTGGAGGGACACGTCGTGGAGTGCCGGCACGGCGCGACCCTCTGGGCCCGGGTAGCTCTGGTGAACGCCCGAACAGGAAATCGCAATTGCACCTTCAGCACCGCTTTCAGCCGTGGTGGAGGCGCGAGGCTTTCGGGAGGGTGTCGCCGCCAATAACTCTCTGGTGTAGGGGTGCTGAGGGTGATGGAATATGTCGGCGGTGGGCGCCAATTCGACAATCTCGCCATCTCGCATGACGGCGATTCGGTCGGCGAGGTCTCTCACAAGCCCCAAATCGTGACTCACTAACAGCAAGGCCAGACCGGAGTCCTTAAGGGACTTCAGCAAGTCAAAAATGTGTGCTCCCGTAATGGAATCCAATGCTGTGGTGGGTTCATCCGCCACCAAAATCCGGGGTTGAGCCGCAATCGCGGAAGCGATGAGGGCTCTTTGGCGCAGTCCGCCCGACAGTTCGTGCGGGTATTGACCCTTTCGAAAGTGTGGATCGGGAACTGCAGCCCGCCGCAAAGCTTTCAGCACGCTCGAAGAAATCTCGGAACGGGTTGGCCTGGGGCGAGAAATTTCGAGGACCTCACCGACTTCCGCTTCCACTGTTCTGAGTGGATCAAGTGACACCAGAGCGTCCTGGCTCACCAGACCAATGCTGGTTCCGCGAAGGGAACGCCAGTCAGCCTGGCTAAAGTTGCTGACCTTCACCCCCGCAACACTGATGGACAAGCTTTCCACCCTCGCGTCAGCGGGGGTGAGCCCCAAAAGTGAGAGTGCTGTCAGTGTTTTACCTGAGCCAGATTCCCCCACCAAGGCCAAACATTCCCCAGCGTTGATGTGAAACGACACGTTTGACACCACAGGTTTTTTACTCGCGGGGAAGGAAATACTCACACTGCGGAGCTCCACAACAGGCCCGTTCACGACAGAGTCACCTCGCTGCGCGAACGAAGATACCGACCCACCGTACTAATCGAAATCACAGTGGTGGTGATGGCAAGACCGGGGAACACACCAATCCACCAGGCTGTTGCCAAAAAGTTCCGACCCTCGGACAGAATTATTCCCCACTCCGGGGTGGGGGGTTGGGGGCCAAGGCCCAGAAAGCTCAGCCCAGAGGCCGTCACGATGGCGGTTCCCACACCAATTGTTGCCATCACCAGAAGCGGTCCGACACTGTTGGGAATAATGTGCCGCCACACCACCGCCAGCGGGTGCACCCCCAAGGACCGAGCCGCCCGAACATATCCAGCCTGGGAAACCACCAAAGTTTCTGACCTGGCCACCCTCGCATAGGCGGGAAGTGCCGCCAGCGCCACCGCAATCGGGATACTGGCCTCCCCTGTTCCCACAATGGCAATCACCAGCAAGGCGAGAAGAAACTCCGGGAAAGCCATCAACACGTCGACGATGCGGGAGGTGACGGCGTCAACCCTGCGGGGGCCCAGTGCCGCAGCAACACCCAGCAGAAGTCCTCCGACCAGCGCTAGAGCGGTCGCCCCCAATCCCACCAGTAGCGAGTACCTGGCGCCATAGACGACTCTGGCAAATACGTCCCTACCCGACTGGTCGGTGCCAAAAAAGTGTTGTGCGCTGGGGCCCTGGAGAGCAGAAGCCGCATCCGTCTCAAAAGGGCTAGCGCCAGCAATGAGGCCCGGCGCGACGGCGGAAAGCACAATCACTCCCAGAGCAATACTTGCCACAACGACGCTGACCGGCACGGTGGCTGTGCCATCGGAGGGGGCTTTGCCTCGTGTTCCGGCAAGAAAACTCACGATGGGACCTTCACCTGGGACACCCTCAACCGAGGGTCCAGCCACCGGTAGCTTGCATCCACGAGAAGGTTGATGAGCGCAAAAACTACGGCGGCCACCACAATGATGCCAAGAATGACGGGGAGATCACGCCCGATAATCGCCCGAATGGCCACCTGCCCAAGTCCTGGGCGCGCAAACACCGTCTCCACCAACACCGCGCCACCCAACAGTGAGCCCACAAGATAACCACTCAGTGTGAGAGTGTCCATCGCCGCATGCCGCAAAGTGTGGCGGGTCATAAGCTGCGCCGGTGTGACACCCCGTGATCGAGCGGTGAGGGAAAAGGGTTGACCTTCCGCAAAATCGAGCCCTTGCCGAAGAACTTGACTCACAATTCCCGCAACCGGCAACGCCAAGGTGAGAGAGGGCAACACGAGGGAGGAGAGACCCTGGGTTGAGCTCACCGGGAACCAGTTCAGTTGGAAAGAAAACACCGCCAACAGGAGTAGCCCAATCCAGAATGTTGGGGACGAAATGACCACCAACTCAACACAAGAAACTACCCGCTTCATTTTTTTTCCCCGGCCCAACACCGCAGCGCTCGAGGCGAGAATTATCGCCAACAACAGAGCACCTAGTGTCAGCGCCACCGTCGGGACCGCCTGTTGGGCAATCACTTCGATAACGGGTTTGCGCAACTGGTAGGAGACCCCCAGATCGCCCTGAGCCACCCGCCCCAAATACTGAAGGTATTGAACCACTGGCGATTGATCTAAACCCCAGTCCACCCGAATCTGCTCACGAACAGACTCAGAAACCTGCGCCTGGACTCCCAACATGACATCTACCGGGTCCCCCGGTATCGCCCGAAGAGCAATAAAGCCGGCCGTGGCTGCCCCCCACACCACGATGAGAATGCGACCAAGGGCGCTAAGAACGGCGAAAAGCGCCACCGCGAGTGGTCCTCGCTGTGGCGCCCCTGCCCGAGAGGTCATCCGCCCTTCAGACTTCACTCAGTAACTGTTGCACCGTAGAACGATGCTCGACCGTAGAGGTCAAAGGTGAGCCCGCTGACACCTTCACGAGCAACCGTGATTTCCGAGGGGACATACAGCGGGACAATCAGATTTTCCTCTGCATTCCACTGCTGGATCTGCTGGTACAGCGTTTCCCGGGAGGCGGGGGCACTGGTCGCCACAGCCTCGCTCAGCCACGCGTCAACCTCTGGCTTTGTCACCGTGGACACGGTTTGAAAACCTCCGGTTTGCAGGTGGCTGCGCAACACATCAGCATCGGGGCTGGAGAACGCCCAATCGGTCACATCAAAGTTTCGCGGCCCGTAAAACTCCATGTACTGGGCAGGTTCCAAAATTTCGCGCACCAATTCGAATCCGATGTCTTTCAGATCTGACTGAATGAAGTTTGCAAGGCTTGCGCGGTCATCAGGTACCGGGGTGTAGGCAATCCAGCGTGCGCTGAGACGCTCGCCCTCTTTGGTCCGATATCCCTCCGCGTCCCGTTCGATCCAGCCAGCGGCGTCCAGAAGCTCATTTGCCCGATCTGCGTCGTAAGGCCAGGAGCCCTCGAGTGACGAATCGTAGGAGTTAGGGGTGGTGGGGCCCAAGATGCTCCACGCTCGGCTGAACTGACCCAGGTAAATGCTCTCAATGGCGGGTTCTGCATCGAAACCGATACTGAAGGCTTCTCGAACCCTTTCATCGGCAAACACGCCATCCGCTTCGTTGATGTAGAGGGAATAGGGAACCCCCGGCATCTCGATGGCGTAGGTCTGAACCCCTTCGCCCACCTGAGCGGCCATATCGGGGGTGAAGTCTGCCGCTACGTCAGCGTCACCGCTGGTAATAGCTCCCACCCGGGATGCTGTTTCTGGCAAAATTCGAATGACCAACCGGTCGGAGGCAGCCTGACCTTGATGATCTGAATCCTCAGGCGCCCAGTTGTAATCGGGGTTTGCCGTGAAAACGAGCTCTTGATCCGGGGTGTACTCACTCAACACAAAAGGTCCTGTTCCCACGGTAATGCCCGGGCCCCCCGCTTTCAGGTCAGCAGCGCTCTGTTCGAGGACTTGTGGAGAGTAAAAACCCAGTTGGGGGAGGCTTAGCCCCTGCAGGAAGGGGGCGTATGGCTGGCTAAAATTGACAGCGACCTCGTATTCCGAGAGGACCTCGGTTCCCACGTAGTAGCCACCCTCTTCGGCATAGCCAATCAGGCTGGCGGCTTGCGCTGACGCCGTTTCCGGGGCAATCACGTGATCAAAGTTTGCCTGGACAGCTTCCGCGTTGAATGGTTCGCCGTCATGGAATGTGACATCGTCGCGCAGCTGGAAGGTGTACGTCAGTTCATCGTCTGAGATTGTCCACGATTTTGCGAGCCACGGCACAAACGCACCCGAGGCGTCCTGCGCAACCAGGGAATCAAAAGCATTGCGAAGCACAAGGGACGCAACATCCAACTGGCTGGAGTGAATATCCATATGGCCAGAACTCAAGTTTGCGCCCTCAATAGCAAAGGTAATCGTCGACTCTGTTGCGGTCTCCTGCGTTGCGCAGGCGCCCAGTGTGGCAATGAGGGCTGAGGCAGCGAGTAGAGCGGAAAGTTTGCGGAGCACGGAGGGGCCTTTGGGCATGACATCGCTTTCACTAAGTAACAGGTCTGGGGACCAGCATACATTAACTAGACTCAGTACAAGAAATCTAAGGAGGCCGCACAGTGAAAGGCACCACGAGGGGCAGGCCATCAACCTGTTCACCCGAAATGTTGCAAGACGCCGCCTTCGAGCTTTTTCTCGAAAACTCTTACGCCAAAACCACTATCGAGAACATCACCCAGCGTGCCGGTGTCAGTCGGGCCACCTTTTTTAACTACTTTCCGGCAAAAAGTGACGTTTTCTGGGTTGATCTGGATCACGCCCTTTTGCGGCTCCAGCAAGAATTGTCCGCACCCGACCCAGGAGAAGAGGCCACCGCGTTGCGTGGCCTCACCAGGGTCCATAAAGCGCTGCTCGCTGTGGCCAGCGATTTGGGGACGGACCGGGTGCCCTTCGCGCTGACACAGTATGAACTTGTGGGCAGCGTGCACGAACTCCAGGCGTCCGCCCTCTCCCGGTTGAGCGCTCAAGCAGGCATCATTACCGAGTTTCTTGTCGCATACGGCATGCCCGCCCCCCGCGCGCGGGCAGCCGCATATGCGTGTATTGCCTCCGCAATTGCGGGAGCGCAAGAATGGGCCTCCCAGGGCACACGGCGCGCACCCTTGGAGACGTATCTGCAAGCTGCTGTGGGGCCCGTTCTTGAGGGCTTTGCTTCCTAGACCGGTGCAATTCTTGAGAGTCAGCGCCCAGCCGGCATTGTTTTGTACGATAGTGATTACACACACTCAGGCACCTTGGACACGGTGCCGCCTATAGCAAAGAAGGTGCCTGGCCATGTCACGGAGCATTCCTGAGAAACCGGTTCTCGAAGGCCTAGAAGACACCTGGGGACAGCACTGGGAAAAGCAGGGAACTTACCGCTTCAACCGCGAGCGGGCACTGAGTCGTGGGAAAGAGAATCTCTTCTCTATCGACACCCCTCCCCCCACTGCGTCCGGCAGTTTGCACATCGGCCACGTCTTTAGTTACACCCACATGGATTTGCAAGCGCGGTATCAGCGCATGCAGGGCAAAGATATTTTCTATCCCATGGGCTGGGATGACAACGGTTTGCCTACTGAGCGTCGAGTTCAAAACTATTACGGGGTGAGGTGTGACCCCTCCCTCCCCTACACCGAAGGTTTCGTTCCGCCGTTAGAGGGCGGCGACAGCATTGATGGCTCAAAACCTGGCGATCAGGTTCCCATTAGCCGTCGAAACTTTATTGAACTCTGCGAAAAACTGACGTTCGAGGATGAAAAGCAGTTTGAGGATTTGTGGCGCTCTTTGGGCCTCAGTGTCGATTGGTCTCTCACCTACCGCACCATTGATGACCATTCGCAACGCGTGGCGCAACGCGCGTTCCTTCGCAACCTGGAGCGGGGCGAAGCGTATCGAGCCGATGCGCCGACCCTGTGGGATATCACCTTCCGCACGGCGGTGGCGCAGGCGGAGCTCGAAGATCGGGAACAACCCTCGGCCTACCACCGCGTAGCTTTCACTTCCGTCGCCGGTGGTGAAGATGTTGTCATTGTGACCACACGCCCCGAACTTATTGCCGCGTGTGTGGCGCTGGTGGCCCACCCCGATGACGACAGGTACCAGAAACTGTTTGGGCAGAAAGTCCGCTCACCACTTTTTGACGTTGACGTTCCGATTCTGGCTCACCATCTGGCACAGAAAGACAAGGGAACCGGAATTGCCATGGTCTGCACCTTTGGTGACGTGACCGACGTTATTTGGTGGCGAGAACTCGACCTTGACACACGACCCATTTTGGGGCGGGATGGCCGAATTGTTTCCGACATCCCATGGTGGCTGGAGAGCACCCAGGCCATCGAGTCTTTCCAAGCCCTCAGCGGAAAAACAGTCTTCAGCGCAAAAGCCGCCATGGTGGAAATGTTGAGTGCCAGCGGTGCACTTTTGGGGGAGCCGGAAAAGATGACCCATCCGGTGAAGTTTTTCGAAAAGGGTGAAAAACCCTTGGAGATTGTGACAACTCGGCAGTGGTACATCTCCAACGGCGCAAAGGACGACGACCTCCAGCGGCGGTTGCTGGAGCGAGGGAAACAGGTAGCGTTTCACCCCGACTTCATGCGAGTTCGATACGAAAACTGGGTGAACGGACTTTCCGGCGACTGGCTCATCTCGCGTCAACGGTTTTTCGGAGTTCCCATTCCCATCTGGTACCCCCTGGATGATCAGGGTGAGCCGCAAGAAGGACAGGTCATCACCCCGGAGGAAAATGCTCTCCCCGTGGACCCTTCATCCCAGACTCCTCCCGGCTTCACCGAAGACCAACGCGGTCTTCCTGGCGGCTTTATGGGAGAAGTCGACATTATGGACACCTGGGCCACCAGCAGCATGACCCCGCAGTTGGCGGGCGGCTGGGAAGTGGACCCCGAGCTTTTTGAGCTCGTGTTTCCCTACGATCTCCGCAGCCAAGGCCAAGACATTATTCGAACCTGGCTTTTTTCCACCATGCTGCGGGCTGAACTAGAGCACGGCACGATACCGTGGAAAAACGCCGGGATATCCGGTTTCATTGTGGATCCAGACCGCAAGAAAATGTCAAAATCTAAAGGCAATGTCGTCACACCCCAGGGCATGCTCGATGACCACGGCTCCGACGCCGTTCGATATTGGGCAGCATCCTCAAAGCTAGGAACCGACGCGGCTTTTGACCCTCAAAACCCCAAACAGATCAAAATTGGTCGACGCTTAGCGATCAAAGTCCTGAATGCCGCAAAGTTTGTCTATGGCTTCGAGGGCGACACCGGCGAAGTGACAGAACCGCTAGATTGCGACATGTTGCGCCAACTCGGTGGAGTAATCGACGCTGCCACAACAGCGTATGAAAACTTTGACCACGCCAAAGCTCTTGATGTCACAGAAGCGTTCTTCTGGACATTCACCGACGATTATCTGGAGCTTGTGAAAGAACGTGCCTATACCGGTGAAGGGCCTGCCCGCACCAGCGCCATCACCTCCCTGCGGCAAGCATTAGACGCCATGCTTCGCTTGCTCGCACCGGTAATCCCCTTCGCCACAGAAGAGGTGTGGTCCTGGACTCACGAGGAGAGCATCCACCTATCCTCCTGGCCCACCGCTGCAGAAATTGCCACCACCGCCGACCCCGAGTCCTATATCGGCGTGCTCAATCTTGCCAGTGAGGCTCTCATCACGATTCGGCGTTTCAAAACAGACCACAAGGTGGCCCAAAAAACAGCGGTCCGTAGCGCCACACTTCAGGCTCCCGCCTTGCTTCGCGGGGCCGAAGCAGACGTCACAGCCGTCGGCAAGATTGAGACGCTCACCTGGGTAGAGGGTCCCAGCATCGAGCTTCTCGACCTTGAATTGGAACCTGGTGAGTGAACGGGGCGAGGTCGTCGTTCGCCCGGTGGCTCCCGAGGATCGAGCCCGGTGGGAACAACTCTTCCTGGCGTATGGCAACTTTTATCAAACAACCTTCACGCCAAAAATTCTTGAAGGAGTGTGGGGGTGGCTGATGAGTGAGGAACACCCTGTTCGCTGTTTCGTGGCGGCACATAATGACACCCTCACAGGCTTCGCTCACATCAGGCAACAACCCGACACTTTCCGGGCGGGGCCATCATGGTTTCTTGATGACCTTTACACCGACGAAGAGGCTCGAGGCCACGGTGTTGCCACCGCTCTCATTGCCGCGGTCACCGACTATGCGAGCGCCAAAGGTGGTGGCACGATTCGGTGGATCACCGAGGCTAACAACACCACCGCTCAGCGCCTGTATGACACCCTTGCGGAGCGGAGCACCTGGGTGGTCTACCAAAATGAAGTACCAAAAGGAGAGCGATGAGACTGGGTAGCAGGTTTTCGGTAGGGGAAACGCCCAGCGGGCTTTCCGAAACCTTTGTGGAAAAGCTTCGCAAAGTTGAGAGCGAACTCAGCACAGAAGAATCATCAACGCTGCGCTGGACCTTGACGTGGCTCGAAAACCGTCCCCGCGCGACCCTCGATAACGGGGTTGTCGTTCGGGACTAAAGCCTACGCCGACTTTTCGCGTCTGGCGGGGGTCTTCGCGATGATTGTGGGGGGAGTTTTCTTCAGCACGGCATCTCGGGTGATGACGACACGTTCGACATTTTCCCTCGAAGGAACCTCGAACATTACCGGCCCCAGTACCTCCTCCAAGATGGCACGGAGCCCCCTGGCGCCTGTCTGACGGACCTCGGCTAAGGCTGCGATCTCCTCTAGCGCCTCGTGCTCAAACTCTAAGTTCACTCCATCCAGCACAAACATCCGCTGATACTGCTTCACAAGGGCGTTCTTGGGTGTGGTCAAAATGTCAATGAGTGCAGTTTTATCCAACGGGGTGACGGTGGTGACCACCGGAAGCCGGCCAATAAATTCGGGAATGAGGCCAAATTTGTGGAGGTCCTCGGGAAGAACCTGGCTGTAGAGATCCTCGGAAGCATCCTTACTGTGGAGCGGGGCCCCAAACCCAATGCCGTGGCGCCCTACACGCTGGGAAATAATTTCTTCGAGCCCCGCGAACGCTCCCGCGACAATGAACAAAACATTCGTCGTGTCGATTTGAATGAATTCCTGTTGTGGATGTTTGCGCCCACCCTGGGGCGGAACAGCGGCAACAGTGCCCTCCAAGATTTTGAGGAGCGCTTGTTGAACGCCCTCGCCTGAGACGTCTCGGGTAATCGACGGGTTTTCTGCTTTCCGAGCAATCTTGTCGACCTCGTCGACATAGATAATCCCCGTTTCCGCCCGCTTGACGTCATAATCTGCCGCCTGCAGCAGTTTCAATAAAATGTTTTCCACATCTTCGCCGACGTACCCCGCCTCGGTGAGCGCGGTCGCATCTGCGACGGCAAAGGGTACGTTCAATCTTTTAGCCAAGGTTTGGGCAAGGTAGGTTTTTCCACACCCGGTGGGCCCGATGAGCAAAATGTTGCTTTTCTGGATGTCGACACCATCCTCCGTATCCACGGAGTGGGGAGCTGTTGACGCCCGTACACGTTTGTAGTGGTTATAGACGGCGACCGATAACGACTTCTTTGCCGCTTCTTGACCGATCACATACTCTCCCAAGAAATCATAAATTTCTTGGGGCTTGGGAAGCTCGAAGTCGCCTAACGCCTGCGCAGTACCCTCGGATTGGCGTTCATCAATAATTTCGTTGCAGAGCTCTACACATTCATCACAGATGTAGACCCCGGGGCCGGCAATAAGTTGCTGAACCTGTTTCTGGCTCTTCCCACAAAACGAGCATTTGAGAAGCTCGCCTGTTTCACCTGTGCGTGCCATGAGAGCCCCTCCTTGTGTGGCGACAACCCTTTGGAGCTTACCTTTGACGGCCCACGCACGGGGGATTTTCCCCAGGTGCCCCTAGGCGTGGCGGGAATACACTGAAACATAATGAGCCAGAGAAGACGCAGTACAGCCACCCTGGTGGGTGCCCTCATGGTGTGGGGAATGAGCACTCTCGGGATGGTGTTTGCATCCCCCGCTCTCGCCCACAACGTTGTTGAGGACCGCGTTCCCGCTCCCGGCTCGAGTGTCACTGAGAGCCCCGTAGCAGTATCGATTACTACCGATGATGACTTTCTTGAGCTTGCGGGCGAGAGTCGAGGTTTTGCGATCGCCATGACCGACGCGCAAGGGCTTTACTACGGCGATGGTTGTGTCAGTCTCACTGAGCGCCACATGGTGGCCTCGATCAACCTGGGGGAGCCGGGAATCTATTCCGTGATCTACCAATTTGTTTCTGCCGATGGCCACAGCGTCTCTGAGAGTTATGACATCACTTTTGACCCAGCAGAGGCTCACATCCCGGCACCCGGATCGACAACTCCTCCGGCCTGTGATGCAGAACCTGAAGCATCAGGCACAGCCGAGAGCCACAACACCACGTCCGCTACCGCTGCGCCAGACGACGTTTCCCCAGCAGAGAGTTCCCCTCAGCTCTGGTTGATCGCCACCGGAAGTGCTGCCGTAATTGGCGCCCTAGCCCTCATCGTTGTGCTGACACGGCGAGGCCTCGGAAAAACTAACCGGCAGTAACGGCTTCTGGGCCCTTTACAGGACTGGCAACACTTTGAGACTTTCGGGTGTTCAACACCTGATCGATAAGGCCGTATTCGAGCGCCTCGTCTGCCGTCAAAATCTTGTCCCGATCAATATCGCGATGGACTTCTTCCACACTCTTGTGGGAGTGGTTAGACAAGGTCATTTCAAGCCAATCGCGCAGACGCGCGATCTCTTTCGCCTGAATTTCAATGTCGGAGGCTTGACCGCGTCCCGCTTCACCCATCATGGGCTGGTGAATGAGAATTCGTGAGTTTGGCAAAGCGAGACGCTTACCTGGCTCGCCACCGGCCAAAATCACGGCCGCCGCGGAGGCAGCCTGACCCAGGACCACGGTCTGAATCTGGGGCCGGACATACTGCATCGTGTCGTAAATTGCGGTCATGGCGGTAAACGAACCACCGGGTGAGTTGATATACATCACGATGTCGCGGTCAGGGTCCTGGCTTTCTAAGACCAAGAGCTGTGCCATCACATCATCAGCGGAAGCGTCATCAACTTGGACGCCGAGGAAGACAATGCGGTCTTCAAAAAGCTTTGCGTAAGGGTCCTGACGCTTGAAGCCATAGCTGGTGCGTTCCTCGAAGGTCGGCAAAATGTAGCGAGCTTCTGGCATCGGAAAAGACTGCTGCGCGCTGGGGCCAAAATTCATGGTTGTCATCCTGCCTATTTCTTCTTACCCTGCTCGGTTCCGCCGCCGCCGACAACGTCGCTGGCGGAGGCGCGGATGTGGTCAACAAAGCCGTATTCGAGAGCCTCGTCGGCGCTAAACCACCGGTCCCGGTCGCCATCTTCGGTAATCTGCTCCAAAGTTTTCCCGGTTGCTTCTGCGGTGATCTGTGCGAGGCGCTTTTTCATGTCGTTGATGAGGTGCGCCTGAGTTTGGATGTCACTGGCGGTGCCACCAAAACCACCGTGTGGTTGGTGAAGCAGCACTCGCGCGTTCGGGGTGATGTACCGCTTACCTTTGGTTCCAGCCGTCAACAACAGCTGTCCCATCGAGGCTGCCATACCAATACCGACTGTCACGATGTCGTTGGGGACAAACTGCATGGTGTCATAAATGGCCATACCCGCCGTGATCGAGCCACCGGGGGAATTGATGTAAAGGTAGATGTCTTTCTCGGGGTCCTCGGCAGCAAGTAGCAAAAGCTTCGCCGCAATCTCGTTCGCGTTGTCATCGCGAACTTCAGAACCCAACCAAATGATGCGATCTTTGAGCAACCGGTCAAAGACATTCGGTTGCATCATGCTTTCAGACATCGTCACGGTGTCGCTCTCCTCCATGGCCAACTAGCTCGGTTGTTCGAGAGTACCGGTGCGAGTGCTGCCCCCACCCACCTGTTCGCCCTCGGCAAAGTAAAAACTAGTTGTGGTGCTCGTCTTCGCTGACACTATCGGCCACGGCTTGAGCAATCGCCGATTCGACCGCGTCGCCACTCGTGTTTATCACCGAGCTCAGATCAACCTTTGCGCCTTGTGAATCCTTGACGGTTACCTTCGCCAGCGCGACGGAGAGAGATTTCGACCGGGCCACCTCACCCACCATCGACGGAATCTGTTTGTTTTCCTGCAAACTTTGGATGAATTCGGAGGGCTCCATGCCGTACTGGCTGGCGGACTGCATCAAGTACTGAGAAAGTTCCTCCTGGCCCACCTCGACCTCAAGTTTTTCCACCAGGGCGTCGAGCATGAGCTGGCTGCGAAGCGACTTTTCCGTGGACTCGATGACTTCCTTGCGGTGCTTGTCATCCTCAAGGCGGTTTTCGCCCTCGAGGTGACGGTTGACTTCCGCATCGACAACTCCCTGCGGGAGGGGCATGTCAATGTCGGCCAGCATTTTTGCCACCAGTGCGTCGCGAGCCTCTTGTGCCTGCGTGAACAGGCCACGTCGCTCAACCTGAGTTTTCAGGTCCTCTCGCAGTTCTTTGATGGTGTCGAACTGGCTCGAAATTTGGGCGAAGTCGTCATCCGCTTCCGGTAATTCGCGTTCCTTCACGCTCAACACGGTGAGAGCAATTTGGGCCATTTCGCCTTCACTATCGCCACCCAAAAGCTTCGATTCGAAGGTGGTGGATTCCCCTGCTGTCAGGGTGTCAAGAGCGTCATCAATGCCATCGATGAGTTGGCCCGATCCGACTTCGTAACTGATCGAACTTGCACTATCGATGGTGTTCTCGCCGATGGTTGCCTCTAAATCAATCTGGACAAAATCTCCGGTGGCGATGGGGCGGTCGACGGTGACCAAGTTTCCAAAGCGGGACCGCAGTTCGTCGAGCTCAGCCTCCACGTCGCTCTTGGAAACTTTGAGCGCTTTAACCTCGAGGGTGTACTTCTCAAACGCGGGTAGTGCGAAATCGGGCCGGACATCGACCTCCACCGAAACCACCAGGTCTCCAGAAAAATCTTTGTCCGATGGCCATGTGGTGACATCGGCTTGAGGCTGGCCCAAGGTTCTAATTTTTTCTTCTTGCACGGCAGCCTGGAAGTAACGGTCCAGCCCTTCGCTGACGGCGTGGTTCAAAACCTCGCCACGGCCCACACGCTGATCGATGATGGGGGGCGGCACTTTGCCTTTACGAAACCCTGGGATGTTCATCTCCTGCGCAATGTGCTGGTACGCGTGGTCGATGCTGGGCTTTAGCTCCTCGGGGCTCACCGTGATGGTGAGACGCACACGGGTGGGGCTCAAGGACTCTTTAGTGGTGGTAGGCAAAGCTTTTCTCCCAATACATGTTGATGGTGGTCTCCGTCGGGGCGACAGGATTCGAACCTGCGACTTCCCGCTCCCAAAGCGGGCGCTCTACCAAGCTGAGCTACGCCCCGATGGTCTGGTGTGAGTCCCCGTCGTGCGATGCGGTCTCACGTCACAAACCGGCGAAACAAACCTTCCATACTCTAGCCGGTTCGAACCGGAGAGACGACCTAAAGACACTCTATGCAGTAACATCGTGCCCGAAGCATTTTCCCCCGGGGATGTAGCTCAATGGTAGAGCCTCAGTTTTCCAAACTGATGGCGCGGGTTCGATTCCCGTCATCCCCTCCGGTCTAGAGCGTTGTGTGTGACGATTCCCTCACTCACGGTGAGCGCCACACTCATTCCCCGAAGGGCATCACTGGCCCGTGGCATATCGCCGGCAAGCGCCTCCAACAGCCAGCGCGGGTCCGCCTCAAGTGCCACGATGTGCGCCGGCTGCCCCACCTCCAGCGTTGATCTGGTCGAAAACCTCAACGCTTCATCAAAGCTCACCCCGCCGCCGGGCTGCCAGGGTGCCCTGCCGTCCCTCGTGCGAGTGACCGCTGCCGCAATTTCATTCCACGGGTTCACGGGCGAAACAGGGGCATCGGAGCCGAAGGCAAGTGTGGCCCCACTATCGACGAGCTTCCGGAGTGCAAAAGCCCGGTCGGCCCGATCAGCCCAATAAACGTCGGTGACATCGCGATCATCAATAGCGTGTTCGGGTTGAACACTGGCGACAACCCCTAACTCACCAAAACGCCCAAAATCTTCTTCCCTCACGAGCTGCGCGTGTTCGATACGACCGGTGAACTGATGTTGGCCAAAAATATCCAGAACGATGCGGTTTGCTTCGTCCCCGATGGCGTGAACGGCAAGCCAAAATCCGGCACTGTGAGCTTTCTGCAGGATGGCGTCAATCTCTTGGGGCGCGAAATTCATCGCCCCGTATTCGTCGCCTTCGATGGCTAGGTAGGGTTCAACACAGTGCGCCGTGCGGGTGTTGAGGGAACCGTCGGTAATGATCTTGAACGGTCCCACCCGAACCCGGTCGGCGACCTGGACACCGCTGGTCATGCCTTCTGCAATCGCTCGGTCAAGATCATCGGGATAGATGCCTGATTCCACGCAGAGCGGGTAGGGACCAGAGTGTGAGGCCACCCGCCTTTTCCAGTCGGGGAGGCAGTACCCCATTTCAAGGTCAACGATGCCGACTACGCCCAAGGAGGCAGCAGTGTGGGCAGCGTCGAGTACCCACTCGTCCACCGTCTCTGGCGACATCAGCCCTAAGCGCTGAGTGAGCTTGAACCAGGGACCCTCCCGGATGATCCCTTCGTCATCGGCTTCCCGCACCTCAAACTTCTCCAGTGCGGCGCTGTTGAGCCAACCGGAGTGCACGTCAACAGAGGACAAGGCGACGGGGGTGTCCCCGGTCGCCGCATCCAGGAGCGCGAGCGACTTGGAGTCCTTCCACAGACCATCCCGGTATTCCGTGCCCATCACCACAGCATCAGGGGTTTCTGATTGGGCGTTCTCGCGCACCGCCACAGCCATCATCTCCACGGCCTGAGCCGCCGAGGTTGCTCCGGCGAGAGAGACCCGTCGTCGGTGTTGCGCCCAAAAAGCAAAGTGCACGTGTTCGTCCCACAACCCGGGTATCACGATGCGTCCATCGAGATCAAAGACGGTGTGATCCTTGCGTGGTGCTGACCCTGCGGGGAATATCCCCGAAATAATTCCGTCGGTGACGACAAGATCGACGGTGCCCTCGTCGCGATGGGAATCTCTGATCACATGGGAAAGAATCACGGTGCCGCTTTCAGGAGGTTTGACACGACGGGCAAAAATACAGTTTACGAGCGGACATCATTTCCAACACCACGGGTGTCTCACAGACCCGACAGGGCAGCCCCTCACGCTTATAGACAAAGTATCGATCAGTGGACCGCGTAAGAGCCCGACGGTATTGCGCTTCGCTGAGATCATTTCTGGTCATCATGACCCCCGTTTTTACCCCCTGTTTGAGCAGTGCCGCCCAATCTTTCCAGAGCGCCGCCGCTGACTCGACATCGACAGCAGACGCGGGTCGATGCGGGTCAAGCCCGTGGCGAAACAAAATTTCTGCCCGGTACACATTGCCAATCCCACTCACCACGCTCTGGTCCATCAGCACCGCCCCCACGGGTCGAGAAGTTGCCAGCAGGCGCCGAATGAATTCTCTCTCGCCGCGCACGCCCTTATCTAAGAGCGGGTCCGGGCCGAGACGATTCCTGACAGCTCGCGCTTCGTCGGGGGTGAGTATTTCGCAGGCTGTGGGTCCGCGCAGGTCGGCCACCGCGTCCCCCGTTTCTAACCTCAGACGCACTTGACCTCGAGGGGCCGGTGGAAAAGGTTCATCAGGGTCGAAAGAGGAGTCTTGTTCCCCAATTCGTCTCGTTGTTGAGCGTGGGGCACCGAGCGAGGAGGCCGCCGGTGAACCCGCGCGAGCGAACCCACCCTGAAGGGTGGAAACATCCCACGCCCCGTAAATGCCCAAATGAACGCGAAGCACCTGGGTGGAAGAAAACGTCATAAACAACTGTTTTCCTTTGGCTCTCACTTCCTGAACAGTGGTGCCCGAAATCAGCGCCGCGCCCTCGCGAAACCTGCCCTGAGGCGAAGATGCTTCCACCCTCTGGTCCATAAACAGCTCAGCGAAAAGGTTGGCGACCCGGTGAACCGTGTGACCCTCAGGCATGAACGTCGTTAGTCGCCAAGGGTGACGCCAGAGATGAGCCCCGTTGACTCGTATTCCGCTATTTGGGCGATGCGGCGGGAATGACGTTCCTCGCCGCTAAAGGGCGTGGCAATAAAAGTGTCAATGAACAGCAAAGCCTCATCGATACTGTGCTGGCGTGCCCCCACAGCACACACATTGGCGTCGTTGTGCTCTCGTGCGAGAACAGCGGTATTGACACTCCACACGAGCGCAGCGCGGATGCCCGGTACCTTGTTGGCGATCATCTGCTCACCGTTGCCCGAACCGCCGAACACCACTCCCAGAGCGGACACTCCACGGGACTGGTCTGCCATCACGCCCTGTGCCGCGGCAAGACAAAAACTGGGGTAGTCATCGAGTGGGTCAAAGCTTCGTGGACCATGATCCACCACCTCGTGGCCCGAGAGGGTCAAGTGCTCGGCGAGGTCCTGGCTGAACTCGAGTCCTGCATGGTCGGTGGCGATATGAATGCGCATTCGCTTAGTCTATAAATTCTGAGAAGTAGAAACCCATGTAACGATTTCAGATTGAGCCCCTACACCGCCCATTTTTGCTCTATCCTGGGGGAAGTCCGCTGGCAAGGAGCCTCCCGCATGCAAATTCCTGATTTTCGTCGCGTTGTTCGCGGCTACGACACCGAAGCTGTGTCGCGTTACGTCGCCGAACTTAGCGAGCGTCTAGAGCGCCTGGAGAACGAACGCGCCGAGAACACCCGCACCATCCAGCGACTTAATCGCGATGTGTCCGATGCAAATGACCGCGCAGGCCGCGCCAAACCAAGCTTCGCTGAACTGGGTTCAGCCTTCGAAGAAACTCTTCGCCTTGCCGAGGAACAGTCCAAAAAAATCACTCAAGAGGCAGCAGCGGAAGCAGCTGAAGTTCTCGGTAATGCCCGCAGCGAGGCCACCCGTGTTCGGGAATCTGCAGCGAAAGATTCCCGCAAAATTTTGTCAGACGCTCAGCGGTCATCGGAAGATCTCCGTCTGGAAACGGAACGTGAGGCCGCGCAGCTCCGCCAACAGGCTGCCGACGAAATCGCAAAAGCCACGAACACGAGGACCCGCGCCGAGCGAGCTTCCGCCACCATGATTAGTCAGGCCGAGAAGCAAGTTTCGGAAATCAAAGCAGAAGCTTCCCGCCAGGTCGAGCAGGTTAAGCGTGAAGCTTCCGAGTTGCTCCACGCTGCGCAAGAACGAGCGGTCGCAACCGACGCCAGCATCCGCCAACAAATTGATGAAGCAGAACGCGCCCGCGCTGCCATTCATGAAGAAGCGGATAACTACGCCCAGAAGGCGTACCAGCAAGCTGACGAGCACGTTCAAAATGCTGCCCAGCGCGCGCAAGACCTGGGTCAGGAAGCAGACACCGTCCTTGAATCTTCACAGCGTCGGGCAGACGATCTCACCACCGAAGCCCGCACATACGCAGAACGTCTTATCTCCGAAACCGTGCAGCGGTCCCGCTCCATCGCGCGCGATTCCGAAGATTTGGTCGGAAACATGCTCTCCGACGCCGAAAGCCAGCTGAGTGACATTCGTCGTCAGCAGAGCTACCTCAACGAGTACTTGCAGCGCATGCGTCAGGCTGTGACCGAGGTGGACTTAGAAATCACGAGCGTGCAGCCACCCAAGCTTGGTGGAGAATCAAAACCAATTTCTAGCGGTGGCAACACTCTCGAGGAGCCTATCCTCGAAGAGGTTGCTGTCCCTATCGACGCGGAGTCGGACAAGAAATAGTCCCCAGAGCGTCGGTGCATCTACACTGGTTTTGACAGCTCAGAAGAGCCTGTAAGACGTGTGAACCGAGGAGTTTTGTTGTGCCTGGAGAGAATCTCACCCGTATTGAAGCACTAACCCGGTCCCGTCACATCACGGTTAAGTCCTATGACATTGAGGTTGATGTCCGCGAAGCAGCCACCTCCCCCACCTTCCGCAGTACCACCACTCTTCGTTTTGTTGCAGAGGGTGAAACCAGCACCTTCGTTGATGCCATCGCCTCCCATATCCATTCCATAACCCTCAATGGTGACACCCTAGAGCCTGACCAGGTGTTTGCTGATTCTCGGATTTCTCTCACCCATCTCCGCCCTGAGAACACCCTCGAAGTTGTGGCTGATTTTCCTTACATGAATACGGGGGAAGGTTTGCACCGATTTGTTGACCCCGTCGATAATGAGGTCTACCTGTATTCCCAATTTGAGGTGCCGGACTCCCGCCGAGTCTTTGCTGTTTTCGAACAACCAGACCTGAAAGCCACGTTCCGGTTCAGAGTCCACGCTCCCGCGCACTGGAAAGTCATCTCTAACCAACCGGGAGAAATAGCAGAGAACCTCGAAAACGCCTCAACCTGGTTGTTCCCACCCACCCCACGAATCTCGTCTTACATCACCGCACTCATTGCGGGACCCTACGAATTCGTGGGGTCTGAACTGACCTCCTCCAGCGGAAAAACCATTCCGCTGGGCGTGTATGCGCGGGCGTCGCTGTTCCCCCACCTTGATGCTGACTACATTTTTGACATAACCAAAAAGGGCTTTAGCTTTTTCGAAGACAAATTTGGGCACCCGTACCCCTTTGACAAGTACGACCAGATTTTTACTCCAGAATTCAATGCCGGGGCCATGGAAAATGCTGGTGCCGTCACGTTCACTGAGGCCTACATCTTTCGTTCTCAGGTAACCGATGCCATGCGAGAGCGGCGCGTTGTCACCATCCTTCACGAACTTGCCCACATGTGGTTTGGCGATTTGGTCACCATGCGATGGTGGAACGACCTGTGGCTAAACGAGTCCTTTGCGGAATGGGCGTCCACATTGGCAACAGCGGAGGCCACAGAATGGACCGGCGCATGGACCACCTTCCAGGCCATGGAGAAGTCTTGGGCGTATCGGCAGGACCAACTGCCCTCCACCCATCCGATTGTTGCCGCGATCAACGACATTGAAGACGTCCAAGTTAACTTTGATGGCATCACCTATGCAAAGGGTGCCTCTGTGCTGAAACAGCTTGTTGCGTGGGTCGGTGAAGAGGCATTCTTTTCCGGGGTGAAAAACTATTTTTCCCGTCACCAGTGGGGCAACACTGTGCTCAAAGATTTCTTAGTAGAGCTTGAGCTCTCCAGCGGGAGGAACCTTTCTCGTTGGAGCAAAGCCTGGCTGGAAACTGCGGGAGTGAACACTCTCTCTTTAGACTTCGAGACTGATGAGTCGGGTGTGATCACGCGAGCAGCGATGATTCAAACCGCTCCCAGCGGGTGGCCCACTCTCAGACCCCATCGCATCGGTGTCGGGATTTATGCCGCCGACCACTCCGGAGCACTTGTTCGCCTCCACAGAATTGACACCGATATCGAGGGTCCCCACACCGAAATTCCCGAGTTAGTTGGCCTTCACCGTGGCAACCTCGTGCTAATCAACGATGGAGATTTGGCCTACGCCAAGATTCGTCTTGACGAAGAGTCACTCGCTTTTGCCTCAGCACACCTTGACCACATTGCCGACCCCCTCGCCCGTTCACTGGTGTGGGGTAGCGTCTGGGATTCCACCAGGGATGCAGAAATCCCTCCCCAGGTATTTATTGACCTGGTACTGGCCAATGTTGCGAGGGAGAGCGAAAGCACAACCGTGAGAACGGCGCTCGGGCAATTAGCTCTGACCGTGCGTAACTACCTCACCCCAGAGCACCGCGCGAGCGCTATCGGAGAGGTTGCTGAGGCCCTCTGGGGTTTGGTGACGTCGGCACACGCGGGAAGCGACACACAATTCCAGCTACTGAAAACTTTTGCTACGTTCGCTTCCCGTGACGAGCACGCCAGCACCCTCCGGGGGCTTCTCGAGGGAGCCATTACCTTAGAGGGCCTCAGCATCGACCAGGATCTCCGCTGGGAGCTTTTGGCCGGTCTCAGTCTTTCCGGCGCAACCAACCGCGAAGAAATTGCTCACGAGTTGAGCATGGATAACACTGCTAATGGGGCACAAGCTGCGGCGCGGGCGCAAGCTTTGCTTCCTTCCCAGGAGGACAAGCAAGCCGTCTTTGACCAATTGGTGTCCTCAGATGAGACACCCAACGCCATTGTGTCGGCATTGAGCATGAATTTTGCTCTCGCGCATGACCCTGCCGTGCTGGAGCCTTTCATTGCTCAATACTTTGACAACCTTGAATCGCTGTGGAAATCGCGAACCTACAAGATTGCCGAATACCTGGCCGAGGGGCTCTACCCCAGCTCGGTCGTGAGCGAAACACTGGTGAACGCCTCCCGTGCCTGGTTGGCTTCGGCACCAGAAATTCCGGCGCTCAAAAGAATTGTGGAAGAAAACCTTGCCGGTGTCGAACGAGCGCTTCGGGTCAGGGCGCTCGATCACTAAGCCGTGACCTCGGGCGTACCATAGGGGCATGGATTCACTGTGGGAAAACGTTACTGACCTCGTCGAGAACTACCCGGTGTTGTTTCGCATCATCGCCGTGATTTTAGGTGGTTTAGCCCTCAACCTTGCGCTTCGGATTTTGATTAAGCGCATTGTGGCGGAGGTGGTGCGGGGGGTAAAGAAGACCCACAAAGTGGATGACACGATGGAGCTCAATGCCAGCCCTATCACCGCGATGCGCTCCGTTCAACGCGCCCGAACATTGGGCTCGGTGCTGAATAACACGACGACATGGGTTATCGCCTCCGCTGTGCTGATTTTGATCCTCTCAGAGCTTGGTTTTTCGGTCACCGCTTTGGTGGCCAGTGCCGGCATTATCGGAGCTGCGCTGGGCTTTGGTGCCCAGTCCATTGTGAAGGATGTCCTGAACGGACTCTTCATGGTGTTTGAAGACCAACTGGGTGTTGGGGATGTCGTTGATTTAGGAATGGCGGAAGGGGTAGTGGAGCGAGTCGGAATTCGCATTACAGAAATTCGGGATGTCTCAGGGACATTGTGGTTCGTGCGAAACGGCGAAATTCTTCGGGTAGGAAACCACACTCAGGATTGGTCCCGTGTGATCTTGGATCTTCCCGTTCCGTACTCCTCGAATATTGAGGAGATTCAGAATGTCCTTCTCGAGTCAGCACAGGCTTTTGCCACGTCACCCGAGTGGCGAAGGAAAATCCTGGAAGATCCAGAAGTGTGGGGGGTCCAGTCCGTTTCTGCCGAAGCCATCACCCTCCGGCTTGTGGTCAAAGTAAGGGCGGGAGAACAGTGGGCTGCGGAACGAGCCCTGTATCGCGCGTTGAAGGAATCTTTGGACAGCCGCGACGTGGATATTCCCCCGCTCAACCGCATGGTGGTCGATAATCGAGAGGCTGCGAGGCGCACTCGGGTAGCTCCAGACACCGATGAGTAACCCCGGTTCCACCCTTTTTGAGCGTGTCGGTGGCGAAGCCACTTTCACCCGATTGGTGGAGAATTTCTACGAGGGCATTAAGGGTGACGAGGTGTTAATGCCGATGTACCCACACGAGGATTTAGAGGGAGCCATCTGGCGTCTCTCACACTTCTTGCAACAATATTTTGGCGGCCCCTCCACCTACAGTGCGGAGCGAGGACACCCCCGGTTGAGAATGCGCCATGCCGCGTTCAAGGTGAACCCTGACGCGAAAGAAAGATGGCTCAGCCATATGCGGTCAGCCCTCACTTCTTTGGAGCTCTCGCCCATGGACGAGGATGAATTCTGGGACTATTTCGAGCGTGCAGCTCTCATGATGGTCAACACTTTCGAAGACTAGTCATCAGCCTCTTCCGGCCCAAAGTCGTGGCCGGTTGGCATCTTCACCAACACGTAGCCTTCGGTGGCCGTGAGCCTGAGCCACGGACCATTCGTGTGAACCAACAGGGGGCGGTCTTTCAGGAAACCGAGCGCATCTGCGGCGAGCGCAGCGCCAGCCGGGATTCTTTTGGTGTGCGGAACAAGTTCCCCCCACACTTCTGATCTCACCTTTTGGACAATCGCTTCACCAGAACTTCCCGGAATCGCCTCCGCAACGCGCTGAATACCCAACTGTGCAGCTCCACTGAGGTCGCTGGAGGCAACGCTGCGGCGGCGTCGCCAATTATCCCGGGGGGGAGTTATCGCCGCCCAGGCCAGGGAGGGGACCTCAGCGGGAAGAGTAATGCTGGTCACGTTCTCCTCTTCAGCTCTGTGGAGTCGATGGAGGAGTGCCTCGATGGGGACAATCGAATCCACCGCGACAGGGTCTTGGAGCGCGCTGACCCGAAGCCCCAGCACGGTGGGGGTTTTATCCAGCAAACCGCGCGGCACGAGAATACCGACATAGACCTGGAGAAACCGCTCCCCTGAAATCACCCGCGCAGAAGAGTTGTTGACCCGGCTGGCGCGTTGTAAAAAGGTGTGCAAGTCAGCAAGAGCCTTGGGGTCAGAAAAAGTTAGTTGTTCAGACATGATGTTCTCTAAACTACAACCGATGAACACTTCTCTTGAGGCACCAGGGCCGGAAGATCCCGTGGAGAGCATGCTGGAGGCTCTGACACTCACGACTTCTACCGCGCGAACCCGTGAGGATATTTTCACCGCACCCAGCCAGTGGCAACCGCATGGGCGAGTATTTGGTGGGCAGGTCATGGCGCAAGCCGCCCGAGCAGCAATGCACACGGTCGAAGATGAGCGGGCTATTCACTCGCTGCACGGCTATTTCCTTCGACCCGGTGACATTGCGGAGGACATCACCTTTGCTGTGGACCGTATTCATGATGGGCGCTCTTTTTCCACCCGTCGCGCCCAGGCTTACCAAAAAGGTCAACCCATCTTTTCGATGATTGCGTCTTTCCAAGACCTTGATCCAGGTCTTGATCACCAGGCGGTGATGCCCGAAGGTATTCCCGACCCAGAATCGCTACCCAGTGCTCAAGAGGTGCTTCGTGCGATCGGCCACCCCATAGCTGATGTGTGGGCAAAGACGAGGGCTTTCGACTTACGCCACTTCCCGTCCTCTTCTTATGTCGCCTCTGACGAGGAAGCTTCCCCCACCCAGTCGGTGTGGATGAAATGTTTAGGTCCGCTGCCCGATGATGACGATCTTCACCGGGCGGCCTTCGCCTACGCGAGTGATTTCAGCATTCTGGAACCGGTGATGCGCGCCCACGGTGTGAACTGGTCAACGCCAGGGCTCAAAATCGCAAGCCTCGACCACGCGATGTGGTGGCACCGCCCTGCTCGCGCAGATGAATGGTTTCTCTATTCCCAGGAGTCACCCTCAGCGCGAGGCGGCCGCGGGCTATCCCTCGGTCGCATCTTCACCCAAGACGGGACGCTTGTCGCCTCGGTTGCCCAGGAGGGCATGGTCCGAGTCCCTAATCCCTCGTGAGCTTTCGATAGGTGGAACGATGCGGTGCAGCGGCATCTGCTCCTAAGCGCTCCACTTTGTTTTCTTCATACGCTTGGAAGTTTCCCTCAAACCAATACCAATGTGCGGGGTCTTCTTCGGTGCCTTCGTAGGAAAGTATGTGGGTAGCAATGCGGTCGAGGAACCACCGGTCGTGGGTAATGACCACAGCGCAACCGGGAAACTCCAGCAGCGCATTTTCAAGACTGGAGAGAGTTTCCACGTCTAAGTCGTTTGTGGGTTCGTCCAGGAGCAACAGGTTCCCACCCTGCTTGAGCGTCAGCGCAAGGTTCAAACGGTTGCGCTCGCCACCGGAGAGCACCCCCGCTTTCTTTTGCTGGTCCGGGCCTTTGAAACCAAAAGTGGAGACGTAGGCGCGCGAGGGGATTTCCACCTTGCCCACCTGGATGACGTCTAAACCGTCAGAAACGACTTCCCATAATGTCTTGGTGGGATCAATGCCGCCACGCTCCTGGTCAACGTAGGAGAGTTTCACGGACTCCCCAATAATCAGCTCACCGTCGTCCAAAGACTCCAAGCCGACAATGGTTTTAAACAGCGTTGACTTTCCCACACCGTTCGGGCCAATGATTCCCACGATACCGTTGCGGGGAAGCGAGAAGCTGAGGTTGTCAATCAGAACTCGGTCGCCAAAACCTTTTCGGATTTTTTTTGCGTCCAAAACTTGTTGACCCAGACGTGGGCCAGGAGGAATCTGAATTTCTTCAAAGTCAAGCTTCTTCGTTCTTTCCGCCTCTTCCGCCATCTCCTCGTAACGCGCCAGACGGGCTTTCGATTTTGCTTGGCGGCCTTTGGCGTTAGATCGAACCCATTCGAGCTCATCGGCTAGCCGTTTAGCGAGTTTCTGGTCTTTTTTGCCCTGCACTTGGAGGCGTTCACCCTTTTTCTCCAGGTATGTCGAATAGTTACCTTCGTAGGGATACAAACGCCCGCGATCAACCTCGGCAATCCATTCGGCGACATGGTCGAGAAAATATCGGTCGTGTGTGATGGCGATGACAGCGCCGGGATATTTGGAGAGATGTTGTTCTAGCCACAACACACTCTCGGCGTCGAGGTGGTTGGTGGGCTCGTCAAGGAGCAGGAGGTCAGGTTTCTCAAGAAGCAACTTACACAGCGCCACCCGGCGCTTTTCACCACCGGAGAGATGCGTAATAGCTGCGTCGGAGGGTGGACACCGCAAAGCATCCATTGCCTGTTCTAACTGCGAATCCAGGTCCCAGGCGTCCGCCGCGTCGATGGCTTCCTGAAGAGTGCCCATTTCCGCTAAAAGGGTGTCGAAGTCGGCTTCGGGGTCGGACATTGCCGCAGAGATTTCGTTGAAGCGCTCAACTTTTTCGTGAATCTCGCGAACACCGTCGCGAACGTTTTCCAGCACCGTTTTAGAGTCATCCAACTCGGGCTCCTGCAGGAGAATACCCACACGGTAGCCCGCGGTGAGCACGGCTTCACCGTTACTGGGGGTGTCAAGGCCCGCCATAATTTTGAGGATGGTGGACTTACCAGCCCCGTTCGGGCCGACCATACCGATTTTGGCACCGGGGAAAAAAGACATCGTGACGTCGTCAAGAATGAGCTTGTCGCCCACAGCTTTGCGGGCACGGACCATTGTGTAAATGAATTCAGCCATAGCTCCCTAGTTTAGGCACTGATAGCGGATGCCCTTACAGGGTGCTGGGCGCCGGGAGCTGCAGGCCCCGGCGCCCAGCACTGGGGCCTAAGGTTTCTTTTCCACCGCGTCGTCGTCTTCGACAACGTCGTCATCGGTGTTCTTGTCCCGAGCCGCTTTCTTATATTTGCTGGTTCCCCACAGCAGGTCATGCCCCAGCGAGTCAGCTTCGACTTCGATGGAGGTTCCTGTCCGCTCATCTGTTGTCCAGTCTCGGACTTTGACTCGACCAGAGGTTACGACTCGGTCTCCTTTGCTCAAAGACTGCGACGCGTTGACTGCGAGTTCCCGAAACGCCGTCACGGTGTACCAGTTGGTCTCGCCATCGGCCCACTGGTTATTGCTGCGGTCATACTTGCGCTGCTGCGAGGCCAGCCGGAAACTGGTGATGGCGAGGCCTTCGGATGTCACGATATGGCGGGGGGTTGTTGCGACAAGCCCCGTCAAGGTGAGGTGATCGGTCATGATGTTGTCCTTCCAGGCCCGGGAAGGTTAGGTGTGAGTTGCATCCCCAGGCCGCGATGCGACTTGGGGTTACTGTGCCCCGACTGAGATGGCCCGAAGTCCTGACAGAGCAAAACCGTGGCCCCTCGGTCAGAAGGGTCTTCTGTGGACAGCTAGACGGGAAGGAGGTAGGGCGAAAAACCTGCGCGAACCTTGGAGACTTTGGGCGCAGCTACGGCAAGGCAGTAACCCTGCGTGGGGTTCTTTGCGAAAAAGTCTTGGTGGTAGTCCTCGGCGTCGTAAAAAGCGGCCAGAGGAGTGATTTCCGTCACAACCCCTCCACCCCACGTGTCCTCTGCGCGCTGGCGAGCAGCCTCAAAGAGAGCCTGCTCTTCCCCATCTCTGTAAAACATGGCAGAGCGGTACTGGGTTCCGGAGTCATTCCCTTGGCGATTGAGCTGACGGGGATCGTGCATGGTGAAAAATGCGTCCAAAATGACGTCAGACGGGATGACGTCAGGGTCGAAGGTCACCGCAACAGCTTCGGCATGACCGGTGCGACCGGTGCAAATTTGCTCATACGTGGGGTGTTCACCTTCGCCCCCGGTATACCCGGACACCACCGCAGTGACTCCCCGCAGCACACGGTACGCGGCATCGAGACACCAAAAGCAACCACCGGCAACGACATAAGTTTTCATGACCCAAACCCTAGACGACCGCCCTGAGAGCTAAAAAAATTGTGCTCCCCACCGTGGTCACAGGACCTTGTCCCCAACCCCTACGCTTGACCTGTGTCAGAGTCTTATCCCACCCCAGCACAGCACCAGATTCAGCTCTAATGGGGTATTTTTATGGGCTTCTTGCTGCGCTACTTTTTGGGGCCAACGGCTCCGTTAGCAAAGCCGTCATCGAGTCTGGTTTCACTGCTCTTCAACTCACCCAAATGCGGGTTGTGGGTGCTGCCGTAATCTCCGGACTCATTCTTGTCGTGCTTGATCACCGGTCTTTTAGAGTCCCGATCCGCCAGTGGCCCGTCATCGTGGTCCTCGGAATTGTCGGGGTCGCCATGCTCCAGGCCACCTATGCGTTCGCGATTGCCCTGCTTCCCGTCGGTATTGCCTTGTTGCTGGAGTACCTTGCAGTGTTGATTGTGGCATTGTTCGCTTTTTTCTTCTTCAAAGAAAAAGTTCACGCAAGACTGTGGATTGCCATCGGATTTGTGATTGCCGGTCTGGTGATAGTGGCAGAAATTTGGGCCAGCACCCTCAACCCGGCAGGTGTTCTGTGGGGTCTCGCCGCCGCTGGTGCTCTCGCAACCTTTTTCTTGGTCGGAGAAAAACAACTCCAAACTATCTCCCCGCTTGCGCTGTCGTTTTGGACGATGACGATTGCTTCACTATTTTGGGCACCCTTCTCCGGCTGGTGGACTTTCACCACAGAGACGTTCACCACCGCAGTTCCGCTGGGAGGTTCCCTCGAAGAACTAGCCCTCCCCCTGTGGGTCCTCATCCTGTGGAATATGACCTTGGGATCGTTTGCGCCATTCCTTCTCTCGCTCAGTGCCCTCAAAAGGCTTTCCGCCACCGCCGCAGGAATCCTTGCGACCAGCGAAATTGCCTTTGCCTTCATTGTCGCCTGGCTCTGGCTCAATGAAGCATTGAGCCTTTCCCAAATAGTTGGGGCTTCGATAGTGTTGGCAGGAATCGTTATTGCACAGACTGCGCGAACAAGTGACGTGGTCGTGCAGGGAGATTTGGCACTGGAAACCGGGCCCATTACTCTCCCGTATTTAGAAGAAACAGAGGAGAAACCATCATGAAGAGGGCATTCCGACCCATCGTCGTAGCATCACTAATTGCTGCAGTACTCAACCAGGCGCTGTATTTTATTGCCACCGGATTTTTTGAGATTGACTTTGTTCTCGTGACCGAACCACCCTCGGACATTCCTGCCTGGGCACCCGCCGTCTTTAGCGTGTTTCAGGGTGTTCTGGGTGGGGTGGTGGTTGCCTGGATTGCCTCGCGCACGAAGAGCCCCAGAAACACCTGGTTGGCGATCAGCTTGGTGGCCCTCGCTCTCAGCTTCACGCCTGGGTTCTTGGCCACTGCCGTCACCTCTGCGCTATGGCTGAACGCCATGCATGTGGTCGCAGGAGCGATCATCATCCCGATGGTCGCCGTGGCTTTAGACACCCGAGAGACCGCCAGCACGTCGGAGTGAATCCGCTCAGCCACCGAGACTCAGAGGACTCCCTCTAAGCCTCGATAACGACCGGCACAATCATGGGCCGGCGGCGGTGTTGGGTGTTGACCCAGCGTCCGACCGTGCGCCTTACGACCTGCTGGAACGCTGAGGTGTCTCTGGTCCCATTCTTGGCTGCTTCCTCCAGTGCCTTCACGATGGCAGGACGAACATCATCAAACACTGCGTCGTCCGGGGCAAAACCGCGAGCGTGAATTTCAGGACCCACAATGATGGCGCCCGTTTGAGCATCCATGGCAATAAAAATTGAAATGAAACCTTCCTCTGCCAAAGTTCGGCGGTCCTTAAGGTCTGCTTCGGTGATCTCACCGACGGTGGAACCATCAACATAGACAAAACCAATGTCAAGTTGCCCGGTAATCGTTGCGATACCTTCTGTCATGTCAACGACGCTGCCATTTTCTCCCACCAGTGTTCCTTCCACAGGAACACCAGACTCAATCGCTATCTCCGCATTCGCCCTCAAATGGCGAGCCTCCCCATGAATGGGCATCACCTGGCGGGGCTTCACAATGTTGTAGCAGTAGAGCAACTCACCGGCGGCAGCATGGCCAGAAACATGCACTTTAGCGTTGGCCTTATGGACGACATTAGCCCCCAAGTCAATGAGCCCATTGATCACGCGGTACACCGCGTTTTCATTCCCGGGAATGAGGCTGGAGGCCAGAATGACGGTGTCGCCAGGACCAATATCAATGGTGGGGTGTTCCCGGTTGGCCATGCGGGACAGACCAGCCATCGGCTCACCCTGTGAGCCGGTGCTCATGTACAAAATTTTCTCATCCGGAACATCCGGTGCTTTTTTGGCATCAATGAGGAAGCCCTCGGGAATCTTCAAATACCCCAGCTCATGGGCTATCCCCATATTGCGCACCATCGAACGCCCCACCAGTGCAACCCGGCGGTTACTCGAAATAGCCGCGTCAATCACTTGTTGAACGCGATGGATGTGGGACGCAAAACTTGCCACAATGACGCGTCGTGGCGCCTTACTAATAATTTGTTCCAAGACGGGACCGATGTCTGCCTCCCGAGGGGTAAACCCTGGCACGTCAGCGTTGGTGGAATCCACCATAAAGAGGTCGACGCCTTCTTCCCCTAAACGTGCAAACGACCGGAGATCTGTCAGCCTGCCATCCAGCGGGAGCTGGTCCATCTTGAAGTCACCGGTGTGCAAAACACTCCCGGCTGTGGTCCTCACCATTACGGCAAGCGCATCGGGTATCGAGTGGTTGACGGCAACAAATTCAACATCGAATGGGCCCAGTTTTTCTCGACCACCTTCGCTGACTTCCATCGTCAAGGGTTGAATTCGGTGCTCTTTCAGCTTTGCTTCAATCAGTGCCAGAGTCAGTGTCGAGCCAATCAAAGGAATATCAGCGCGAAGTTTCAGCAAGTAGGGGACAGCGCCGATGTGATCTTCGTGGCCGTGGGTGAGCACAATGGCCAAAATGTCATCAAGGCGGTGTCGAATCGGATGAAAATCGGGAAGGATGAGGTCAACTCCGGGCTGGGTCTCTTCCGGGAAGAGAACACCGCAGTCGATGATGAGTAATTTGCCCCCAATTTCGAAAACGGTCATGTTGCGACCGATTTCTCCAATACCGCCGAGCGGAATTACCCGCAGAGTGCGCTTATCAAGGGGTGGTGGGTCTAACAGTGGTTGTGGCATAAAGCCTTATCTTGTTGTTCCGGCAACCTTGGGCAGTGCGCCGCCAGCAGCCGCATTGCGGTCAGGTCTGAAATTGGAGAAGTCAACACCGGGAACGCCACGAACGAGGTCAACATTTGCCTCAATCAGGGCGGCTTCTGACTCTTCCGGGCCGACCAGGGGTAGCCGCACACGAGGAGAAGAAATACGCCCTAAACCGTGCAGGATGTATTTCACCGCCACCGTGCCTGGCACGTGGGTCATCGTCGCTCTCACCAGGGGCTCGAGAAGTTTGTGCTGTGCCGTCGCTCCGGCAAGGTCGCCCGCGTTTACCGCATCCACCATGATGCGGTATGGCTCGGGGGCAATATTTGCGGTCACCCCAATCAGCCCGGTCCCCCCAATGGCAAGAGTGGGGAGGGCGTTGGCGTCATCGCCCGCGAAATACATCAAATCCGTCTGGTTCATCACTCGGGACACTTCCGCGAGGTCCCCTTTTGCGTCTTTCACCGCAACAATGTTGGGGTGTTTGGACGCCCGCATGATGGTGTCATACGTGATTTGTATTCCCGAGCGTCCGGGAATGTCATACAACACCATCGGTAAATCGGTGGCGTCAGCAATCATCCGGAAGTGCGTGAGAACACCAGCTTGGGTGGGTTTGTTGTAGTAGGGGGTCACCACCATCACACCATCCGCACCCGCTTTTTCACTCGCTTTATATAACTCAATAGCGTGGGCGGTTTCGTTGGAACCGCCACCGGTGATGATGCTCGCGCGGCCCGCGGCAACGGATTTTCCGGTGGTGACGAGCCGAAGTTTTTCAGCATCGGTGAGCGTGCTGGTTTCGCCGGTTGTCCCGGTGACCACCAGGCCATCGGCGCCGTGAACAATCAGCGAGTCCATGAGAGTCTCGACCCCTGGCCAATCCACCTCGCCCGCCACTGTCATCGGAGTGACCATGGCGACCAAAACCTGGCCGAAAGGATTGTTAGTTACCACTGCTCCAGGCTATCGGCACTCAGCGCAACCCGCACCCTCATTAGGGCGCAACGCGCCCGTTGGCGCTGAACGTCTCGAAGGTCATCGGCATGAGTGGAGCCCAGAGGGCTTCCATCTTGTCGGCGACCATTTCGATTTCTCTCTGCGGGAATGAGGGGAAATGGGTTCCCTCTCTTTTGGTGCGCAGACTCAAGAAGTTCATCAAACTGCGGGAATTCATGGTGACGTACATGCTCGAATAGAGCGTGACGGGGAGAACAACTCGGGCCACTTCGCGGGCAACACCGGCGGCCAGCATTCTCTGGTAGCTCTCATACGCAGCACGGCACACGTCTTTGACTTCATCCTGCACCAGCGTGGTCTGTTCCGGCGTCCCGTCCTCAAAATCGTAAGCCCCAGGCTTACCCACCTGAATCAGTTTGCGGTCCGGCCCGGGAATATAAAAGACGGGACGGAGTTCGCGGTATCGACCGCTTTCTTCGTTATACGAAGCAATGCGGTGGCGCATAAATTCACGAAACACAAAAATCGGAGCCTGTACGTAATACGTCAGCGAATTGTGCTCAAAAGGGGAACCGTGGCGATCTCTCATCAAATAGTTAATCAGCCCGCGATCACGCTCGGTTGCTTCTTGGCCCGACGTTGCGGACTCCAGGGTTTGCTCACCCTGGGTGCTGACTCTGGCGGCAAAAAGCACGTCTGCATCACTGGCGCTATGCCGAACTAACTCGACGGTGACGTCGGAACGAAACTCAATTTCTTCGATGCCCACCCTAAAATCCCCTCGTTTACCCTCTAAATCTTATCGCTCGTCTTTCGTAACGCTTCGTCATCTCCTGGCGTGGTGTTGGCTTTCGCCAATAGTGTGCGTCACATGGACACTGTGACAATCCTCCTCTTCCTGCTCGCCCTGCTTTGTGTGGCGACGCTAGTCGGGCTGTGGTGGAAAGGAAACCAAGGTCGCATCACGCGGAGTTCCAGCCAAGCGCTTCCGCCGGATGTTCCCCTGGATCTCATCGACCCCAAAGCGGTACTGACGCTGCTTCAGTTTTCTGGTCCTTTTTGCTCCTACTGTTCCGCGATGCGAGAAATCCTGGGTCGCCTCGAAAAAAATCTCGACGGCATCTCCCATCGTGAAATTGATATCACCGACTTCGCCGAGCTGACCCGAAAATTACGCATTACCCAAACCCCCACCACGCTCCTCGTCACCGCGTCCGGTCATATTCACGCCCGCATCCGAGGCGCGGCTAAGGCCTCCTCGGTTACCGAAGAAGTCACCCATGCACTCGATTATCGAAAGGCACACTCTGATGGCTACCTCATCTGACACCACAGGAATCGATCCCCGAGGCCCACGCTTTGGCGCGGGCATAACGGCCGTTCTCCTGCTCATCACCATTGGGTTGGGATTAGCCCGCCCTGACGCCTCCGGGTCAATCGCGGAACGGGTAACCGAGCCGGCTTTTGTTCTCCTGACAATCCTCACAGCGATTTTTGCCTGGGGCGCGTTTGCGGGAATCCGCAAGCACCCTTACGGGCTGCTCTTTGCAGCGCTGATCAAGCCCCGACTTCAACCCCCCAGCTTTCGTGAACCACCAGAGCCCCCCACTTTTGCTCAGCTCATCGGATTCCTGGTGAGCAGTGCCGGCGTCGTCCTTCACCTTGCAGGTGTTCCCTATGGGCTGGTCGGAGCAGCGGCGGCAGCCTTCATTGCGGCCTTCCTCAACTCCGTGTTTGGATTGTGCCTCGGCTGCGAGCTCTACGCCCTGTTGGTTCGGGCTCGGCTTATCAAGCCAAAAAACCTCCCCGTGTGAAAGCCCTGGGAGAGTGTCGCGTAAAGTTCGAGAACGTGGTTCGATAAGAACCTAACCAAAGGAGTACACATGGCTGTTACCAGCGAATCAAAAACCACCTGGCACGGATCCCTCACCGAAGGCAGTGGAAGCACGTCACTGGTGTCCTCTGGTGCCGCAACTTTTGATGTCACCTGGGCGGCCCGAAGCGAAGGCCAATCCGGCAAAACAAACCCGGAAGAACTTCTCGGGGCAGCGCACTCTGCCTGCTATTCAATGGCTCTCTCTCACGCTCTTTCCGGTGCCGGAACCCCACCCGAATCTTTGGAAGTTACGGCCGCTGTCACTTTTGTTCCCGGCGAAGGCGTGACAGGGTCACACCTCCTCGTGAACGCCCGTGTCCCCGGTCTTGATGACGCGGCATTTGCGGTCTTTGCCGAGGAAGCCAAGGCAGGATGCCCCATCTCTCAAGCGCTTGCGGGGATTCCCATCACCCTCGAAGCAACGCTCGGATAGGGCGGCGTGGCCACGAAATCACTCACCATCCTTCTGGCGGGGGCCAGCGGCATGATTGGGCAACCACTCGCTGCTCTGTTGCGCGAACAGGGTCACAGCGTTCACCTTTTGGTGCGGCGGGAACCTACTGACCCATCAGAACATCGCTGGGACCCCAGCACAGGCTCAATTGAGTCAGGAATTATCAACAGCGCCGATGTTGTCATTAATTTAGCGGGAGCCTCCATTGGGAAGCTGCCGTGGACCCCACAGCACAAAGCGCTCATCATGTCCTCCCGTGTGGAGACCACAGGGACCCTAGCGGCGGCAATAGCTTCCTCAGCCACGCCTCCGGCTGCTCTGCTTCAAGCGAGTGCCGTCGGGTATTACGGTGATCGTGGCGACGAGGACCTTAACGAAGAAAGCACAGCAGGCGTGGGATTCCTGGCCGATGTTGTGCGCGCATGGGAAGGCGCTGCAGAACCGGCCAGCACCAAGAAGACCCGCGTCATTTTTGCTCGAACGGGCCTCGTTGTGGGCAAGGGTGGGGCAATGACACCACTGAAACTTCAAACCGCACTCGGTGTTGCCGGGCCTATCGGTCGCGGAACACAGTGGTGGCCGTGGATTAGCCTTCACGATGAGGTTCGGGCGCTCGCCCACCTCGCCGTGCATCCTTCTGCAAAGGGACCTTACAACCTGGTCGGTCCCACCCCCGCCCAGGCAAACGGCCTCACAAAGGCCCTCGCTCGCGCCATGAAACGACCTTTCTGGCTAGGGCTGCCGCGTTTCATCATCAGCCTGGTGATGGGGGAAGGTGGCACATCCTTGTTGCTGGCGTCACAGAAAGTTCACGCCGGTAATTTAGAGGCCGTGGATTTTCACCACGATGACATCACCGTTGAGGATGCTGTGGCGCGACTGGTGAAAGCCTAAGCACCAGATTTTGCCAGGCTGATGGCCCGGCGGATAGCCCACCTGGCGCGCCGCCGGTCCCCACACGCGTCATACGCCATTCCGAGCCTCATCCACGCCTGCCACCGCTCAGGTTGCGACTCAACAGCCTTTGCGAAAGTGGGAAACAACGCTTCTGCACTGGGACGGTCGGCCCTCCCGCTCGGTGTGCGAGAAAATTCCGTGGGCATTTCCCCTTCGGCCTCTAACCGGCTCGCAAGAACCCCTGACGAGCGACCAAAACGCAGCTCCAACACCAAAACCCAGGCACCCAGAAGGGGCAGAAGACCGAGGGCATAACCCATGGCGTTGGCCAAAAGGGAATCATCGGTCACAAGGATCCAGGCGTAATTGAGAGCAAAAGCGAGATAAATCACCACCAGCAACGACATAAATATCGCGCCAATCAACGGGCGATTCACGACCTTGTCACTCCGAGGGCGTTTTCCAGTCCCACCGTGAGCCCACGGTGACCACTGAGATAGCGGAGAGCGACGGCAATTCCTTGATGGTAGGCCTCCGAAGAAGACGTGTGGTGGGACACCGTCAACGTCTCCCCCACGCCCCCAAAGATCACGTCTTGCGAGGCAACCACGCCTTGGAGTCGAAGAGAGTGAACGGGGATTCCCTGTACCTGCTCGCCTCGGGCGCTTTGCTCGCTGTGCGGCGCTATTACTCCCCCACGCTCCGTGCGAACCTGGGCCATAGTTTCAGCCACCCTGACGGCCGTCCCCGAAGGCGAATCAACTTTCCCTGCATGATGAATTTCGACAATTTCAATGGACTCAAAGAACTCTGCGGCTCGGGCCGCAAGAAGGTTTTGAACGGTTGCTCCGAGCGAAAAGTTTGGCACCACAAAGACGCTGGCCCCCTCGGTAGCGTCAACTTTTTTTGCCAACCCCCGAAGCCTTTCAGCAGACCACCCGCTGGTGCCGACTAGGACGGGTAGCCCCTGTTCCAGAGCAAACTCGACAACCGTGGACGAAACTCCGGGATGTGTTACATCCACCACGACATCGGCACCCAACATGTCCTGAAGGTCACTTTGGGAATCTAGACGCGCAATGACATCAAAGTCGGGCATCGCGCCAATCACGTGGCACACCTGTATTCCCAAACGTCCGGTGGCACCCACCACTGCTACCTGCGTCGACATAGCTCGAGCCTACAAGTCGCCAGCCGGGAAATTAGGAAAGGCTGAGAAAGAGCTTTTCTAAGTCCTCAACGCTCAAATCATTGCTGCTTGTTCCCGACCCCTCATCGGCAACACACTCTTTCATCGCCGCGGCAATAATCGAAAATCCTGCTTTGTCGAGCGCGCTCGATACTGCCGAAAGCTGGGTGACTACAGACCGACAATCTTTGCCCTGCTCCACCATTGAAATAACAGCACCCAATTGACCTTGAGCGCGCCGAAGGCGATTGAGGACGAGCTTTGATTCACTGCTGGTGTTCTCTGCCATGACTTTTTCCTTTGTGTGTGGGCTATGCGGCGGGGACGGGGGAGGGAGATTCGGTGGCTGCCATTCCCATATTCCAGGTCAGGAAGCCACCATCGAGGTTTGCCACCTCAATCCCAGCGTGGGAAAGAATGCTCGCTGCCGTGTGGCCTCGCTGGCCTACGCGGCAGGTCACAATGACCTTTTTGTCCTGAAATTGATCAATGTTTTCGCGGAGTTCATCGAGCGTAATGAGGGTGGACCCGGGAATCGCGCCGAGAGAATACTCCCCCGTTGTTCTCACATCCACCAACATCCAGCCGTCCTCAAGTTTGCTGTGAACCTCATGCCATTGCACGGAGTGTTCGCCCAGTGCACGATTTTCGTTCACGTACCCCAACATGTTGACGGGGTCTTTCGCGGAAGCGAACTGGGGTGCGTAGGACAATTCAAGGTCGATGAGATCTGTGGCCGTAAGCCCCGCAGCCAATGCTGTCGCGATGACATCGATGCGCTTATCAACCCCCTCTTCGCCCACCACCTGAGCGCCCAGAATAAGGTCCGTTAAGGGGTCAACAATGAGTTTCATTGCCAGCTGGCTGGCGTTGGGATAGTACCCAGCATGGCTGATGGGGTGGGTGTGAATAATCCGCATGTCGCGACCTTTTGCTGCCAACACCCGTTCGGTATATCCGGTGGATGCCGCAGCAACACCGAAGAAACCGACAATGGACGTCCCGTATGCCGTGGTTGCCCGCGAAGCACGCCCAACAATCGAATCAGCCGCGAGGCGACCGTGCCGGTTAGCGAGGCCCGCAAGGGGAACCAAGCTGTGCCCATCAACGCGCTCTTTCTCTGCCACATCACCCACCGCCCAAATGTGGGGGTCTGACGTGCGCTGTTGCTCATCGACACGAATGCCGCCGGCGTTGCCCATTTCCAGACCAGCGGCAATCGCAAGTTCGGTGTTGGGTCGCGCCCCAACGGCCACCACCACAAGATCAGCCTCCAGCACGGTGCCATCCGCGAGTGTCACACCGTGCTCAGAGATCGCGGTGACGGTAGCTTCCAGCATGACTTCCAAACCTTGCCAGCGAGCACGCTCCACGAGCGGCCACGCCATCTCAACATCGAGGCTCGGCATCAGCTGAGGAAGAGCTTCCAACAGGGTGGTGGACAAGCCCCGGTGAACCAGGTTTTCTGCCAGCTCCAAGCCAATAAAGCCGCCCCCTATGACGATGGCGCTGCGGGCTTTCGCCGCGGCAGCCATGAGGCCATCCATGTCATCAAGATTCCACAACACGTGGGCAAGCTCAACGCCAGGAATGGGGGGCCTAAAGGGGGTGGACCCGGGGCTCAACACCACCGCGTCGTAGGAAAATTCGCGGGTTTCGCCGGTCAAAACATCCCGCGCACTGACAGTTTTTTCCCCACGGTTGATGGCCGTAGCTTCGGTACGAAGATGAACATCGATGTTGAACCGACGTTTTAGTTGCTCCGGTTTTTGCAACACTAGGGATCCCCGCTCGGGGATTACCCCTCCCACGTGATAGGGCAAACCACAGTTTGCGAAGGAAACCTCGCCGCCCCGCTCCAACACGATAATCGTGGCGGTCTCGTGAATTCGGCGTAAACGCGTCGCAGCAGACATCCCGCCGGCGACACCTCCGATAATGACAATGGTTTCGGGGAGAGAAAATGCTGAGCTCATGAGATGAGTATATACCCCCTAGGGTATTAGTTGCTTTTTCAGGACACCTCTGACACGGTAGACATCGTGTCTTCTAACGGTCCCCTTCATCGCCTCAGGCAAAGCTATCGGTCCACCATGCTGACCATGCTCTCAGGGGACCCCCAGGGCGAGCCCGAGTGGGTCAAAAAAATGAGCACCGGCGATGATGAAGGTTTTTTTGGGCCCGGTTCCGCCGTGTGGTTTGTCAATGGTGGCATCCCGGTGATCGCCGCGGGTGTGGGAGCTTTGTTAATGCAGACTCTTCACCCGGGGGCAATGGCCGGGGTCCATGATCACTCACGGTATGCCTCAGACCCCCTGGGCCGACTCTCCGGAACGGTGCAGTGGGTTGTCACCACAACGTTTGGCGCAACAGAAACGGTGAAAGCGGAAAGCTCCCGAGTCTCACGACTCCACGACCGCGTCAGTGGGGAATATCAACCCGGTTCCATCCCCGAGGCCCACCAGAAATATTCAGCCCACGATGAAGACCTTGTCGGCTGGGTTCACGTCATTTTCACCGACGCCTTCCTTCGTGCGCATCGCACCTGGGGTAAACCGATTCCCGAAGGACCCGACGGCGAAAAAGGTGAAGACCGTTACGTCCGGGAGTGGTCGCAAGCGGGTGTGATGATGGGGATGAAAAACCCACCCATGTCTGTGCGGGAACTCGAGTACGCCCTCGACGAATTCAGGTCCCACCTTCGGCGAGATGAACGCGTCACCGAGGCCCTTGGCTTCCTCACAAAGCCACCACTGCCGCTCGGGGCACGTCTTCCCTACCAAATCCTGGTTGCCGGCGCTATCGCCACCTTTGACAAAGAGACCAGAAAACTGCTGGGTCTTCGACGGCCATGGTGGCCAGCCATCACGATTACCCGCGGTCTTTTGGTATTGGTGGGGATTGTTCTCGGCAGCGAATCAACGTCGCGTCAGCGCACCGAAGAGCGCATTGAACGTCTCCGCACCCACAACTCCTAAGGCTTACTGAACGCCGAGGATATCCACGACAAACAGAATCGTGTCCTCGGGTCCAATGGAGCCGTCCTCTGTTCCCCCCGTTGGTCCATAGCCAAGCTCCGATGGGATCACGATGACCACTCGGGACCCGACCGTTTGATCGATAAGCCCGTCACGGAAACCTGGGATCACACCGCCTGTGGGGAAACTCGCGGGCTCGCCACGGGTCCAACTGGAATCAAAAACTTCGCCGGTGTTCCAGTTGACTCCGTGATAGTGAACCACCACAACGTCTCCCGCTCCCACAACAGCGCCCTCACCGACGAGGACGGTCGCCACGGCGAATTCCTCCGGAACGTCACCTTCGGGAATGGTGACGGTGGGTTCCCCCGACTCCGCGTATTCGATGGCGGGGAAACCCTCTGGTGGCGCTTCGGCGACCCCAGACAAGCTCTCAAGGGCTGGTTCAGCCGGGGGTTTGATGTCGAGAATATCCACCACAAAGAGCAACGCTTCTCCCGCTTGGAGACCGAATTCTGGGGCCCCATCAATACCAAATGCTTGGTGTGGAGGAATCAATCCCGCGACCCGGGAGCCCACCGTGGAACACGCTGCCGTCAACGAGACGCCAACAAAACTGGGAACCTCGGTATTCAAGGTCAAAACGGTGGGGCTCAACTCGTCATAACCGGACTCTTCGATGAGAGCTCCACTGGCCGCGTTATAGAGCGAATAATTCACCACGAGGTCATCACCATTGGTGACGGGGGCTCCCTCGCCCTCAACAATCACGCTGCGTTGAGTGGAAAGAACCTCCAAAGGTGCGTCAAAGCTGAGCTCCGGTGCTGAACCAAATTCCCCGCCAAAGGTGATCGACTCGACCTCTGCACCGCTCGGAGTGCACCCGCCGGAGGCTGTCCCCGTCCCTGATGCCTCCAGGGACGTGACGGGATCGGCGGCACAACCGGCTAAAGCCCCCACGAGGACGACAACGGAGGCAAAAGTGATAACCGGTTTCACGGGGGACCTTTCTTGGGGCGAAATCCACGCCACGACAAACCACCAGTGTGCCAGGAACACGCCTGGCATTCACTGTTAGGGCGTTATTAGGGTAACGGGTTCGTGGTGAACAGGAAAGTTCACGGAGTTTGCGATGAAGCAGAGCTCACTCGCTTTTCGGTGGAGATCCGGGACCACGGATTGATCACCGGCAGAAATTTCGATTCGGGGCCGAAGGGTTACCTCGACCATATGTCCCCCGCCATCACTGTTCAACACCAGGGTTCCGGTTGCAGAATCGGTATACGACTCGACCACAACCCCTGCTGAGGAGGCCACATGCAGAAAGCTCAAAAGATGGCACTCGGAGAGAGCGGCTATCAGCAGCTCCTCGGGGTTCCACCGCGCCCGGTCCCCATGAAATGCTTTATCTGCCGAACCATCAATGGTTTTCTTGCCCTCGGCAAGAATCAGCGTGTCTCTGCGGTAGTCCTTGTAGCCACTCGTGCCAGAACCCGTATTGCCGCTCCATTCCAGTGACACAGCAAAGAAATGTTCGGCCATACTCGGCTCCTTAGGGGTTTTACCAGCTGTTTTCCGAGGCTACAGGTCTACACTAAAGGTTTATGACGGACACCCTTTCGACGACCTCTCACGACGTAGAAGCCCTGTCGCGCAAAATTGTGACAGCCATTCCGGGCCCCCAATCGCAGGCACTCCATGAGCGTCGACTGGCAACTGTTTCTGCCGGCGTTTCCGCCACTTTTCCGGTTTATGCCGACCACGCTCACGGAGCAATCATCGTTGATGTCGACGGAAACCAGTTCTTAGACCTCACTGGGGGCATCGGGGTCATGACAATTGGTCACACCAACGAAGCCGTTGTCGACGCGATATCGCATCAAGCGTCCCAGATCACCCACACGCTCTTCGCCGTAGCGGGCTACGAGCCCTACATCGAAGTGTGTGAGCTCCTTGCGCGACACACCCCCGGCGATTTTGCGAAAAAATCTGTCCTCGTAAACTCCGGCGCTGAGGCGCTCGAGAATGCCGTGAAAATTGCCCGGAAACACACCGGTCGAACCGAAATTGCGGTGTTACACCACGGCTACCACGGCAGAACAAACCTCACCTCCGCCATGAACTACAACATGCACCCCTACGGGACAGGTTTTGGTCCTCTTGCCGGATCAGTTCACCATGCCCCCAACTCTTCACCCTTCCATGACGGACTTAGCGGTGCCGACGCAGCCGAGCGAACCATCAGCTACCTCGAAAAGCGGGTCGGTGCGAGCCAAATTGCGTGCCTCGTGGTGGAACCCATCCAAGGTGAGGGCGGATTTATTGTTCCAGCGGAGGGCTACTTACCCGCGCTCCTCGCCTGGTGTCACGACAACGGAATTGTCTACGTCTCCGACGAGGTTCAAAGTGGAATGGCGCGCACGGGTGCCTACTTCGCCAGCGAACATTTTGGAATTGAGCCCGATCTGGTCACCAGCGCCAAAGGCATCGGTGGGGGAATGCCGATTGCTGCCGTCACCGGGCGTGCAGAAATTATGGATGCTTCGCACCCCGGTGGACTGGGCGGCACTTTTGGTGGCAACCCGGTTTCCTGTGCTGCCGTTGTCGCCGTCTTCTCAGAGGTGGAGAGGCTTGGCCTGCTTCACGAAGCAGACCGAATCGGGTCTGCACTAAAATTGGGGCTTCACGACCTAAAAGCTCGATTCCCCCAGGTCGCTGACGTCCGCGGAATCGGCGCAATGATTGCCATCGAGTTCTGCGACCCAGAAACGGGGAAACCAGCGCCCGAGGTTGCGAAAGCACTTCAGACCTTCGCACTCCACCAGGGCGTTCTCATTCTGACGGCAGGGACTTTCGGAAACGTTCTGCGTTTCCTGCCCTCACTGGTCATCACGGATGACCAGATCGCCGAAGCAATCGGTGTAATGGGTGATGCGTTGGAGTCCCTCTAAACCGTGACAACTCATCCCCTCGGGATTGCCGATGGCGTAGTGGTGGCGGAACTTCTGCGCGACTCCATGGTGGAATCGCTTCACCTTGGTGTCGTAGCTGTCGTGGATCACACCGGAGCACTTCTCCTCGAGCGAGGCAACAGCGATGCCGCAGTTTTTCCCCGTTCGACACTCAAACCGTTACAAGCTCTTGCTTTGCTCTCCACCGGGGTGAATCTTGACCCGCTCGAATTGGCGCTCAGCACCGCGAGCCACTGCGGCTCATCCGAGCATCGCGACGCGGTCGACAATTTTCTCCACCGCCACGGGCTGACCTCCGCCAACCTGCGGTGCCCAGAAGATTGGCCTCTAGGACCCCACGAGCGCGCGCTGCTAGAACAAGAGCACGGTGCGCCCTCCACTCTGGCCATGAATTGTTCAGGGAAGCATGCAGGATTCTTAGCCACCTGCCAGCACCGCGGCTGGGACCTCGAAGGCTACCTAGAGCCCTCCCACCCTTTGCAAAAGCTGATCCTGGAAACCATCACCGAGTACACCGGGGAGACACCGTGGCTCTCCTCGACTGATGGTTGTGGTGCGCCTCTTCACGCTGTTTCGCTGAAAGGGCTTGCCCGAGCGTTGGCCACAGTCGGCGCAGCAGGCACAGCTTACGAACAGGAGCTCTTGGCTGCGGTGGGGGATAACTCCTGGGCGATTGATGGACACGGGAGAGCCAACACCCTGACCATTGACGCTATCGGTGGGATAGCGAAAATTGGTGCGGAAGGTTTGGTGGTGATTGCCACCCCCGAAGGGGTATCGGTGGCAGTCAAAATTCTTGATGGATCAATGCGGGCGACGACACTCGTCGCACTGGCGGCGCTGGCGAAGGTAGGAGCGGTTTCTCCTGCGGTGGTGGAGGAACTCTCTGAAGGTATGGCTTTCCCGGTGCTCGGTGGGGAGACCATCATTGGCGGCCTTCGCACCACGATATAGACTGACCGAGGTTGTCGCAGGCCTAACTGGTGGGCAACACTATGGAACCCACAGCTATCTGCGTCTAGAGCAAAAGAGGTCCCCATCGTGAAGATTTCCGTTCCCAAAGAAATCAAGAACAACGAATACCGTGTTGCTCTTACCCCCGCTGGGGTGAGAGCTCTTGTGCTGGGTGGCCACCAGGTCACCATCGAAACCGGTGCAGGCGAAGGTTCGGGGATTAGCGACGCAGACTATGTCTCTGAGGGCGCCACCATTGGGACCGATGCCGCATCAATCTGGGCCAGTGCGGAGATGGTCGTCAAAGTAAAAGAGCCGATTGCCAGCGAATACGCATACTTCCGCAGTGACCTGCTCTTGTTCACCTACTTACATTTGGCGGCAGAGCCTGAGTTGACGGAAGCCTTGCTGGCCGCCGGAACGACCGCCATCGCCTACGAAACAGTGGAGGGTCGATCCGGTGGGCTTCCTCTCCTAGCCCCGATGAGTGAAGTTGCGGGCAGACTGTCCGCCATCGTGGGTGCTGCAACGTTGTTGAAACCAGCCGGAGGAATGGGGCAGCTTGTCCCCGGTGTTCCCGGAACCAGGCCTGCATCCGTCGTCGTTCTCGGCGGTGGCGTTGCCGGCACTAACGCAGTATCCGTGGCCGTGGGCCTTGGTGCTGAGGTCACCGTATTAGACACCAACCTGCAGCGACTCAAAGAGCTTGACGCCCTCTATGCGGGGCGAATCAAAACGGCGGCTTCAAACTCGTTGGAAATCGAAAAGGCATGCTTATCAGCGGACCTGGTAATCGGCTCCGTGCTGATTCCCGGGGCGAAGGCACCAAAGCTCGTATCCCTCGACTTGGTGTCACGGATGAAGCCCGGCAGCGTCCTCGTAGACATTGCTGTCGATCAGGGCGGCTGTTTCGAAGGTTCACGGCCGACGACTCACGCGGACCCCACCTTTGCCGTTCACAACAGCGTTTACTACTGTGTCGCAAATATGCCCGGTGCTGTGCCCCAAACTTCCACCATGGCGCTCACCAATGCCACCATGCCCTATGTGTCTGCTCTGGCCTCAAAAGGATGGAAAGAGGCGCTCTCCTTGGATGCCGGTTTGGCACAAGGTCTCAATACCCATGCCGGCAAACTCACCAATGCTCCCGTGGGTCTTGCCACAGGTCATGAGGTTGTCACCGTCGCCAGCACTCTTGGCTAAAGAGGAACAAGCTCCCTAACCACCATCCGGCAATCATTCCTTCTGGCACAGGGACCGGAGGAATGCGCACCCGCCCACCCGTTGCGAGAAGGACTTCTCTCGAGGAGACACCCTCCAGCAGTACGGGCAATTCCTCCAGCAGGGGCGACAACGTCGACCACCGAGACATGACGTCCTCAGGCCGGCCCACGTAGTGGGTAGCGACTAAAGCCCAGTCCCCCGGGGTGTGAGTGATGACGATGGGCAGACTGTCTCCCCACGGGGGCTCCACCGCAAGAGCAGCCTCGCCCGATGGCGCAGCTCGAAGCGCTCTCCCCTGCCCAACCTGGACCGCTAAACCGGCATATTGTCCGCGGCCAGGGGGACAGATTCCCCTGCCACCCCAGGCCAGAGAACTTTCCTCCTTGGCGAGGGAGAGAACCAAAACTTTGTCCGCTCGTTGGGAGAGCTGGCGCAAATGAGGACAGTGTGTTGTGCTGCTCATGATCACTGCTCCACTGCGCGAAACAAGGTTCTCGACCACCGTGAGTGAACCTTCGGGACCAGCGGCCCTCAACACGACGTCAATATTGTCAATCACGCACACATCGTCGTCGTTCATATCGTGAAGCATCAGTAGCAGCGCAAACGGGTCCGACGGGGCAACCACAACGCTGTTGCACTGTGAGGCAAGAGCGGCGAGCGCCGTCGTTCGGCCACTGCCCCGGTCGCCCAACACAAGAAATGAGCCGTCCCTCTCAGGGTCATAGGTGAGATTACGGTGTGTCCGATTTTCTTCGTCATCGGCGAGACCCCACGCCTCGCTTGAATAGGCCAGGCTGAGAGGTAATTCCTCGGCCCACACTCTCCACGGCGTGGTTGGATATGCGGGCTGACGTGAGGGGTCGCGGGGTTCCACCCGAACCTCGGTGGCGGACCGCAGTGCACCGAGGGCCAAGGCGTGCCCTGGTGCGGCATTTCTCAGGTGCTGAAGCCTTGTTCCTGACACTCCCGGCATCCACGTGGTCACTTCGGCATCATCACTGATGCGTCCGCATAACCGCAGTGCAATATTGGCCATCACCGCCGGAGCCAGCACGCCCTGAACTCTTTGGGTGGCAATCAGGACATGAATCCCCAGCGAACGACCGCGAGCAACAAGGTCGGCGAGCGTGAGCGACCATGCGGGAAAATTTCCGAGCAGCCATGCGGCTTCATCAACGGCAATGATGAGCCTCGGGCACACAACGGTGGACGGGAGTTGCGCAATATCGCTCACTCCCGCCGTGGAAAGTAGGTGTTCTCTCATCACCATTTCGCGAGCAAGACCGGAGAGCGCCCGTCCCGCACGCACAGGGTCAAGATCGCTGACATTGCCCGCCGTGTGCGGCAGGGACGCCAGAGGTGCGAGACCTGCCCCACCTTTGAAATCAATCACCACGACCGCTAAATGCTCGGGTGAATAATGTTCGGTCATGGACATCACTAGTGAGACCACCGTGACGCTTTTGCCAGAACCTGTCGACCCCCACACGACGGCATGGGGGCCTTGTTGCACCAAGTCCCAGGGATGCTGATCGCCGACATCCATGAGCAGCTGGTCCCGACGGCTGTAATCCACATGCTCAACACTCTCTTGGGTTTGCTCCGGCAGTTGAAGTCGTTCGGCAACCCAGGCAAACTCTGCCCCGGTCAGGCTTTCGGCACGGACAATTCTGGGGGCACCGTGGGACTCCCGAACTCGCAAGTGTTGCTCGCCGTGGGCCATCACGACACTGTCGCATTCCATCGGCACATCAGAAATGTGTGAGACCCACACGGCGAGAGACTGGCCCCTAAATTTCCGGGGCACAGTAACCCCGTGGGGTAAGCCCGCTGGCAACGACATCCTTTCATCGGGGTGGGCACGGATAATCCAGTTCGCCAAAATGAGCCGCCAAACCCCCAACATTTCCGCACCTCCCACCACGGCAACGCTCCGATCGCTCGCGATCATCGCCGGCATTCCTGGGAGGGCCTCCTGCCCTTCGAACGCATGCCCAGGCGGTGGCGACCACAACTGCGTGCCAAGTCGCACACCGTCCTCGCTGCGGGGAACGTCCCGCCAGTAGGGATCTCTGAGTGCACAGAGGAGTTCGGGGTTTCCCGCCAGAGCTTCCGTCTTCAGTTTTTGCCGACCAGCCTCCTGTTCTCGAGCAAAGGTTGCGGAGTCAGTGTCAAACTTTTGCCATTCGCGTTCACTCTGCCCTCGATGAGATTTCCGGCTTTCCCACCATGACCCTGCCACCATCGCCGGGCCCAAAACCCCCATGATGAGCGCCAGAGATGACCGAAAGAGTAAGGCCATGGCAAGTGACAGGATGACCGGCGTGAGCGCCGGTACCCAAGGAAACCGGGGAGGTGGGGATGCTGGGGGTTCCACAGGTTCTTTGCGTTGCACCGGCGCAGTGAACCACGGCGCACCCGGATCAGGACTGAGGTACGGGCAAAAGGAGGCTCAGGCTTCTTGCGCGATGGGTGTGGACAGGAGATCAGTGGAGGGTGAAAGCAACCTCACCCATCACAACTCGGGAGCCCCTCACCAAAGGGTAGGTGTCGTAGGGTATGCATTGCAACGCTGGTGAACCGGGTTCCTCCACCACCGTGCCGGCAACTGTTTTGAGGTCTTTCACCCAAAACACTCCCCGCGTCAACCCAAACTCGAGATGCTCGGCAGCAACCGTGTTGCTGTCATCTTCAAAAAATATGCGGTGTTGACCATCCTCTGCTTGCTCCGGCAGAGGCTTCACCCCGATAATTCCTGGCGTTTCGCCTACGGTGAAGGAAATTCCTGTTTCGAATCGCAACTCAAATCGAAGCGGTGCCGGTGCTTTGCGACGTTTGCTGGTGGCAACCTTTTCGGCTTCCTCAATATCGAATAACGACATTACTTCGGTGGGATGATCCACCCCAACGCTGGCGCTCTCCGCGGGGGAGGACAAAATGTCTGACTTTCGCCCCATGTTGAGGCTCCGGCGTAACCAACCGGTAGCCCGTTGCAACGGGTCAGTGTGGGAATCATCAATACTCGTGACAGGACCTTCGTTGCCCTCCGCATTCGATTCGCTGTGAGGGGTGGGCTCCTGGGGGAGCGGTCGAAGGGTGGATTGACCACACGTGGGGCAAAACAAACTTGTGGCCGCCACCCATTCCCGGCACCGTGAGCACGGCGCTGGAGGGGTGACCGCTGTCGCATCAAAAAGACTCATTATTTGTAGGGTACCGGGCAGGCGCCAGGGAGCCTTTTACGACACCAAACATTCTCAACACCCAGTCTCGTAACAGCGTTTACAGGGCAACTCTCCGCAACAATAGAGTTTCCACCCAAAGGAGATTCCGTGTCCCCCAGTCAGAAGATTTTGCGAGGCCTGCTCGCGACTCTTGCTCTTGGCGCGCTGGCTCTTCAGGGCGGTGCCGCGTGGGGTGCGACCTGGTTGATGGACAACGAACGCCACCTCAAGGACCAAATTGTCGCGCAACAATTTGATGCATCCCCGGAAATCCTCGGCTATGTCGAAGAAGCAGGCCTATCGGCTGTGGGCAAGCTTTATCTAATGACATCTTTGCCCCGCGTTGTGCCGGCGATCGAATTCGATCGCTACTGCACGCGTTCCGAACCAGGCATTGGTGTGCTCGGGTGCTACACCCTCAGGGACGGCCGAATCTTTCTTTTTGACGTCACCGACCAGCGCTTGACAAGCGTCGAGCCCGTTGTGGCGGCGCATGAAATGCTCCATGCCGCGTGGGCAAGACTTAGCTCTTCTGAACGCGCTGAGGTAGCCACATTGTTGGAGGAAGGCTTTGCCGCTCTCGCGGCAGATCACCCACTGCGTGATCGAATTCAAAATTACGAGGATAACCGGGCTGACTCTCGCATTCCCGAGCTGTATGCAATCCTCGGGACCGAAATCACCTCGCTGCCGCAACCTTTAGAGGCCCACTACGCCACGTACTTCACCGACCGAAGCAAAGTGGTGGCTCACGCGGATGCTGTGTATGCCGTTTTCGCCACGCTTCAAGATCAACTCCTGATCTTGAGTAATGACCTCGAATCCCGAAACGCGGAAATCGAGGGCTTGCGCTACACCTATGACGCAGAAAATGCTGCCCTTCGCCGAGACGTCCTCGCCTTCAACGAACAAGCCGCGATACCCGGTGGGTTCCCCGCATCAAAAACTCAATTTGAAGCAGCCCGCCAGTTACTGGTGGATCGACAAGTGCGACTGGAAAGTATGAGGCAAAGCCTCCAGGCAAAAATTGCCGAATACAACCTGCTCCTGGAGGAGCTCACCACCCTGAATGATGAGGTTTCGGCTCTTAACCAGGGAATCAACGTGACGTTGGAGTCCAAAGAAGACTTGCCCTCCAGTGAAGAGTCAGCGCCAGAAGAATAATCCACAGTGCGCAGACCACAGTCCCCCGTGGTCTGCGGTCGTGTTCTAGGCTAACCCCATGCATCATCTGACAATCGATAGTCCCCTGGGGCCCCTCACCCTCCATGCCACGGAAGATTCCATCGTCGGTCTTTCGATTGGGGTGGCACAGGAGCACCCAGAAGAGACAACGCTGCTGCTGCGAGCCAAAGAGCAGCTTGGTGAATATTTTGCCCACACCCGTCACGAATTTGACCTTCCCCTCCAGCTGTCAGGAACACCTTTCCAAGAGGCAATCTGGAGAACTTTAGGCACAATCCCGTACGGCTCAACACTGAGTTACCAGGATTTAGGGGAAAAAGCCGGGAGGGGCAAAGCCCCGCGAGCGGTCGGCGGCGCGGTGGGGAGAAACCCCATCCCCATCATTGTTCCGTGCCACCGCGTGTTAGCTGCGGATGGTCGAATTACGGGGTACAGCGGTGGCGAGGGAATCCCCACCAAAGAGAAACTCCTGGAACTTGAAGGAATCAGCTACCGCTGATGACGAGATCAATACGAGCATCCTGGTAGCTTTCCGCGTCACAGTGATATCCGTGGTCTTGCCCCCACGCCACAAGCTCGGCAACGGAGTTTATGTCGGCACCGGACATAGCTAACTCGCGCACCAGCTGGCCCTTTGTTGCTTTATTCGCATGGCCCAGCGCTGAGCGTGTGCCCTGAGGTCCCGGCTTCGCCAGCGAAATGTAGACACCTTTTCCCTCGGGAACAGGGGCAAGGGAGCGATAACCCTCGCTGCGGAGGTCCACCACAAATTCTCCGACTTGGTCCCACAACTCTTTGGCTAAAGGAACCCACACTTGTGAGGGCTTTCCACCGCCCACACGAGAATCA
>FUWD012812973.1_pt1 | contig 56033 bp, 52 predicted proteins | sample 1063281 | NCBI WGS metagenome assembly FUWD01 (sample SAMEA79048168, study PRJEB19326) | metagenome | biome: marine | reverse complement strand
TCCGGCCCCGCCTGAGGCAATGACGGGAATGTGCACTGCGGTGGAGATGAGGGCGAGGCTGTCGTTGTCGTAACCCTCCTTTGTGCCGTCACGGTCCATGCTCGTCAGCAGGATTTCCCCGGCGCCGAGTTCCTGTACTTTCAGCGCCCATTCAAGTGCCTCATACGCTGTTGGTTGTTTGCCCGAATGGGTGTGTACAATGTAGCGGCCGTTTACTTTCTTGATGTCAATGGCCACCACAACCGCCTGCGACCCGTATTTTTCTGCGATGCGCGAGATCAGTTCCGGTTCCTTGACGGCAGCAGTATTGACCGATACCTTGTCTGCCCCGTGGAGAAAGACCTCCCGGGCCCTTTCCACCGAGTTGATTCCGCCACCGACGGTGAGCGGGATGAACACTTCTCCGGAAACTTTCAACACTTCCTCCAACGTTGTTCTGCGTGATTCCAGCGAAGCGGAAATGTCAAGGAAGACCAGTTCGTCGGCCAGTTCGTTATTGTAGAAACGCGCCTGCTCGAGAATTGAGCCCGCATCCCTCAGTCCCTCGAAATTGATTCCCTTTACAACCCTGCCGTCGCGCACATCAAGGCAGGGGATGATACGTTTTGCCAGCATCCCTTGAAAAACTCCAGAATCTGTTGAATGAAGACTGCCGGCAGGAAAACCCCGGTGATGGAGGCCTGTGACAGTAAAAAAAGCAATGTAAATATTATATTTGCTGGCACCCAATCCAGCTGAAGAAAAATGAAAGAACCCCGTTATGAAATTTCCTGTCTGTGATTTTGCCGAACCTGTAGAGGGTTTTTACTCTCAGTGCGCCTCCTGCCCTATTGCGGCGGGTACTCCCGGCTGTGCACTTCTGGAGCTTGATGACGGCAACTATGAGTTTGTGGGCGAAACTCCTCACGGCGGAGTACGTGCAGTTTTTTATTTCAGGGACAACGCCGGCAACCAGGTCCCGAAGCGGGATGCCGAACATGTCGAAATCCACGAACTGGATGAAGGGGAGCATCTGATCACCATCCTCTACGGGATGGTTGATCCGGAAGGAATGATCTATCTGAAAAAATCCCGAACCGGCGGTTCGGGAGATGCCGGTGCAGCAAATCAGTAACCCGGGCTTCATCCCAATGACACCACACAGCGTTTCTCCCGACGGCATACTGGACCTCACCATCATCGGTGGGGGACCTACGGGCATTTTCGCCGCATTCCAGTGCGGTATGAACAACATCAGCTGCAGAATCATCGAAAGCATGCCGCAGCTCGGCGGACAGCTTTCGGCCCTGTACCCTGAAAAGCACATCTACGATGTCGCCGGTTTCCCTGAAGTTCCCGCCGCCGGCCTTGTCGACAGCCTCTGGCAGCAGACCGGACGGTACGGGCCAGAGGTGATTCTCTCGGAAACGGTGGCCAGCTACAGAAAACTCGAAAATGGCGATTTCGAGGTCATGACCGCCTCCGGCAGGAGCTTTGTCTCCAGGGCTCTTTTGCTTGCCGCGGGGCTTGGCGCATTTTCACCGCGGAAGCTCCCGCAGCTCGGTGATATTTCGCCGCTTGAAGACCGCTCGGTTTTTTACGCTGTGAAAAACGTCGCGGATTTCCGTGACAAGAACGTGGTTATCGTCGGCGGCGGCGATTCGGCTCTCGACTGGACGGTCGGGCTCATGGGTGTGGCCAGGAAGGTGACCCTTGTACACCGCATGCATGAATTCCAGGGCCACGGCAAGACCGCCCGCGAAGTCGACGAAGCCAAAGACTCGGGAGCGATAGACGTTCATCTGAGCACTGAAGTCAGTGCAATAGACCGCAATGGCGAGACCCTTGAGGCTGTGCATCTCAAGAGGAGAGACGGCAGCACCTCGCGTGTCGAGGCGGATCGGCTGCTCCTGCTCATCGGGTTCAAATCCAATCTCGGCCCTTTGGCCGAGTGGGGGCTCGAGTTGGTCGACAACGCGGTTCTCGTTGACGGGCACATGAAAACCTCCGTCGACGGGCTCTATGCCGCCGGAGATATTGCCTCTTATCCCGGAAAACTGAAGATTATCCAGACCGGTCTGAGCGATGCGGCCATGGCAGTTCGCCACAGCCTTACCTACATCAAACCCGGCGAGAAGATCCGCCACACCTTCAGCAGCGTCAAGATGGCCAAAGAAAAAAAGAGTGAGGGTCAGAATGCATGAAGCATGGCTCCTTGCCATCCGCCCTAAAACCCTTCCTGCAGGGGCTGTTCCGGTGGTTGTCGGCACAGCCATGGCGGCAGCCGATGGGGTTTTCTCTCCCATTCCTGCCTTCATCGCCCTCATCTGCGCACTTGGTATCCAGATTGCCACCAATTTCATCAACGAAATCTATGATTTCCGTAAGGGGGCAGATACCGCCGAACGGCTTGGTCCGACAAGGACTGTGGCTGCCGGCCTGATAGCTGAAAAAACCATGATCAGGGTCTCCATCGGGCTTCTCTCGGCAGTTTTTCTGCTCGGACTGTATCTGGTCGTCCTTGCAGGATGGCCCATCCTGCTTGTCGGCCTCCTCTCGATGCTGTTTGCCTGGGCCTATACAGGAGGCCCTCGTCCGATTGCCTATTCCGGACTCGGCGACCTGTTCGTGTTCATCTTTTTCGGTCTTGTCGCCGTTGGCGGCACCTATTATGTGCAGGCATTCTCACTTTCCCTGCCGGTGCTTATTGCTGCGGTAGCTCCCGGTGCATTTTCGGTCAACATTCTGCTCTGCAACAACATCCGCGACATCGATACCGACCGGGGTGTCGGGAAGATGACACTGCCGGCAAGGATCGGCGCCCGCTGGGCCAGACGTCTTTACCTTACCCTGACTGTGGTTGCATACCTTGTTCCATTCGCCCTCATCGGGTTTGGATATTCTTTGTGGCCGCTACTTGCGCTCTTCTCCATTCCTCTTGCCGTCACGATGGTCCGGGCTCTCTATAGGAGCGAAGGGCGGGAATTGAACGCAGTTCTTGCCGGTACAGGGAAGCTTATGACCATTTACGGCGCACTGTTCTCCGCGGGTATTCTCATCCATTAACCGAGCCCCTCTTTCTATGAGCTCAGATATCGTCACCATCGCCCTCGTGCAGTCCTCCTGCACAGCCGATTCAAAGGAAAACATCCAGAAAGCAACCGCAGGGATACGCGAGGCTGCCGCTCGAGGAGCGCAGATAATCTGCACTCAGGAACTCTTCACCTCGCTCTATTTCTGCCAGACGGAGGAGTATGATCCTTTTCTTCTAGCCGAGCCTGTCCCGGGACCGACGACCGCTATGCTTCAGGACCTGGCACGCGAACTCAAGGTGGTGATCATCGCTTCGCTGTTCGAAAAGCGTGCCCGCGGGCTTTATCACAACACTGCTGCGGTAATCGATGCCGACGGCAGCCTGCTTGGTCGGTATCGCAAGATGCACATTCCCGACGACCCGGGATTTTATGAGAAGTTCTATTTTACCCCCGGTGACCTCGGATACAAGGTGTTCCGGACCCGGTATGCAGATGTCGGTGTTCTCATATGCTGGGACCAGTGGTATCCTGAGGCAGCCCGCCTGACGGCGCTGAAGGGTGCTGAAATCATCTTCTATCCGACGGCCATCGGCTGGGCGGCCGGCGAGGGTTCAGAAGAAGTGCGCAGCTCGCAGCTTGCGGCATGGAAAACCATCCAGCAGTCCCACTCGGTCGCCAACGGCGTTTTTGTTGCCGCTGCCAACAGGGTCGGGTGCGAAGGGGACCTGGAGTTCTGGGGGCACAGCTTTGTCAGCGGGCCCTTCGGCACCATCGAGGCTGAAGCTCCGGCAGGAACGGAAACAGTTCTTTTGGCAGCGTGCGACCGCAGCCGGATCGGCCATTACCGGTCGCACTGGCCGTTTCTGCGCGACCGGCGCATTGAAACCTACGGGGAGCTCCAGAAACGGTTCATTGACGAAGACTGCAATGAATGATTGCATGACGATTGAATGACGATTGAATGACGATTGAATGCACTGGCCAATAACGAGTGAGTATCAAGTGAATCATATGTTTCCTATCCCGATGAATGTGTTCGGCTCAGTAGTTCTTTTCACGCTCTTTACCACCTTCCTCATCAGGCTGGTATCAGAACTGCTTAATCTCAAGGCCTCCCGTGCGGGTCTTCCTTCTGAATTCGACGGTATTTTCGACGAGGAGGCTTACCTGAAGTCCCAGGCCTACCTTCGTGCATCAACCACCCTTTCGCTCTATAGTGGTGCCGTTGACCTGCTGCTGCTTCTTGCGTTCTGGTTTTCCGGTGGGTTCAACCTCCTTGATCAGTTCCTGCGGGGGTTCGCCTTCGGTGCCATCCCGACCGGAGTCCTCTACATCGGCTCTCTCATGCTGCTTCAGTCGCTCCTTTCCCTTCCGTTCAGCATATATAAGACGTTTGTCATTGAAGAGCGATATGGCTTCAACAGGACGACACCCAGGGTATTTGTTTCCGATATGCTTAAAACCCTCCTGCTTTCGGTCCTCATCGGCGGTCCCGTCATTGCCGCCCTTCTGTGGTTTTTCGAGGCGGCGGGTCCGATGGCGTGGCTTCCTGCCTGGGGCGCCCTGACTGCATTCAGCCTGCTGCTGCAGTATGTGGCTCCAACTTGGATCATGCCCCTCTTCAATCGTTTCGTGCCTCTTGAGGACGGAGAACTGAAGGAGGCAATCACCAGCTATGCCAAAGGTGTAGAGTTCCCTCTTGAGGGCATCTATGTGATTGACGGCTCGAAACGCTCTGCCCGCTCAAATGCTTTTTTTACAGGATTCGGCAAGCGGAAGCGTATTGCCCTTTTCGATACCCTCGTCAACGCCCATACGGTTGATGAGCTGGTTGCAGTTCTGGCTCATGAAATCGGTCATTTCCGGAAAAAGCACATTCTCATCAGCATGGCTCTCAGCATCCTGAACCTCGGAGTCCTCTTTTTCCTTCTCTCGCTGTTCCTCCTCAACCCTCAGCTCTTCGATGCATTCTACATGCAGGACCTCTCCGTCTATGGCAGTCTGGTCTTTTTCATGCTGCTGTACAGCCCGGTTGAGTTCATTCTTTCGATATTCCTGCAGGTGCTCTCGCGCCGGCACGAGTATCAGGCCGACCGGTTTGCCGTCTCCACGTTCTCCCGCGGGGAGGCACTCATTGACGCGCTCCGGAAGCTGTCGCGCAGCAACCTTTCCAATCTCACGCCCCATCCGTTCCACGTCTTCATGACCTATTCGCACCCACCTGTCATGCAGCGGATCGGAAGAATCAGGGAGTATCTTCTGCACCCGGACAGGTAAAAATCCTTCAACCCTCATCATTTTCTCTACTCATGGCTGAACCGCAGTATGTCATGCCCGCTGAATGGGCTCCGCACGAGGCAACCTGGCTCTCCTGGCCGCACAAGCTTGAGTCATGGCCCGGGAAGTTTGAGCCGGTCCCTGCCGTTTTTGTTGAACTTGCCGCCTGGCTGAGTTCATCTGAAGATGTGCATATCAATGTGCTTGACCTGAAGATGGAGGAGGAGGTGCGTGCACTGCTTCTGGCATCCGCTCACCCCTGTCTCAACATGGAACGGGTATTTCTGCACCGGATTCCGACCAATGATGCCTGGTGCCGGGATCATGGGCCGAACTTCGTTTATCGTACCAGTGCGGATAAGAAGGAAAAGGTCATCCTTGACTGGGAGTACAACGCGTGGGGCGGGAAATATGAGCCGTACGACGACGACAATGCCGTTCCGTCCCGGATAGCCGCCATCAGCCGTACACCGCTGGAATCAACCGGTATGGTGCTTGAGGGCGGGGCGATTGATGTCAACGGAGAGGGGCTGCTCCTGACCACCGAGGCGTGCCTGCTCAACGCCAACCGCAACCCCACCATGAGCCGGGAGGATATCGAGCGGGAGCTCGGGCGCTGGCTCGGCATCAAGAAAGTACTCTGGCTCGGTGACGGGATCGCAGGCGACGATACAGACGGCCACGTTGACGATATGGCGCGCTTCGTCAGCAATAACACGGTGGTCATTGCTGTGGAGGATGATCCTGAAGATGAAAATTACATGCCGCTTCAAAAGAACTATGAGCTCCTCAAGGGGTATACCGATCTCGGGGGCGAGCCGCTACGGGTCGTAAAGCTGCCTATGCCGGATCCCGTCTACTATGAGGGCGAACGACTTCCGGCCAGCTATGCCAACTTCTACATTGCCAACAGCGTGGTTCTTGTTCCCGTTTACCGGTGTGAAAAGGACGCAGAGGCGCTTGGGATCCTCCGCGGTTGTTTTCCTGATCGGCAGGTGGTCGGCATCGACTGCAGCGACCTGATATGGGGGCTCGGGGCCATACATTGCGTTAGCCACGAGGAACCGGCTGATCCTGAAGCTTGATTTCCCTGCGGCCGGCGCGCCTGGCCGCTAAGCTCCATCATTGTTCTGCTACAGCTGTGTCAATACAGAACATGATGTACTGTTTTGACTCTCTCCTGCCTGCCGACGCCAAACATCCTCTTATTCATCATTAAGCTGCGTTTTCCCCGGCAACTCCCTGTATGCAGGGGGATGCCGGCATTGGGCATATTATTTTTGAAGGGCGACCACTCTTTGGCACGGCAGTTGCATATAAGAGGTATGCACATGAAACTCCTCACGCCCGTGGGGTTGAACAGGTGTAATGGGGGACACCTGTTCGAAAAAAAGCGGCTGAAAGGCCGCTTTTTTTTTATCCCCTTGATGCGACTGCAGCTATCCCGGGTATGGAACAGGGTCGTCTCATAATGAATCAGGCAGGTAATGATACGTAAGGATACTATGCAAAGAACCGTTGATTTTCGGGCGTTGGCACGGCAGTTGCATATAAAAGTATATACATGAAACTCCTCACTCCCGTGAGGTGGAGCAGGTGTAATGGGGGACACCTGTTCACAAAAAAAGCGGCCGAAAGGCCGCTTTTTTTTTTCAATCAATGGGAGGGGCGGTATGCTCAGCCAAGAAGCAGTGCATCAAGGTTTCTGCAGTTCTGCTCCACAATGGCTGCCGACTGCTGCAGCGCCTTGAGTTCGTCCTCAGAGAGGTTGATTTCCAGAATCTGCTCCACGCCTTTTCTGCCGAGTTTGACCGGGGCGCCGCAGAATACGTTCTGGATGCCGAACTGGCCTTTAAGGCATGTGGTGCAAGGGAGGATGCGCTTGCGGTCCTTTACGATCGACTCGATCATCTCAACAGCTGATGCGGCGGGGGCGTAGAATGCAGAGCCGGTTTTCAGATGGTTGACGATTTCAATGCCGCCGTTCTTGGTGCGTTCGACAATCGCATTGATTTTGTCCATCGACATCAGTTCGGTGATCGGGATGCCGGCAACATTGGTGTACTTGACAACAGGTACCATTGAGTCGCCATGGCCGCCGAGCACGAATGCGTTGATGTCCTGCATGGAAACCTGCAGCTCTTCGGCAATAAAGCTCCTGAAACGGGCCGTATCGAGTACGCCTGCCATGCCGATGACCCGCTCCTCGGGAAGTCCGCTGACCTGACGGGCTACGTAGGTCATGACGTCGAGCGGATTCGATACCATGATGAGGATCGGATTCTTCGAGTACTGCATCACCTGGCTGGTGACCTCCTTGATGATCGTCGCGTTTTTCTGCAGCAGGTCTTCGCGGCTCATGCCGGGCTTTCGGGCCAGGCCGGCAGTGATGAGTATAATGTCGGAATCTGCGGAATCACGGTAATCGTTGGAACCCGATACCCTGGTGTCGAACAGTGCCACCGGTCCGGATTCATACATGTCAAGTGCCTTGCCCTGGGGAATGCCTTCTACGATATCAATCAGCACGACCTCTCTTGCCAGCTGTTTCTCTGCAATGCGAAGCGCTGCGGTTGCGCCAACATTGCCGGCTCCTATAACGGTTATTTTCATAAAGCGGTCAGTTTAAATGGTGTAATGTATTGATCTCGACCGGACATCCGGCGGAGGATATTGATAAGCCATCCGGAGGCGTTCGCTACCGAGGCGGAACCTTCACTTGGGTACTTCGTGCACGATATGTGCACTCCGTTTACAGCTACAGTTCTGCTGGAGGGGCTGCTGCCCCGTGGTCTTTCAATGTCCCCTGATTGCCGTGCCCGGGCACTCCTGAAAATCTGTGTCTCTCCCTGTCGTCGACGGGGAGGACCCGGGATTTCATAAAAAAAGCCGTCTTAAGATAAGACGGCTATAAAGAAATATAACCTTATTTTATGGCAAGCCAAACTCAGGAAGGAAGGATATCGACCTGTTTCTTGTTGTTTCGGCCGTTGCGGAATGTTACGACTCCGTCAACAAGAGAGAAGATGGTGTGGTCTCGACCGATGCCGGCATTGGTTCCGGGCTTGATGACGGTGCCTCTCTGGCGGAGGATGATGGTTCCTGCCGAGACGGTCGATCCGCCGGCGGCCTTTACGCCAAGGTATTTCGGGTTGCTGTCACGGCCGTTTTTCGTTGATCCGCCGCCTTTTTTATGAGCCATGGGAAAAAAATTATCGTTAGAAAACCTTTGCTGCCTTTCTTAAATGGAAACCACCTCGATCTGGGTCATCTGCTGGCGATGGCCGTTGCGTGACTGGTAGCGTTTCCGGCGTTTTTTCTTGAACACCACGACCTTGTCGTCCTTGACATGGCCAAGGACTTTCGCCTTGACGCTTCCTGCAGGATTGAGGACGGTGTTTGCTCCGTCGATCGTCGCCATGGAATTGATCTCCATGGTGTCGCCGATGGCGGTCTGTTGTCTGGGAACAAAAAGGGTGTCACCCTTTTTTACCAGATACTGCTTGTCAGAAATCTCGATCAGCGCCTGCATCTTGCTCGTATTAAGTGTATTGATGATAAAGGTCTCAAATATAGTATTCCCTGGCTCAAAATCAAACATTGAACTGATAAATTATTCCATGCCGGCCATAAGGGGGCGGGGGGCGCATGCAGAACCTTGCAGAATCCATTTTTCCGGGTGTCCCTCACCTGTTCCTTTCAAAGGACCTATCATATTGTCGGAATGAGGGCGCTTTCCGTCGGTATTGTCATCATGCCTCAAAGCTGTGGTTCCTGCTCTGTCGACGCCATAATGCGGAGACCGGGTTGCATCTGGGGTGCGTCGTGCCGGGCAGTGCACCCGGAAGAAACCGTGCCGAGGTGGAGGCATAAATACGTACATTCCTATCCGTCCGCATCTTCTCTATTTTGAACCGGCAGGGGCAGTATGGGCAAAGAAAAGCAAACCCTACAGGGCATTGATTCCTCCCCGGGTTCGGCAGGCCGGGACGACAGCGTTCGAAAAGAGTGGCTCGATGAGAAGCAGAATCCGTTCTACCGGAGGGTATTCGAGGAGGCCCAGACGGGCATTCTTATCCTCAGCCATCCTGAAGGGTGTATAGAGGATGCCAATCCGTTTCTTTTGCATCTGCTCGGCGGCAATATGGATGGCCTGAAAGGGAAGACCATTGCAGAGGCGGGTCTGGTCATGGATGAGCAGTCGAAGAATGTGATCAAAAGCTTCGCCCGGGTGATGACCTCCCATCAGGACGCACTGACGCTGCATACCTATAAAGGAGCTGTCATTACTGTCGAATGCGCAAGCAGGGTATTCAGTGTCGGCAGCAGGCGTTTCATCCAGTGCAATTTCAGCGATATCAGCAGCAGCAGGGAGCACGAGGAGCGGCTTCGGCTTTCAACTGCAACTGTTCTCATGAGCATGCAGGAGGTTGTTGAAACGCTGACGCGCATCATCGAATCCCGGGATGCCTATACCGTGGGGCATCAGGCCAGAGTTTCAGACCTCTCTGTAGCCATAGCCTATGAACTCGGCGTGAATGAAAATGCAATCAATGGCCTCAGGATTTCGTCGCTCGTCCATGATATCGGAAAAATTTCGATCCCACCACCACTTCTGACCAAGTCGGCGCCGCTCTCTTCTGTAGAACTTGAGATGCTGCACAACCATGTCAATACCGGATACGAATTTCTCAAAGGACTCCAGTTTCCCTGGCCCGTAGCAGACATCCTTTGCCAGCACCATGAGCGGCTTGACGGGAGCGGCTATCCCAAGGGGCTGAAAGATGGCGACATCTTCCTTGAGGCCCGTATCATAGCCGTTGCCGATACGCTTGAAGCAATGGCTTCAGATCGTCCTTACCGTGAAGCGCTTGGCATAGATGCAGCACTTGCCTTCATCGAGGAGGAAAAAGAGCGGCTTTACGATCCAGCTGTCGTTGATGCTGCCGTAAGGCTCTTCCGTGAAAAAAACTACTGTTTCCCTGACCCTCCGGCTGCCTGAAAGCCATCTTTCCGGTATGCTCCAGACCCGGGGCGCGCTTGGCGCAGCGTTTGTATATTTTGCACCGCGGCTGTAGTTTCCCTGTTCCGGATGCCGTTCCGGAACACAAGCCTCCTCTCAACTGCTGACAGAGATCCCTATGGCCGGAAAAAAGGGTGGTGGTGCCACAGAGCACTCCCCGATGATGCGACAGTACCTTGAGGTCAAGGAGCGCTATCCGGACTATCTTCTCCTTTTCAGGGTCGGTGACTTCTATGAGACATTTTTCGATGATGCCTGCACTATCTCCTCAGCGGTCAACATCGTCCTGACCCGCCGTTCGAACGGTGCTGCCGCCGACGTTCCGATGGCGGGTTTTCCCCATCATGCCAGCGAAGGCTACATCGCCAAGCTTGTCCGAAAGGGCTTCAAGGTGGCGGTCTGCGATCAGGTCGAGGATCCCGCCATGGCCAAGGGTATTGTTCGACGCGAAGTCACCGATATTGTAACCCCCGGCGTTACTTACAGCGACAGCATTCTTGATGACTGCCGCAACAATTACCTCTGTGCCGCCGCTTTCCTCAAGGACGGCCGTCGTAAGCTTACGGGTGTTGCTTATGTCGACGTGACGACGGCGGAGTTCAGGATTGCCACCGTCCTCTCGGAGTCGCTCGGTGACTTCATCCGCTCTCTCCATCCCTCTGAACTGCTGGTGCCGCAGTCGGAAAAAGGGAATATGGAAGCCCTGCTGAAAGGGAGCACGGGGATTCTCCTCACCGGCCTTGATGACTGGATGTTTGGTGAGGAGCATGCAGGAGAGGTGCTCTCGCGGCAGTTCCGAACCCATTCGCTCAAAGGCTTCGGCATCGAGGGCAATCGTGCCGGACGGGTTGCGGCGGGCGTCATTCTCCAGTACCTCGAGGAAACCCGGCAGGGCAGGCTTCAGTATATCACCCGGATTGCAGAGACGCAGGATGGGGAGTTCATGATGCTGGATCTGCAGACCAAGCGGAACCTCGAAATCATCTCTTCGATGCAGGACGGATCGCTGAACGGCAGTCTTCTCCAGGTCATCGACCGCACCTCCAATCCGATGGGCGGCCGCCTCATACGCCGCTGGCTGCAGCGACCGCTCCTCAGCGCGGAGCGTATACGGATGCGCCACGATGCCGTCGAGGAACTGCTCTGCGAGCGCCGTCGGCGCGGTTCGCTCGACGAACTGCTTTCGGGCATCAATGACCTTGAGCGCTCACTTGCGCGCATTGCCACCTTCCGCACTTCTCCCCGTGAGGTGCTCCAGTTCGGCCGCTCGCTTTCGGCTGTGCCGGGCCTGCGCGCTCTTGCCGGCGAGTGCTCATCGGGAAGACTCCGCACCCTTGCCACCGAACTGGAGGACGTTGGTGAGCTGACCGACGCTGTCGAGCGGGCGATCGATCCCGAATGTGGAGCTTCCATGCGTGACGGGGGGTACTTCAGAGCGGGCTACAACCACGAACTTGATGAACTTCGCAGCATCTCTTCAACGGCCAAAGACCGGCTGATGGAAATTCAGCAGGAGGAGCGCCTGCGGACCGGCATTTCCTCACTCAAGGTTCAGTTCAACCGGGTTTTCGGTTACTATATCGAGATCAGCCGTGCGAACATCGACAAGGTTCCTGCTTTTTATGAAAAGAAACAGACCCTCGTCAACGCCGAGCGATACACCATTCCGGCTCTGAAAGAGTATGAGGAGAAGATCCTTCATGCCGAGGAGAAAAGCCTCCGGCTTGAAGCCGACCTGTTCCACGAGCTGTGTGCCATGATTGCCGGCCATGCTTCGGTGGTTCAAAAGAACGCTGCGGTGATTGCAGAGCTGGACTGCCTCCGCTCCTATGCCGTTGCAGCTGAAGAGTACGGATACACGAAGCCGGAGATTGACGAAAGCCGCAATCTCAGGATACTGGGCGGCCGCCATCCGGTGCTTGAGCTGCTGCTGAGCCCCGATGACCCCTTCGTCAAGAACGACTGCGTATTTGATGACAGTCAGCGGATGCTGATGATTACGGGTCCGAACATGGCGGGAAAGAGTTCGTACCTGCGACAGGCTGGACTCATCGTCCTGCTTGCCCAGGCAGGGAGTTTCGTGCCGGCCGAATCGGCCGAAATCGGCCTTGTCGACCGGATTTTTACCCGGGTCGGTGCTTCCGACAATCTTGCCTCCGGAGAAAGCACCTTCCTTGTGGAGATGAATGAGGCGGCAAGCATTCTGAACAACGCCACAGCTTCGAGCCTCATCCTGCTCGATGAGATTGGTCGCGGTACCAGCACGTTCGATGGTATGTCGATTGCCTGGGCCATGAGCGAGTATATCGCCGAAACGATATGTGCCCGTACGCTCTTTGCAACACATTATCACGAACTTGCCGAGCTTGAAGAGCGGCTTCCGGGAGTGGTGAACTACAATGCCACCGTCATTGAAAGCGCTGACAGCGTGATTTTTCTTCGCAAGATCGTCAGAGGCTCCACCGACAACAGCTACGGAATCGAGGTTGCCCGGATGGCCGGTATGCCCCGGGAAGTGATTGACCGCGCACGCCAGATCATGGCCGGCCTCGAAAAACACGACGTTGCTGTTCCTGCCGCCCCCGCTGTTCGCGAAAGCATGCAGATAAACCTGTTCGATGCTGTTGAATCCCGTCTGCAGGCGGCTATTGAAGCCATCGACATCGATCGGCTTACACCCATCGACGCCCTGCTTGAACTCAAAAAGCTCCAGGGCTATCTCAATGCCAGACGCTGATAAATCCGTACTCCTGGTTTTTATCCAGGCCGATAGCGGAGTTGATGGAGCCTCCCTCCTCGGTGAGGCTTCCCACTCGACAGATCTTTTTTCATCGCTCAAAGACACTCTTTTCAGCGGCATCATCCGTCGGGCGCAGTTCGCCATTCCGCCACTTTCACTAATGATCCTCGGCTCCGTGAAAGTAGATGGCGTCCGTCAGGAGTACTGTGATCTGCGTTTTGAGCGCTTTCCAGCCGATCGGCACTGGGATCTCGTCGGCATCAGCGTGCAGACCGGTGCGGTGCGCCCTGCCTTTGAACTTGCCGCCGCCTTGAGGCATCGTGGAGTGAAAGTGGTGCTCGGCGGCCCCTACGTCACCCTCTTTGCGGAGCGGTGCCGGGAGCATGCCGACGTTCTGGTATGCGGCGAAGCAGACGACCTCTGGCGTGAGGTACTCCTGGACCTCCGGAAGGATGCATTAAGGGCTGAATACCGCCAGGAAACGCCGCCCGACCTCTCGCTTTCCCGTCCTGTCAGTAAATCCATACTCGACATTAAGAGCTATTTCACGACCAATGTGGTTCAGACCACCCGTGGCTGTCCATACAGTTGCGACTTCTGTACCGTGCATGTGATGAACGGTCACCGCCTGCGCCACCGTCCGGTGAAGGATGTTCAGAGGGAGGTAGAGGGTTTCTTGAAGGAAGACCGGCGGATATTCTTTTTTCTCGACGACACCATCAACGCAGATGAGCGCTATGCCCGGGAACTGTTCAAGGGGCTGATTCCCCTTGGCATCCGGTGGGTCGGCCAGTCTACCACCGCGCTCGGGGAGAACCCCGCTCTGCTTGAAGTGTTTGCGCGTTCCGGTTGCGGTGCGCTTCTCGTCGGCATTGAAAGCATCGGCGACGGCAGCAACCACGCCCACCATAAGTTCCATAATCCGGCTTCCCGTCAGGTGGCTTCAATCAAGGCGATACGGGAAGCCGGGATCTGTGTCTACGGCAGTTTTATCTATGGCCTTGACGGTGACACACTGGATATGCCGCGCCGTATCGAGGAGTTCATCGAAGAGACGGGGGTTGATGTTCCGGGCATCAACCTCCTGCGGCCGATCCCAGGAACGGATCTATTCACCCGACTTGCCGGTGAGCGGCGACTGCTGCATGATCCGGTGAATCACGACGCCTTCAGGTTCTCATGGGGTCAGGAGATGCTGTACCGGCCGAAGGCTGTTCCGATCGAGTCCTTCATCCCCTCATACGCCGGGCTTACGAAGAGGGTGTTTACGGTGGCAAACGCCCTGAAGCGTGCTGCCGCAGCACCAACCCTCCGGGCTTCCGTTCTCTCCTTCAATCTGCTTTATGTGCATCTGTACGGCCTTTCACGCCGTGATCTTTATCGCCAGCTGGCCACCCTTGCTGGATCCGGGGAAGGGTAGGGGATTTTTCAGCTGAGGGAGAGGATCTCCTCTTCGAGGAGCTGCTGGTTGTAGAGCTCGAAATAAATTCCCTGGTGCTCAAGCAGTTCCGTGTGGGAGCCGCTTTCGGCGATATGGCCGTCTTTGAGTACGATGATGCGGTCGCAGTTCTTTACTGTGGAGATCCGGTGGCTGATGAGGATGACGGTGGTATCCGGCAGCTCTTGGAGCAGGGCATCGAAAATTCTCGCTTCTGTTGCCGTATCGACGGCCGAGAGGGCATCGTCGAGGATGAGGATGCGTGGCTTCCATGCAACCGCCCGGGCAATGCATGCCCGCTGTTTCTGGCCCCCTGAAAGGTTGATCCCCTTTTCTCCGAGCATGGTTTCAAACGCGTCGGGAAAGTCCTGGATGTCGTCATGAAGCATGGCCGTACGGCTGGCGTCCAGTACCTCATCGGCACTGCTTCGCCTGCTGCCCCAGCTGATGTTGTGCGCGATGGTGTCCGAAAAGAGGAAGTTGACCTGCGGCACGAACCCGATCTGTTCGCGCAGCCGTTTCAGGGGCAGGCTTCTGATGTCCTGTCCGTCGAGGATGATGGAGCCCCCGGTTGGTTCGTAGAGGCGCGGGATAAGGCTTACGAGGGATGTTTTTCCCGATCCTGTCGCTCCGACAATGGCGGTCTTTGTGCCGGCGTTGATCTCAAGCGTCACGTGATCAAGGACCGGCCGGTCCTCATTGCCGGGGTAGCTGAAGCTGATGTCCCTGAATGACAGGCTTCCGGAGGAACCTTCCTGCTGCGAAGCATCACCACGCTCCGCCGTCCCCTCGGTATCGGGTTCGGGCTGCATGCCCATTATTTCATCAAGCCTTGCCTGGGCAGAGGATGCTTTCTGGATGATGCTCGTCACCCAGCCGATTGAGATGATCGGCCAGCTGAGCATTGTGACATACACGATGAACTGCGCGATGCCGCCGATGGTCATCGTTCCCTCTGTAACGCTTGTACCGCCTATCCATATCACCGGAAGCAGCGAGAAGGCGGTGAGGGAGGTCAGGAATGCAAAAAAAAGAGCCTGCAATTTTCCCAGAGAGAGGTTTTTCCCGTAATATTCCCTGTTGAGCTTTTCGAAGCGGTCAATCTCAAACGCCTCTCTCGTGTAGCTTTTGACGATGCGGATGCCGGAGAGGTTTTCCTGAACAAGGTTTGTGATGGCCGCATAGCTTTCCTGTATGCTTTTCGAGCGCTTCTGCATCGATCGCCCAATCCGATACACCGACCAGCTGAGGACCGGGGCTGGCAGGAGAGCGAAGAAGGTGAGTTTAGGCGAAAGAGCAATCATCGCTGCCAGCGCGAAGAGAAGGCGGAAAAAAGTGTTCAGGGAGTACATGATGCCTGGGCCGAGGAACTCTCTTACAGCGTTCAGGTCATTGGTGCCCCTCGATATGAGCTCACCGGTGCTCATGCTGTCATAGAAGGACCTTGGAAGGTGCTGCAGGTGGCGGTAGTAGTCGTTCTTCAGGTCATATTCGATATGGCGGGATGTGACGATGATGCTTTGGCGGACGAGGAAGAGAAAAAAACCGCTTAAAAGAGCGAAGAGGACATAAAGGCCGGTGTTTCGGAGGACATCCTCAATGATGAAACTGCCGTTCATGCTGTCGACGGCCAGGCGGATATAGCGGGGCCCGATGACGGCGAACAGGTTCGTAAGGATGATGAATGCAAACCCTGCAAACAGTTTCGTGCGGTACCTGCTGAGATAAGGCAGGAGGCTGAGAAGATTTTTCATCCGTCATTTCATCCGTCATGTTTTTGATGTAGCGGTAGTAAATGTATAATAAGAATGACGAAATCAAAACTATGCCATACGGGGGAGGCTCATGTCGTTTGACGCCAGCAAAAATTACTACTCGATAGGTGAGGTCAGCCGGATTGCCGGTGTTCCGGCCTATCTGCTGCGCTACTGGGAGACCTTTTTCAAGGAGCTTCGACCCGGTAGGGATACCCGCGGCAACCGTCGCTACACGAACCGCGATATGGCTCTCGTGCTCAATATCAAAGATCTGGTCTATGAGCAGGGCTACCGGCTTGGTAAGGCGAGCGAACTGATGAAGAATGAGGGAAAGACGAGGGACGAGGATCCCCGAACCGGCGAAATCCTTCGCCTGCAGAAGGAGATCGGCCATGTGGACAAGAAAAACCGGGTGGTTGACCAGCGTAGGGTGGCTGTGCTGAAGGAGGTTAAATCGGAGATCGAGGAGATCCTGCAGCTGCTCGGTTGATGCTCCAGGGAGATGGCTTCCGGGGCGGAATGAAGTGGGGTCGGAGTTATGCGGTTATAAAAACAGAAAGCCGGCTGAGGCCGGCTTTCGTGTTGTGTTGTTGTCCGATTGACTGCTTACTGAGCGTAGAGCACTTCGAACTGGCCGGTGCCGCCTTTGCAGACATGCTCCACCCAGCGGGCGTAAGCGCCACCGCTCCAGCGGTATTCCTCGAGGTTCTGCGAGCGGAACTGAGGAGCTGCGTAGCGGATCTTGTATCCCTTCGGAAGAACGATCTTGAGCTGGGTATCGACGGTGAAGTCGTTGAACTTGCCGACCATGCCGTGGTGGACCAGCGGGATGAGAGGGTGGTTCAGGATCCTGCGGAGTCCGCCGCCGGCATCTACGGAAACGCCGGGGAAGTCGCCGTCAACTTTGACTTCGATGCCCTGTGAATCGGAACGGAATCCAGCTTCAACGGAGGCCGGCCTGTTGAGCTTGTCGGCCGGGAAGAGCTCCGCCCAGCGTGCGATGGAGTCAACGATGCCCGATCCGCCGTGCGAGAAGCGCCAGCGGGTGACGCCGACGGGACCCTTGTCGCCGCTCTGGGTGCCGATGCTGTTGACTTCAATCTTGGAAATCCTCTGGCCACCTTCGTTGAGTGCGGTGAAGGCAGGTCCGATGAACCAGAACTCACGGATCCAGTCATTGAATGCGCCGGTGGTCTGGAGAGCTTTCAGGGTACCTTCCCAGGTATCGATGACATCGTTGTTGTCAAGCGGCACCTTCATGATGATGTCGTGGAACTGGCGACCCTGCATGTAGATCGGGTTCGGCACGTTCCTGCGGACTGCGTCGGAGCGGTAGTAGAACAGATTGACGACAGAGCCTTCGAATGAGAACGAGTGGGAGAAATCACCGACGGTGACGGAACCCTCACCGACGCAGATCCTGCGTTCTTTTGTTTCATTGGCGATGTCAGCTTCGATGACCAGCTTGTTCTTCGTGCTGTCGACGATGGATTCGATGACAGCCGAGAACCGTACAAAGCCCTTAGCGGGATCCAGGGGCTTCACGTTGATCTTGACATTGCAGTCTGCGGGCAGCAGCGGGAGGGCCGGGGGGACGTTTACTTTCGCCCTGGCTTTTACCTTTCCCCACGAGCTCGAACCGCCTTCGAGAACGATTTCGTAATCGGAGTGTGCGGTGGTCGCGTCTTTAGTGCCGAAAAGAGCCATAATGATTTCTCCTTTTTCTGATGGCGTTGAAATTGGATATTTGCAGGGGCCCGTTTTACTGAAAGCCTACCCCTGTTAAATAACAGCTTGAAATAAATTTAAAGAATAATTAATCAATAAAAAAGCAAAATATCTCCGTCGTGTTTATCTCTTAGCACGAAATGTTGTATAATTTTTCTGCCTCTTCTGGGTTCATTGACTTCTTTCATTGATTTTACCCTCTCTCAGCAATGACTGCTTACCCGAAGGCTGCCGACCGGCTTTTCCGTTCCTCCTATGTATCCCCTCTCCTCAGCGGAGTGCTTCTTGCCGTTTCGTTTCCTTCTTATCCATCCATCCATCTTGAACTGCTCGCCTGGGTTGCCTTGGTACCGTTGCTGCTGAGCATTGCCGAGGATCAGTCGGCCGGATCGGTATTCCGCAAGTCCTACGCTGCCATGCTTGCCTATTCGGCCGGTGCTCTCTGGTGGGTGTGCATTGCCACGCTGCCCGGCGGCATCATGACCATCGTTGCGCAGGCGTTTTTCATGACCGTGCCGTTCATGCTGTTTTTCATCTGCAACCGTCTCTGGGGGCTGCTGCGGACCCTTGTCGCCTTCCCGTTTATGCAGGTGGGGTGGGAGTGGCTCTATATGCAGCAGGATCTGTCGCTCGGCTGGCTGACGCTCGGCAATTCCCAGGCGAACCTCAATGCCATGGTGCAGTATGCCGACATTACGGGAGTGTGGGGCATCAGTTTCTGGCTCACCTCATTCAATGTGCTTGTCGTGCTTGCCGTTCTCGGCGGAAGGAGGCTGCTTGTCCCCTATGCCGGCGCCCTGCTTGCGATGGTGCTCGCTCCTCTCGCTTACAGCGCCGTGGTCCTGCATTCCCAAGGCGGAGCGGATACTGCGGGAACGATTCGGGTCAGCCTCGTGCAGCCCGACATAGATCCGTATGAAAAGTGGGACCGATACACCGGCAGCGAAACCCTGGACCTCTATTACCGGCTGACCGACCGCGCCGTCAGGGAGAGCCGTCCCGATCTGGTTGTATGGCCTGAAACAGCCCTGCCGTTCTTTATTCTTGATGATGGTAATGACGAGTATCTCTCCTCGCTGCGGCGTTCACTCAGCCGCTGGCACGTCCCTCTCCTGACCGGCTTCTCGGACATCGTCTATGCTGCTCCAGGAGAAGAGCCCCCTGCGGCAGGGACGGGAAAGTTCGACCGGCAGAGCGGCCGCTTCTATGAGACATACAATGCATCCATGCTTCTGTCTCCGGAGATGGACAGCCTTCAGGTATACCGTAAAGCGCGTCTGGTTCCCTTTGCTGAGCGGGTCCCCTATACCGAGTATTTTCCGGCACTTGAACATCTGGCGTTTTCCCTGGCAGGGGTTGGGAGTTGGGGCCGGGGGCCAGGGCCCTCCCTTATGGATCTTTATCCCGCAGGCCGTGAGCGGGTAAGCATCGCCAACATTATCTGCTACGAGTCCATTTTTCCTGGCTATGTGTCGGAATTTGTCCGGGAGGGCGCCGAACTTCTGACACTGGTGACCAATGACGGATGGTACGGAACATCATACGGCCCCTGGCAGCATCTGGCGATTGGTCGCCTCCGCTGCATCGAGAACCGGCGTGCGATGGCCCGGTGCGCCAATACGGGCGTCACCGAGTGCATCGATCCTTTCGGTCGAACCATAGCAAGGGTTCCGTGGTGGGAGGAGCGGGTCCTCAATGCCGAGGTTCCTCTGGGTCATGCCTTGAGCTTCTATACCCGCTACCCCGACCTGCTGGCGAAGGCCAGCGTGGCAGTATCGATTCTATTGCTGCTGTCGGGAGGCGTTCGGAAGCGTCTCCTCAGAGGCCGTAAGCCTTGATTTTCCTGTAGAGTGTCCGTTCGGTGATACCGAGTTGTGCGGCTGCAATCCTTTTGCTTCCGCCGGCGGAGCTGAGCGCTTCGGCAACGGCCTGTTTTTCGGCGGCGTCGAGCGGGCGGAGCTCTGCGTTTTCGGGTGCCGCAGGCCCGTCGGCAGCTTGCGCCGCAGGGACTGGCAGAAGGAGATGATGCTGTGTGGGCGGCTGTGTGCCGTGCATGAGCTGCTGCATCATCTGGCGGAGTTCGCCCACTTCTTGTCGGAGCTGGATGATGCTGCTGTAGATGAGCTGCATTTCGTTCTTTTCAGAACGGGTGGGGTCGTGGACGAGGCTTTTGAACCGGCTCCGCTGCACCAGGTGCTTGTCGAGGATGTCGGGCGTGATTTCTCTGCCCTTTTCCAGTACGAGGATGGATTCGACGAGGTTGCGCAGTTCGCGGACATTGCCTGGCCAGGGGTATCGGAGGAGCATTTCTGTGGCTTCGGGGCTGAACCCTTCAAACGGTATCCTGTGCTTTGCCTGGAACTCATGCACGAACTGTTCTGTCAGGAGCAGGATGTCGCTGCCTCGCTCACGCAGTGGCGGTATGTGCAGTTCTACGCTGCGGAGCCTGTAGTAAAGGTCCTCTCTGAAGTTTTTATCGCTGACCGATTGGATGAGGTTCCTGTTTGTGGCCGCGATGATGCGGGTGTCGGAGTATATGGACTGGGATGCACCGACCCGCTGGAACTCGCCGTTTTCAATGACCCGGAGAAACTTTACCTGCGTTTCGGTGGGCATTTCTCCGATTTCGTCGAGGAAAATGGTGCCGCGGTCAGCAGATTCAAAGTAGCCTTTTCTGGCCTGTACGGCTCCGGTGAACGCCCCTTTTTCGTGCCCGAAGAGCTCTGATTCGAGAATCCCGGCGGGAATGGCACCGCAATTGACAGGGATGAAACTGCCTCCGGCCCGCCGGCTGTGGTCATGGATGAAACGTGCCAGCACCTCCTTGCCCGAACCGGTTTCGCCGGTGATGAGTACCGTGATGTCGGTTGCGGCAACCTGAAGTGCGAACTGGCGGAGCCGCACCATGTGGTCGCATTTTCCAATGAGTCCGGTTTCTTTTTTCATCTCGATGGTCCTGTGGCGGCAGCAATCATCCGTTTACCTGATGGGTATGGCAACGGAGCTGAAGGAAAGGCGCCGTGCTGCCGATTTTGCCGCATCGGCGCTCGGGAACCCTTTTGCAAGGCGTACTTTGTACATCTGGTTCTCGAAAACGACGGTGACGGGTCCCTCCGCTGAAAGCCTCGAGGCATATGCCTCTGCGTTCGCCCTGTTGCTGAAGCTTCCGAACTGCAGCGTATGGGTATCAGCTCCACCGTATGCTGTCGTGCTGAAGGCGGCCGGTTTTGCGCTTTCCACGGCGGGCGCAGGCGCTGGTGCTACAACGGGTGCCGGTGCAGGGGGCTTTGGTGGCGCTTTGACTGCAATCGGTGCTGCTTTTGGTTGCGGTGCCGGTGCCGCTGCCGGGGTTGGTGCAGGGGCAGGAACGGGTTTCGATAGCTGCGGCGCAGGAACCGCTGCTGTCAGCGAGCGGTTATAATCTGCGATGCGCGCATGGCTGATCGGGTCGATTGCCGGGTCGGGGTACATAGCAAGCTGGCGCCGGAACAGGGACACAGCCTTAGGCCCATCTTCCGTCAGGAGTGCTTCAATGACGGTTTTTTCAGATCCGGCCACGGCTTTTTGGCGGATTGATTGTAATAAATATGTTTTATCTTGCTTTACATACTGCCGGATAAGCGCCGAGTAGGAGACCTCACCCGCACCGCTGGCTTCAGGGGAAGCAGTCACCAGTGCGGCGGACGCCGCGATACAGAGCGCAAACGAACGAAGCATGGAGTTGGTCTTTCCTCTGGGCATGGTGCTACGGGTTGAAATGTTGCAGGGGCATCGGGTGATCGGTGCATATTGGTATAGTTTCCGCGCAGTCAATATGACAAATTTTTCATATAAACGGAACCCTCAACGCCGTTCCTGAATACAACCAGAGAGACTAATGCCCTCCATTTCAGTCCACGCGTTCGCCAAAATCAACCTCGGACTTTTCATCACCGGAAAACGGGACGACGGGTACCACAACCTTGAAACCATTTTTGCCCCCGTCAGTTGGCACGACACGCTTTGTTTCAGCCCGGCTGACGCCATTTCAATGCGCTGCACGAACGCCGATCTTCCGACTGACGGCAGCAACCTCTGCATCAGGGCAGCCCGGTCGCTGCAGGAGTTCTCCGGCGTCATGGATGGCGTGTCGATTGAGCTTGACAAGCAGGTGCCTTTCGGTGCGGGCCTTGGTGGCGGAAGCAGTGACGCTGCAACCGTGCTGCGGGTGTTGAACGGGTTCTGGAACATCAATGCCCCTTTGGAGGACCTGCACCCGCTGGCGGTGAAGCTGGGTGCCGACGTACCCTATTTTCTCGAAATGGAGGGGCTCGCCTATGCAGGTGGCATCGGCGATGAACTGACTGATCTGCATGCCGCACTTCCCTGGTACGTTGTGACGGTGTTTCCGGCGGAGCACATCTCCACTGCGTGGGCCTATGGGAACTTCCACGCTCGATTCGGGCAGAGCCGTCCCGATATCCGTACGATAGCCTCCGACCTGTCCGGAATCGGGGACAGCGGGCGGCTTGGGCTGTTTGAAAATGATTTTCAGTCTGCCGTCTTCGAGCAGTTTCCAAAGGTCAGCAGGGTCCATAGGGATCTGCTCGAGGAAGGAGCGGTGTTCGCCTCGCTCTCAGGCAGCGGTTCGGCCGTCTACGGTCTGTTTGAAAGCCCTCTGGATGCCCGGCGTGCCATTGAGCGCCAACCGGCAGCTTATCCCACCAACCTTACCCCCCCGGTTTTTCCATGCGGCAGTAGCGCTGCTGCAGGAGCCTTCTTCTTTTCAGCCCTTGCGGCCCGTGATGATTGACTGGAGCTCTCCAGATATCAGGCGGAGGTCTTCATCAAGAAAGTGCGACGAGTGCAGCCGGGTGCGTTTGACTGCAGAAAAGTCAAGCACGGTTTCGAGCACCTCCTCCTTGAATAGCGGGGCGTTCTTGATGGCTGTGCCGTCCGGCCCTGTCAGGGATGAGTTTCCCCAGTAGGTGAAACTGTCTTCATTGCCCACCCGGTTTACGCAGCATACGAAGGTGCTGAAGAGAAAGGCATAGGTGGAGGCGATGGTCTGCCACTGGGTGACGATCGGCGGCAGCCCCGATCCCGGCGACATACGAAGCGGACTCGACATCAGCACCATAAGGAGCTGGGCTCCCTGGTGGGCAAGCAGATAGGGTACCGACACATGCCAGAAGTCCTCGCAGATGGCGACCCCTATGCGGCCGAGTCTTCGCGAGTCGACAACCGTGATCTCCTGCCCCGCTGAAAAATAGCGGAGCTCCTCAAACATGCCGTATGTGGGCAGGTATATCTTGCGGTGGATGCTTCGTCCCTTTCCGTCTTCGAACATGAACGCCGAATTGTACACCCCATACTCTTCGCTCAGCTCTATTCCTCCGCAGATGATGGTGATATCGCGGCTCAGCTTCCTGAGCGGCTCGAGGCGGGGGTCATCGATATGCATGGCGATGTCCTGCGCCGCATCCTGAACGTTGTAGCCTGTCAGCGAGAGTTCTGGAAACGCTATGGCATCAGCGCCGCCCTTCAGGGCCTCTTCGGCAAGCAGGCAGTGGCGGGCGAGGTTTTCATCGAAATTCGCGAGGGTGCAGTCTGTCTGGGCTATATGCAGTTTCGCTTTCAGCATCGTCGGTTCAGGGTTTAGTGGTATGGATAGAAGAGGTAGAAGACGAGGGATATCATGGCAAGCATCCACATCCCCGGGCTGAGCTCCCTGTGGCGGCCGGTGAAGAGCTTCATCAGCACGTGGGCAAGGAAGCCCGCTGTGATGCCCACGCCGATGTTGAAAGTAAAGATCATGAGGATGATGGTGAGGAACGCCGGAATCAGTTCGGCGTGATCCCTGAAGTCCAGTTTCGTCACCGAGCCGAGCATGAACATCCCGACGAGCACCATGGCGGGGCCGTAGGCGAAGGATGGAACGACGGTGAGGAGCGGGGAGAAGAAGAGGGCGAGGGCAAAGAACCCCGCGATGACCACTGCCGTGAACCCTGTCCGCCCGCCCTGCTCAATGCCGGTCGCCGATTCAATGAAGATGCCGGCCGTCGTCGTGCCGATGAGTGCGGCGATGAGGGTCGAGAGGGCATCGACCAGCATGGGCTTTTCGATGTCCGGGAGGTTACCCTCCGTGTCAAGCAGACCTGCCCGGGAGGAGAGGCCGTAAAGGGATCCCATGGTGTCGACAAAGTCCATGATGAGGACGCTGGTGATCACTCCGAGGAATCCGAGGGTGAAGGCTGCGTGGAAGTCGATCTGCAGCAGCACGGGGCCGATGGCGGGCGGGAGGCTGAACGGGGATGCGGGCATGTCGACAAGGCCTGTCATGACGCCGCAACCGGTGGCGGCTGCCATGCCGATGAGGATCGCTCCGCTTTGTTTCCGGGCTATGAGCACGGCGGTAAGCAGCAGGGCTGCAAGACCGAGCAGCACGGGAAGAGCAGTGATATCGCCCATCCGGACCGGCGCACCCGGAACTCCGATGGTGATGACCCCCATGTCGCCGAGACCGAGAAAGGCGAGGAACAGACCGATGCCGACGGGGAAGCTGTGCTTCAGGGATGCCGGGATGGATTCTGCCAGCCATCGCCGCAGCCCTGCAAGGGTCAGGATGGTGAAGACCAGGCCGCTGAGAAAGATGGCCGCAAGCGCTGTCTGCCAAGAATAGCCGAGCACCTGCACGACCGTGTATGCTATGAATGCGTTTTCGCCCATGTAAGGAGCTACGGCAAACGGGCGTTTGGCGTAGAGCCCCATGAGGAGGGTGCCGGTGAGGGCGGTGAAGATGGTTGCCGTCGTCGACGCTCCCCTCGGCATGCCCGCTGCTTCGAGGATAGCCGGGTTGACGACGATGATGTAGGCGAGGGTGAAGAATGTTGTGAGCCCGGCGAGGAACTCCTGCCGGTAACCGGTGCCATGCTCTTCAAACCCGAAATATGACCGTATACCCATTGGCATTTTCCCCTGAATGGTTGCGCCTTTCTTTTTGTTGTCAGTCGTAAATGATAACGATTTCTTTGGATAATCCGTCGAAACGCCTATATTGGATTAAATAAGTCCTATTTAAAACCCAGTCATTAATTCAGTCATTAAATCCACTCAATCATCTTAAGGAGGAGCCATGGGTGTTCTAGTCGGGCGCAAAGCGCCGGAATTCAATGTAGAGGCCGTTGCCGGCGGCAGGGAGTTTGTCGATTCCTGCAGACTTTCGGATTTCAGGGGGAAGTATGTCGTTCTTTTTTTCTATCCGCTTGATTTCACCTTCGTCTGTCCTACCGAACTGCATGCGTTTCAGGAAAAACTGGAGGAGTTCAAAAAGCGCAACGTTGAGGTTATCGGCTGTTCTGTCGACTCCAAGTTCTCGCATTTTGCATGGCTGCAGACCCCGCGCAACCGGGGCGGCATCGAGGGCGTGACCTATACGCTCCTGTCCGACCTCAACAAGACCGTTTCAGCCGATTACGATGTGCTGGCTGAAGGAGCCGGCGTGTCTTTGCGCGGACTGTTCCTGATTGATAAAGAAGGGATTGTGCGTCATCAGGTGGTCAACGATCTCGGGCTCGGCCGCAACGTGGACGAGGTTCTCCGCATGGTTGATGCGCTGCAGTTCACCGAGCAGTTCGGCGAGGTGTGCCCTGCCAACTGGAACAAAGGCGACAAGGCGATGAAGCCTACCGATGAAGGCTTGAAGGATTTTTTCAAGGACGAGTAAGACCCGCAGAAGTTTTTTATCTACAAGCGTAAGAGAACAAAGAGCCGCCGATATCGTCCTGATACCGGCGGCTCTTTGTTTTTCGTAGTACCGTTCAGATGAGCGGTCTCCGGTCCGGCTCAGTATGCTTTTGCGAATACCACTTTCTGAGCTGCGGGGTTGCCGGAGTAGATGCAGGTGCCGGGATCGTTCATCCGGTAGCGTTCGATATAGCCGTCCTCTTCAGGAAGGACCCTGATGGTGGCTTTTGTCTCTTCCTTTATCTTTTCTTCAGTTTCGGCAGTGCCGTCCCAGTGTGCAATGACGAATCCTTTTTCGACAGCGGCCTTGAACTCTTCATAGCTGGAGGCTTCAACCGTATTCTCTTCACGGAACAGGAGGGCCTTCTGGTACATATCCTTCTGCATGGCATCGAGGATCTCCTGCACCGCCCGCGGGAGCGTCTCGCCGAGCTGCAGTTCACTCTTTTCGAGGGTGTCGCGACGTGCGGCGATGCAGATCCCTTTTTCAATATCGCGTGGGCCGACTTCAATGCGGACAGGAATGCCCTGCAGTTCATATTCTGCGAACTTCCAACCAGGCGAGTTCTGTTCACTGCCGTCGACAAATGCGGGAATTCCAGCTGCTTTCAGGGATGCGGCCATGGCGTCGGCCTGCTCCAGTACGGCAGCCTTGTCGCCTCGAAGAATCGGGATGATGACTACCTGGCGCGAGGCAAGTTTCGGGGGAAGTACAAGACCCCGGTCGTCGGAGTGGGCCATGATGAGCGCTCCGATGAGCCTGGTCGAAACACCCCAGCTGGTGGCCCATACGTAATCAAGACGGCTGTCTTTGGTCTGGAACTGGCAGTCGAAGGCCTTTGCAAAGTTCTGGCCGAGGTTGTGCGAGGTGCCTGCCTGAAGGGCCTTGCCGTCCTGCATCATCGCTTCAATGCAGTAAGTCTCCTCAGCGCCGGCGAATTTCTCGCTGTCGGTTTTCCGGCCCATGATGACCGGCATGGCCATGTATTCTTCAGCGAAGGTGCGGTAGACGTTGATCATCCGCATGACCTCCTCCTGCGATTCCTCGGGCGTTGCATGGGCGGTATGGCCTTCCTGCCAGAGGAATTCGGTAGTGCGAAGGAAGAGGCGGGTGCGCATCTCCCAGCGTACCACATTGGCCCACTGGTTGATGAGGATCGGCAGATCCCGGTATGATTGGATCCATTTCTTGTAAGAGGACCAGATGATGGTTTCCGAAGTCGGACGTACGTAGAGCTTTTCGGCAAGTTCCTCTCCTCCTCCATGGGTGACGACGGCGCATTCGGGCGCGAACCCTTCGATATGTTCCGCCTCCTTGGCGATGAAGCTTTCAGGGATGAAGAGGGGGAAGTAGGCGTTGACGTGGCCGGTTTCCTTGAACATCCGGTCAAGGGCAGCCTGCATCTTTTCCCAGATTGCATAGCCGTTCGGCCGGATGACCATGCAGCCGCGCACGTCGGAATAGTCTGCGAGTTTTGCCGAGCGGACCAGGTCGATGTACCACTGGGAATAGTCTTCGTTTCTTGCGGTGATTTTATCTGCCACGGATGTAAGTGCTTAGGGTTGATGCTGCTGCTCTCGGGGAGCAAAAATATACGACTACTGCTCGAACTTTTTCATCTTTTCCATCAGGTTTTTCAGGTGGGCCTTGCGGTCCTGGCTGATTGGAGCCTCGTCCATGATGACCTTCCGGTACCCCCCGGGTACCCTGAATTCTGAGTCGGAGAGCTTTTTCGGCCATACCTGCACGAGTTCCATCCGGTTCGTAGTGCCGCCGGAGGACTGGATGATGCGAACAGGGAATCCCTCGACGCCTGCTTTTTTCAGGGTTCTGGAGAGCGAGGTGTTTGAGAGACGGGGGTTCTGCGACTGCAGGATGCGGAAGGTCGAAAAATCTCCGAGACCTTCGGCTACCCAGAGCTCGAGCCGTTCAGTACTGCTTTTCAGCCTGATGTGGCGGCAGGGGTATCCTTTCAGGGTGGTGTTCGGGAGCCGTTCGAGGGTGTAGTTGCTGTCAAAGTCGAGGAGCGTTGCGTTTTCAGCCGCGGTACGGAGGTTCACCGGGGACCAGGACCCTGTGTCGTGATTGATGATGATGGCTTCATCCGGCTTTGCGGCCTTGGTGATGACGGCCGTGCGCAGCGGATCTGGTACCCTCTGGAGCTGGACGAACATCTCCATTTTCTGGGCCCGGTCTCCGAAATAGTAGGTAACCTCTGCCTTGCCGGAGGGCATGGTAAGGAGCATTTCCATGACCCCTGTGAAAGTCGCTGCAGCAGTTGCTCTGCCGGTCAGGATGGAAGAGAGGAGGATGAGGAGAAGTGTCAGCAGTCTGTTCATCGGTGTCTGGTTTGTTGGTATATGCTCGCATGGTTCCCTTAGGACATAAAGCTACGCAAATCTCGGAACATCCTTTGTGCCGCCGGTTTTTTATAATGCGGGGGAGGGTGTACATTCATGTTTCGCCGGACGCATCAATGCATCATCGGCGGCAATTCTCCACACCAAGCTATCGTGACGAAACCGGCACAGGAATGGCAGGTCCGAGGCCTGCTGAAAACAACGGCGGAGTTTTTTCTCTCCAAAGGGGTCGATGAAGCGCGTCTCGGTGCTGAGCTTCTGCTCGCGCATGTGCTCAAGATGGCACGTCTGGACCTCTATCTGCAGCACGAGCGGCCGGTCTATCCCGATGAACTCGAGCGCTTCAGGGAGCTCTGCCGCCAGCGCCTCGGCGGCCGGCCGTTGCAGTACATCACCGGTGAGCAGTGGTTTTACGGTCTGCCATTCCATGTCGACCGGCGGGTGCTGATTCCCCGTCCCGAAACGGAGCTGCTTGTCGAGTTTGCCCTTGAGCTGCTTGAGGCAGATGGGGCCAGTGCCTCCGGTGGAGTGCGCATCCTCGATGCCGGAACCGGCAGCGGGTGCATTGCCCTGACCATGGCGCTGCGTATGCCGACGCTGCAGGCCGTGGGGATCGATGTCTCCCTGGATGCTCTTGAGGTTGCCCGCACCAATGCAGAGCGGCATGGAGCCGGGGATCGGGTGTCGTTCGCCGTCGGCGACATGACGGATCCCTTGTTCTCGCCGCCAGGCGCCCCGTTCGACATGCTCGTCTCCAACCCGCCCTACATCCCTGAATCCGAATGGGCCGGCCTGCAGCCCGAGGTTCGGGATCATGAGCCGAAGCTGGCGCTTACGGTTCCGGTCGGTATGGAGTGTTACCAGGTTTTGAGCGCTACGGCGGGCCGTCTGCTCAGGCCCGGCGGGTGGATCGCAGTGGAAATCCATGCGGACGGTGCCAGGGGGGTGGTGAAGCTCTTCGAAGAAGCGGGCATGCAGGATATCGTGGTAAAGAAAGATTACGCAGGCCAGGACAGGATCGTTGGCGGGCGGTTGCCCCGATGAAATTAATTGCCACCGCGCATTGTTTTTCTCCATGGTAAGCGCTTGGTTTCCCCCGTGACTCCAGTTGAGGTGCGATGTTGTCGCGGCGGAGTGTTTTTCGTACATTCCCTTTTCTTTACGGGCAGCGTACTGTCAGGTATCAAAACAGGTAACAGTTCAGATGGGTTCTCGTGAGTTGAACTTGCGGGAACGGCAGGTGCTGGGGATCATCATCCAGCTTTATGTGGTTACTGCCGCTCCTGTAGGCTCCAGGTACATAGCAAGGAATTACAGCCTCGGTCTTTCAGACGCCACGATACGCAATGTCATGGCTGATCTTGAGGCTGAAGGGTATATAAGCCAGCCCCATACTTCAGCCGGGCGGATTCCCACCGATCTCGGGTATCGGTACTACGTTGACCTTATCATGAAGGTGCAGCGCATCGATGAGGAGGAAAAGCGGCGGATGGAGTCGGATTTCGGTCCGATCAGCATGGAGGGAAGGGGGACCTCGGCCGAGGTCCTGGTCTCTGCTGCGAAGGTTCTCGGGAGTATTTCGCGTCAGCTCAGCGTCGTCCTTTCTCCGACCCTGTCGAATGCGGTTTTCGAGAAGCTCGATATGGTGCTTCTGAGCTCCACCAGGATGATGGTGGTGCTTTCCATCCAGTCGATGTTCGTTAAGACCATTGTCATGGAGCTGCAGCATGAACTGACGCGCCAGAAGGTTGACGAGGTCGTCGACCTTCTCAATGAACGGCTCTCGGGGCTGACGCTTTCGGAAATCCGCCGCTCGATCACCCGCCGTCTTGCCGGCAGCAGTTGCGACAGCGGACTGAAAGAGCTGATCGTGCGCTCGGCAGACAGCCTGTTTGACGAGTCGCCCATTTTCGAACGTCTCTATATCTCGGGTGCGGAGTACATCGTGGAGCAGCCGGAATTCAAGCAGCCGGAAAGGGTACGGGAACTGATCACCATGATTGAGGACAAGTTCAGTGTTGCCCGCCTTGTCGAGGATATCGCGCCGAAGCAGGACCCAAGCCGCACTGCAGGACATGATGTGTCAATCAGCATCGGGCGTGAGAACAGCGCACGGCAGGCTGAGGATTTGACCATCGTCTCCGCTCCATATTATGCCGGCAGCATGGTTGGAACGCTGGGTATCCTGGGGCCGAAACGAATGGATTATGAACATGCTGTCCGAGTATTGAACTACATGGCGGGCTGCTTGACAGCAACGCTGTCGGATGTCAACTAAATATAATTTTCGATTCAATGATGAAGAAAGCAGAAGACCCTTTGCAGGACAGGGAAGGAACCATACAGGAGCCCGCCGAAGGACAGGAAAATACCGCAGCGCCGGACCAGTCGGCAGAAGTTGCATCGCAGGAATCAAGGATTTCCGCCCTTGAACGAGAAGTGCAGGCCGAAAAAGAGCAGAACGGGAAATTCCGCGATGAACTTCTGCGCCGTGCAGCCGAGTTCGAGAACTTCCGGAAGCAGAAAGAGCGTGAGGCCGTCATGGCTTCCCAGCGGGCGACGGACAATGTCCTGCGCGACCTGCTTACGCTTGTTGATGATGTCGAGCGGGTGCTGGCCAATGTTCCCGAACCCGAAGAGATCCCGGCGGCAGCCAAGCCCTATATTGACGGCGTGGAGCTCCTGAAGAAAAACCTGGACCGTTGGCTCGAGTCAAAAGGGGTGAAGCCGATTGAAGCGATCGGAATGAAGCTCGATGTGGATTTCCACGAGGCCATTTCCCAGATCGAGCATCCCGATGCCGAACCAGAGACCATTGTAGAGCAGTACCAGACGGGTTATCTCCTTGGTGACAGGGTACTGCGGCATGCGAAGGTTATCGTGGCCCGGTAACGGGATTTTGGTAGATAGAGAGCAGTGAACCGAGACATAATTTTCCAGGTATTGAGATGAAAAGAGACTACTATGAGGTCCTTGGTGTCAGCCGCTCGGCAGACAAGGATGAAATTAAAAAGGCCTATCGTAAACTGGCCCTTAAATACCACCCTGACAAAAATCCCGACAACAAGGACGCCGAGGATCATTTCAAAGAGGTCAACGAGGCCTATGAAGTACTGAGCAATGACGACAAGCGTCGTCGTTACGACCAGTTCGGCCATGCCGGCGTCGGTTCTTCGGCAGCATCGGGTGGCGGTCAGTATGGCGGCGGAGCGGATTTCAGCGATATTTTCAGCGCCTTCAACGACATGTTCGGCGGGGGAGGAGGTGGCCGCAGGGGCGGGTCTCCGTTCGGGTTCGAGGATGCGTTCGGCGGTGGCGGCTCACAGCGAAAACGTGCCGCATCGGGGATTCCGGGTACGGATTTGAAGATCCGTTTGAAACTCACGCTCGAAGAGATTGCCAAGGGCGTCGAGAAGACCATCAAGATCAAAAAGCAGGTGCCCTGCAAGGAGTGTAACGGCTCGGGTTCAAAAACCGGAGCCACCGAGACCTGCCCGACCTGCCACGGTGCCGGAGAAGTCCGCCAGGCATCAAAGACCATGTTCGGCCAGTTCGTCAACATCGCTGCCTGCCCGACCTGCGGCGGAGAGGGACGGATCGTCAAGGACCGCTGCCCGTCATGCTATGGTGAGGGCATCAAGCAGGGCGAGGTGACCGTGAAGGTGACTGTGCCTGCAGGCGTACAGGACGGCAACTACCTCACCCTCCGCGGACAAGGCAACTCCGGACCACGGGGTGGAGCACCGGGCGACTTGATTGTCATGATCGAGGAGAAGCCGCATGAGCTTTTCGTCCGCAACGGCGATGACGTCATCTACAGCCTTGCAGTCAGCTTCCCCGATCTCGTGCTCGGCACCAAGGTCGATGTTCCGACTTTAGAGGGTGCAGTGAAACTGACCATCCCTGCAGGCACGCAGCCTGAAACCATGCTCCGTATTCCGGGTCATGGCATCGGCCATCTCCGGGGGTCGGGCAAGGGCGACCAGTACGTGAGGGTCAATGTATACGTGCCCAAAGAGCTTTCCCAGCAGGATAAGGATCTTCTCCGAGGTCTGCGTAAATCACCCTCGATCTCACCCGAGGCACACAGTTCAGGGGGAGAGAAGAGCTTCTTTGAAAAAGCCCGTGACATCTTCGGATGAATGGTTATTCTGCTTGATTACTAAGCACTGAATGCAGAAAAGGCCGGATCATCCGGCCTTTTCTGCGTGGTGGTGCTCATGCATAGCTCTTTTACATGCCGCCAAGGTCAGCTTTCGCTTCATTGAGGACTGCTGGCGTGATGGTGCTGTAGCCCATGTCTTCAGCATATTCTTCAACCCCGGTTTTGATCCGTCCGCGAAGGAACGAGGGCAGTCCGTTCAATTCTTCACGGGCCTCTTCGCTCCAGTGCATCGACGAGTGGCGCTTTCGTGTGGCTTTGCTGTAGGCCTCGGTCAGTTCGTCGACAAACTCTTCGATCACAGCAGGATCCGAGAGCTGCTGCGGGGAGAAGATTTTTTCGGTGAGGATTTTGTTCGGTACCAGATGGATTTTCAGCTGTGGCATATAGAGCAGCGTAGCCATCGGTTCGGGGCTTCCGCAGGTGAGGAAGAGTGCTATCTTTTTGCGCTTAAGGTTTTTCTTCAGGTTGCTCTGCACGAGAGCGCCGAGCAGCTGAGAGGAGACCAGAAGATAATAGATCGGAGCCCCCATGATGACCACGTCGAACTCCTGTATGAAGCTGTAGTCTGCCTGTGCCTTGCACTTGGCCTTTTCGACATAGGCACCGGTTTTGGCCAGTTCCAGGCCGATGGAATCAATGAGCCGGTCGGTCGATCCTCCTGCGGTTTTGCTGTCGTAGAGGATGATGGCTTTCATGGGCGCGGCATTCTGTTGCATCATAAGAGAAAAAGATGGTTTCAGCTGAATGTGCAGTGTATTGTTGTACTGGAATTATAATACATTACCCCCGAAATCACTAATCACACCCGTTCGCCGACTACGGCAGGGCGGGGTATCATAAATGCAAAAGGCGCCGGTGATGGCGCCTTTTTTGCATGTTCGTATGGAGGTGTTGCCTCAGACGAAGTTCGAGTAGATCTCCAGGAGGTCGGTAACCCTGGTGGAGTAGCCGAGCTCGTTGTCGTACCAGCCGACAACCTTGACCATCGTGCCTGCGCTCATGGTGAGGAGCGAGTCGAAGATGCAGGAGTGCGGGTTGCCGACGATGTCCTGGGAGACGATCGGGTCGGTGCAGTACTCGAGGTAGCCTTTCATCGGACCATCAGCGGCGGCTTTCATCGCGGCGTTGATCTCTTCTTTGGTTGCGGGCTTTTTCAGGATGGCGGTCAGGTCGGTCATGGAGCCGTCCGGCACGGGAACCCTGACGGCAAAACCGTCAAGTTTGCCTGCGAGTTCCGGGATGACTTCGCCGATTGCCTTGGCGGCACCGGTGCTGGTCGGGATCATCGACACGGCAGCAGAGCGGGCGCGGCGAAGGTCCTTGTGCGGAAGGTCGAGGATGTTCTGGTCGTTGGTGTAGGCATGGATGGTGGTCATGTAGCCTTTCTCGATGCCGAAGTTGTCCTCAAGCACCTTCACCATCGGGGCGAGGCAGTTGGTGGTGCAGCTTGCGTTCGAAACGATTTCTTCGCTGCCGGTGATCAGGTCGTCATTGACGCCGAGAACGATGGTTGCGTCGATTTTGTCCTTGGCGGGAGCGGAGATGATGACCTTCTTCGCGCCAGCGGTGATGTGCTTGTATGCGGCTTCACGTGAGGTGAAAATGCCGGTGGATTCGACAACGAGGTCGCAGCCGAGAGCCTTCCAGGGGAGGTTCAGAGGATCGCGCTCTGCGGTGATGGTGATGGTTTTGCCGTTGACGACGAGGTTATTGCCCTCGACGGTTACTTCACCGTTGAATTTCTTGTGGGTGGAATCGTATTTCAGGAGGTGTGCGAGGGTCTTGGTGTCGCACAGGTCGTTGATGGCTACAATCTCGAATTTCGGATTGTCCATGGCCTGGCGGAAAACCAGACGACCGATGCGTCCGAATCCGTTGATGCCGACTTTCACTTTTGTCATGATGTCTGTCCTGTGGGGTGATGGGTTATGGGTGTATGAGTGAATACCTGATGCAGTGAGCAATTGTTTTCAATGCAAAAAATATGAATGAAGATATACTTTCATTATCTAAATATTCAGCCGATCATCATTTTTTTTGAAAACTTTCTGTGAATGCAGTTTTCAGTCCCGCGAAACTTCCATTCGTGAGCATGAGCACGACATCGTTTGGATGCAGGTTTTCATGGAGAAAGCGGATGATGTCGCCGGGGTAGTCATCGGGGTCCGCTCCGGCGAGGAAAACGGTTTTGCCCTCTGCTTCAAGTGCTTCCTTGAGCTTCCCGGTGTCGAGGCTCCCTTCGGGGCCGTAACGCTCAGGCCGGTGCACCTTACCCATCACCACAACCTCGGCTGGTCCGAAGCATTCGGCCAGTTCACGTTGGAAAATGTTGCGGGTGGTTGTGTTCGAGCGTGGCTCGAAACAGGTGATGATGCGCCTCTGGGGCCAGCGTTCCCTGATGGCTTCAAGCGTGACCTTGATTGCTGTGGGGTGGTGGGCGAAATCCTCGACGACTGTGATGTTGCCTTCGAACGTACCGATGGTTTCCATTCTGCGTTTAGGCCGGAGAAAGCCGGGAAGAGCTTCGGCGGTCTGCTGGAGCGTCATGCCGGCAAGGGTCGCGACGGCAATGGATGCCACGGTGTTCGTGATGTTGTAGTTGCCAAAAAGCGGCGCGTGGAATCGCCGCTCGAGGCTCCCTTTATAATAAAGGTCGAATGCAGAGCCATTCTCCCCGACTTCTATGTTCCTGGCCATCCAGTCGCAGCCTTCCGTGAGCCCGAAGGTTTCCACCCTGCAGCGTGCCCCCGCGGCAACCTCCATTGCAGCAGGGTCGTCGCCGTTGACGATGAGTGCTCCGTTTGAGGGGATGAGGTTGACAAACAGGCGGAAGCTCCGCTTGATCTCCTCGAGTGAGTTGAAGATGTCGGCGTGGTCGAATTCGACGTTGTTGATAAGGCCTATGTCAGGGCGATAGAGAAGGAACTTGCTTCGCTTGTCGAAAAAGGCGGTGTCGTACTCATCTCCCTCACTGACAAAGAACCCTGCTTCGCTCCGTCCCGACGGACGGCATCCGATACCGAAGTTCTCCGGGATGCCGCCGACGAGGAACCCCGGTTTCAGTCCGCCGTATTCCAGCAGCCAGGCGATGATGGACGTGGTCGTGGTTTTTCCATGGGTTCCGGCGACAACGATCGAGGTGTTGTGGCCGATCAGCTCCCGGCGGACAAGATCAGGCATCGACACCAACTCCATTTTCTCGTTAAGGGCATATTCGAGTTCTTCGTTGCCCCGGCTTACCGCGTTGCCGACCACCACCATGTCCGGCATCACCTGTTTCAGGTTCTCAGGGTTGAAGCCGTTGAAATAGCGGATGTTGTGTTCGTCAAGGTATGTGCTCATGGGCGGGTAGAGCCCCGTGTCGGATCCCGTGACTGCGTGCCCAATGCGGGAGAGTGCAACCGCCACCGATGCCATTGCCGTTCCGCCGATGCCGATGAAGTAGATGGAGCTCATATGCTGCTGGTGCTGTATAGGGTGAAGAGTCCCCGGAGATCTGTTCAAGTTGGCGTAAGGGACCTGTTGGTGATATATACGAAAAATCAAAAAATGGCGTGCCTGGAAAAGATTCAGAAACAGCGGAAGCCCGGTGGAACGTGCTGGGACTTGTTTCACGAAGGCGGGATGCGTATGATGTTGCTCAAGGGCTTTTCCGGAGGGGCACTGCAGCATGCACGTTCTCCCTCCACCCTTATTACCTGTAAGGTCATGCCGGACGATATCATTGAAGATCACATCTATGAGGGAATGGATTTCCGCCGCTCGCCCCTTTCTCCCGGGGTGTATGACGGGTGTTCATTCGTGGGGTGCGTGTTCCGTGGCACACACCTCATCGCCACTTCCTCCCCCGCGATGTCTCCCAGGACGTCTCCCAGGACCTCTTCAGTGGCCTCTTCAGTGGCCTCTTCAGTGGCCTCTTCAGTGGCCTCTTCAGTGACCTCTTCAGTGACCTCTTCAATGACGTTCAGGGCGTGCGTATTCAGGAACTGCGACTGTAGCCTCATGGATGTGGATGGTACGAGTTTTCAGGATACGCTGTTCCAGGGCTGCCGGCTGGAGGGCGTGCAGTTCGCCCGCTGTCGCAGACTGCTTCTTTCGTTTTCATTCGACCGCTGCATGCTGCGTCTTGCCTCCTTTGCCAGCCTTGATATCCGCGATACGCGTTTCAATGGGTGTGAGCTTTATGAGGCCGATTTCAGCGAATCGGATCTTCGGGGAGCGGTGTTCGCCGACTGCGATCTATTGCGGGCTATCTTCATGCACACCAACCTTGAAAAAGCCGATTTCCGTACTGCCCGCAACTACTCCTTCAGTCCGGATCTCAACCGGATTCGCAACGCCCGCTTTTGTCTTCCGGAACTCACCGGCCTCCTTGAGGGCTACGGCATCCGCATAGAGTGACAGCCTCACGGGCTGTCGTTTTTTCGGTGGTGAAGAATGCAGGGAATCCGTACTTTGAACAACAGTTTTCAGGGAATTTTCAACCGCTCAACCCCACTTTGCCATGCAATTCATCGACCTTGTTACCCAGAAAGACCGGATCCGCGGGGCTGTGATGGCCCGACTCGAGTCCATCGTAGACCGAGCCCAGTTCATCATGGGTCCCGAAGTGGCTGAGCTTGAGTCAAAGCTGGCGGCCTATGCGGGAACAAAGCACTGCCTTTCATGCTCTTCGGGTACGGATGCGCTTCTCATTGCTCTCATGGCCAAAGGGGTCGGTCCCGGCGATGCGGTGCTGACGACACCCTTCACTTTCGTGGCGACTGCCGAAGTGGTGAGTCTCACTGGTGCTACACCGGTGTTCGTTGACATCGACCCCGATACCTTCAATATCGATCCTGCTCTGCTTGAGAAAGGGGTGCTGGAAGCCCGTGCTAAGGGTCTGGAGCCGAAAGCCCTCATTCCGGTAGACCTTTTCGGCCTCGCGGCCGACTACCCGCGCCTTGAGTCGGAAGCACTGCGCCTCGGGCTCTGGATCCTTGAGGACGCATGCCAGGGGTTCGGCGGAGCGCAGGGCGGCAAAAAAGCCGGAAGTTTCGGCCTTGTCGGTGCGACCTCGTTTTTCCCGGCCAAGCCTCTCGGCTGCTGGGGGGATGGCGGTGCAATCTTCACTGACGATGATGAACTCGCAGCGCTCATGGTGTCGGTGCGGGTGCACGGAGGCGGTGTCGACAAGTACAGCAACGTACGCATCGGCCTGAACGGACGGCTTGATTCCATGCAGGCGGCTGTACTGCTTGAGAAGCTGGAGATTTTTGACGAGGAGCTGATGCTCCGCGACCGTGTAGCCAAGGCTTACAGCAGCAGCCTCGGTGGCAGACTGAAGGTTCCTGTGGTTCCGGAAGGGTATCGTTCCGCCTGGGCGCAGTACTCGGTGCTCGCCCGGGACAGCTCCGATCGGGAACAGCTGATGGGAGCCCTCCAGAAAGAGGGCATTCCTTCGGTCATCTATTACAAGATCCCCCTGCACCTGCAGGAGGCCTATAGTGACCTTGGCTACCGGGCAGGTGACTTTCCGGTTTCCGAGGAGATGGCTTCCCGGGTTTTCTCACTGCCGATGCACCCCTACCTGAAAGAAGAGGAGATAATGCGGGTCTGTTCCGTTCTTCTGGCCTGAACATCCCCTCTATCAGGCCTCCCTGTTATGTCGTCCGCCCCTCTGCCGGGGCGGGTGCTGTACCGGGGGCTTTCAGCCGGACGTAGATTCCCCCCAGCATCACCAGCATGTTGATGGCCCCGACCACGAGGAACGGGGCCTTCGGGCTGAACATGTCAAACATTCTTCCCCCGATGGTGGTGATGATAAGGATGCCCACCGCCCCGCTGATGTTGAACATCCCGATCACTGATCCCCGCTCCGCCCTCGGCGCCTCCTGACCGATGAGCGACTGTGCGCCGAGGAAGGAGCTGATCTGCCCGATGCCGAGCAGGACGAAGAATATTATCGAGAATCCATCGTGCGGATTTTCGATGAAGACGAGCGAAAGGTAGCCGAGGGTGGCGAGCCCCATGCAGACCGTAAGAGCGGTGACCCGGTTCCATCGGTCGATGAGGGGGCCGATGACTGGCGCCCAGAGGAGAGCGGCGGCTTGGGATATGATGAAGATGAGGGTTCCCTTCCTGACCGCTTCGGCCGGTTCCATGCCCATGGCAATGCCTGCCGTGATTCCCCAGAGCGGAAGAAAGGTGCCGATGATCGACTGGTCGCCGCGGGCGACGAACGCCGCACCGTAGGAGAGCAGGATGCGGGGGTTCTTTGCGTGCGCCACACCGCTCCTCAGAAGGGCTTTGAGGGGCGGCCGCTCCTCTTTGCGGACAGGCGTTCCCCCTTTCAGGCCCAGTGCGAGAACCAGCGCGGTCACAAGGGCGAGAGCCGCAATCGAAAGGTGGGCTATCGTACCGGCCTCAATGCCTGTGAATCCACGGGCTATGAGTTTTTCGGGCATGCCGCCGAAAAACTGGTTGAGGGTGACGATACCAAGGCCGTTGAGGAATCCGGTCACCGCTATGAGCTTGCCGCGGGAGCGTTCTGCCGGGTAGTCGACCATGATTGTGGCAAGGCCTGCCGTGACGGCGACGATGCCGAGCGCGTAAATGACGCGGCTGAGTGTCAGGGCTGCAATGGTTGTGGAGTAAGGGTAGAGGGAGTAGGAGATGGCGAGCAGCAGCATGCCTGCGATGTATACCGGTTTTCTGCCGATGCGGTCCATGACGACCCCTGCCGGCACGAAGAAGAGCAGGGCTACGACCTCTGTCCAGAATACCAGGTTGCCGCTGATGGTGCCCTGCTGGTCGATGGGGATGTGGAGGTGCTCGTTGAGGATATAGGCCTGGCCGATCGAGACAAAGGTGACGAGCCCGATGGAGACGAAAGCAGCGTAGAGGAATGTCCAGGCGTTTTTCGGCAGGACTTCGGGCGCAAGGATGACCGGCCCGATTTTCTTTTCGTTCGGAGTGGTGGTGTTCACTGGGTTCAGGGGTTATTACAGCGGTGTACAGAGCTGAAGCCTGCCGTCCTGCATTCGGAGGCAGCGGTCTGACATGCCGGCGTAGGTTTCATTATGGGTGACGATGATGAACGAGGTCCGGCGTTCTTTCGAGAGGGATGCCATCAGTTCGTACAGGCGCTGGCTGTTTTCGCTGTCGAGGTTGCCGCTCGGCTCGTCGGCCAGCACCAGTTTCGGCTGGTTCATGAGTGCTCGGGCGATGGCGACCCGCTGCTGTTCTCCTCCGGAAAGCTCCGAGGGAAGATGGTTGAGGCGCCCGGAGAGCCCGAGTTCCTTAAGGAGCTCGGCTGCGCGCTCTTTTGCCGGCTGCAGCCTGCCTGTGGCGATGAACTCAGCCATCGCCACGTTTTCCTGGGCGGTGAAGTCGGAGAGGAGGTGGTGGAACTGGAATATGAACCCGATCCTCTGATTGCGGAACCGCGCCAGCTCCTTTTTCCTCAAGCGGTACCGTCCGTCCTGAAAGAGCGGTTCGCCCTCAAAGAAGATGCTTCCGCCATCGGGTGTGTCGAGTGTACCGAGCATGTTAAGGAGCGTCGTCTTGCCGCTTCCCGAGGCTCCGATGATGGTGACCATCTCGCCCTCCGCTGCAGAAAGATCGGCTTCGCGGAGGATCGGAAGGGGCGGCCGGCCCGGCAGTGCGTAGGATTTCGTGATGCCTCTGGCTTCAAAGAGCATGCTCATAGGGGCCTCGTCTGTCCGTCGCCCTCAATCATCCACTTGTAAGTGGTGAGCTCCCTGAGAGCCATCGGTCCCCTGGCGTGGAGTTTCTGGGTGCTGATGCCGATTTCGGCGCCGAGCCCGAACTGGGCTCCGTCGGTGAATGCGGTTGAGGCGTTGTGGTAGACCACCGCTGCGTCGACCCGCTTGAAAAACTCCGCTTTTACCGCGTTGTCCCCTGTGACGACGGCTTCGCTGTGGCGCGAGCTGTAGGTCGCGATATGTCTCAGTGCCTCGTCAAGGGTATCGACAGTTTTTACCGACATCTTCAGCGAGAGGAACTCCGTGCCGAAATGTTCCGGATCGGCATGCTTCAGCAGTGTTTCCGGGTAGGAGGGAAGAAGCTTGAGGTAGGATCGTTCGTCGGCAAAGATGATGACCTGATGCTCGCTGAGCGGCCGGCATAGTTCTGCGAGATCCCCGAGGCGTTCGCTGTGGATGATGAGGGTATCGAGGGCATTGCAGACGCTCGGGCGCCTTGTCTTGGCGTTCAGGATGATGGCCTTGGCCATCTCCATGTCGGCATCGCGGTCCACATAGGTGTGTACGATGCCGGCTCCCGTTTCTATGACCGGAACCTTGGCTGTGTTACGGACGTGGTCGATGAGCTGCTGGCTGCCGCGGGGGATGATCATGTCGATTTTGCCGACCGCTCTCATCATGATGGTTGCTGCCTCCCGTTCGGAGGGCAGAAGGTAGAGGATGTCGGGGCTGATGCCGTGGTCGCAAAGGACAGTATGGATGAGCTCCGCTATGGCCCGGTTCGATTGTTCTGCATCACTGCCGCCTTTGAGTACCGTGGCGTTGCCGGACTTCAGGCAGAGGGCGAAGACATCAAAGGTGACGTTGGGCCGTGCTTCATAGATGATGCCGATGACACCGATCGGCACCGATGCCTTGCGGAGGCTGAGACCGCTCGGGAGCGTGCGTTCCTCAAGGGTGATGTCGAGCGGGGAGGGGAGCGAGGCGACGTTCCTCATGTCGGCTGCGATGGCGTCGAGGCGCTTTTCGTCAAGGAGCAGGCGGTCGTACATCGGGTTCGAGCGCTCCATTTTTTCAAGATCCTGTCGGTTCGCCTCAAGGATGACAGGCGCGCTCGAGGTGATGCGGCCGGCAAGGTCCTCCAGGACCTTGTTGATGTTCTGGTCGCTGAGGGTGACGATATCGCGGCTTGCCTGCCGAACCGCCTCAAGCTGCTCCATGATGGTGTCGGAGAGGGTCATGTGTCCGTTTTCCTTACTGGGGTTCATACTGCATGGCTGGATCAATTCTTGCTAACGATGTCCGGGTCCCCGGCGTTCAGGCTTTTTTCACGAATTCCGATTTCAGCTGCATCGCCCCGAATCCGTCGATTCTGCAGTCGATGTCATGGTCGCCTTCGACGAGGCGGATGTTCTTCACCTTCGTGCCGCCCTTGATCGGTGCCGAGGCCCCTTTGACTTTAAGGTCTTTTGTCACTGTGACGGTGTCTCCATCCTGCAGGATAGTGCCGTTCGCGTCCTTCCATACACGGGTCGTTTCTGGAGCCCCTTCCCCCGTGAGGGTCCATTCATGACCGCATTCAGGACAGACGAGAAGGGTGCCGACCTCATAGGTGTATTCGGAGTTGCATTTCGGACAGTTAGGGAGGTTGCTCATGGTAATAGGGTATGTTATGGTGATTCGATGGTCGTTGTTACTCGGGCTTGATGTACAGGTAATCGTAATGGATTACAGGTTTTTCGCCCTTTTTGCCCATGGCGGCGCGGGCTTTTTCGTCGCTGCAGCATGCCATGCCGTAACCGATGACCTTGCCGCTTTCAGAGCATATCCTGATGACATCGCCTTTCGAGAAGGAGCCTTCCACACCGGTGACACCCACGGGAAGGAGGCTGCTGGCCCGTTCCCCGGAGGTGAGTGCGCTTTGAGCTCCTTCGTTGATGATGACGGCCCCTTTTTCAAGCCCTTCGCTGTGGGCGATCCACTGTTTGCGGCCGTGCTTGGGCTTCTGGGCGGCGAAGCGGGTGCCGACCTCTTCGCCGCCGGCAATCTGCTGCAGAATGCCGGGGGTGGTGCCGTTGGCGATGTGCACGGTGATGCCGAGGCGCGACAGCTTGTGGGCGATGTTGCATTTGGTGAGCATGCCCCCGCGTCCGAATTCCGATTTGGTCGGCCGGATGAACTGGCTGAAGTTCTTCGATGCAGGGTCTATTTCCCGGATGAGCTTTTTTTCTTCGCCTGACATGTCGAAAAGCCCGTCGACGTTGGACAGGATGATATGGGCATCCACCTGCATCATTGAAGCAATCAGGCCCGACAGTTCGTCATTGTCGGTGAACATGAGCTCGGTGACGGCGACGGCATCGTTTTCGTTGACGATGGGGATGATCTTCTGCTGGAGCAGGGCGTTGAGGCAGGTTCGCATGTTGAGGTAGTGCTGGCGGTCGCGGAAGTCCTCCCTGGTGACAAGGATCTGTGCGGCAAGCATGCCGTGTTCAGCGAAACGGTCTGCGTAAGCGTTGACAAGGTGGATCTGGCCGGTTGCGGCCAGAACCTGTCGGGCTTCCACCGTCGTCATGCTGCCGGATGGCTTGACGATGCTCCGGCCGGCCCCCACGGCGCCAGACGAAACAAGTATAACCTTCACTCCGGCGGCACTCAGTTCAGCAATTCCTCTGGTGAGGTCGGCGATTATTGCAGGATCAAGGCGCCCGTCCTTGCCTGTGATGACGTTGGTGCCGACCTTGACGACGATTTTTCTGTAGACCCGATGAGCCTGGTTCATGTCACTGTTATACTGCATGTTGCTGGGAGAGGTGCAGGCCTGCCACGCCGATGATGATAAGCCCGAGAGAGATGAGTTTGACGGGGTTGATGGCTTCGGCAAACCATATGACGCCGATCATTGAGACCAATGCCGTTCCAAGCCCCGCCCAAATGGCATAGGACATGCCAATCGGCAGTACTTTCAGGGCCTGTCCAAGCAAGGTAAAGCTCAAGGTGTAAAAAATAAAGACAAAAACAGACGGTACCAGACGTGTGAAGCCGTCGGAAAACTTGAGGCATGTCGTGCCTGCCACTTCAGTGGCAATGGCCATGAATAGCGCTATCCAGTGCATGGTTCAGTGGTGAGGAGGTTTGCAGGTCCTATGGGTTGTTTCCGGGCTCAATATACAAACTCTCACGTGGAGGCGGAGCGTGTTTTCCTCTGTGCCTTGAGGGTTTGCCGGCAAAGGAAAAGATGTGCATATTTCCCCACAGGAAACGGCCGGGTCCTTTTTAGAGGCGTGGCCTTGTGAATGGATGTATGAACCTTTCGATGTACGGACGATGCTCCTGACGGGTACCATTGACATGTCTCTGCCCCTGCGCAATCCCGTGCTCCAGTACTCGCTGATACTGCTCATCATCCTCTTCGCTCCGCTGCTCCTCAGCCGACTGAAGATCCCGAGCCTCATCAGCCTGATCATCGCCGGCGCCGTCGTCGGTCCGCACGGTTTCAACCTTATGCTCCGCGACAGCAGCATCGTGCTGTTCGGTACAGTGGGCCTGCTCTACATCATGTTCATGGCGGGCCTTGAAATCGATGTCGTCGATTTCCGGAAAAATACCCGAAACAGTATTCTTTTCGGTCTTTACACCTTTTTCATTGCCCTCAGCTTCGGCATGCTGGCCGGCGTATGGCTGCTTGGTCTCTCGGTGCTCTCCGCAACCCTGATCGGCAGCATTCTGGCCTCCCACACCCTCATTCTCTACCCGACTGTCAGCAGGATCGGCATTTCCCGGGACCGCGCGGTCAACATCGCCGTTGGCGGAACCATCATCACCGACACCCTTGCCCTTCTCCTGCTTGCCGTCGTGACCGGCATGTCGTCCGGCTCTCTGTCAAGCGCGTTCTGGATCAGGCTGGTGCTCTCCCTCATCGTGTTCTCTCTCATCGTACTGCTTGTCTTTCCCGTCATTACCCGCTGGTTTTTCAAGCGTTTCGACGACAGCGTCCTGCAGTACCTTTTCGTTCTGGCCCTGGTGTTCATGGCGGGCTTCCTTGCCCAGGCGGCCGGCGTTGAACCCATCATCGGCGCCTTTTTCGCCGGTCTTGCCCTAAACCGCCTGATTCCCCATACCTCACCCCTCATGAACCGTATCCGGTTCGTCGGCAACGCAATCTTCATCCCGTTTTTCCTGATCGGGGTCGGTATGCTCATCAACATCCGGGGCTTTTTCAATGACTTCCGGAGCATATGGGTAGCTATCGTCATCATTGCCGCCTCTGCCTCTTCCAAATACCTTTCGGCCACCATCACCCAGAAATTTTTCCGCCTTAGCAACGATCAGCGCAACCTCGTCTACGGCCTGATCGGAGCCCATGCCGCCGTTGCCCTTGCTACGGTCCTCATCGGCTATGGCATCGTTACCGGCTATGCCGTTGACGGTTCTCCGGTGCGCCTGCTTGACGAAAGCATCCTTGATGGCACCATCGTCTTCATCCTGGTGACATGCACTATCGCTTCCATTGTCGGTGAGAAGGCAGCGGTGAGGGTGGCTGCTGCTGCCGAGGTGGAGGAGAAACCCGTTGAGTCGTCTTCATCAGCAACTGAAGAGCGGATCCTCATTCCCCTCAGCCGGCCCGACCAGGTCGACGAGCTCATCAATCTCAGCGTAACCCTGAAGTCGCCCAAAAGCCCCGGCAGCCTCTACGCCCTCCATGTCGCCGACGACAGCGTCAGTGACGAGGCAGCAGAAAAGAGCGGGCGGAAGATTCTGGAGAAAGCCGCGGTTGCCGCATCCTCAACCGATAACGCCCTGAACCCGCTGCTGCGTTTCGACAGCGACATCACCAACGGCATATCGGGTGTCATCCGCGAGCACAAGATCACCGACCTCATTCTCGGCCTTCACCAGAAGAGAGGTGGTCTCAGCGACAGTTTCCTCGGCGACGCCTCCGAAACTCTTCTCAGACGAGGCAATGTCACGACCTACATCTACCGCCCCGTACAGTCGCTGGACACCATCAAACGCACCATTCTCATCGTGCCGGCGGGGGCGGAGTATGAGGCGGGTTTCAGGCTCTGGATCGGCAAGATCGCGAGCCTCGTCAAAAACACGGGAGTCCGCCTTGTGGTCTATTCAACGCGCCAGACCATTTCCGTACTGAAAGAGGGGTGGGGTTCGGCTGTATCGAACGCCGAGTACCGGCAGTTCAGGGACTGGAACGACTTCCTCGCATTGTCCGGTGAGGTGAAAATCGACGACAGTCTCATCATCGTGATGAGTCGGAAGCACGGACGCTCCTACCATCCGGGAATGGCTAAAATTCCGACGCATCTCGGCAAGTATTTCCAGAAAAACAGCTTTATTCTGCTCTGGCCTGTCCAGAGCGAGGCCGAAGAGGTGCCGGTTCCTGAAACTGCCATACAGAAAGGTCTCGATACCCTTGAGCGATTCGGCAGGCTCTTCGGCGGTGCGTACCGCCGCATCCATATGCCAGGCGCGACCACGAAGAAAAAACAGTGAGGGATCGGGGTTGGGCCCGGTCAGCTATTTTTCCGCTTTCCTGCGGCGCCGGCAGGTTTTGCCTGCAGCGCCATCTATGCATCTGCCGAACACCTGGAGGCTGAAGCTTCCCAGCTGGAAGCCCTGCTCGCAGCAGAGCCGCTCAAGCAGGGCACCAAGTTCGGCGCTTGCGATTTCAACGACGAGTCCGCACTGTTCACAGACCACATGCAGGTGGTTTGCCACGCCGTGCGACTGTTCGTAGTGGGTATGCTTGTGTCCGAGGTCAATTTTGGCTACGAGGTGGACCCGGAACAGGAGGTCGAGGGTATGGTAGACGGTTGCACGTGATATTGCTATGCCCCGGTCCTTCATGCGCCGGTATATTTCATCGGCATCCAGATGTGTTCCTGAGCCGTACACTTCCCGAAGAACCGCTATGCGTTCCGTTGTGCAGCGCATTCCCTCCGCTTTCATATATGCGCGGAACAGTGTCTCTGCCTGACGGGTTGCCGCCTTCGGCTGCCCTGTGTTGTCGTTGGTGTCTGCCATATGTGGTTAAATATACAAACTAAAAACAAGAATCGCTGAGGGTCGTTCCGGCGGTGCGCGGGGAGGGGATCGGGGAAAATTGCAGGATATTGTTATTTTCCCCTCACACAGTAGCGTACCGCCTCTTCCGGGGCAACTATACGGGCGTTCCCGAGGTTGATTTCAATGAGAGCGGAAGTGGCATGTTGATGTCTTTAGCCGCTGTTTCAGTAAAGAATGAATGTTGCTCCCATGATTCTTCCGATCAATACATACTCCGACGAAGTCCTTCACCAGAAGGCAAAACCGCTGAAAGGCGTTGACGCAGAAATCTCGGCGCTTATCGACTCTATGTTCGAGTCCATGGAAAATGCTTCGGGCATCGGCCTTGCCGCCCCGCAGGTCGGTTGCTCCATCAGGCTTCTCGTGCTGGATATTTCCTGCATGAAGTCTTATGAGGACGTGCAGCCGATGGTGGTCATCAACCCCAACGTCCTGGCTGTGCGAGGAAAGAACCTGATGGAGGAGGGCTGTCTCAGCGTTCCCGGCGTGCAGGGCGATGTTCTGCGCCCGTCCGAAATCACCCTGAAATACCGGGACCGGAACTTCCAGGAGCATACTGAGGAGTTTTCCGGCATGCTTGCCCGGGTACTGCAGCATGAGATAGACCACCTCAACGGCACGCTTTTCGTTGACAGGATGGAGAAGCGGGACCGTCGACGGATCCAGCAGGAACTGGACGATATCGCTGCCGGGCTGGTTCCTGCCGACTACCCCATAGCGCGGGAGTGTTCGCGGAGCGGTGAGGGCCCGGCCTGCATGTGAAGCCTACCTGACGGTCATTGCCTATGCACTGCAACTCATTGAATTAGAAAGCTCTCTGCCATGCGGATACTGTTTATGGGTACGCCCGAATTCGCCGTTCCTTCGCTGAGGGCGGTTGCCGGTGCCGGCCCGCAGCTTGAGATTGTGATGGTCGTCACCGGTCCCGACCGCCCGCGCCGCAGCAGGAATTCGGCGCCTGAACCGACCCCGGTGAAGCAGGCGGCTCTGGAGCTCGGGCTTCCGGTTCTTGAGGTCGAGGATGTGAAGGACCCCGCTTTTGCCGAGAGAGTCCGGGACCTCCGTCCCGATGTAATCGTTGTTGCGGCGTTCCGGATTCTCCCTCCAGCAGTCTACGAGGCAGCACGTCTCGGCTCGTTTAACCTCCATGCCTCGCTGCTTCCTGCTTATCGGGGAGCGGCCCCCATCAATCATGCACTGATGCATGGGGATCGGGAGAGTGGTGTCACCACTTTTTTCCTCCAGCAGCAGGTCGACACCGGAAGCATCATCCTGAAGCGGAGAACACCGGTCGGTAGCGATGAGAATGCCACTGAACTTGCCCTGAGGCTCTCTCTGATCGGTGCTGAGGCCGTCCTGGAAACCCTTCGCCTGATAGCGGAAGCACGCGTCGAGCTCACCCTTCAGGATGAATCAATGGCGTCGAAGGCTCCGAAGCTGACGAGGGAGAACACCAGGATCGACTGGAACAGGCGTGCCGCCGATCTCCATAACTTCATCCGGGGTCTTTCCATGCGTCCGGCAGCCTGGACCACCCTCGGGGGCAGGAGCGTGAAGATCTTCCGCTCCGCCCCGGCACCCGGCATCTCACCATCTTCTCCGTTCTCTCCCGGATCCCTTCACATTGAGGACGGCAGGCTTTATGCCCGCGGTATCGATGGATGGATCGAACTGCTTCTCCTGCAACTTGAGGGCAAGCGGCCGATGGAGGCCTGCGAGTTCGTTCGTGGGTTCCGTTCTGTGGAGGCCGAACGGCAGCTCGTTTGAAGGGCCGGCTGATGCCGCAATCACTGTTATTTTGAGTATATTTTGCACCTTGCAATACAACAGAGAATAAACCGTTTTTTATATGGCCCCGTCCAGTCCGGAAGTCAGCCGCATCAGGAACTTCTGCATCATAGCCCACATTGACCATGGCAAGTCCACCCTGGCCGACCGCCTGCTGGAGATGACCCATACCCTTGACCGTACGCAGATGGATTCGGCCCAGGTGCTCGATGATATGGACCTCGAGCGCGAACGCGGCATCACCATCAAGAGTCATGCGGTGCAGATGAAGTACACGGCCGGGGATGGACTCGATTATGTCCTTAACCTCATCGATACGCCCGGCCACGTGGATTTCAGCTACGAGGTCTCACGTTCACTTGCAGCCTGCGAAGGTGCTTTGCTTGTCGTCGATGCTACCCAGGGCGTGGAAGCCCAGACCATCGCGAACCTTTACCTTGCCATCGAGGCAGGGCTCGAAATCATACCGGTCATCAACAAGATCGATCTTCCTTCGTCCGATGTCGAGGGTGTTGCCCGCCAGATCATCGATCTTATCGGCATCGATCGTGAGGAGATTCTGCAGGTGTCGGCGAAGGCCGGGCTTGGCGTGGCCGAGCTGATGGAGGCCATCATCGCCCGCGTTCCTGCTCCGGCAGACAACCGGAAGCAGCCCCTGCGCGCTCTCATTTTCGACTCCGTGTTCGATCCTTACCGCGGTGCGGTGGTCTACCTCCGCATTGTCGACGGCGTGTTACGTCGCGGGGAGAAGGTGCGCTTCTTCGCAAACGACAAGATTTTCCTTGCTGACGAGATCGGCACCATGGCCCTCAAGCGTCAGCCCAAAGAGGTGCTTGAGGCGGGGGATGTGGGCTACCTGATATGCTCCATCAAGGACGTGAAGGATGCCAAGGTGGGCGACACTGTCACCCACGCCGAAGTGCCTGCCGAAAAACGGCTTGCCGGGTACAAGGATGTTAAGCCGATGGTTTTCAGCGGCCTCTATCCGGTGAACTCCAATGAGTTCGAGGATCTGAGGGAGTCGCTCGAAAAGCTCTCCCTGAACGACGCTTCGCTCGTCTATACCCCGGAAACCTCCGTGGCGCTCGGCTTCGGATTCCGCTGCGGGTTCCTCGGCCTGCTCCATATGGAGATCATCCAGGAGCGGCTCGAGCGTGAATACGATATGAACATCATCACCACGGTTCCGAACGTGGAGTACCGGGTGATTATGACCAATGGAGAGACTGTCGTTGTCGACAACCCGTCGAAAATGCCCGATACAACCCGCATCGCCCATGTGGAGGAGCCTTACGTCAGCATGCAGATTATCACGCTCGCGGACTATATTGGCAACATCATGAAGCTCGGCATGGAGCGCAGGGGCGAGTACCGGAACACTGACTACCTCGATACCCAGCGCGTGAACATGCACTTCGAGTTCCCCCTTGCCGAAATCGTGTTTGATTTCCATGACAGGCTGAAGTCGATTTCGAAAGGCTATGCATCGATGGATTACGAGTACATCGGGTACCGCGAATCGGACCTTGTGAAGCTCGACGTGCTGCTCAACGCCGAGCCTGTCGATGCTCTCTCCATCATCGTGCACCGCTCGAAAGCCTACGACTGGGGTCGTAAGCTTTGCGGAAAGCTGAAGGGTATCATTCCCAAGCAGATGTACGAGGTTGCCATTCAGGCGGCTATCGGCAGCCGGATCATTTCGCGCGAAACCATTTCAGCCATGCGCAAGAACGTTCTTGCAAAGTGCTACGGTGGCGATATCAGCCGCAAACGCAAGCTTCTCGAGAAGCAGAAAGAGGGCAAGAAGCGCATGAAGCAGGTCGGGCGTGTCGAGGTGCCCCAGGAGGCGTTCCTTGCGATCCTCAACATCGACGAATAAGCCGGAACGATAGATCGAGGGATGAAAAACAGGCGGCACTGCGCAGGGACGGCCTGAAAAAAACGTCAAAATACCGGTGTGTCATCACACCGCATTTCAGCAATCGTAACCCCGTAATCCACTTGAATACACAAGAGAACAGCCGCATGAAAAAGCATTCGAGGGAGTGGATGGAAGCACTCATCATTGCCGCGATATTTGCTTCCCTTCTTCGGGTGTTTGTTGTCGAGTCCTACCGGATCCCTACCGGTTCGATGGAAAAAACCCTCATGGCCGGGGACTTCATTTTTGTGAACAAGTTCATATACGGAGCCAGGGTACCCTTCACCGATCTCCAGCTTCCCCGTGTGGAGGGTGTGTCGCGTGGCGATATCTTTGTGTTCAAGTATCCCCATGACCGTTCACTCAACTATATCAAGCGTTGCGTCGCCACGAGCGGCGACACCCTCGAAATCCGCAAAAGGAGCCTGTATGTCAACGGCAGTGAGGTCGCATTGCCACCAGACGGGCAGTTCATCGGCACCGAGATGCAGCCGGGAGAAGACGATTCAATGATTTTCCCGCGCTTTTCGGGTTTCAACAAGGACAATTACGGACCGGTCAGGATACCCAGAAAGGGCGATATCATTACCCTTAACGAACAGACGCTTCCGATGTACGCCTGGCTGATCTCCGATGAGGGGCATACGGTCGGTGTCCACAGCGGCGCAGTTTTTATTGACGGAGTTCCGGCTTCGTCCTACACTGTCGGGGATGACTACTATTTTGCCATGGGCGACAACCGTGACAACAGTCTCGACAGCCGCTTCTGGGGGTTTGTCCCATCAAAGGATATTCTCGGGCGTGCGTTGCTTGTCTACTGGTCCTGGAATCCCAATCTTTCCCTTCTGACCGATCCGGTTGAAAAACTGACCTCAATCAGATGGCAACGGGCCGGGCTCGTTATTCACTGAGGAAAACCGCCGGAGTGTCGGAAAGAGGGAGCACAGCTGGCGAGAATGCTGTCGCACACCGCCCTCTCTCTTGCCTCACGCATCGGGCTGCTGAAGACCAGCAGACTGAGATCCGGGCAGGGGAACGCCATGTTGACGGGGGTCTGCGGCTGTGCCTGTTTGCTGCCGGTAGAGGGATGTATACCGACATGCTTTAGGGTGATGGAGTCCAGTGATGGTCCCGCAGTAAGAAAACTTACGGAGAGTTCCATCTGCCGGTCTGTTTGGTGCAGAACCAGTGCCCTGAGGTCGGAAATGAAGGCCGTGTTGAGGTAGACTGCTGTTCCGAGATGCAGCAACAGGTAGGTTGCGCTGAACAGGACACCCGGTGAGAGTGCCAGTGCTTTGAACCAGTGTCTGAGGGCGTGCGGGTTGAAAGGGCGGGAGGCCATGTTCTCTCTCTGTATTCTGGATCCCGGTAATGTTTCAGGACGGTGCCTGCAGGAGTTCTCTGTTATTGTACAGTTATTAGTACAGTTATTGTCCAGTTCGATTCAATGATACGAAAATTTTCTCAATCGGGCTCTTTCTAAGGCCCACCGAGCATTCTTTGACTTATGCCAGATACCCGAGGGCGTGCCCCATATCTTCTCAAACCGCTGGTCCGGGAACTCCATGCCGACACCGAGACCCCGGTTTCCGTCTACATGAAGCTTCAGGGCCCCAACACCTGCCTGCTTGAGTCGGTCGAGGGTGAAGAGCGGCTTGCACGGTTTTCCTATATCGCACTCGATCCTGTCGCCATTCTTCGCGGTTCTGTCGACGGGCCGGCCGGGGTGGAGGTGCTCGATCGCCGTTTCAGCGGCCTTCTGGATGCCGCTGATCCTGACGCCGGCCTCCGCCATATGATCGACCGGTGTCTCGATGCGTTCGATACCGAAAGTATTCCGGGGAGGAAAAACGGCTCAGCTCAAATGATCACTTCCGGTGTGTTCGGCTATTTCGGCTATGATGCGATGCATCTTGTCGAGAGGATCCCGAAAGCGGCGGAACCAGATCCTGCCGGCATGCCTGACGTATGTCTCCTTTTCTGCGATACCCTTGTCGTTTTCGACAACATCATGCGCAGGCTCTTCATCGTTTCCAACCATCTCGATGAAACGGACCGGTCGGCTGCGGAGGGGAAAATTGATGCGATTGTCGAGCGGATCTTCCGTCCGCTTGAGCGCGACGAGATTGCTTTCAGGCCCGAAAAACCGGAGCCGGTGGTTTCGAATACCGAAAAAGCTGATTACCTCCGGAAAGTCGCGGTGGCCAAGGAGCACATCATGGCGGGCGACATCTTTCAGGTACAGGTGTCCCAGCGGCTCCGTCGCCGCCTCAATACCCGGCCGTTTGACGTCTACCGCATGCTCCGCACCGTCAACCCTTCTCCCTACCTCTATTATTTCGAACTGGATGATTTCCAGATTGTCGGCTCCTCGCCGGAACTGCTGGTGAAGGTGGAGTGTGATGCCTCCGGCCGCCGGATCGTCGACACCCGGCCTATTGCCGGAACCCGCCACCGCGGAGCGACTTTCGAGGAGGACGCCCGAATTGCTGAAGAACTGCTTGCCGACGAGAAAGAGTGCGCTGAGCACCTCATGCTCATCGACCTCAGCCGGAACGATATCGGCCGGATTGCCAAGATCGGGACCGTGGACACCAATGAGAAGATGATCATCGAGAAGTACTCCCACGTGATGCACATCGTCAGCAACGTGCGCGGGGAGCTGAAGGACGAACTGGGGACCATGGACGCATTCTGGTCGTGTTTCCCCGCCGGCACCCTCACCGGCGCGCCGAAAGTTCGTGCCATGGAGATCATCTACGAACTTGAGAAGGAGAAGCGCGGACTGTACGGCGGGGCGGTGGGGTACCTGGACTTCAAGGGGAACCTCACGACAGCCATAGCCATCCGCACCATGGTGGTACATGATGGTACCATCTATTTTCAGGCGGCTGGCGGCATCGTTGCCGACTCGACGCCTGAGTCCGAGTATCAGGAAACCATGAACAAGATGAAGGCGGGTCTCACCGCCGTCGAGCGCCTCGAGTCACCTATGTAACCACTGCTACACCGTACAGATAAACCATAAGACAGTACCCATGATGAACAGGAAACCGTCTACAATGAAGTCCCTGCTTCTGGTTCTTGCGGGGATCGCCATCGGCGCATTGGTCTTCAGCAACCTTGAATTCTCCTTTTCGGGCTTTGGTTCCGGTTCCGGAAAAGAATTGTCGCTTTCGGGAGGGCCCCGCTACGCCGAGGCTAAAAACACCATTGAGGACTACCCCGTGCAGTCCCTCAGGAGCTTCAACGAGGCCTTTGTGCAGATTGCAGAGTCTGCTACACCCTCAGTGGTGACTGTTTATACGGAAAAGACCGTCAGCCGCCGAATGATGTCGCCGTTCGACTTTTTCGGCCATCAGTTCGATGACTTTTTCGGCTTTCCCGGAATGGAGCCTCGTGAGGGCCGGAAGCAGATCCAGCAAGGGCTTGGTTCGGGCGTCATCGTTACGGATGATGGCTACATTCTCACCAACAACCATGTCATCGACGGTGCTGATGCGGTCTTTATCCGGACCTCCGACAACCGCCGGCTCGATGCCAGAGTCATCGGCACCGATCCCAAGACCGACCTTGCCGTCATCAAGGTGACCGCCCGGAACCTGAAGCCCATTGTCCTCGGCGACAGCGACAGGTTGCGGGTCGGTGAATGGGTCATCGCCATCGGCAGTCCGCTCGGCGAAAACCTTGCCAGAACGGTCACCCAGGGGATAGTAAGCGCCAAGGGACGGGCCAATGTCGGTCTGGCCGACTATGAGGACTTCATCCAGACCGATGCAGCCATCAACCCCGGCAACTCTGGCGGGCCCCTCGTCAATATAAACGGGGAGCTGGTCGGCATCAATACCGCCATCGCCAGCCGGACAGGCGGATTTGAGGGCATCGGCTTTGCTGTCCCCTCAAACATGGCCCGGAAGGTCATGACTGCCCTCATCACTAAAGGCAAGGTGACCCGCGGCTACCTCGGGGTCAGCATACAGGATATAGACGACAATCTCGCCAAAGCGATGCAGCTTGAGCGGGCGGAAGGTGCGCTTGTCGGAACGGTGGTCGCCCGAAGCCCTGCGGCCGCGGCGGGGATTGCGACCGGAGATGTGATCACCACCTTCAACGGGGCTCCGGTCAAAGGAAGCGTGGAGCTTCGGAACACCATCGCCGGTCTGGCGCCGGGAACCGAGGTATTACTCACCTTTCTGCGTGAGGGCATGAAGCGCACCGTCCGGGTGCGGCTGGGACAGCAGCCTGCGCCTGAAGCAATTGCTCCGGGTGCTCAGGGGGAGGCCAACCGTGCCCTCTGGTTCACCGCTGCGCCGCTTACCACCGACCAGGCCCGCAACCTCGGTCCCGGCTCGGGCCATGTCGTCATCACCTCCGTCGATCAGTCCGGCAACGCTTACCGGGCAGGTCTACGCAAGGGTGACGTGATTCTTGCAGTCAACCGCAAGCCTGTGGATTCGTTCGCCGCATTCGGCACCGCGGTCAGGAATCTCAAAGAGGGAGAACTGCTGTTTCTTCTCGTCAACCGCCAGGGAAACAAGATATATTTTGCCTTCAACCTGTAAGTTTTTTTTGCCTTAAGCGCTTCCGTGTTGTACATTTCCTTAAGTAAAGTCAGCCCCAGAGCAGCTGACTTTACTTTTTTTGTTTTCCATGCACCACTGCATGGCCATCGGTTACTTCCCAACCACAAACTGCCTAGAGATGAGTGAGAGAGTGTACCTGACCAGAGACGGATACAACCGGTTGAAAGAGGAGCTGCAGGTGCTGGTGCAGGAAACCAGGAAAGAGGTCCTCGAAAAGATCGCCGAGGCCCGTTCACACGGGGATTTAAGCGAAAATGCAGAATATGATGCCGCAAGGGAGGAGCAGTCCCAGACCGAGTCCCGCATCGCCGACCTTGAAAACAAGCTGGCATCAGCCACCATCCTTGATCCGAAGCAGATCAAGACCGATAAGGTCTACATACTCACTTCCGTAGAGCTCCGCAATCTCGACGACCCGAAGGAAATCATCGAGTACACTCTCGTGTCCTCGGAAGAGGCCGATAGCGACCTTGGAAAGATATCCGTCCGCTCTCCAGTCGGCAGAGCGCTTATCGGTAAAACAGTCGGCGACAAGGTTGCCATTGTCGTTCCGAAGGGAGAACTGCACTATGAAATCCTGAAAATCTTCGTGAAGTAACTGCCCTCAGGCATTTGTAACACGATAGCAATAGGAATTCGCTACGGATTTTTGTTAACTGCAACAATCAATTTCAACCACTTCTCACATGGGCAAGCGTCAAATCATCTATCGTCCGGACCGGATTGCCAACAATCAGGAACTGGTGAACCGTGAGGTCAACCTGGTCACCCGTGAAGCCAGGGTCTGGCACGGCATCCTGACCGTGGTCGGCGCTTCGGAGGTCGAACTGAAGGATGCCCGTTCGGGGCGCCACCGGTTCAGCATCACCGAGATCGAGAAAATTTATTCCGATATCAAAACAGAGTACTAACCACATACAGCTATGCGCAGAAAAATCGTTGTCGGCAACTGGAAAATGAACAAAACGGTCGCAGAGTCGACTGAACTTGCCACGGCGGTCATCGCTGCGCTTGGTGACGGGTGTTCTGGCTGCGAGGCCGGCATTGCCCCGACCTACCCCGCACTTGACGCCGTCGGGCGTGCTCTGGATGGCAGCGGCATCGCGCTTGTTGCCCAGAACTGTCACTATGAAGACGACGGGGCATACACCGGAGAGGTCTCAACCGGCATGTTGAAGGCAGTCGGCTGCACCTACGTCATCATCGGCCACTCCGAGCGACGCCAGTATTTCGGGGAGACGGACGAGACCGTCAATCTCCGCATCAAGAAAGTGCTCGCTTCCGGCATGAAGGTTATCCTCTGCGTCGGCGAAACGCTTGCTGAGCGTGAAGAAGGGGTAACCGGCACTGTGGTTTCACGCCAGGTGACCGGGGGGCTGAAAGGCGTTGCAGATATTACTGATCTCGTGATCGCCTATGAGCCGGTATGGGCTATCGGAACCGGCAAAACCGCATCTTCCGACCAGGCTCAGGAAGTGCATCGTCTCATTCGCGATACGGTGAAGGGAATGTATGGCACAGAAGTGTCGGAGGCCGTGCGCATCCAGTACGGCGGAAGCGTCAAGGCTTCAAACGCCGAGGAACTCTTCGCCATGCCGGACATCGACGGCGGACTTATCGGAGGTGCAAGCCTCAATGCTGCTGATTTCGCAGCCATCGTCAAGGCTGGCTGCTGAAGAGCAGTAACGGATAAGTTGAAACCAATAAAAAAGGCGCATGTGAT